>Ga0255054_10000016_pt1 | contig 70736 bp, 80 predicted proteins | sample JV7_2_23_MG_FD_188634 | JGI IMG/M metagenome (GOLD analysis project Ga0255054, IMG submission 188634) | Seawater microbial communities from Jervis Inlet, British Columbia, Canada - JV7_2_23 | ecosystem: Environmental > Aquatic > Marine > Inlet | place: Canada: British Columbia | collected... | reverse complement strand
CGGCTTGCACAACTCGCAGGCACGAAAGCCCGAGGTGTTCGCCTCGGCCACAGTCTTGAAATCGACGACGTTGGACTCATTGGATTGGCGTATGCGCTTGCAGGTCGGGTAGCAGTAGATGCCGGTGCTGGTGTTGCCCTGGACCCGAACGTGATGGTCGGCCAGGTCCTCGAGACGCAGCGGCTCGGCCCCTTCGTTTATGAGCAGGTCCAACTTGTTGTGAGTTCCCCCAAGGGAATAGGCACCCAGGTGCCCATCCGAGCGAACTACACGATGACAGGGGATGATCAAGGGCACGGGATTCGAGGCCATGGTGGTTCCGACAGCCCGGGCGGCCTTGGGCCGGTTGGCCTGGTGAGCCAGCCAGGCGTAGGGGCGAACCTCGCCACGGGGGATCGTTGCCGCGATCTGAAGAACTCCAGCCTGAAAACCCGTCACCGACCTCAGGTCGACAGGCAACTTGCCGGGCGTGCCGGCCTCGATCGCATCCGGGATGTGCCTCTTCCAGGCCGATGGTGCCTCGGCCCGAAGCAGGTTGCGCCCGAAGCGATGGGCGAAGCGACTTTCGAAGTCGGCCTCGGCGAGGTCGACTGAGGAGACGCCCCCGGGGTTGAAGGCCACGACCACGTCACCGACCGGGGACTCGTAAATGTCATAGCCATCTGCGAGGCCTGTCCCCAGGGCAAGACCTTCGGTCATCCCGTCGGGGATGTCGCCGACGAGTTTGGCGAGTTGGTTTTCGATGCTCATTCTTCGTTCTCCAGTTTCTCTCTGAGCCTGGCAATGCCCCTGTGGATGTCGGCCTTGACCGTTCCCTCGGGACGTCCGGTTGCTTCGGATATCTCCGCGATGCTGAGACCGACCACGTGCTTGAGGACGACAGCGCTCTTTTGATGGCTGTTCAGTCCTGCAAACCGCCGGTCCCAAGCCGCGCCATCGGGCAGCTCGGGATCCTCATGACCGTGCTCCTGCATCTCCACGAATGTGGGTCGGCGTGATCGGTTGCGGAGATGATTGCGTCCCAGGTTGAGGGCAATGGTCCATAGCCATGGGGAGAGGCGAAGATCATGAAACCGGGCCCGGTCGAATTCCCCCATCGCCCGATAGGCGCGAATGAAGGTCTCCTGGGTGAGGTCCTCCGCCTCCTGGTGATCGCCGCACATCCGTCTCAGGCCCCAATAGAGCCGGGGTCCCATGTCGTCAACCAGGGTGGGGAAGGCTCCGTCGAGATCGGAGGAGAGGGCAGCGATCATCTCGTTCATCATCAGTTAGAACACCCAACAGGCCCGTCTGGTTGCAGGTCATTCACCGTAGTTATATTGAGTGGATGGACATCGATCAGGTTCTCGATGCCTCCGAGGACGCTCTCGCTGTCGGCGACCCAGTTGGCCCGGCCGGTTTCTGGCGGGCCGTCGCAGCTGTGAAGGGCGATCCCGATCTCATGGAGCGTTACGCGGATCGGATCAGTGTCATCGACGCCGAGGCTTTTCGTCAGTGGGTGATGATCACAGTTCCGCTCTGGGCGGGGAATCTCCTTGCGATCGGTGGCGCCTTGGTCGGCTTCGCTTTGATCTGGTGGGCCTATTTTCTCGGTGACCTGCTCTCCGGGCTCATCTTTCTGCTCGGATTCGGGATCCTCCTCGTCACCACTCACAGTCTGGCCCATCTCCTGATCGGCACCCTTGTGGGCATCAAGTTTTCTAAATGGTTTGTTGGCTCGGTGACCCAACCCCAGCCCGGTGTGAAGATCGACTACTCGACATACCTGCGAACGCCCCCCCGGTCGCGGGCGTGGATGCATGCGTCTGGTGCCATCGTCACCAAGTTGATCCCATTCCTCCTGCTTGGGGCCGCCTACGGCGCCGATGTTCCCGGTTGGGTTGTGTTGGTCCTCCTCGGTGTGGGCATTGGCCAGATCGTCACCGACTTGCTCTGGTCGACGACCTCGTCGGACTGGAAGAAGTTCAAACGGGAGATGGAGTTCGCTCAGACCCCCTGATCGGGCTCCGAGATCGAGCCGTCGGTCTTGTGCATCTCGTTGTGGGCCGCAATCAATTCGTCGAAGTTGGGCGGGTCCTCGGTGTCGACAGCGACGAGATGCCTTGTCCTGGGCCCTCCATCTCGATCGAACCCGCGAGCCGTCTTGATCAACTCCAGGGAGACATCATCGATTCTCCCGTGTTGAGCGACATGCTCTTCCCAGGTGTCTACGGCGAACAGTTCGGTGATCTTGTGTGGGTCGGCGGTGTTCCGGAAGAGTCGCCAGCGGTAGGCGCCAGTGCTGAGCCGTACCCGCCGTACCTCGTTCATCACAGCCGTGAAGTCGGCAAAGTCCTCGTCATCGATGACCCAGGTGTTGAGGATTATGACCGGCCCGCCTTCGATGCTGGGCTCGTGATGGGAAAGTCGGGGTCGGTCGGGCGTGAATTCGGGCATCTCGACTTCGTCAACCGAGGGGATGGCGAATCGGGGGCTGATGATCCCGAGAAGCACAGCGCCGCTGGAGAAAGCGATGAGGGCTCCGGATGTGCCGATGGCGTCTGCCACCATTCCGGACAGGATCGCGCCCACCGGGAGAACGCCAGCAAAAGAGAGGCTGTACATGGACATGGCCCGGCCCCGGATCCAATTCGGTGACATCAGCTGAGCCGTTGCGTTCAGATTCGCCAATGTGAGCAACCACGCGATACCCACAATGAACAAGGTGACCGCGGCCAGGCTCAGAGTCGTGGCGAATCCAAGTCCGATGCCGGCCAGCCCGAACAGGGTGATCGTGAGCGGCACCGTGCGTCGGTCCAACCTGTCGATCACCCGCTGTCGAATCAAGGCACCGACGAGCGCGCCGGCGCCCATCGCACCCAGCAGGATGCCGAGTTCGAGTGATTCCCCACCAAGAAGAATCGTGTGAGCCGGCAGGGTCGACTGCACCACGGACGACACAATTGCAAACAATGCCACCAGCCCCAACAGTCGTCGGAAGGTCGGGTTGAACCTGGCGTATCTGATCCCCTGAGTCACGACGGCTCCAAGCGATGTCGACTCCCGTTCCGGGGTCTCCAGCTTCTTGCCAACGAACAACAGGACACCGATTACCGCCAGGTAGGAAAGGGAGTTGACGCCGAACCCGGCGGCCGCTCCGAAGGCGGCGACCAGGGCGCCACCGATGGCTGGTCCGACAGCGCGGGCGACGTTGAACGCCGCCGACTGGAGCGCGACAGCCGAGGCGACAAGCCCTCTGGGCACGAGATCAGGCAGTAGCGCCTGCCAGGTCGGGATGTTGAGGGCGACGCCGCACCCAAGGATGAGGCCAAGCGTGAGGAGTATCCCGGGTGTGATAGAGCCGTTGGCGGTGAGGATCGTCATGGTGGCGGCCGATCCGCCCATGATTCCCTGAGCGACCAGCATCAGACGGGTCCGACTGAACATGTCGGCGAGGGCGCCGGCGGGGAGTGCGAGGAACAGCAGCGGAAGCGTCACGGAGCCGACCATCAATCCAACCCACGTGCTCGATCCGGTCAATTCCAACATCAGCCAGGAAGCGGCCACCGACTGGATGAAAGTTCCGGTGGCAGAAAAGATCGAGGCCGACCAGAGCAGGCGGAAGTTCGGGTACTTGAGAGGGGCGACCGCAGACGTCATTCGTCCTGATCGTAGGAGCGGTAGGTTGAGCCCGTGGTTCGAGACCTTGCCTACTTCATCCAGCACGATGCCGGTTCCGGCCCCGGCGTCCTACTCCTGCACTCCTATTGGGGGTTGACCTCCTCGGTCAAAGGGCTCGCAGACGACCTTGCCGATGCCGGGCACACGGTGCTTGCCCCTGACATCAACTTTGGTGAACTCCCCGAAACGGAGCGGGAGGGCCTCGATCATCTTGGCCGGGCGAGCCCTGACCGTCTCGCGTCGCTGGTCCTCTCCTCGGCGGCGTTGCTGAACGAGAAGTCGACGGAGGGGCCGATCGGCGTGGTCGGTTTCGGGATGGGCGGGTCTCTCGGTCTTTGGGCCTCAGTGAGACTGAGTGACGTGATCGGTGCTGCGGTCTCCTTCTACGGGAGCCAGCAGATCGATTTCGCCGGCTCGATGTCGGGCTATTTGATCCATCTTGCCGGCAGCGACGAATTCGTTTCTGACGACGAGGCCGCCTTCATGGAGGCGACGATGGGTCTGGAGAAACTCGAGGTCGAGGTTCATAGGTATCCGGGGACAAGACACGGCTTCGCCGAGCCCGACGGCCAGACCTTCGATCCCGAAGCCTTCGAGACATCCTGGTCGCGGACCAGGGAGTTCCTCGCCGGGAATCTCGCCCGGCGTCTCCACCCGTAATTGAGACCAAAACGCGCCACATGTGGCGCGTTTTGAACCCAATTACGGGCTAGGCGACTGGCTCGACCGGGTCGCCGGCCGCGATCGGACCGCCCGAAATCACTTTTGCGTAGAGACGTGATTCGCCGGGGTGTCTCGATTCGGACATCCGGAGAATGTCCCCATTGAGAAACCATTGTGCGTTCTTCTGACAAGGCGCCGTCGGGCCGGTGATCTCAATGAGTATCTCGTCGCCGATTCTGAGCTGATCTCCCTCCCCGAGCGAGGTCCAGTCGAGACCGGTGATGGTGAGGTTCTCTCCGGCATACCCGGGAGCGATCGGATGACCCTCCGCCTGCATTTTCTCGATTGCCTCCAGCGAAAACAGACAGAGAGCCTGGGAAGGGCTGCCGTGATGAACCGTGTCCGCCTGGATGTCTCCAACCAACCCGGACTCGTTGATCACCGCCGATGCGACGGGGAGTTTTGGCACGCCGCCACCGGAGGCGTTGATCTGATGAACAGTGGCCAAGACCTAGACCTCGCTCATTTCCGCCAGGTCGGCCTCGAGGATGCTGCGGTCCTCGGGGTCTTCGATCTGCGCCACCTGGCTCCTGGCCAGCTCGAGGTGTTGGGAGAAAGTGGCGTAGTCGTCCACGTCTGCGGCGGCACGGGCGATCGCCTCGTGGGCGAAACCGGTCACGAATGGGTCCAGGTCGTTGTCGATCGACATTGCCAGAGACCGCTCTCCGAACCGGCGGGCCAGCTCGGCGTAGCCGAGGACGGCGGCGACGCGCGAGACCTGCCAGTCGGCGATGGCCTGGTGTCGTGGAGTCCCCACCTCATACCAGTGGTAGCGCTGAGCAAATGTCGACGACAACATCTCCTCGTCCTGCTCTCTGGTGCGCTCCTCCTGGTCGAGCAACGACCAAACATGATTGAACGACATCGGCGCGAACGTCCGGTGCCAGGCAGCGATGTCTTCGATCGAGGGATTGGATACTGGCTCGGTCACTTTCCTACCTCCACAGGTGTTGGGAACCATCGCAGACTCTCGGCGTCGGCTTCCAATTTCGGGGATTCTCCGCCTTCGAGAGGCGTCTCGGCGAGAATCCGGCGGGCTTCTTCCGAATACTCGGGCAGCCGCTCCATTGGCGCCGTCACCGGCAGGTCCGCCTTCGGGCCGTCGAAGTCGACGTCACGCAGACTCGACGGTGGCTTGGGGAGGCCACGCACATGACGCCACAAGGCAGTCTCTACCTCATAGCGATACTGGGGGAGAAGCCGCCACCCGTCATCTGCGATGAGGTTGACCGCATCCACGATGTACTCGAATGCCTCTTCGGAGATGAAATAGTTGAAGTTGAGCCGGACCCAGCCCGGCTTCATGACCTCACAACCGGTTGCGATTACCTCTTCGAAGCGGCTGCTGGTCTCCAGGTCGATACCGAGAAGACGATGGCCATATGGACCGGCACATGAGCAACCGCCCCGGGCCTGAATCCCGAACAGGTCGTTGAGCAGGGCGACCACGTAGTTGTGGTGGAGGACCTTGTCGCTGTAACGGATCACAAAGCTGACGATCGAAAGTCGCTCCGCGTCGGGATTTCCCAGGATCTCGATGTTCGAGTTCTCCGACCAAGAAGCGATCGCTCTCCGAATGAAGTCGTGCTCGAGCTTGCGGATTCGGTCCACGCCGACCTGGCCTTTGAGCCTGAAGGCGAGCCCGGCTCTGATCGATTCGATGATCGCCGGTGTTCCGCCTTCTTCACGATGCTCAGGATCGGTCAGGTATGTGTGGTGGTCGGGGGACACGTATTGGACCGTTCCACCGCCGGGCACGGCAGGCACCTCGTTGGTGAAGAGGTCTTTGCGAGCCACCAGAAGCCCAGGTGTGCCGGGTCCGCCTATGAGCTTGTGTGGCGAGATGAAGATCGCGTCCTTGTAGTCCCCATCGCCCTTAGATCCCATTTCAATGCCGACGTAGGGTGCTGAGGCGGCGAAATCCCAAAAAGAGAGTGCTCCGTGCTCATGGAGTTTCCCGGCGATAGCTGTCGTGTCCGAGATGATCCCGGTCACATTGGACGCTGCCGAGAACGAGCCGATCTTGAGTGGCCGGTCTGCGAACTCGACCAGTCTCTCTTCCAACTCGCTCAGGTCGATGTGACCGTCTTCGTCTTCGTTGATCTCGATGACGTCGGCGATTGACTCACGCCAGGGCAACTCGTTCGAGTGGTGCTCATAGGGACCGACGAAGACGACCGGTCTCTGATCGGGTGGGATTTGGGAAAGAAGATCGAAATTATCGTCGAGGTTCTTTGGGATCCGGAGGCCGAGGATCGTGATCAGACGGTCAACTGCTCCGGTGGAGCCACTACCGGCAAAGACCACCGCGTGCTCCTGGCTGTTCGCTCCGACCGATTCCTTAATGATGTCCCTGGCGTCCTCGCGAAACCGGGTGGTCTGAAGGCCTGTGCCCGAAGTTTCGGTATGTGTGTTCGCGTACAGGGGGAGGACCTGGTCGCGGATGAACTCCTCGATGAAGGACAGAGAGCGTCCCGACGCGGTGTAGTCGGCATAGGTCACGCGCCGGAGCCCAAATGGGGTTTCCACGGCTGTGTCCTTGCCTACTACAGAATCTCGGATCTTCTCGACGAGGTCCACTCAGTCATCTCCTTGGACTTACCTAGTGTTCTCCGACGTGCTCGTTACAACAAGATTAGGTAGCCATGAGTGACCACACCACCGTTGAGGTAGGTGGCGAGGAGGTTCGGATCTCTAGTCCGGACCGGATCGTGTTCCCAAAACAGGGCTGGACGAAGCTCGACGTGATCGAGCATTTCGTTCTCGTGGCCGAGGGCGCCGCCCGCGGGATCGCAAGACGCCCGACCATGCTCAAGCGTTATATGCAGAACGTCGACATCGACCCGATCTATCACAAGCGGGCCTCGAAGAACACGCCGTTCGACACAGTGCAGATCAGATTTCCATCGCAGCGGCCGGGCTCGATGAACGTTCCCCGGACTGAGGCAGACGTTGTTCGACTGGCCCAGTTGGGTTGCCTCGATTTTCATCCGTGGCCGGTGCGGGCTGAGGACATCGACCATCCCGACGAGCTCCGGTTCGACTTCGATCCGACACCCGGGGTCACCTTCGATCAGGTGAGACAGGCCGCGGCAGGTTCCAAGGAGCTTCTCGACGAGCTGAATCTCATCGGCTGGCCCAAGACCTCAGGCAGCCGTGGCATCCACGTCTATGTCCGCATAGAGCCGATCTGGGACTTCTTTCAGACGCGAAGGGCCGTGCTCGCGTTTGCTCGGGAGTTGGAGAGACGAATGGAGGGTCTGGTCACCACCAAGTGGTGGAAAGAGGAGAGGACAGGGGTGTTTGTCGACTACAACCAGAACGCGAGGGACAAGACCGTCTCATCTGCCTACGGAGTTCGGCCAACCGGCAACGTCTCCACGCCGTTCACGTGGGACGAGTTGGACAGCATCGAGATCGAGGACTTCCCGCTCGATCGCTTTTCCGAACGGTGGAACTCCGTCGGGGATCTCACCCGGGGGATCGACGACGCGGAGGGTCGGATCGACACACTGCTGGAGTGGGTGGTCCGCGACGACGAGAACGGCATCGGTGATGCACCCTGGCCGCCGCACTATCCAAAGATGCCCGGCGAGCCGCCCCGGGTGCAGCCCTCCAAGCAACAGCGGCCTGATGCGGACTATTGAGAGTTAGAGAGCGTCGCGGCGTCTCAGCGCCCAGGTGAGGGCGGCTATGCCCACCACGAGCACGGCGGCGATCTTGACCACGCCTCCACCGATACCGGGAACTACCGGATCCAGGATCTCCAAGGCGAATTCACTCATCTTGCCGCCGGCATCTGCATAGATGGAGAGAGCGATTCTCCAGATCGAGATCTGGGCAAGGCCGGGAATCGCCTGGGCGAGAATGGACTCGATAACGATGATGTAGCCGAGTCCGACCAGCAGGGCGCGGGGTACCAGGTAGCCGAGCGGGACAAAGAGTGCCGCATATCCGACGGCTGCCGCTGTGAAGGCTGCGAGACCCGGAAGGACGACGGATATGTCTGGCCCGACGAGGAGAACGGCGATGACTGTCGCCAGCCAACCACCAAGCGCAATGGTGAGCGCGGCAGCGATCCCGGCGCCGATCGACGACAACGCGATGCTGATGCGGGAAAGCGGCCTCATGTAGATGTAGGGAAGAGTGCCGCTGTCCCTTTCCTCCCGGAGGGTCGCCACGGTGAGAATCAATGCTGCGATCGAAAAGGAATACCCGGCCGCCGAAAGTGCACTCGAATAGAGGGTCTCCAACTCGTCCTGGTCAACCGAAAGACCCGCGAGCCAGTAGATGGCGGCTGGAGCCGACGAGAGGGCAATCAGCCAAAAGACTCTGCCCTTCTTCATCAGCCGCTTGTAAAGGTGGGCGAGGAGCACCATCAGCTGCCACCGACCAGATAGCGGAAGACCGATTCCAGTGACTCGTCCACGGGCTCGACACGTGTGATCGGGACGTTCTTCTCCATCGCCAGCACGGGCAACTGTCGGGAGAGGCTGGCGGCGTCTGTTGCCTCGACGCGAAGCGTCTCACCATCTACGTGCACCCCCGCAACTCCATCAACACCGATCAGAGCGGCGGCGAGACGACGTGGATCTGGAGTCTCGACGAATACCTGTCTTGGCTTATCCGTCATCGCAGCCCGAATGCTGTGAATGTCTCCAACCGCGGCGAGACGACCGTCGACCATCGCCACCACGTGCTCTGTCATGCGCTCGACCTCGGCAAGCACGTGCGATGACACGATCAGAGTCCGCCCCGCCTCACCCAGTTCGATGAAGAGCCGGATCAGCTGTGCCCGCTGCACCGGGTCGGCGCCGTTCAGAGGCTCGTCCAACAGAAGGATCTCAGGGTCGGATACCAGGGCCGCAGCGACCTTCGCCCTCTGCCTCATCCCCTTGGAGAAGCCTCCCAGTGCCCGATGAGCAGAGTCGATCAACTCAACGGTCTCGAGAGCCTGCTGGGTACGTTCGACCGGGTGCTCGACCTTGCCCAGTCGTGCAGCCAACTCGACGAATTGACGACCGCTGAGTCGGTCGTATATCGCTTCGTCCTCGGGAACCAACGCCATTTTGCGATAGATCGTCGAGTCCTGTCGGGGATCGACACCGAGAACCGTCACACTTCCCTGAGAAGGTCGCTGCAAACCGGCGACCACCCGGAGGAGCGTGGTCTTTCCGGCACCATTGGGTCCGAGAAGACCGGTCACGCCGGGGCCAAACCCGATGGTGACCTCGCTGACCGCGACCTTGGGCCCGAACCACTTGGACAGCTCTGTGACTGCGACCGTGTCGGTCATGCCAGTCTCCGATATCTGCTCCGTACGACCACGGCCGAGACGACCGTCAGGACGACGATCACCACGACGGACACCCAAACATCGAATCCAGCGGCTTCGGCCGGATACTCGACGGTGTTGTTGAAGAGGAAATCCCGAATGATTCGCGGGTGATGGTCCAGAGCCAGGAGCGAGAAGTAGCGGGCGCCGGGGAAGCTCGCATCGGCGATCTGTTCGGCTACGGGCCGGGTAGCCATGAAGAGACCGAGCAGCGTCGCCGCGGCGATTCCCTGGCGATCGATGAGCGCAGAGATCCCAAACACCAGCGCACCGTGCAGCGTGAGAAATGACAGGGTTGTGACAGCGACCTTCCAAAGGATGTCGAGGTTGTCTCCCATATAAGGGAGGAACCCGTCACTGGAGATGAGCCCGAACCCAATGTGGAGGAGCAGTTGGGGAACGATGTATATCAGCCCAGCCACCACAAAAAACGAGGCCAACTTGGATCCGAGGTAGCCGTCAACTGTCAGAGGCCGGGAGAAGTAGACCGAGAGGACACCCTTGGTTCGATCCGGGATGATTAGTTGGGGACCGGCGAGAGCGATGAACAGGAGGGCGATCCACCCATAGATGTCGAACATCTCGCCGTAGGAAGGAACGCCCTCCCGGACGCTCTCTGAGATGTTGCCGGTGATCCAGTGAGTGGCGATGAGCGCGACCGCGATGATGAGCCCGATCGAAATCAAGGTCCAGGGGAGCACTTTCATCCGGGCCTTGCGGCCAAGTCCGAGGACACGTCTGATCCCGTCCTTGAAGATGGCGCGTCGCGCCCCCGGTGGGCCAAGACGGGGACCGTCGTACTTGCGATAGCCGCGGTCGTATATGACCGGATTGGTCATTGCGGGACGTCCCGTTCCGGGACGTCCCGGTCCAGAAAGAGGTCTTCGAGAGAGGCCGAGCCCCTGATCATTCGTACCAGGCCTGCACCCGCTGCTGCGATCTCCTCGACTACGGCTATCTCAACGGTCTCATCGCCCGGCCCTACGACAAGGTTGAGCCCGTCAACGGAAACGTCGATTCCTCTCCGTCTCAGAGCCCCGGCGACGGCGTCGGCCTGGTCCAGCACCTCGACCACAACCGTGCCGAGTTGCTCGAGTCCCTCCAGTGGACCGGATTTGAGCAGACCTCCCGCATCGAGCATCACAACCCAGCTACATGTCTCCTCGATGTCGGTGAGGACATGGGAGGAGACGATGACGTTGATATCGAACTCAGCAAGCCGGCTTATCAGCTCCAACATCTGGACGCGACCCTCCGGGTCGAGACCCGAGGCGGGTTCGTCGAGAAGCAGCAGGTCGGGGTCGTGAACGATGGCCTGGGCCAGCTTGACTCGCTGCTGCATTCCCGTGGAGAAGTCACCGAGGAAGCGGAATCGCTCCTCGGCGAGACCTACCAGGAAAAGTGTTTCCGAAGAACGCCGCTTTGCTTCCCGGGCAGGGATCCCGGCCAACTGCGCAGCGTAGGAGACAAATTCGGCTGCGGTCTGGTCCTTAGGAAGACAGTCACCTTCCGGCATGTAGCCGATGCGCGCCCTCACTTCGAGTGGCTCGAGTTCCGGGTCGTGGCCGAGGACCTTGGTCGTGCCGGCCGTTGGATGAAGCAGACCGAGCATTACCCGGAGCAGGGTGGTCTTTCCGGCGCCGTTGGCTCCAACCAGCCCGGTGACCCCAGGGGGCACTTCGAGGTTGAGATCTCGAAGCGCGACCACCTCGCCGAAGTCATGGGTCAGGTTGGAGACCTGAAGCACCGGCTCCACTAGCCCACCACTTCTCTGAAGCCGGGGCCTTCGGGACGCTCGAGTTGTTCCATCGTGCAGTCCTCGGCGTCCTTGTCGGGGCGCCATCGGTGAAATCTCGTGGCGTGGCGAAACCGGTCACCTTCGAGTTGGTCGTAGCTGACCTCGATGACGACGCCCTGTCGGACCGGGGTCCACGGGTTGTCCTTCCCTGCTGACCAGCGACTCGGTCCGCCGGGTGCTCGGGCCTCCTCGTCGAAGCTTTCTTCCACTCTCAGTTCCTGGAATCTGTCGAATATCTCGACCCGGTCGACGTCGGGGAAACCCGAGCAATGTCCGATGAAATGGAAATCGCCGGCACTGTTGTAGAGACCGAGGAGTAGTGATCCGATCTTTCCGCCGTCCTTGTGCTCCCGGTAGCCGCCAACGACACAGTCGATGGTTCGGCGATGCTTGATCTTGATCATTGCCCGCTTCCCATGCTGGTAGGCGAGTTCAGGTTTCTTGGCGATGATCCCGTCGCAGCCCGCCGACTCGAATTCGTCAAACCATTCCTTCGCCGTGTCTTCGTTGTCGGTCTGCGGGGTTAGATGCCAGGGCAGCGCGAGCATGTCGGCCATGGCGACCAGGCGCTCCCTTCTCTCGGAGAACGGCGCCTCGCGAAGATCCTCACCGCGGTCGGAGAGGAGATCGAAGGCGACCATTTCCGCGGGTGTTTTCTCGGACAGCATGTTGACCCTTGACTCGGCCGGGTGGATCCGCTGCTGAAGGGCGTCAAAGTCGGTCACGCCGTCGATGACGACCACGACCTCACCGTCTACGACCGTGTCATTGGGAAGCTGTTCGAGAGCGGGCCGAAGCTCCGGAAAGTAGCGAAGCAGCGGGCGCTGATTTCTCGAGTCCAGTCTGATCTCCGGCTCTGACCAGGAAACCGATCGGAACCCGTCCCACTTCGGCTCGTATACGAAGTCACCTTTGGGCCAACGCTCGGATGTCCTGGCCTCCATCGTCTGGACGGGTGGCTCGAAAGGGCGACTCACCGGGCGAGTGTATGCCTGGATAACCTGTGGTCCGATGATGGAGCGGATCAAGAAGAGACTTTGGTTCACCTATGAGGTGCTCTTCGAGGCCGCGCAGAGCTACAGCTATCACCGCGCCAGTCGGATGGCTGCAGCCCTCGCCTATAGGGTGATGTTCGCCGCTACCCCCTTGTTGGTGATTGCAGCCGCCCTGGCCGGGCCGGTCCTCGGCGCCGATGCCATATCACAGACAATCCTCGACGCGATAACCAATGCGTTTGGTGCTGAGGTTGCAGAAGCCGTTCAGGTGATGCTCCCGGGGACATTCGACGTCAACAGCACGCTCGCAATAGTTGGTGTTGTAGTGCTGTTCTGGACGTCCTCGAGTCTCTTCCTCGAGATGCAGCACGACCTCAATGACATCTTCGAGGTCCCATATGAATACGTGTCGGGGCTGATTTCTCTGGTCAAGAAGCGTGGGCTCGGGTTCCTTTGGGCCTTTGGGCTTGGATTCGGGTTGCTCGCCATCTGGCTGGTCAATGTCGTCTGGCGGTTTCTCGAGCGTCTCTTTCCCGCTGACCTTGTCGCGGTGCATCAGGTCCTGACGTTTGTCACGCCGTTGGTCTCCTTCATCGTCCTTCCGATCTTCTTTGGTCTCATATTCCAAACCATGACCGTGGTTCGAATGAGATGGCGAGCTGTTTGGTGGGGCGGCTTCGTCACGGCCGTCATGTTCATCGTCGCCGCGTACGCCATCGGCTGGTACTTCTCGGTCACTGGATCCGTAAACGTGGCGACCGTTGCTGCTTCGTTCTTCGTGGTGCTTCTGCTCGCTTACCTGCTCTCCGCGGTGTTCCTCTTCGGAGCGGAAGTAACCAAGACATATGACGTCTATCTCGTCAGGGGGGACATCGGGGGTTCGCTGTTCAGGGAACCGCCCCCACCGACAGAAGTATTTGTGGGAGAGCCACCAGATGTGGGAGCGGTCCCCAAGGTGGCCGTGTTTGCCTTCCTGAGCGGTCTGTTCATTGCCTGGCGCAGGAACCGGCCCTGAATGTTCCTGTCGTTTGTCGCCGGAGTCCAATATCCTCGATACTCATGTCGATCGATATCGCCGGGTTTGTAGCCGACCTCAAGGAACACGCCACCGACCACTCCTTTCACGTCCATGACGAGCGTCATTTCATCGAGACCTACTCATTGCGCCAGTCGTGGGAGGTCGACGTTCATCCCGAGGCGGGCTGTGGCGGCCCCATCGATCTGCACCTGGCGCTCGACGTCGACCCGAAGGTGATTCTCGCCCTGCGGGATCGCCTCGACTCCATGGGAGACGACTTCGAGGAGCCCGAAGACGAATACCACCTGGATCTCTTCTTCAACTGGGCCGTGCCCCCGTTGAACAACCCCCCGGACCTTCTCGTCCTGGCTACGGACCTCGCGGGGATAGGTGGTGTGTCACTCGCCGTCGAAGCAGCGGCTATCGACTCCTACGGCGCGGTGACCGACGCTCCGGATCGGCGCCTCAACCTGACCGGGAAGTCATCGGTGAGCCTCGTCGAGGTTCTAATGGGACGTGAGCAGCTGTGCGAGGTTCTCGACCGCTCCCGGGAGATCAGCGAGTATCTGCTCGAACGAGTCGATAGCTGGTTGGAGCTGCCGACCTGATCAGAAGAGGCTGACGAATGCCCAGATGGCCAGCGCTGCGGTGATGATGGCCAGGGCATAGAACGCGATCACCGTGTTCGTTTTCGGCGGTGGGCCTTCGACAATCGTGAATTCCTCGTCTGGTTCGTCGTGGTTCGCCTCGACCGGAGCCGTTTGGTCGACCTTCTTGCTTTCTGTCCTGGCCTCGGAGGCCGCCACGCCGTTGGCTTCCAGAGAGTGCGCGAATCGACCGGGCTCTTCAGGTTCGAATGAGAGCGTGTCCCCTTCGGCTTCGATCAAGAACGTGCCGGCGCCCTGATCGGTGATGAGGCACTCCGACGTCGACCATTCCCCGATGTGAGTATCACCGGCGTCAAGCGAGATCTGTTCTGGATCAAGGTCCACAGTGACGGGGACCTTGTCCTGGTCGAAAGTGACGAACCCGTCGAATGTTGACACAGTCTGAATCCCCATAGGAGCGACCTATACAACTTAGACGGTCCAACGGGTGCGCAACGGTTAGTAGGCAACTCCGGTGGCCCTACTGAGAAATTCGGTCAGACCCGACCCCTTCTTGAACATCTTTCCCAGCTCCTCGGCGAAACCGGCAGAAGTCACCTGCTTTTGTGTCATTCTGGCCCCGGCGATGAAGCTCTTGAGACGGAGGTCGTCCGGATAGGGGTGGTCCCCGTCGAACTCCTTGGGAACCCGCTTCAGATACTCGTCCTCATCTTGTTCAATCGACCAGATGTCGGTGAAGGCCTTGGTTCTTGTTGCCTTCTTCCATGCCTCCGGGTCGTCGTATATCGCCATTCGGATCTCCTTGGCCACCTTCGGCTCGGGGTGCCACATCCCCGCCCCGGCAAAGCATGAACCGGGCTCGATGTGGACGTAGAACCCCGGGGCATGCACGTCCTTACCGGCTTCATGTCGGAACTGGATCCCGACGTTGGTCTTGTAGGGAGTCTTGTCGTTGGAGAATCTCATGTCTCGATATGGGCGCATCAACGAGCCGCCCACGGTTCTCGAGTCGGCGACGAAATGTGGGGAGATCTTTTCGAGCTGGGGGCCGAAGTCGTTGATGAATTCAAGGGCGGGTTCGCGGATTACGGTGATGTATCGCTCCTTGTTCTGTTCCCACCACACCTTTTCGTTGTTGTGCTCCAACTCGTTGAGGAACTTGAAGGTTGCAGCGGTGAAGTACTTCTTGGCCAAGATGGGTCCTTTCTGGCTTCCAATGAAACCTACGCGCAGAGAGGGACAGATTTGAAGGGGTTCGGCAAAACTCAGGTCTGGATGTCGTCGGCCGTCTCCAGCTCTTCCCACGATGCCCGGAGACCGTCCTTGATCACCCTGGTGAATATTCGGAAGTCCTTGCGGAGAACGCATACCCCGGCGAGGAGAAAGACCACACCGACTCCGATGCGTGCCTGAGTCGAGATGTCCTCGGAGATCACGCCCACCTCGGCGAGGACGGACTCGAGTAGCTGGGCGATGAACAGGCCCAGCATCACCCAGACCTCCTTTCGGCTCACCGAACGGCTGGCGATTATCGCGACAGCAAACACCGACTGAGCTGCTGTCACCCATAGCTCGATGCGTTGAACTTCGTTGAGAGGCATGCCGGTGAGCTCCTGGGCGAAGATGGCAAAGACGATCGGAAGGGTTCCCACGAGCAGGGTCCACTGGTTGATCTTGGATGAGATCAAGGCTCCGAGACCGGTTCGGGCCGCCAGCCGCCAAGCGAAGAGAATGGCGACAACAAGCTCCGGTGCCTCGGATGCGAGTGGTGCGATCCACTTGACCAGGAGGAAGTCCGAGATTCCGATTTCGCGGCCCAATTCGATGATCGACTCGGCGAACGGTTCTGCGACCAGCAGGATCACTGCGCCGGCAACTAGGAACCCTGCGTAGTTGATGATGCGGCGTCTCCGCTTCGGCATGGTTGCGAGATAGGCGGCGGGCCCGACCAGGTGCGGTGTCGACGGCGACGCCCGTGACAGTCGGATCATGTAGATCACGTAGATCCCGATCAGGATGACCGCATCGAAGAGGGTGAGTGTGTCCTTCAAGAACAGAGTCAGTCCATAGAACGACGCAATCGCCAGGTAGGCAACGTCGACTGACTGTGTTCTCGCCAGATTGACCTGGGTCGCGGTTGATCCCTCAGCCTCGGCCGGAGAGGCACCCGTCTTCTTGACCCGCCACGTCCCGATGAGAACGACAACCGGCCAGCCGAACCCGATCAGTAACTGGTTGGCGCCGGTCATGTTGGCCAGCGCCAACGGCCCGTAGACAGTCGCTTCCCCGGTTTCCGCGTACTCCCGCCCGGCCTTGGCCGTGAACACGAAGTCCACCGCATACTCGGGAAGGACCGCGATGAGGGCCAGGAATGCGAGCGCGAGCCCGGCACCGACGTCGAGTTGGATCAACTCGGCGGCCCACGCCAGCATGAAGGCAGCCCCGACGATGGCGGCGCCATAGGAGATGGCGGCTGGGATTGGATCGAGGTGCCAGCCCGCCAGCCTCGTCAGGACACCCGGAAAAGTGGCGAAGAGAGCTGTCGCCATGAGGAGAACTTGTCGGCGTGGGTGGAAGGCTGTGTGTTCCATCGGCGGCGAGAGTTTAAGAGGGCTCCAGGGAGTTACAGGACGCGTCTACAGGACCAGGCTCGCCAGTAGTACTGGCCCAGCTCCTGGTAACGGTTGGCCAGCCATGCGGCCGAGGCCGTGTTGGCGGTGGGGTCGAACACGCTGGCGGTGGGGTAGCCGGCTTTGGGAGCCGTCGTAGCCCAGGTCGAAGGGAGAAACTGGAACAGGCCGGCGGCTCCCGAATAGGGGTTGAGTGCATTGGTATCGCCACCACTCTCACATTGGATGATGCGCAGTGCTTCATCCACGCGATTGGCCGGGAAGTGTTGCTGAACCAGTCCACGCCACTGTTCGACCGCGGGCGGGAAGGTCCAGCCACCGCCGCCGCCTCCAGATGTTGTCGACGTCGTGGCCGAGGGGAGGGTTGTTGTCGGGGTTGTGGTCGGGCTGGTTGTGCCCGGCGCTGGTGACGTCGTGGAGGTTGTCTTCCGATCTTCCTGACGACGACTTTCGGCCTCACGGGCGTGGGCGGCGTCAACAGCACTGAGCGCGGCCCGGTATTCGGCATCGGCCACATTGGCCTCCCGAATCGACTCTGCCACGGCCGAATCTGCCTCCTCGAAGAGAAGCTCGAGTTTGAGCATCTCCGCATCGACCTCCGCCTTGAGATCGGCCACCTCTTGCTGGGTGGTGAGGAAGTCGGCCCGGAGGTCTTCGAGACCCCGTTTCTTGACTACGAGCTCATCGACTTTCTCCTGCCCGGCCGTGAGGACGTCATCCACGACGAGGCCGGCGACCATGGCCCTCTCGACTGTTTCGCTGTTGACGAAGGAGACGCCTGGCGAGGCCAGAGCTGTCATGTAGGCGTCGACGGCCTGGACCTCGAGGTCGCTCGCAATCCCAACGAGTTCGGTGTCGGCGAAGCTGATCTGCTCCTGGAGCTTGTCGAGGCCAGCCGAAACGATCGAAAGCTCGGCCGAGAGATCATTGATGCGACCGATTGTCTCGACCAGTTGCAGCTCAATCTCGCCTCGGGCCGCCACGGCTTCGTCGACAAGACCGGCGGCAACCTCTGCCCGTTCCCCGGCACCATCGGCGTCGGTTTCCGCATCGTCGACACTCTGAGCGAGTGCAAACTGGCCATGACCAAGAAGGGAGGCGGCGGTCAGTGCCAATGCAATAGCGATCGAGAGGGTGCGGAGGGAACGCATGAAGACCCCGGAAGCGTACCCAAAGCGCTCAGGCACGAGAAGTGCGATTCGGGAATCTAGGGACAATCCTGCGTGTTTGTCACTGCGATGTCTGATTTCAAGATCCCCGAATCGCACGCTGATCTCGTGACCTGGGAGACCCGGTCCTTTGCCCATGTCGCCTCGATAGGACCGAAAGGAGAGCCACATAGCAGTCCTGTGTGGTTCGAATGGGACGGCACACACTTCAAGTTCAGCCTCACCACGGGCCGGCAGAAGTACCGAAATCTGCAACGGGACAAGCGCATTTCCCTTTCGATACTCGACCCTGAGGACCCATACCGCTACATCGAGATCAGGGGAGAGCTCGATGAGATCGACCCGGATCCCGACATCGCCTTCATTTCCAGGATGGCAAAGAAGTACCGGGGTTTCGACGTCTACCCGTGGCATCAGCCCGGAGACGAGCGAGTGATCATGAAGATCCGGCCCATTGCGACCTCCGGAATGGGGTAGATCTGTAGATTCGGGGCCCATGGTGCGAGACAACATCCCATCGGAGAGTGGCTACGAGCCGAAATACGGATTCAGTCGTGCGGTGCGGATTGGGGATCGGGTCTTCGTCTCGGGAACTGCTCCGATCTGGCATGGGGCGGAAGTCGACCCCGATCCACAGGTCCAGGCGCGTCGATGCATCGAGATCATGCTCAGTGCCCTCGCCGAGGCAGGTGGGGCGGCCTCAGACGTGGTCCGGACCCGGATCTACATCACCGATGTCGACGACGCCGATGCAATCGGAGAGGTCCATGGTGAGACGTTTGGCGACGTCAAGCCTGCCGCAACAATGGTCGTCGTCGCAGCTTTGCTCGATCCGGCTTGGAAGGTAGAGATGGAACTTGAGGCTGTATTAACCGGTTAGCTACTGAAATGGACCGCAGGAGGTAGCAATGTTTGGAAGAAGAAACGCAGAGATGCCCGAGCCAGATTCGACTCTGCCGGGCCGTGTAGTGCCGGTCGAAGTGCCTGAAGCCCATTTCATCAACGGCAACCCATTGGTCGGTCCCTTCCCCGAGGGCACCGAGGTGGCCGTGTTTGGCATGGGCTGTTTTTGGGGGGCCGAGCGCCGCTTTTGGTTGCTGGACGGTGTTTTCTCGACGAACGTGGGTTATGCCGGTGGAACAACGCCCAACCCTTCCTATGAAGAGGTCTGCACCGGGCGGACCGGTCACACCGAGGCGGCGATGGTCGTCTACGACCCCAATCTGGTGACTTATGACGAGCTACTCAGGGTTTTCTGGGAGACCCACGACCCCACCCAGGGGTATCGGCAGGGCAACGACATGGGGACCCAGTACCGGTCGGCGATCTACACCACGACCGACGACCAACTAGACCAGGCAAAGCGGTCCCAGGACATCTATCAGGGGGTAATTACGCCGCTCGGGTTTGGCGAGATCACCACCGAGATCACGCCTTTGGCCGAGTACTACTACGCCGAGGACTACCACCAGCAGTATCTGGGCAAGAACCCCCACGGCTACGACTGCCACGCCAACACAGGGATCTCCTACCCGGGCTTGGGTTGATGTCGTGTGCAGTGGTGCGCGCATACGCGCACCACTGCACACGAACAGCTGATCACGCCTTGGCGAGGGCCCTTGCCAACTTGATGAATTCGACGACGATGGCGATGGCCGTGCCTGCGATGGCCACGATCAGGACGATCCGGGTCAGCCCGGCCCAGCCGAAGTCATACGCCGAGAAGTCGAACGGGAAGACCTGATAGGTCCGAATCGCGACAGCCATGGCGATTCCGGCTGAGATCATCTGAGTCAACGCTTTGAACCAGGCCGTGTCGAACCACACGTAGGCCAGGTTGATGGCAGCCCCAAACAACAGCGAGACGCTGGTGATCGGTATCAGGATCTCGAAGTCGTCGGTGAGAAACGGGGCAACGTCCCACGTCAGGATGTTCTGGACCACCCAGAGGAGGACCAGGTTGACCACGACAGCGACGAAGTAGCCAAACCGCTTGGTCCCCTCGGTCGATCCAGTTGTCGTGGTCGGAGCGGCGGTAGTCATTTCGCTTTGACCGTATTGCTCGAGGGTGGCTGGCGAACAGGGCCGAAAGTCACCACTGCAGAATGCAGCGACCATTGACTTGCCTGGAGGGCTCGAGGGTACGTTGCTTGGCCCATGAAGATGAATCGAACGCGGGTTCGGTCTCTGATCGCGGCGCAGGTGGCAGGGTGGCTAATGCTGGTGGCGTCTGGTGCAGCGGGCTTGCCGGACTGTGTTCTCGCCGAGCAGGAGCCCACTGCAGACCTATCCGTGGATGTGGTGGGGGCTTGGGAGGCCGGTGACTATGAGGATCCCTATCAGCATCCCTTCACAACTCTGGTCATCCCGCCAATGAGTCAGAATGTTGGCCAGCGGGTGTGGTTGTTTCGGGATGACGGAACCGGCCATATGTGGCTTCAGTCGACCATGCCATCCGGATCGGTTTCCGGCGAAGGCGAGTTCGAATGTTCGTGTGCACCCATGCGCGCTATGCGCGCACCACTGCACACGAACAAGCACTCAGCTCGCGGAGAGGGCCGTCTCCACCACTGCCTCGACGGAGGCGTCAAGCTCGATTTCTTCCTCGAAGTCGGGTGTCAGCCCGACCTGGCCGAAGTCGAGGCCTCCCGGCGTGACCCAACGGGCGACGGTCAGCTTCAGGGCACCGCCACCTGGAAGATGGAATCGTTGCTGCACCGTGTTCTTGCCGAAGGTGTTTTCACCCACGACTGTGATCCTGCCCCGCTCCTGAAGCACGGCTGAAACGACCTCCGACGCCGAGGCGCTGCCCCGGTTGACGATAAACACCACTCTGATGTCCTCAGGAACCGAGGTATCGCCCGAGACCTCATATGAAGTCTCCGTGTCCGGGCTCTGAGTCACCACCACGTCGCCATCGGCCAGGAACTGAGATGTGATCGCGATGGCCGTGTCCAAAAGCCCACCAGGGTTGTTCCTCAGATCGACGACAAGGGAATCGATCCCCTGATCAACCAGTTCGTCTACAGCCTCTTCGAACTGCTCGTCGGCGTTCTCTGTGAAGATATTCAAACGGATGTAACCCGTGTTGCCCACCCGCTCACTCTCCACAACGGGAATGACGATCGCGGCACGGGTAATCGGCATGACGAATGTTTCGTTTCCGCGAAGAATGGTTAGATCGACGTCCGTTCCCGAAGGCCCGCGCACCGTTGCGGTCACCTCGTCGAGAGACCAGTCGGTGATGTCCTTGCCGTTGACACCCACGATCACGTCCTCGGCCAACATCCCGGCGCCTTCTGCGGGACTACCGGAGATGACTGACACGATCGTCAGCCGGCAGGTCTCGCTGATGATCGAGCACTGGACGATTTCGCCCGAAGAACCATCCTCGGCCGTCACGAGGGCTCCGATGCCTTCGATCTCTCCCTCTTGTTCTTCTTCGACGAGAGCAAGAGAGTCGCTGTCGAGATAAACGGAGTTGGCGTCGAGCGCGTAGTTGGCAAGGCCGACGACCATCGCTTCTGCTGCTTCGAAGGAACTGGCGGCCCGTGCCGCAGCGATGTTGCACGCCTCGACGAATGAGTCGGAAGGGATGACACAGACGAGGTCGCTGGTCGATGACGTCCCGTCGAGATCTTCGAGTCCGCTGCTGGCGGCCTCGGCCAGTTCGGCATCGTCGATTTCGTCGACGTAGTGCCGCTTGATCAAGTCATACGAGTCACAAACGATCTCGAGTTCCTCTGGCGCAGCCGAGCAACTGACGACTTCGAGGGAACGACCGCTCTCGAGGATCGTGGACGTGGTGGAGACCGGCGGCAGGGTCGTGGTCGTCGTCGTTGTCGTAGAAGTAGCGTCGACTAACGGGCCCGGAACGCATGCCGCCGCGGCGACGGCAAGGGCGACGATCATCAAGATTGTTCGTTTGTTGAGTCTCATCGGCTGCCTGACACGCCTGGGTACGACTCTCCGCCGCTTCTGAGTTCAAAGGCTATCGGTATTGCATCCCTACTTCGGGTTGGGAGGCTATGACCTTTGGCAACAAAGGCCGTTACCTTTGCCGGGACATGCATCTCCGCGCCCACCTCCGATCCCCTTTCGGCGAACAGCTGACTCTCGACGCTGCCGATGGCGTGTGGGCTGAGCCCTCGGGCACACCAGAGTCGTTGCTGGGTGAAGACTCGTGGGCGCTTCCCGGACTGATCGATGCACACGCCCATCTCGCCAAACCAACCATGGACTTGTTGCCCGGCGACTACGACGGAGCCGTGACCCGCGCCAGGGAGGCATTGGCGGCTGGTGTGATGCTGATCATCGACAAGGGTTGGAAGGATTTCACGGTGCTCGACGTGATCGATCAGGTCCCCCTGGCGGAGAGACCTGACATCGAGGCCGCCGGGCTCATGCATTCTGTTGAGGGTGGCTACTACGAGGGCTTCGCCACGCTCATCGAGTCGGGGGCAATTGAGACATTTGTCGCCGAGGCCGCCGACCACGGTCGCGGCTGGGTCAAGCTGGTGGGCGATTGGCCGCGCAAAGGCGTAGGCCCGATTACCAACTTCTCTGAGGCCGAACTGGAGTTGGCGGTTGAGACCGCAGCCGTCGGTGGCGCTCGGGTCTCGGTCCACACTTTGGCGAGAGAGGTCCCGGCAATGGCGGTCAGGGCCGGGGTTCAATCGATTGAGCACGGGTTGTTTCTCTCCACCGACGATCTCGAGGTTCTGGGCCAACGGCAGGGGATCTGGGTGCCGACTCTCGTCCAGGTTGAAGCGATCATCTCCCAGATCGGGGCGGGGTCTTCAGGAGGCCGGCTTCTCGCCGAAGGCTTCGAAAACGCTGTCGGTCTCTTGAACGATGCAGTGGATGCGGGCGTACATGTGCTGGCTGGAACGGACCTGGCGGTTGCGACCGATGAGGTCGCTCTGGAGGCTGTGAGAATGTGGGAGATGGGAATGCCGGCCGCAGAGGCGGTCCGCGCCGTTTCGACGGCTGGCCTTGCCGCCACCGGGCGGCCGGTCCAATTCGAAGGAGGGTCCCCCGCTGACGCAGTGTTCTTCGCAGAGAACCCGATTGTGAATCCGAAAGTGCTGGCTTATCCCGAGGTCGTTATCCGTCACGGAAGAATCGTTCGATGAAGCTCGTTCTCGCATCCGCATCTCCCCGACGTCGCCAATTGCTCGAGACCCTGTCTCTCGACTTCGACGTGATCCCGGCAGATGTCGATGAGACCCGACTACAGGAGGAGTCACCCGCCGTCTATGTCGAGCGGGTCGCTACTTCCAAGGCCAGGACGGTTCTCGAGCCGGGACGAGTCGTGATCGCCTGCGACACGACCGTGATGCACGAGGGAAGGATTCTCGGCAAGCCGTCGCACCCCGAAGAGGCAAGATCGATGCTCCGCAGGCTCGAAGGCGACGTCCACGAGGTCTTCACCGGAATCGCCGTTGGCGGTTGGGAGGACGACCGCCCGGTGCTCCACTCCGATGTCGACGTCTCGGAGGTCGAGTTCCTTCCTCTCACCGACGGGGAGATTCGAGATTATGTGGAGACCGGCGAGCCGATGGACAAGGCCGGCTCCTATGCGCTCCAGGGGCTTGGCGGGCTCTTTGTCAAGCGTGTGACGGGAAGCCCGTTCACTGTGATCGGCATGCCAATCCATCTCCTGCCCAGGCTCATCTCGGCGGTCGGGGCCGATATGTCCTCGTTCAGAGTCACCGAAGACGGCTAATTTGACCGTCAGTGACCCGAACCATTTGGATTCTCGGCGGCGTCTTTGTCGTGCTTCTCATTGTCCTTGCCGTCGTGTTCTCATCAGGTGATGGCGACACAGGCGATACGACAGCCACTCCGACAAGCCTCGATACGACCACCACGCTGGACGAGACCTCCACTACGGAGGATCGGACCACAACCACGGTCGAGCCGACAACAACGACCTCGCCCGAGACGACGACAACGATTGAAACCACAACTACCACCGAGGCGCTCTCCGGCTGGGCCGACCTGCCGATAGTCGTGGCCGGTTTTGGAGCCCTCGGCTGGTGGGACGGAACAGGCTGGGTAGATGCCGGCAACGCCCTGCCGGTGGTAGGTGGGGAGAACTATCAGGTGGCGGTCCTTGGTCTCACAGCCACGACAACCGGGAGTGGCCAGGAGTTGGTTTGTGAGCCTTTGGAGAATGTTGGTGTCGTACTTGCCAACGAAAGACTTTTGGGAGAGTGGCCCGGTCCGTACGGCGTCGCCATTTCTGCACCGTGGACCCTGACTCCGCACCTGGTCGAATCTGTCGCCGACGACGGCAGCTACGCCGAGTTTGCTTCGCAACTCCTCTCCGAGAGGGGATTGGAGGTCGCAGATCCTGTCATCACACAGCTGTTGCGGGTCGATCTCGAAGGCGACGGGCTCAATGAAGTGATAGTGGTCTCTGAGGAGATCACCGGTGGAATGCTCCCTGCCGTGGGGGATTACTCGATCATCTTCATGAGGAAAGTGGTCCAGGGCGACGTCGAGACGGCGGTCCTTGCCGAATCGATCGTGCTCGACGAGGAAACCTTCCCCGAGTCGTTCCGGGTCGGTTCTGTCGCCGACATGAGTGGTGACGGCAAAATGGAGATCATTGTTTCCAGCGCCTACTTCGAGGGGCTTGCAGTAGAGGTGTTCGAATATGTCAACGACGATCTCGGCCCGGTGGCTCAGATTTCGACCGGCTGCGGAGCATGATGGAGAATCCATTCCTGGCCCGCCCCAACTATGTCGGGCACACCGGCATCGAACTCACCCACGCCTCCCCTGATTTCGCCTCAGGCCGTCTCGAGGTCTCCGAGATCCATCACCAACCCTATGGCCTGGTTCACGGTGGGGTCTACTGCACTCTGATCGAGACGCTGGCATCAACGAGTGCAGCACTGTGGGCGATCGAACAGGGAATGGCCGGGGCGGTGGGACTGTCGAACCAGACCGATTTCATCCGGGCAACCAGCGGCGGTGTTCTGATATGCGAGGCCACGCCGATCCATAGGGGGCGAACCCAGCAGTTGTGGCTTGGTGTCATCAACCGTGAGGACGACGGCAAAGTGGCCGCCCGGGGACAGGTTCGGCTCCAGAACGTAAGCGACACGGAGGCCTTCTAGTCACCTCTCGGCTCGACGCCGAGCAGTGGAATCGCCAGTGGCTTCCCCGCGACGGTTCGGGTGGAGTTCTCGACTGTGTCATCGCAACCTCAGGTCTCTATGGCACGGCACCCACCTGTTACCTCTCCCTCGTCGCGCGGGTCCGGGGCTTTGCCAAGGCCGACCTCGACACCGTGCTCTACGAAGAGCGCGGTCTGATTCGGACCCGGGCACTGCGGGGCTCACAGTTCATGATCCCGATTGAGATGCTCGACGCGGTCAAGTCTGCGAGCGATCGACGGAGTTGGCACGGCGAGTACGTGGACAAGATCATCGATGTCGACGGTCGGGAGAGACTCACCGGCGAAGTCCTCGCCGTGATGGCCGGGCGGGTCATGACCACGCGAGAAATCCGTGTCGAGCTTGGTCTCGAAGGCCCGAGGGCCGAGGCCCTCAAGTACCTGATGGCGATGCTCAGCGATAAGCGCATCATCGCCAGCGCAACAGTGAGCGGTGGCTGGCGAAGCAACCAGTACGGCTACGCCGTGTGGGAGGAATGGCTGCCTGGTGCTCCTCCGATTGATCTCAACCCAGAAGAGTCGCGAGCAGCGATAGCCAACTGGTACCTGAAGGGCCATGGTCCTGGCACGGTCGATGACTTCAAATGGTGGTCGGGGCTCAACAAGACCAACGCACGAGCCGCCCTGGAAGCCTCAGAGGGGATCGTGGTCGACACCGAACTTGGCGAGATGTATGACCTCGAGGGAAGGGCCGGGACGGCTGCTGTGGAGGGTCTGAGACTACTTCCCGTATGGGACACCGCGATCGTCACCCAGGCGCGCAGGAGACGGATGGTGTCCGAAGAGCACTATCGATACGTGTATGACCGAGACGGGAACGCGACTTCGACCATAGTCCTCGACGGTGCGGTTGTGGGGGTCTGGGACCGTCAGGGTGACGACGCCCACCTGCTGGTCAAAGCGTCACCCTTCGACCGTTTCGACGCGGACACCTGGAAGGCGGTCGAATCCGAAGCCGGGGTGATCGCCGCCGCGCTCGAGACTGGCGATCTGGAGGTAGTGAAGGTGAAGAAGCCGGTGGATCTTCATGAGGCAGGGAGGAACCGGTTCCTCTCACCGTTGTCGGGAACGTAAAATCAAGGGCGATGCTTCGTATCGGCCCCCTATCCGTTGACCCACCCGTCGTGCTGGCCCCGATGGCGGGGGTTACCAATGCTCCGTTTCGCACCCTATGCCGGGAATTCGGCGCCGGGCTATATGTCTCTGAGATGATTGGCGCCAGGGGTTTGGTCGAGAAGAACGAAAAGACGCTGCGGCTCGCCGAGTTCAGGGCCGAGGAGACTCCAAGGTCGATCCAACTCTATGGAACCGATCCTGAGTCGCTCGGAGGAGCGGTCGCCTTCCTGGTCCGGGAGAAGGGTGTCGATCACATCGACATGAACTTCGGGTGTCCGATGAGCAAGGTGACCAGGCACGGTGGTGGAGCGGCGCTCCCCTGGAAGAAGGGTCTGTTTCGATCCATCGTCCGTGCCGCAGTCTCCAACGCAGACGATGTACCCGTCACAGTCAAGTTTCGGAAGGGGATCGACGACGATCATCTGACTTTCGTTGAAACGGGCCTCATTGCCGAGGAAGAAGGTGCGGCCGCCGTGGCGCTTCACGCCAGGACCGCCCGGCAGCTCTATTCGGGCGAGGCCGACTGGGCCGCGATTCGGACACTGAAGGAGGCTGTCACATCGATACCGGTCCTGGGCAATGGCGACATCTGGACCGCTGACGACGCCATGGAAATGATGGAGCAGACCGGATGCGACGGCGTGGTCGTCGGCCGGGGATGTCTCGGGCGGCCCTGGCTGTTCCGCGACCTTGCCGACGTGTTTGCAGGTCGGGAGCCGTCACCTCCACCCAACCTCGGGGAGGTGGCTTCGATCATGATCCGGCACGGCGCGTTGCTGGTTGATCACTTCGGGGAGCGGACCGGTATCAGCCTCTTTCGAAAGCATCCGTCGTGGTACCTCAAAGGATTTCCGGTCGGACCCAAGATCCGCGACGCGTTTGCCCGTGTCGGCTCGGTAGAGGAGATATCTCAGCTCACTGAACAGCTGGATGGATCGATTCCGTTTCCCCCGGAGGCAGCGCGGATGGTGCGGGGGCACTCACATGGCCCGCGTCCGGTCAAGCTTCCCTACAACTTCCTCGAACATCGACGCGGCGATCGTCTCGGTGTCGAAGCCGAGCAGGTGGTCAGCGGCGGCTAGCCCGCAGCGGCGGGCACGGTCACACCGCCTCAGCAACACGATTCCGGGTCCCGTAATAGCGGGCCAGCATGAGGGCGGAGCCCACCACCCCGATGACAGCGAGCGTGACGATTCCGCGGTCGGAGTGGAAGGCCCCGTAGTAGCCCCAGAGAGCGGCCTCGAGGCCTCCGATCCACCAGGTTCCCGGCGCAATGCCCGAAGGATCAGCAGTCCGGTAGGCGGTCCAGACCGACGGTGCAAGCACGACACCGTAGGAAAGCCCGAGGACGACACCGAACATGATCCAGCCCCCTGCGGCGAGCACCGTCACCAGCAGCACTGACCACACGACGCCGCGCAACAAGGCACCGCGGAGACTGCGCCCCGTTCTGCCCACAGCGTGACCGCATAGAAGATGAAGGTGATGAAAGGAGCGAAAATCGCGGTCCACAGCTCCTGGTTGATGATGTAGACAAACCAGCCGACGTTGGTTACGAACCCGAGCGCAGGCCAGGTTGTTGATACCCCCTTGGAGTCCCTTGTACGGACCAGCTTGATTACCTGAGGGAGAAGGAAGGCAGCTGTGAATAGAGTGGCCACTATGGCGGCGACGTTGGCCAGGGTCTCGTTCATGGTCTTCTAAGAACACCACGCGGCCCGGATTTGTTGCAGTCAAAGCATCGGAATGTCGACACCGCGCTCGCGGGCGACACGTTGGGCAATCTCATACCCGGCGTCGGCATGACGCATCACTCCGGTGCCGGGATCGTTGGTGAGGACCCGCTCGACCCGAAAAGCACCCTCGTCGGTCCCGTCGGCAACCACCTGGGCACCGGCGTGGATCGAATTTCCGATGCCGACCCCACCGCCGTGATGGACAGCGACCCAGGCCGCGCCCGACGACACGTTGAGCATCGCGTTGAGAATTGGCCAGTCGGCGACGGCGTCTGACCCATCCGCCATGTCCTCGGTCTCCCGGTATGGAGACGCCACTGAGCCCGAGTCGAGATGGTCCCGTCCGATCACGATCGGTGCCGAGACCTCTCCGGAGGCGACCAGTTCGTTGAATCGCAAACCGGCGAGATGCCGCTCCCCGTATGCCAACCAGCAGATGCGCGCGGGTAGACCCTGGAAATGGACCTTGTCGCGGGCTTTCTCAATCCAGCGATGAAGTGGTTCGTTGTCGGGGAAGAGGTCGAGAAGTGCCCGGTCGGTGGCCGCGATGTCGGCGGGGTCTCCGCTCAGTGCGACCCAGCGGAACGGTCCGGAGCCTTCGCTAAAAAGCGGTCGAATGTAGGCGGGAACGAAGCCCGGATAGGAGAACGCATCGGCATAGCCGGCGGTTAGCGCCTCCCCCCTGAGATTGTTCCCGTAGTCAAAGGTCTCTACTCCGGCCGACTGGAAACCGACCATGGCCTCGCACTGGCGGGCCATCGACTCCCTCGCGGACTTGATGTAGGTGTCGGGGTCGTCTTCGCGCAGTGCCGCCGCCTCTTCGACGCTGTAGCCGGAGGGGATGTATCCGTAGAGCGGATCGTGGGCCGAGGTCTGGTCAGTGACGATGTCGACGTCCAGTCCCATCTTCAGAAGCTCGGGAAAGACGTCTGCGGCGTTGCCGAGCAGGCCTATGGAGACGGCTTCGCGATTTCCCTTGGCTTCGAGCGCCCGTTCGACCGCCTGAACGATGTCTTCGTAGCTCTCGTCGAGATAGCCAGTCTCGAGCCGACGCTGGATGCGATGTGGGTCCACCTCGACACATAGCGCCACCCCTCCGTTCATGGTGATTGCGAGCGGCTGCGCTCCACCCATCCCACCGAGCCCGCCGGTGAGGGTGAGGGTTCCGGCAAGCGATCCGCCGAAACGCTGCTCGGCGATGGCGACAAAGGTCTGGTAGGTCCCCTGGAGAATCCCCTGGGTGCCGATGTAGATCCAGGAGCCCGCAGTCATCTGGCCGTACATCATCAGACCTTTGGCTTCCAGTTCCCAGAAGTGCTCGAGAGTGGCCCACTTCGGGACCAGAAGGCTGTTCGCGATCAGGACCCGGGGCGCCATGTCGTGGGTGCGAAAGACCCCAACCGGCTTGCCCGATTGGACAAGGAGTGTCTCGTCGTTCTCGAGACGCTGCAACGTCGCGACGATGGCATGAAGAGAGGGGAGGTCGCGGGCCGCCTTGCCCCGCCCGCCGTAAACGACCAGGTTCTCCGGGTCCTCGGCGACATCGGGATCGAGATTGTTGAGCAGACAACGCAGCGCTGCTTCCTGGAGCCAGCCGTTGCTGTTCAGGTCGGAGCCATGGGGCGCATGAAGCGGGAACGTCAGGTCCAGCATGGGCCGGAGCCTAGGGCGCCGGGCAGTCAGGTCCTGAGCAGACCGTCCAGCCTCCGAGAGGCAATCACCGATCCAATGAGACCCATGACCAGGAGGAAGGCGGCATGGCCGAAGAGGGTCCAGTCGAACACGCCGAACGAGAACGCCCGGAGTAACGCGGTCCCGTGATAGAGCGGTGACAACTTGGCGATCTGTTGGATGAACGGGGGATAGACGTCAAGCGGGTAGAACGTCGCCGAGAAGAGGAACAGCGGCATTGTCACCAACTGGACGAGGTCGAAGTCTTGCCACGAGCGCATATAGGTGCATGCGGCCAGGCCTACCGAACCAAAGGCGAACCCGATAAGCACCGCACCGGGGAGCATCAGGATCGACCACCACGAATCGGTTAGCCCCATCACCACCATCACGATCAGGAAGGCCGCGGCGTAGAGCAGCCCCCGAAACAAAGCCCAGCCGGTCTCCCCCGTGGCTATGTCCCGGGGCTCCATCGGAGTCGTGAGAATTCCCTCGTAGACGTTGCCGAATTTGAGCTTGAAGAAGATGTTGAAAGTGGTCTCGAGGACCGAGCCGTTCATAGCCGACGCCGCCATGAGGGCAGGGGCCACGAAGGCGGTGTAACCGATTTGGACTCCACCAGGCCCGGTGACGTCCCCGACCAGCGCACCGATGCCGACGCCTATTGAGAACAAGTAGAAGACCGGTTCGAAGAATCCGGTGACGATGATCTTCCAGAAGCGGCGGTAGACGAGGAGATTCCGCTCCCAGATCCGCTGAGCCCGGAAGGGGGTCATCCGACCCCGCGGGGTGAGCCGTGTCGGCGCGGAGACGCTCATGGCTTCAGCCTCCGATCGAGGAATCGTGCCGCCAGCACCACACCGATCACGGTCATGGTCGTCAAGTACCCCACATGCACCCACATCGGGATCGAGGTGATGAGTTCATCACCGGCCCCGGGCAAGGCGATCTTCCTGACCAACTCGACACCATGAAACAGTGGGGTGGCGTAGGCAACCGGCTGCAGGAAATCTGGCAACTGACTGATCGGGAAGAACGTTCCTGAGAAGAGGAACAGCGGGACGATTCCAAACCGGAACAGGGTGGACAGGCTTGTGTCGTCCTCGCGGGTCACCGTCCAGGCGGTTATCGCCGAGGCGAAGGCAAGACCGGTCAGGACGCCCGGCGGGACTGCGAGTAGCGACGGGCCCAATTCCATGGCACCGAAGAGCACGGCGATGATGGCAAAGACGGTCAGCACGAAGGTCAGTCGGAGCGTCGACCAGATGAATCGCCCGTAGACGATGTCGGCCGGGCTCACCGGTGTAGTGATCATCCCGTCGTAGCTCTTCCTCCACTTGATCCCCGCCATCACCGGGAAGGACCCGTCGGACGCACCGTTCTGCATGCCCGAGGCCGCAAGCAGACCGGTGGCGACAAAAGCGAGGTAGCTGACGCCAATGTCGTTGTTGGAGTCGACCAGCGTGCCGAGACCGAGCCCCATCGCGCCGAGGAACAGGACCGGGTTGATGAATGAGCTGATCATCGTCCCCCGCCAGGTTCGTTTGTATCCGAGAGCCTCCGCCTCGAATACCCGAATCGGGCCACGCAGTGCCGTCATCAGTCGATCAGCCCTCTTCCGGTAAGACGCAGGAAAACGTCTTCCAGGGTGGAACGGCGGACAAGGACCTGGTCGGGGTGGATGCCCCTGCTGGCAAGACCCTGCTGGGTGTGGTCTGCGTTGTCGGTGTAGAGAAGGACCCGGTCGGCGAGAACCTCGGACCGGCTGGCCAGCCCGTCAAGTTTGAGGGCCGCATCGTCACTTCCGTCTTCGCCGAATCGAAGCTCTACGACTTCCCTGGGCGCGTACTCTTCGATCAGCTCCCGTGGTGAGCCCTCGGCGACGATTTCACCCTTGTCCATCACGACCAGCCGGTCACAGAGTTGCTCGGCTTCGTCCATGTAATGAGTCGTGATGATCAGGGTCGCACCCTGTCGCTTCAGGCGATAGAGACGGTCCCACAACACGTGTCGGGCCTGGGGGTCGAGACCGGTTGTCGGCTCATCGAGGATCACCAGGTCGGGGTCGTTGATCAGCGCTCTAGCGATCGTCAGCCGCCGCTTCATGCCACCCGACAACGTCTCGACTTTGGCTGCGGCCCGGTCTGACAGCTGGGCGAACTCGAGCAGTTCGGTGATTCGCTCCTTGATGTCTGCCCTGCCCATGTCGTGGTAGCGGCCATATATGTAGAGATTCTCCGAGACCGTGAGCTCGAGATCGAGATTGTCTTCCTGAGGCACAACACCGAGCCGCTGTCTTATCGTGCGTCCCTGGGTGGCAGGATCCAATCCGAACACGGTCATCTTCCCGTCGGTGATCGGGCTGACCGTGGTGATCATCTTCATGATCGATGTCTTCCCGGCGCCGTTGGGCCCGAGGAAGCCAAACGCCTCGCCTTTTTGGATGTCGAAGTCAATGGCGTCTACCGCAACGAAGTCATCGAACTTCTTGGTGAGGCCACGGGCCTCGACAAGTGTCTCAGTCATCTAGCCGTGACCGTAGTGCCGGGGTGGGCCGGATTTGGCTGTGTTTCCATTGCCAAGATGTCGAGTGGAGGGGGGTCGGCTCGACATCAATAGCTGTCCATCCTCACCAGATCGTCGATGGCCTTGCGGCCTCCAACAATTCGAGGGGCAGCGTCAGCGGTTGGATAGCCCATTGCCACTGCGTATCTGGTGACAGTGCCGTCGGGTGCTCCTATGAAGGCTCCTGCTCCCTCGGTGCGGTGCAGTGTGATCGGGCAAGTAGCAACACCGATCGCCCTTGCCGCAAGCATGATGTTTTGGGCGGCGCGGCCGATGTCGAACATGTTTCCACCGGATTCCTGGACGAGGATGATGGTCGCCGCAGAGTCGCGGATCGGTTGGGTGAAGTCGCCGTATTCGGCCAAGCCATCAAGCCGTTGCCTGTCAGTGATCACAACGAAAGACCAGTCCTGGCGGTTCTTGGAGCTTCCGGTCCAGCGAGCCGCTTTGAGTATCGCCCCCAGGTCCTCATCGGATATCGGGTCGGATTTGTAGTCGCGTATCGCGCGGAGTTTGACGACGAGGTCGTAGTTATCAGACATGAACTGGAGCCTATGTCAGTTGTGAGCTCAGTCAGAAGCCGGATAGATGATCATTTGCGTGCAGCGAAACAACGCCAGGGTCTTCCCGGTCTCCTCTGCCTTCACGACCACGTCCCATACCTGGGTCCGCCGCCCGCTGTGGGTCATGTGGGCGTCGGCGACCATTGTTCCTTCCAGCATCGTTCCGAGATGGTTGGACTTCAGTTCCATGGTGGTGAAACCGTTGGCACCCTCGGGAAGGTTGGCGATGCAGCCGAAACCGGCCGCGGTGTCGGCGAGGGCGACGATCGAAGCGGCGTGAAGGTATCCGTTGAGGGCGAGGTGTTTCTCGGATATCTCGCAACTCATTCGGGCCGAGCCATCGCCGAGTTCTATCAGGTGGATGTCAAGTGAGCCAGGGAGTTTCATCTTCCCCTGCTCTGTCAACCACGCCGCCAGTTCGTCACGGTCGGCCGGATAGTTCTGAGCGATCGCCATGTGGCGACGATAACGGTGCCCTAAGTTGGTGACGACATATCTGACAGGAGTCACTTTCGATGGCAACGCCACATATCAGCGCAGAGAAGGGCGACTTCGCTCCTTCGATTCTTCTTCCCGGAGACCCGCTCCGCGCCAAGCACATTGCCGACAATTACCTCAGCGACGTCAAGCAAGTGAATGCCGTTCGGAATATGTTCGGATACACCGGGACCTACGAAGGCGTCCCGATTTCGGTCATGGGAACCGGGATGGGGATCCCTTCGGCGTCGATCTACGCCAAGGAACTGGTAACCGAGTACGACGTGGAACGACTGGTGCGCGTCGGCTCCTGCGGTGGAATCCTGTCTTCGATTGAACTGCGGGATGTAATCCTCGCGGTGGGCGCCTGCACAGACTCCACGGTCAATCGGATTCGATACGGCGGCTTCGACTTCGCCGCGACCGCCGACTTCTGGCTGTTGCGAGCTGCCTCTGATGCGGCGGCTGCGAGAGGCATCGAAGTGAAGGTGGGCAACGTTCACTCGGAAGACCTCTTCTACAACCCCGATCGTGAGGCGTTCGATCGCATGGAGGCGATGGGGGTCCTGGCTGTTGAGATGGAAGCGGCCGGTCTCTACGGGGTGGCCGCCGAGTTTGGGGCGAGGGCCCTCACCATCTGCACTGTTTCAGACCACGTTCGGACAGGAGCCGCGACAAGCTCGGACGAGCGTCAAGAGACCTTCAATGAGATGGTCGAGATCGCACTCGAGGCGATCAAGGCCGACGTAGCCCGCTAGTCGACCAGGTATTGGACTCTGGCCATTTCTTCTGCGATCGGCCGGAGCAGGTTGTGGACCAGAATTTGATGGTCCGGATGGCTGCTGTACCGGTTCCAGTCGTTTTCTGAGTCGAAGTCTGCAATGAGGCCGAAGTCGTAGGTGTCGTCACGGAGTGCGAGGTCCGGCCCGTACTCATAGCGCCTGATGTAATCCATTGCCTGGGGCATCTTGGCCAAACCGTCGAGGAGAGCCTGCTTCTGGGCGCCGGTCACGTCGCGGTGATATTTGATCAGGATGATGTGCCGGAATGTGCTCATAAATCGGATTCAACTACACCCCGGCCTTCTCCGCCTCCTCCCAAACCTTGTGTAAGGTACGTAGGTCGAATAGCCCACTACACGCCTCATCAGCCAGGAGAGCGTTGTTTCCGTGAATGTTTCAATAGACCGAGCCATCGTTCGACAGGCCTTTTTCGACGCCGTGCCTCTGTTCGTCCCTGCGATCCCGTTTGGCCTGGTCATCGGTCTGGCGATAACGGAGTCGGGTCTCAACCAATTCGTCGGATGGTCCAGCTCGTGGTTGATTTTCGGTGGCGCCGCTCAACTGACTCTGATCTCGTTGCTGGGCAGTGGCGCTGCTGTGGTCGCGGCCATCGCCGCCGCACTCGTGGTCAATGCGCGCCACCTCATGTACTCCGCTGCTCTGGCGCCGACCTTTCAGAGACAGCCGAGATGGTTTCGCTGGCTGGGCCCGTATGTCCTACTTGACCAGACGTTCGCGCTATCTGCACTGCATCTCGATGACGATCCAAAGGACTTTCGCACCTACTACCTGACTGTCGGTGCCACCTTCTGGATCTTCTGGCAGATCACCACGTTGGCGGGACTTTTTTTGGGACCTGTCATTCCCGAGGAGTGGAACCTCGAATTCGCGGTGCCAATCCTGTTCATCGGCCTGATCGTTCTCGCTATCGACAAGTACCCGAAGCTGGTGGCAGCTGTGGTTGGCGCCGGCGTCACCTGGCTGACGGCAGGACTCCCCAATAGGTCGGGCCTGCTCGTCGGTGCGATTGTGGGGATACTCGCCGGAACGCTCGCCGAGAGGTTCCGGCAATGACGTTTCTCATAGCTGTTCTGATAGTTGGTGTCGGTACCTACTTCAGCCGGGCCTTCTTCATCGTCGCCCTCGCCGATCGCAAACTGCCCGACGTGGTGCTGGTTGCGATCCAGTTCGTGGCCCCGGCCGTCCTCTCGGCGCTGGTTGTCGCTCTCCTCATTGACTCCGATGGGAATGTCGCCATCGGTGTTCCTGAGATGTCGGCGTTCGCCGTTGGTGGCGTGGTGGCCTATCGCACCAAGAACCACATTTGGACGCTGATCGCGGGAATGGCGACGTATTGGGTGGTGAGAGCTCTCATCTGAGCCCCCTCTCTCTTCGTGTGCAGTGGTGCGCGCTCAGCGCGCACCACTGCACACGAAGAGCTAGAGCGCCTTTTCTCTCAGAGAGACCGCATCCGGTTGTTCCTGGCATTGTGCTCCACCTCGGCCAACCCGAGAGCTTCAAGAACGGGCGGGACGTAGTTGCCAACCCGGCCCCGGAGCCCCTTCTTGAGCCCGTACCAGCCTCCGATCGGATTGTCTTCCGATCGCGCCCACGCTTCAACCGTGCCTTCTTTAGCCGGCTTCTGCTCGTCGGCATTCCCCAGAGGAACCCAGTCGCCCTGCTCGGCGAGCCAGGCGTGGAGGTCATCGATGATGCGTAGGTCGTAGTGGAGGACGGTCTTGCCCACCGTGCAGACGAGGATGGGCGGATCGTGGTCCTCGTCCCGATGCATCATGATCTCGGAGCCGAGGCTAGGTGTCTTCAGAACCCAGGGGTCAGCTTCTGTGCCGGTTCCGGTAGACGGTGCTGCGGTCATATTTCTTCTCCTATCCCTTGGAAGGCCTTCGTTACGCTAGAGCCATGTCGAGAAGGGATATCAGATGACGAGCTATTCCGTCAAGAGATCGATTGTGGCCAGTCCTGACGTGGTGTGGGGGTTGTTGACAGACGCTGCTGCCTTTCCGGATTGGAATCCGGCCGTTCTTGGCATTGAGGGTTCGATCGCAGACGGCGAGAGAATCAAGCTGACATCGATCGTAAACCCTGACCGTGAGTTCAAGCTCAGCGTTTCCGACGTCCATCCTCCCCGGTCGATGGTGTGGTCGGACGGGATGCCACTTGGGTTGTTCAAAGGCGCCCGGACCTTTTCGCTGACCCCTCAGGATGACGGGACGACCGAGTTCTTCATGGAGGAGGTGTACACGGGTCTCATGGCGCCGATGATCACAAAGTCGATCCCGGACATGACCGATTCCTTCGAGCAGTTTGCCGACGGCCTGAAAGCAGCCGCCGAGAGCCCTGGCAGCTGAGCCCCCAAGCCGCAACCCATTCGACGCCCTCGACTCCCTCACCCTCAGTGGCCAATTCGTGTATTTGCGTGGCCGACAAGAGGACACCAAGGGCAAAACAAGGAAGGGTTGACATGAAACGCAACTCGTTGAGAACAAAGTTCAGTCTGGCGCTTGTCCTGGCCATGACGATGGTTGTTGCGCTGCTGCCTGCAGTCGCCGGCGCAGCCGACCATTGCGATCAGGAAAACAACAACGACATCAGCACGCTGCTCGAATGCGTCACAATTGATGGCGTTCGCGCCCATCAGGCGGCACTTCAAGCGGCCGCCGACGCTAACGACGGGACGCGCGCCGCAGGATTCCCGGGGTACGACGCCAGTGTTGCATACGTAGCCGACACGCTCGCCGCTGCGGGCTATGCGGTCGAGCTCGATCCGTTCGAGTTCACATTCATTCCACCAGCAACGCTGGATCAATTGAGCCCGATCGCAGCGACATATGAGACGGGCGCTTTCACCGGCAGTGGATCAGGAACCGTGTCAGGCGCGGTGATCCCGGTTGATCTGGCGCTCGCTCCTCCACGGGCTTCAACGAGCGGCTGTGAGCCAACCGACTTCGATGGCCTCGATTTCTCCGGGCCGAGCGACGTAGCTCTAGTTCAGCGCGGTACTTGCTTCTTCTCGGTCAAGGCCGTCAATGCAGAGGCGGCAGGGGCCGAAGCCGTGATCATCATGAATCAAGGGAACTCGCCGACTCGCATGGGCTTGATCGTCGGCAACGCCTCGCAATTGCCTGATGGCAGCCCCAGCAGCCTGACCATTCCGGTCGTCGGTTCCAGCTTCCCCGCCGGCGAGGCCCTCGCCCAGCCGGGCTCTACGGCCTTCATCAACGTTGACCCGAACGAAACCCGCACCAACTACAACGTGATAGCGGAGCTCCCGGGTGGGAGCGATGAGAACATCGTGATGGTCGGAGCCCACCTCGACTCCGTCCAGGCCGGTCCCGGTATTCAGGACAATGGCTCGGGCAGCGCCGCCATTCTCGAGGTCGCGCTCCAGATGGCGAACATGCAGCCGAACAACACTGTGCGTTTTGCGTGGTGGGGTGGAGAAGAGCTCGGTCTGGTCGGCTCGACTGCCTATGTTGCGGGTCTGAGCGCCGAAGAGATCGACGACATCGCCTTGTATCTCAATTTCGACATGATCGGATCTCCGAACTACATGTTCGGCATCTACGACGGTGATGACTCCGATGGGGTTGGGGCCGGCCCCGGTCCGGAAGGCTCAGCCCAGATCGAGGCGATCTTCGAGGACTACTACAACATGATTGGTGAACCCTTCCAGGGCACCGACTTCTCAGGCCGGTCCGATTACGGGCCGTTCATCGCGGTTGGGATCCCGGCCGGTGGTCTCTTCACCGGTGCTGACGGAATCAAGGTCCCCCGGCTGAGGTACTGCTCTATGGAGGCACGGCTGGTGACCAGTACGACCCGTGCTATCACCTGGCCTGCGACACATTCGACAACATCAGCCTGTTCGCGCTCGACGTGAACAGCGACGCTGTCGCCTACGCAGTCCTCTACTGGGCCATGGGTGAAGATTCCCAGGATGGCCAGGGGGGCGACCAGGGCGGCGACGGCGACAACGGCGACGGCGACAACGGCGACGGTTAAAGAAACGATCTGAGCAAACGAGCTGAATTCCATCTCAGCGGAACACACACCGGCCCGGCTTCCAGCGGGGCCGGTGTAGTTTCAACGGCACTCCGGAGGTTCATTGATTAGAGACACCGTTGTCACTCACCTTGGTGAGAGTTTTGTCGCATACCGGGATCTAGCCGGGTCGTTGCCTGCCGAGGCCCTAGACCAGAAGGTGAGCATTCCTTCCAACACAATCGGTGCTCAGTTTTGGTGTGTTCTCGGGGCGCGGGAGAGTTACACAAAGGCCATCGAGACCGGCGAGTGGGCCGGCTTCAGTTGCTCACTTTCCGGTGAGGATGTGGTGGTCCAGGACAAGGTCATCGCAGCGTTCCAGGCGTCGGAGAGCGAGTTCGACCGGGTTGTGAGCCAATCTGATTGGACATCATCGAGGGACGACTTGCTTCTCGGTCTTCTCGAGCATGAGATTCAGCATCAGGGCCAGTTGATCAGATACGTCTACGGCCTCGGCTACGAGTTTCCCGAGACCTGGGTCAAGCGCTGGCAGTTGTGAGCGGCGAATTCCCCACTTCCGACATGTCTCTGACTCATATCCTTGTGTGCGCAGACGTGCCCGCCTCAAAGAACTGGTACGAGGACGTGCTGGGGGCCGAGTTGTATCGCGAGTACGGGACCTCCGCGGTCTTCCAATTCAACGAGTCGTGGCTGTTGCTTGTTGAGGGTGGCGAGCCGACCGCGGACAAGCCCGAGACAGCCTTCACTCCACCGGAGCGTGGCGCCGTCCATCACTCCTTCACCATCCGGGTCGAAGACTGTCAGTCGGCGTATGAGACCCTTTTAGATAGAGGTGCACAGTTTCTGACACCTCCCTACTCCTGGGGAGGTGAGATCCGTTGCTTCTTTGCAGACCCCGACGGTCATCTTTGGGAGATCAGCCAATTGACATGAGGACGGCCCCCGAAGAGGCCGTCCTCGTTGACTGGCGTTGGGGTTCTCAGCTACAGCCGGTGGTTTCCCCGCAAGTGAGACACACGTAGCAACTGCCGTTGCGGATGGTCATATGCCCGCAGTTGGAGCAAACCGGCGCATCTCCCATGTTCTCGGCGAGGGCCATATCGACCGTCGTCGGACTGGCGCCCACAGCGACCGTCTCCTTATCGACCACCGTGGTCTTCGGCTCGGTCACGACCGGAGCCGAGCCGTTGGAGGCAGGTGCGTCTACGAACTCCGCGGCCCTCTGCAACACGTCGACGTCGTCTTCGGCAACAGCATCGCTCAGGTCGAGTTGAAGACCGGCATCGACGGCGAGGCCCTTCGGTGGGCTGGCCAGATCACCTTCGCGATCGGGCGGGACCTGAGCCAGTTCGTCTCGCTCCAGATACTCCACGCCCAGTGAGCGGAACACATAGTCGATGATCGAGTTGGCCATCTTGATGTTCGGATGACCCTCCACCATGCCCCGGGGCTCGAAGGTCTGGAAGGTGAACGTGTCAACGAACTCCTCCAGTGGCACACCGTATTGGAGACCCTTCGACACCGCGATGGCGAAGCAGGACAGGATCCCTTTGAGGGTCGCACCCTCCTTTGCCAGATCGATGAAGATCTCGCCGAGCGTTCCATCGTCGTACTCGCCGGTCCTCAGATAGACCTTGTGGCCTCCGACTCTTGCCTCCTGATTGAAGCCGTGGCGGCGCGCTGGGAGCAGAAAGCGCGGCGGCTTCATGCCCTGCATGTAGGCCTCAGTTGGGGATATGCCGGTCGGCACGTGGCCCCAATGGATGACCTTTTCTGCTTCCACGGCAGCTGTGATCGCAACGTCTTCGTTCTCGTCGCCGTCACCCTCGTCGGCGATCGAGTTGAGAGGCTGGACAGCCTTCGATCCATCTCTGTAGAGAGCCATCGCCTTGAGGCCAAGCTCCCAGGACAACCTGTATGCCTCCTCGATATCGGCCGTCGTCACCTCATGCGGCATGTTGATCGTCTTCGAGATCGCACCCGAGATGAAGGGCTGCGCCGCAGCCATCATCTTGATGTGGCCGTTGTGGTGGATGAACCGCCGGCCGTACTTCCCGTTCTTGTTGGCTGTGTCGAAGACAGCGAGATGGTCGTCTTTCACATGCGGCGCAGACTCGATTGTCTGGCGGCCGCAGATGGTGTCGTTCGCCTCAGCGATCTCTTCCCTGCTGTATCCGAGCGCCCCGAGCAGATCGAAGTCCCATGATGTGTACTCATCTACCTCGAATCCGATCCGCTGCATGGCGGCCTCGCCGAACGTGAACACGTTGAAGGCGTGCTTGAGGTCGAAAACGGCCGGCAGCGCCTTTGTGAGGGTGTCGAGGTCCTCACTCGTGAAGCCTTTCTCCAGCAGACTCTCCCGGTTGATGTGGGGAGCACCGTCCAGGGAACTGGTTCCGACGATGTACTCGACCACGTCACTGATCTCGTCCTCTCCATACCCGAGTCTCCGCAAGGACGGAGCCACAGACTGGTTGACGATCTTGAAGTAGCCACCACCCGCCAGCTTCTTGAACTTCACCAGAGCGAAGTCGGGCTCGACACCGGTTGTGTCGCAGTCCATGAGCAAGCCGATGGTTCCGGTCGGGGCGAGGACGGTTGCCTGGGCGTTGCGATAACCGCTCTCCTCACCACGCTCCAGGGCAGTGTCCCACGAGCTCCGTGCGGCCGCGAGAAGGTCGTCGGGGCAAAGTTCGGCATCGATAGCCATCACCGTCGTGGTGATGCCCTCGTAGTCGTCCTCGCTGTACGCAGCGCGGCGGTGGTTGCGGATTACCCGCAGCATCGCATCCCGATTCTCCTCGTACTTGGGGAATGGACCCGTCACACCCGCAATCTCTGCCGAGGTCGCATACGAGTAGCCGGTGAGGGTCGAGGTCAAGGCGCCGGCAATGGCACGGCCCTTGTCTGAGTCATAGACGATGCCCTGTCTCATCAGCAGCGAGCCGAGGTTGGCGTAGCCAAGACCGAGCGTCCGGTAGTCGTAGGAGCCCTGGGCGATCTCCCTTGAGGGGAAGTGGGCCATAGCAACCGAGATCTCGAGGACGATCGTCCAGAGACGGATCGCATGCTGATAAGCCTCGAGGTTGAAGACCTCTGTCTCGTCGTCGTAGAACTTGACCAGGTTGAGCGATGCCAGGTTGCAGGCAGTGTCATCGAGAAACATGTATTCGGCGCAATTGCTCACCAACACGCCAGCGGCGAGATAGCTGTGGTTTTTGGGCTCGGTCAGGTTGTAGGTGGTCTCCCAACCGTCTTCCACCCGTTCACGCAGCTTGACCCAGTGTCGGGTCGAGTACCGGGTCGTCTCCATGAGCATCTGGTCGAGACGGTCATCCTTGGCGGTCAGGCCAAAACCGATGCTGGCGAAGAAACGCTCCAGGTCAGATCCCATGATCCGTAGATCGAAGGCCTGCTGTCCACCGTACGAGCGATGCTCTCCTGCCTTGGTCGTGTATGTGAACGCTTCAGGCTGAGCCTTTCCGGTGCCATAGATGGATCCATGGATGCCGAATGTGTCCAGCAATAGCTGGGTGTCTCTAAGAAGGTCCTTCGAGATGCTGCCGAGCCCGACATACCGGGTGGTGTCTCCTCGTACGGTGGTGCCGTCAGCGTCATAGAGACCCGTGAGGAAGGCGGCCACGATCGGCTTGGGGGCCTCGAAGATCGACCAGGGGACTCTCTTCTCGCCGGCCTTGACCTGACGAACACCAAGCGCGGCCAGGAACTTGCGGATGGCGCCGCGCGTAACTCTGAGCTGATAGGTCCCGTTGCCCATCTTTGCGGGCTTGGGCCGAGTTCCGCCGTTGATCTCGGTCAGCAACTCTTGATGGAACAACATTGCGGTGCGCTGCTCCTCTTCTGTGCCATAGATAGTCACGGCAGCGTCGGCGGTCATCGAGCCATCACCGATCAGCCATCCCAGATAGTGAGCGAACTCGTCCGTCCATTTCTCTGGCAGATTGACTTCGTACTTCCTGCTCGACCATTGCTGGTACAAGGACGCGTCGGTCGACACCGGCATCGCCCATGAAGCCATGCCGAACTCGATCTCGCTATCGAGTAGCCGGATCTGATGATCGGAAGTCAGCTCGTCGGCGCGGACCCAACCGTGGTCGACAGTCCATAGTCGGTGGTTGGGTGTGCACCTGAGAACGCGTCCATCCGAGAACTCCAAACGAAGAATCTGGTTCGTGCCTGTGACCATCACCTGTGTCGGGCTTGTGAGGTCGATGGTCTCTTCTGGCGACTCTGCGTTCGTTGCGTCGTGGGTGTAGACCTGGAATGTCTCGCCATCGGCGACCCTCTTGACCAGTGACTTGAATTGAATCAGGCCCTTGTCGGTTGCGACCCGTGTTTCACTGGTGAAACAGGGATTGCTTGCCCGAATCCGCCCGCCTGCCGGGCTGGTGTGCCATTCGTTGATGGTGGTGTCGAACTGAAGGCCGGGATCGGCGCAGGCCCAGGCGGCCTCGGCGATCTGGGTCCACAAGTCGCGGGCCTTGATTGTTTTTCGAACCGATCCGTCGGTGCGATTGATCAAGTCCCAGTCACCGTCGTCCATGACAGCGTCAATGAAGTCATTGTTGACACGAACCGAGTTGTTGGAGTTCTGGCCGGAGACGGTCGCATAGGCATCACCGTTGAAGTCGGCGGGGAAGCCGCCGTGACCGATCAGGATCTTTGCCTTCTCTTCCTCGACCTTCTTCCATTCCGTGAACTTTTCGATGTCAGGATGGTCGACATCGAGGATGACCATCTTGGCGGCCCGGCGGGTTGTGCCCCCTGACTTGATGGCCCCAGCCGCGCGATCACCGATCTTGAGGAACGACATGACGCCGGACGACTTGCCGCCACCGGAGAGGTTCTCGTTACCGGCGCGGATGGCAGAGAAATTGGAACCGGCGCCTGAACCGAACTTGAAGATTCGGGCCTCGCGGACCCATAGGTCCATGATCCCACCCGGATTCACCAGGTCGTCCTTGACCCCGAGTATGAAACAAGCATGAGGCGAGGGGCGGCTGTAGGAGTCGGGGGAGGCCTTCATCTCTCCGTCGGCGTCGTCGACATACCAAAAACCTTGGGCGGGCCCCGTCATGCCGTATGCGTGGTTGAGCCCGGTGTTGAACCACTGTGGGGAGTTGGGGGCGGCCATTTGGGTGGCGAGCATGTAGCGGAGCTCGTCCTCGAATGCTTTGGCATCCTCCATCGTGGCGAAGTAGCCCTCCTTCTCTCCCCAATGGCGCCATGTCCCGGCGAGACGGTTGAAAACCTGCTTGGCCGACCGTTCGGGTCCGAGTACAGGTTGTCCTGACTCATCGAAAACCTGGTTGCCGTCGTCATCGTGCTGGGGGACTCCGGCTTTACGGAAATATTTGGAGACCATGATGTCGGAGGCGATCTGTGACCACTCCGCCGGGATCTCTGCCCCGGTCATCTCAAAGACGATCGAGCCGTCGGGATTGGTGATCCTCGAGTCTCGTTTTGACCATTCGATGTTGTCGTTGGGGTCGCTTCCGGCCTTGGTGAAGCGTCGGGTTATCCGTAGGCCTTTGCTCATTGAACTTTCCTCCTCCGCAGTGGCCACCCGTCCTGATCTGTATCCGGGTGGATGTCCATATCTTGCTGCCAACCACTAGATGTTGTGGTCTGGGGGGAAGTAACCACTAAATCTTGTATGGACTTCAATACTGTAATTACACGCGTGTCATAGGTCAAGAAGTGCTTCTCGAACTCAAAGTCGTGCCTGAGCCCGGCAAAAAGCCTGGTCAGGCGGGGAAGTAGACGCCTCCTAGCAGCGTCCGGGGGAAGTCCGAAGCACCCTATCCGCGAGCGAAATCGCGGGCTAGCTCAGAAGTCGGAGAGTTTTCGCGAACCAGCTACAAACCCGACTGGTCCCACCAGTAACGAATCATCAACGCCGCCTCGGGCCCGGCGTCGTCCTGCCAGAAGTGTCCGGCATGACGGAGGATGTAGGTGCGTCGATTGGTGAGGATCGACTCCCACTTTCTCTTCTCGGCTCCACGGAACGCGGGATCCTGGTCGGCCCAAAACAAGAGCGATGGCAATCCGGCGACTTCAGCCAGACGGTCTTCGACTTCTTGGAGAAACTCGGCGGATCCGGTCAGTTCCCTGGGAAGGACACGAACCGCGACCCGCGCCGACCGCTCGAGGAATGGACCGCGCCACATGGCCATCTCGGGACCGGTCGGGCTCCGCCTGCGCATGGCCCTGCGGAGGAAGACGTTGACGAAAATATTGGCCCGGTCGACGAGGAACTCGCCACTTCGACCTTCTCCCAATGCCGACGCGAGTCGCTCGGTGGCGGCGTCGGTCTGCGGCCATGCCCACGAGTTGCCAACGATCAGCGCCTGCACCCGGTCCTGGCGCTCCTGAGCGACCGTCAACCCGATGGGGCCGCCCCAATCGTGGAGGACAAGAGAGAAAGGATCGAGGCCGAGCTCGTCCACAAATGATCCGACGATTTTTGCGTGCTCCGCCGGCGTGTAGCCGTAGTCATCGGGCGCCTTGGACAATCCGAACCCCGGATAGTCGAGGGCAATGCAGCGGAAGCGGTCAGAGAGATATGGAACCATCCGACGGTACAGAAAGGACCAGGTTGGGTTGCCGTGCAGCATCAGCAGGACCGGACCTTCACCTTCGTCGAGATAGTGGACCTGTGCTCCGTCAACCTCCACCCAGTTGCTCTCAAACGGATAGAGTTCCTCGAGAAACCAGTCCGGTCTTTCCACCAGCTGAAACCTAGCCATGTTTCGAGGTTGGGACACCAAGGCCGTGGCTAGCGCGAGATGTGGAAACGCGAAATACCTCCTTAAGGCCCTACCCCCAACACCCCCACTGGTGTAGAAAAGGAAACAAGGAACCCTCTAGGGAGGTCGATGTGAGCTATTCAGGTCACTCCGGTGGCGCTGGGGTCGCAGCGCGAGGTCCCCATCCGGATTCGGGCACTCGGGTGTATTCGCTGGGGAAATCGATACTTCTGGTGGGCGTCGTCATCGGCTGGGCACTTTTTGCAGTCGCGGCGCTCTCTAATCCAGGAGTTCTCGATGAAATCTGGATCTGGGTCGGTGGATTGCCGATGGCAGGTCAGATTATTGCGTGGACCGTCGGATTGCCTTGGATGCTTGGGATTGTGATCTTGCAGCAGGACCAGTGGACGGACATCGCCCGTCTCACCTCGATTGCGGCGATCGCGATCCTCAGCTTCATAACCTTCATGCCGTCCCGCTCCTGATCGAAGCCGATTTTGGGATTCAACGGGCCGGGTGGTCCCACACGTCTTCGCTAGGGGTCAGATCGATCGTCCAGCGAGGAAGGAAGAACTGGACGAGAGGCCCGATCAGTAGTGCGAACAGGATGGTTCCGATTCCGAAGGTCCCACCGAGGAGCCAGCCCACGATCAGAACCGAGACCTCGATCACCGAGCGGGTCAGCCTGATCGAGGGCCCCTTCTTGGCGATGCCGGTCATCAGACCGTCCCTCGGCCCCGGTCCGAGATTGGCGCCGATGTACATTCCCGATGCCAGGCCTACGAGCAGAATGCCGCCAAGCAGCATCGTCCACTGAACCACGGTGCTTGTGGCGGCCGGGACCACCGCACCAACGACATCGATCATCACGCCGATAATGATCGCGTTGAGAAGTGTGCCGATTCCGTATCGCTCTCGTAGTGGGATCCACGCCAGGAGGACGACGCCCGACATGATGATCGTCCAGGCGCCGATGGTCAGACCAAAGTGGAGGGAAAGACCCTGGTGAAGGACGTCCCATGGTGAGAGGCCGAGCCCGGACTGGATCATCAAACCGACACCGGCACCAAAAAACACCAGCCCGACTAGCAACTGAATCAGCCGTCGGGCCAGACGCGGGCCACTAATGGGAATGAACACGAGGGCGGACACGCTAATAAGGGGGCTACGAGCTCGCGAAAGGGAGGCGAATGATGGCGGTTGATTTCACAGTTGTCGATGGAGCGGGAGAGACCTTCACTCTGTCGGACTACCGGGACGCGGCCGCGGTGATCACTTTCCACCGTGGTGACTTCTGAAGTTACTGCCACGGCCAGTTGGCCGTTCTCGCCAACCGACATGACGAGTTTCTCGGAGCCGGGAGCCGTATCTTTGGACTGAGTGCCGACGCTGTCCCCCAGAACGCGGCAGTGATGGAAAAGCTCGCTCTCCCGTTTCCCCTGCTCGCTGATCCCGACCGGGACAAGGCGATAACGCCCCTGGGTTTCGCCGACGAAAAGGATGCTCGACAGATCTCGCGAGCCGGCACCGTGATACTGGCTCCGGGTGGTGATGAGGTGTGGAGACACACCGGTCGTGATTACGCCGACCGTCCTCACGAGGATCTCGTGTTGGAGCAGGTCATGGCTCTTGACCTGGGGCCGACCAGGCAGGAGGCTCCGGCCATTGGCGCAGCAGAGGCAGGGCCGACAGCGATGTCGCTGGCCAGCCTTGTTCCCTACCTGAAGGGCGCAAAGTTCGCTTCGCTGGCCCTGCGCAGCAGACACCGGGAACTCGGCGCCGAGTTCACCGACGATGCCAAGCAGTTAGTGCAAAGGGTGGACCGCTACCTCGAAGCGCTCGATGGGATAGAGGGGCGCCGGACCTGATATAACGGGGACTGACGACAGGAGAATTGGTGACCCTTCTCGACCAACTCAAGAATGACGGCGGAAATCGGCTCTACATAGACGGCGAGTGGCGGGAGTCCTCAGACGGCGTGGAGATCTCGGTGCTTGACCCTTCGACCGAGGGCGAACTGACCACGGTTCCCAGCGGTTCGGTCGATGACGCCATATCGGCGATCGACGCCGCTTCGGCCGCTGCCGAGCAACTGGCCTCCATGTCGCCGGTGGCGCGCTCGGAAATTCTGCGACGAGCCTTTGAGATTATGGTCGAGCGGGCCGACGAGATTGCCGAGCTGATTGTCCGCGAGATGGGCAAAGCCTTTGTCGAGGCTCGGGCCGAAGCGACCTACGCGGCTGAGTTCTTTCGCTGGTTTGCCGGCGAAGCGGTACGCAACCTCGGCTATATCAACACAGCCCCGGGTGGCGACAAGCGGATCATTGCCATTCACCAGCCGATCGGGGTTTCGGTGTTGATCACGCCATGGAACTTCCCGGCTGCCATGGCAACCCGGAAAATCGCCCCGGCCGTCGCTGCCGGCTGCACCCTCATCCTCAAGCCGGCCTCCGACACACCACTGACTTCCCTCGCAATCGCCGGAATCCTCGAAGAGGCCGGTCTTCCCAAAGGGTGTCTCAATGTCTTGCCGTCACAACGATCCGGTCCGGTCGTCGGTGCGATGCTGGCCGATGATCGGGTGCGAAACCTCTCGTTCACTGGCTCGACCGAGGTCGGCCGGGTGCTTCTCGAGCAGGCGGCCCAGCGAGTCGTCAGGTGCTCGATGGAACTCGGGGGAAATGCGCCGTTTTTGGTCTTCGAAGACGCGGATATCGACGCGGCGATCGACGGCGCGATGATCGCCAAGATGCGCAACGTCGGGCAGTCCTGCATCGCAGCCAACCGGATCTACGTCCACGCTGCGGTGGCCGACGAGTTCACCACGAAGCTGTCCGAGGCGATGGGCAGCCTCAAGCTCGGAGCCGGGATGGACGACGGCGTCGAGACGGGACCGGTTATCAATGAGCGCGCCGCGGCAGATCTGGCCGGATTCGTCGAAGAAAGCACTGACTTCGGCTCTTCGGTCCGAATCGGCGGCCAACGCCCCGATCGCCAGGGTTTCTTCTTCGAGCCGACAGTTCTCGGCGATGTCCGCGCCGACGATCCGATACTGGCTCAAGAGATCTTCGGGCCTGTTGCTCCGGTTGTCACGTTTGAGTCCGAGGAAGAGGCCATCGCCATGGCCAACGACACGATCTTCGGCCTCGCCGGCTATCTCTACACGGGCGAGTTGGGACGAGGGATGAGGGTGGCGGAAGCCATCGAAGCCGGAATGGTGGCCATCAACCGGGGACTGATGTCGGACCCGGCGGCCCCCTTCGGAGGAGTCAAGCAATCCGGCCAGGGTCGTGAGGGCTCCCACGAGGGCATGATGGAGTTCCTCGAGACCAAGTACATAGCCGCCGACTGGTAGCCCAGCGGAATAACGTGACTGCGATGGAGGGGTCAAAGGTCCAGCTGTTCGTTACGTGTCTTGTTGACGCTCTCGCTCCCGATATCGGCCGCGCCACCCTGGCGATCCTCGAAAGCCAGGGCTGTCAGGTCGAGTACCCCGAGGGGCAGAGTTGTTGTGGCCAACCTGCATTCAATGTGGGTCTCAGTGACCAGGCGAGGAGAATGGCAGGACACACCCTCGACGTCCTCGATGCCACCGACGGTCCGATCGTGCTCCCGTCAGGCTCGTGCGCCGAGATGATGGTCCATCACTATCCCGAGCTCTTCGCAGGGACCGACCGGGAGGAAACGGCCAACCGGGTTGCCGGGCGTGTCAGGGAGCTCACCCAGTTCCTGGTCGATGATTTGGAGACCGACGTCAGCGCCGACTGCGGCGACTGCTCGATCGCCTTCCACTACTCATGTCACGGATTGCGTGGTCTCGGCCTCGATTCTCAGGCGAACGCGTTGATCCCCGAGACGAGTCGGATCACGCTCGAAGGTGACCGTGAGTGCTGTGGGTTTGGCGGCCTGTTTGCTGTTGAAATGCCGGCGGTGTCTGCTGCCATCATGAACGAGAAGCTGGACAGGGTGGAGGCCTCGGGTGCCACCACCCTGGTCGGCGGTGACTACTCATGTCTGATGCACATGGAGGGTGGTCTGCGTCGCCGCGACTCTGACATCGAGGTCAAGCACATTGCCCAAATACTGACGGCGGGCTCGGGCTGATGCTGGGCGGACTGAGGAGTGCGTTTCTTCCTGTTGAGGACATCAACGCAGTCAAGGTCTGGTACACCGAGCTACTCGGTTACCCACCATATTTCGATGAGGACTTTTACGTCGGATTCGACGTCGATGGCTATGAGTTGGGTCTGATCCCGTCTGATGGCGGAGAAGGTGTCGAGGCTGCCTGGGCCGTCGATGATCCCGCCGCGGTGATCGATCGGATGGTCAGTCTCGGTGCCACCGTGAGCGCAGAGCCCCGCGATGTAGGAGACGGGATCATCGCCGCGACCGTCGTTGACCCTTTTGGCAATCAACTGGGGCTGCTCCGTAATCCGGCTTTCGCCCCGAAGCTGGTCGAGGCGAGTTCGGACGATCTGTCAGAACGATCTATCGAGATCAGCAAGGTGGTTCCAGCAGATCCCCGGTCTGCCTGGGACCTGTGGGCTTCCGAGGAGGGCCTTGCTCAATGGTGGACCGAGAACACGAGAATCGACTTGCGCCCTGGCGGGTACTACGAGGTCTATTTCAACCCCGATGAGTCACCGGGCAACCGCGGGGGAGACTGGTGCCGGGTTCTCAGCTTTCTCCCGGGACGGATGCTGTCTTTCACCTGGAACGCTCCGCCATATCTCAAGACCCGACCCCTCCTGACCTGGGTTGTGCTCAGCTTCGAGCGGGACGAAGCCGGCAGTCTGGTCACGCTCAGTCATCTCGGCTGGCCTCGGTCGGGTCTGTCCGAGCCCGAGAGTGATTGGCCTGCCACCTTCGAGTATTTCGAAAACGCCTGGACGTTCGTGATGGACAAGTTCGCGGCGCAGTTCTCGGAGACGCCGTGAGTCAGCCGGTCACATTCCTCAGTCGGGCAGAGAAGCTGATCGGAACCCAGGAGGCCATGTCAGTCGAGAAGGGAACCCGGCTGTTCGCCGAGGGCAGAGAAGTTCGGGCTGCCGAACTCGAGGTAATGGAGCCATTGCTGGGTCGGACCCGGGCGATTCGACTCGATGCTCTTGCCAACCTCGACCGGCTGATCGCCCGGTTCGCAGACGAGGTTTCGGCCACTGGAGGTCACGTCCACTTCGCCGACGACGCTGCCGACGCCAGGTCGATCGTCACTTCGATTCTGGAGCGAAGCGACTCAAAGCTCGTCGTGAAGTCGAAGTCGATGGTCAGCGAAGAGATCGAGATCAACCAACATCTGGAGGCTGCAGGAGTCGAGGTGGTCGAGACCGACCTGGGGGAGTACATCGCCCAACTGGCGGGTGACACTCCGAGTCACCTGATAGCGCCGATTCTCCACCTGACCAAAGAGGACGTTGGGGCTCTGTTCGCCGAGAAACTCGGAGTAGAGGAAACCCACGACCCGACTGAGTTGAACGGGATTGCCCGGGAAAGGCTGCGGGATGTCTTCCTCAAGGCCGATGCTGGGATTTCCGGGGTGAATCTCGCCATCGCAGAGTCCGGGAGCGTCCTCCTCGTGACCAACGAAGGGAACGGTCGGCTCACCACGACTGCCCCACGAGTCCACATTGCCCTGATGGGGATGGAGCGCATCGTTTCTCGCTGGGAGGACGCAGCGGTCGTGCTCGAGGTACTGGCTCGATCAGCCACCGGGCAGCGGCTTTCGGTCTACACCAACGTGATCACGGGGCCCCGCAAGCCCGATGATCCCGACGGGCCGGACGAGGTGCACGTTGTCATCATCGACAACGGCCGCTCTGAAATCCTCGGTGGCGACACCGCGGAGATCCTGGCGTGTATTCGCTGTGGTGCCTGTCTCAATGTGTGCCCGGTGTTTCGCTCCGTCGGCGGGCATGCCTACGGCACCGTGTACTCGGGCCCGGTCGGCTCGATCGTCACTCCCGGTCTGCTTGGAATGGAGCCCTGGTGGGAGCTTCCATATGCCTCCACTCTCTGTGGAGCCTGCGAGGAGGTCTGTCCGGTGCGGATACAGATCCCCTCGATGCTGCTGAAACTCAGGCAGCGGGCTGCTTCGGAGGGAAGGCTGCCCGGTTGGCTGGAGAGAGGGATGACCCGCTACACCCGAGCAACGGTCGACCCTGGCAAATGGGCCCGGGCGAAGCGCTGGTCGTCGCGGCTGTCGGCACCGATCTCCTCACAGGGTTGGATTCGGCGGATGCCGGGACCGGGTCGAGGTTGGACCAAGCATCGCGACCTTCCCCGGCCCGCCAGGGAGTCATTCGGCGATTGGTGGAGGTCGAACCGTGGACCGTGACGCCTTCATCTCGCGAATATCTACCGCAGTGATGACGAGTGACTTGCCCCCGGCTCCATCCGTTCCCGAGTGGATTCCCGCGATGGAATCCGACGACCTTCTTGCTCTGTTCAGGTCGAGGGCGATCGATGTCGATGCGGTGGTCCACGGTCCTGTGAGCAGGCACGGTGTGGATCGGGCAGTCACCGGGATCGCAGCAGGACATCAGTCTCAGACATTCATGTCGTGGGACGATCTGCCGGGTGGCGATGTTGTCGCGGCGCTGACCGAAGCTGGGCTCGACCGCATAGATGCGGACTTGCCCGACGAGGGACGCAAGGAGCATCAGCTCGGGTACAGCCGGGTGGATCTCGGTGTCACCGGTGCCGACGCCGGATTTGCCGAGTCTGGAACCGTCGTGCTTTCACATGGAGAAGGGCGACAGCGGATGACCAGCCTCATTCCTGAGGTCCACATCGTTTTGCTCGAAACCTCATTGATTGAAGAGTCTCTAGCCTGGTGGGCGCATCGTCATCCTGACGCGGCGAGTTCGACGACCAATCTGGTTATGGTCACGGGCCCAAGTCGAACTGGCGACATCGAGCTACATCTCAACCTGGGCGTGCACGGACCGAGACATGTACATGTGGTGTTGGTGAAATGAGCGGTGTTACCCGTCCTCCCAAGGAAGACGCCCCGTCGCGGGTCTTTGTTCGAGTTCTCTTCCTGATAGTTCTGGTTCTGGCTGCGGGAATTGCAATCTGGACGGCAGTGACCAGGCAGAGGATCGGTCTCACCGAGAACATCACCATCGATCAGCTTTCGTTGGACACGGTTCGAACTGTCAACGGGATGCAGATCAATGTAGTGCAGGAGGGGCTCGGCAGCAATCCTGTTGTCTTGCTTCACGACATCGACACGGCCGGCGGCGTCCTCTGGGACGACGTGATCGACGCTCTCGGTCCCGATGCAACAGTTGTTCGGGTCGATCTGCCCGGCTTCGGCTTCAGCCAGCGCATTCGGTCTGAAGACAGCCGTTACACGGTCGCATCCATGGCGGAGACCGTTTCGGCCGCCATTGAGCCCCGGTTCAGGAACCCTGTCTTGTTTGCCGGTGTCGGGCTAGGTGGTGAGGTGGCCGCCGAGGTTGCGGTTACCAACCCGGACCTGGTCAGGGGCTTGGCGATGATCGATGTCGACTTCTACCAGTCCGCCGGCTGGCTGGAGTTTGTCGAGGGACTTCCCTGGATTGGCCCTGCCGCCACCTATGCCCTCGAGACCGGTGGGTCCTTTGCCTTCGATCGTTGGGCTCCGAACTGTGAGACGGGTGGGTGGTGTCCTAGCAACTCACAAATCGAGTCCCGGAACCTGGCCGTGAGCATCATGGGATCAACGGATTCGATCAGCGCCTTCCGAAATACGACGGCGTCGTCCCTGGTGCCTTCAAGGCTGTCGAATATGACTGCACCGGCAATCTTCATCTGGAGCGACGAGGGAGACGTCCCCAGGGACTCCGTGGACCGTGCCATCGCATCCCATCCAGAGACCCGTCTCGAGGTGGTGAATGCCTGGAAGGCCCACCTGGATCAGCCGCAACGGGTGGCCGATCTGATCTGGTCACTGACCCAAGAAACTGACTGATTTCCGATAAACCGCCCCGGAACGCTTGATCATCGCCTGCAATCCCCTATCATCGTTCTCGTGACGTATCTCCAGACCCGCCCCGTGGCCACTTGCATGTGTAGTTGTGCCGCGCAACGCGGGTTAGGTGAGCGTTCATAGTCAAGTAGACACAAGACCACTCCAAAAACCCGCACCGACACCGGATGCGGGTTTTTTTATGGCCAAAAGGACCAACCCCATGACATCAAAAACCTCCACAATCCCGGATCGGGATCTTCGTCGCTTTGGCGACGTGAGAGACCTCCTCCCGGACGTCAACAATCCGAGCCCGATTGTCCGGCTCAATCGCGTCGATCCGGCGGTTGACCTGGATCTCTACTTGAAGCTGGAGTGGATGAACCCCTTTGGGTCACTCAAGGACCGCACCGCGGCCTATTTGCTGGCCGGGCTCCGGGAGCGCGGAGAGCTAAAGGACAACAAAGAGATCATCGAGGCGACTTCGGGCAACACGGGGATCGCGTTGGCCGCTCTCGGCGCACTCACCGGGCGCAAAGTCACGGTAACCGTTCCGGAAGGTGTTCCCGAGGAGAAGAAGGTCGCGCTTCGCATGTTGGGAGCCGACGTTTGGGAGACCCCCGACGATGTCTGCCCGGTAGACCATCCCACAGATGGCGCCATTGCTCTGGCCCGCTCTTTTGTGCGGTCGGCCGGCGGAGATCGCTACTCGATGCCCAACCAGTATGAGAATGATGACAACGTCAGGGCGCATTACGAGACCACCGGCCCGGAAGTGTGGAGTCAGACCGAAGGTCAGGTCCGCTGGTTCGTGGCCGGGTTGGGGACGACCGGGACTGTCACGGGAGTCGGTCGCTTTCTCAAAGAGAAGGATCCCTCAATCCAGATCGTGGCCGTGGAACCACAGCCAGGTCACCGGATTCCCGGTCTGAAGAACCTCGAGGAGGCGAAGGAGCCGCGGATCGTGGACTGGTCGGTAATCGACCACGTGATTCGAGTGAACGACGACCCGGCCTATGAGACGACCAAGCAGATCTGGAGAGAAGAGGGTCTGATGGTTGGGCCGTCGACCGGAGCCGTTGTCAGCGCGGTTTCGCAACTGGACACTTCCGAGTCCGACACTGTGGTGGCCATCTCTGCCGACTCCGGGCTGAAGTACACCAGCTACTTCCAGGAGCTTCTCGGTACGGAAGGAGTGCCCCATGTCTGAAGCAGTCACCGAGGAAGGAACCGCGGCGACCGCCCAGATCGAGGCAGATAAGGTGTTGGATTGCACCGGTCTGCTCTGTCCAATTCCTGTTGTCAAGACATCGCAGGCGATCAAGGAGGTCGAGGTCGGCGAGATTCTCGAGATGATCGCCACCGACCCCGGTGCCCCACCTGACATGGAAGCCTGGGCCCGACAAACCGGACATGAACTGGTCGACCAGGCCGAAGAGGATGGAAAGTACCTTTTCTGGTTCAAGCGAACGCGATAGGAGTAACCAATGACCCAAGCAGCACAGGATGTGGGCACCAGCGTCTCCACGCTCGAGGCTCCCGGTGCGGAGGCGATCCCCGAGCCCAAGAAATTCGCACTGGTGGCTTCAAAGGGAGGTCTCGACGAGGTCTACCCGATTCTGATCATGGCGTCGACTGCCGCCGCCCTGGGATGGGATTGTCGTGTCTTCTGCACGTTCTACGGTCTCGACCTGGTGAACAAGAAGCGGCAGAAGAAGCTCAAGGTAGCCGCGGTCGGCAACGCTGCCTCACCCCCGCCCATCAATGGTGTCGAGATGCGTGTGCCGACCATCATCGGGATGCTGCCCGGGATGAACTGGGTGGCCACCAAGATGCTGAAAAGCTGGATGAAGACCTCCAACATCCCGGATTTTGAGAGCCTGTACGACACATGCGTGGAGTCCGGAGTTCAGTTCTACGCCTGCGCCACGACCCTGGGTGTGATGAATGTCACAATGGACGACATCGTCGACAACGCATCCTGTCTCGGTGCCACGGCATTCCTCGACTTCGCCTCGGAGGCCGACGTCGCACTGTTCGTCTGAGTGCCTGAACAGCAACTGAAAAAGTGGAGGAGATGACTTTGGAGGACGAAGCCAGGATTCTCTACGTGCAGACTCATGGCGTCGACGAGCCGTCCAAGGCTGCCACACCGTTCTATCTGGCCACTGCTGCCGCCGCCATGGACATGGACGTAGGGATCTACTTCACGATGCACGGTCCCACCCTTCTCAAGAAGGGGACCGGGGAGACCCTCACCGTGAAGGACGGAGGAGCCCCGCTGAACACGTTTATCAGCCAGGCCCAAGGAATCGGCGTCCGTTTTCTGGTGTGCCAGCCGTCTCTCGATCTCGTCGACCTGGAGATGGACGACCTGATCGATGGAGTCGAGATGATCGGCGGGGCAGCCTTCAACGACATGGCCGCCGAAGCCGATGCGGTGATCAGCTTCTGATGACCGCCGCACCGGTCACCTTTACCAAATCGCCCGGTGCGACCATCGCCCCCAACTCCTACACAGATGTGGACTACTCCGAGAAGTTGCGGCTCTGGGAGGAAGTAAAGGCCGACGTCCGCTTCCCCGACTATCTCTATGGATGCTACGAGTGTGGGATCTGTGTGGCGGCGTGCCCCTCGGCCCGGTTCTACGACTTCTCTCCCCGCAAGATCGCCCAGGCAGCGGCCCGGGAGGATGTTGAGCTCATCTACGAGCAGATGAACGATGATGTCTGGCAGTGCTCGCAGTGCTTCTCCTGCGACCGGTGCCCCCGCCAAAACTCTCCGGGTGGCCTGATCACTCTTCTGCGCGAGGTTGCCGTGAAGAACGGGCTCGCCTCCTCACGAGAAGCCCTCGAGGGTTATGGGAGGGTGGTCTACAAGATCATGACCACCGGGACACAGGTGTCGCCCGACATGCTTCAGCCGGATGCCTTTCCCGACTGGGGCCCGGACGTTCGTGATGTCTCGGAGAACCTGGACCTCTGGCGTCGGGCAATGCCGCCCGAGACGATGCACACCACCTCGGCCAGCTGGGAGGTATCGGAGCAAACCCTGATCGAGCTGTACCTCATCTGGTACCACAGTGACGTTATGGACATGATTGAAGAAGTTGACGAAGGCCTCCACATGATCATCCTCGATGTCATGGAGGAGGCCCTGGAAGATGCGGGGTACGAGCTATGACCATTGCACGACCGGAGGGGACCGGAACGATCATTCCCCTCGATTCGATAAAGCGAGTGCCGTTCCAGTTGGATGGCGAAGCACCACCGACGGAGGACATCAGGGAGCTTCTCTTTGATCTCGAAGATGCCGGTGAGCTGATCGTCCAACGGGTGCCCGAGCCGTACGTCGAGGTCAAAACCAAGTACGGGCGGATCAAGAAGATCCCCGAGGCGATGACCTGGCACCACAAATCGTGTGGCCAGTGTGGCCACATCCCTGGCTACTCGACCTCGATCTTCTGGCTGAATCGAAAGCTGGGCATGGACTACCTCGATCCCAAAGATCAGACGTCGTGCACCGCGTGGAACTACTACGCCTCGGCCACGTCGAACGCAGTTGCCCAGGGTGGTGTTGCCATGCGCAATTTCGCTGCTGCCTACGAGACCGGCTATTTCCCCATCATCCACTGCGGCACCTCCTACGGGCACTACAAGGAGGTCCGGGAGGAGATCGTCCATCACGCCGACCTCCGAGACCAGGTTCGGAAAATAATGGAGATACTGGGAAAGCCGCTGGTGATGCCTGAGGAGATCGTCCACTACTCCGAATGGGTGCACGCCATGAAGGACAAGATTGCCGAGAAGCAGGTTCTCGACCTCTCCGACATCACCGCGTCGGTCCACCCGGCGTGTCACTACTACAAGCTGGTGAAAGAGGACGCCATCTACGACCCGGACATCTACGGCGGTCAGCGCACAGCCACCGTCACCGGCCTGATCGAAGCCCTCGGGTCGAATGTCGGTGACTACTCGACCTTCTTCGACTGCTGTGGCTTCGGCTTCCGCCACATCCTGGTGCAGCGCGATTTCTCCAGATCGTTCGCGACACAGCGAAAGATCGAGGTGATGAAAGAGGAGGCCAACCCCGACGTCACCATCACCCATGACACCGGGTGCGTGACCACACTCGACAAGAGCCAGTTTGCCGCCCAGGCCCACAACAAGAACGTAGGCATTCCGGTCATGTCGGACGCCCAGTACGCAGCCCTGGCCATGGGGGCCCATCCCTACCGGGTGTGTCAACTCCATTGGCACTCCACCGACTACAAGCCTCTGCTCGAGAAGATGGGGATCGATTGGGAGGCCGCCTGGATCGAGTTCGAAAAGGACCTGAAGCGTCTCGAGAACAACGAAATCGAGTATTTGACATGGGAGGACATAGATGCCTGACGGTCGGATAGTGGTGATCGGGGCCGGGCCGGCCGGTCTCGAAGCAGCGCGTCTCGCTGCCGATCTTGGAGCGCAGGTGACTCTGATCGAGAAGCACGATGGGTTGGGGGGAATGCCGATTCAGGCCAACTATGCCGCGCTCACCCACGGGTTCCGATCCGCCGAGGACGCCATGGGCGAGATGATCGCGGCGGTCAACAATCATCCGAATGTCGAGGTACGCACTTCCTCAGAGGTCACCGCGATGGCCGGCGCAGCCCCCGAGTTCTCGCTCACGCTGTCTTCGGGTGGCTCCTCCGGCGAGGTGGATGCCGGAGCCGTCATCGTCGCCACCGGGTTCCGCCATTTCGACCCCGGTCGGGAGACCCAGCAATACGGCTACTACGAATTCCCCGACGTCATCACGCTTGCCGATGCGGAAGCAATGCTGAAGGCCGACAACTTTGTCAGGCCATCCAACGGGGAGTTGCCCGAGCGCGTCGCCTTCATCCAATGCGTCGGCTCCCGCGATCGCCAGATAGGAAACGAGTTCTGCTCCAAGGTTTGCTGTGGCATCTCATCGAAGCAGGCGATTGAGATTCGCCAGCAGGTGCCCGACGCCCGGGTGTTCATCTTCTACATCGACATGCGGATGTACGGCTACTGGGAGAACGAGATCTACTGGCCGGCCCAGGAAGAGCACAAGGTCAACTACGTCAAGGGAATCGTCACCGAGATCCTCAAGAAGGGCGGCCGTCTCGTCGTCAGGGGTGAGGACACCACGATGGGGCGCCCGATGGAAATCGCGATGGACATCGTTGTACTCGCGGTGGGAATGGAGCCAAGCCAGGGAACGAAGGAAATGGCTGATGTGCTCGGCCTCGGCACCAACAAATACGGCTTTATCGAGCAGGATCACGAAAGCCTCGACACCGTCGCCACGTCAGTGCCCGGAATCTTCGTGGTGGGCGCGGCCCGGGGACCCGCCGACCTCGATGACTCGATAGCCACCGCCGGCGCCGCCGCCGCCAAAGCCGTCGGCTTCCTGAATGCGGGGGTGAGCGTCTGACCTCGACTCACGGGCTCACCGGCCAGGTGGTGGACACCCCGACTGCCAGGGAGTTCACCCAACTCGCCCTGCAGCGGGTCAGCGAGGCCGAGTTGGAGACGGTTGCCGGCAAGGTCGAATTCAAGGCGGAGAGACTCTCCGAGTTGCTCGACTCCGATCGTCTCGCGGTTTGGACCGAAGAAGACGCGATCGAAACTCTGCGATGGGTCTTCTCGGCGAGACGCAAAGCCTCTTTGATTCTGGGCACCCTGGGGCTGGAGAATCTCGTCGGTCACATCAGGGCGCTCCTGAAGGGCGAAGGCAGACCCGGTGAGCGGCTGGAGGTGTTTCACGAAGTCATTGGCGGCGTCGGCCGGGACGTCCCGACCAGCACCGGCTTCGATCTGGGCTCGGAACTGATGCACTTCTCCGATCCGGATCGGTACTGGTTATGGACGCGGTGGATGTGGAACCCCGAGAGCGCAACAGGCTCGCTCCCTCTGATCGTGATGGAGGAGATCGAACTCGACGCCGGTTCGGTCGCCGAGACCTACGAGCGGATCGGGTTGGCCATGGCCTTCGTCGATGAGGTCGGATCGGCCGCCGGGTTTCGCACGAAGGGCCACGGTGTCTTTGGCACCGACGTCTTCCTGGCATCGGTCTACGCCGTCTACATGTACACCACTCTCCGGATGCGGATGACCCAGGAATTCAACAAGATCATCCCGGAGTTGGGCGAGTTGGTCAGCCGTCTTCTCGGTGTTCACCGGCTCGAAGCGATGCAGCCATGAGCAAAGACGTCAGCCCCAAGATAGATCCGAGCAACGTCCTCGAGATAGATGAGTTGACCCTCGAAGGGATGGACATATCCGGGCACTGGAACCGGATGTTCGAGCAGCGGACGATCTTCGACTACGACGTCACCCAGCTAGACCGGGTAACCGAACTCGACGGTGGCGAATCGATGGGCTGGTGCTACCAGTGCGCACAATGCATCGGCGTCTGTCCGGTCGACCATGTCGGCAGCTACGGGCCCCGAAAGCTCTTCTCCAAGCTTCAACTCGGTGTCGACCTGTTCACCGACCCCGATCTCTGGTTGTGCACCACCTGTGTCAACTGCCTTCGGGTTTGCCCCAAAGAAGTCAACATGATGGAGATCGCGCCCGCGGTCCGCAAGGAAGCAGTGCTGGCCGGGAACGTGCCCGCGGAACTCCAGGACGTATTCGAGAAGACGGCTCGATATGGCAACCCGCTGGGCAAGAACGCCAAACGCCGCGCTGCCTGGACAAGAGATCTCGACGTCGAGGTCCCCCTGATTTCCGAGGTTGGCAGGAAGGTGGACGTCCTCTGGTGGGTCAGCGACTACCCCTCCTATCACCCCCGCGGGATCGACGCCTCGCGGGCATTGGCCCGGGTTCTGGATCGCCTCGGGATCGACTTTGCGATCCTCGGCGCCGAGGAGCGTCACGACGGCGACTCGATGCTCCGTGCCGGCGAGTCAGGTCTCTTCGAGATGCTGGCCGAGCAGAACATCGAGACCCTCAACAAGTACGAGTTCGATGTGCTCCTCACCACCGATCCCCACGCCTACAACGCCTTTCTTCACGAATACCCCCAGCGTGGCAGCGAGTACAACGTTCTGCACTACACCCAATTCCTCGCCGACCGCATCGACGAGATGGGGTTGAGTGAAGACGTATCCAAGAACATCACGTTCCACGACCCCTGCTATCTGGGGCGACACAACGGCGAGTACGAGGCTCCAAGACAGCTGATCGAGGCTCTTCCCGGCGCCCAGTTCACTGAGATGTGGCGCACCAGGGAGAACGGCTACTGCTGCGGCGGCGGCGGTGGAGGCATGTGGCTCGACGGTCATGCCGCCGAGTACCAATCCATGAGGCTGTCGGAGAAACGGGTCCTCGAGGCGGTGGAGACCGGGGCGGACACTCTCTGTGTGGTCTGTCCTTATGAGGTGTCACGATTCGAAGATGCGGTCAAGTCGACGAACAACGATGATGCCCTCCAGGTGCTCGACGTAGCCGAGCTTCTGGCCCAGGCATTGGGGTTGTCCGACCAGTAAGAACTGAACAAGAGAAGTGAGAGATATGAACAGCGTGGTTCTGCTCCGCCCGGTTCCCGACCCGGTGGAGGAGTTGGAGTTGAACGATGACGGGAATGATCTCGATCGGGACTATCTCGGATATGTCCTCAACGAGTTCGATGATCACGCCCTCGAGGAGGCCCTGCTCCTCAAGGAGGAGAGTGGTGGGACCGTCACTGTCATCGGCCTGGGAAGTGCCGACGAGATGGCGCAGATCCTCTACACCGCTCTGGCAAAAGGCGCTGACGAAGCCGTCAAGCTCGGAGACGATCTCGAGCACATGAGTGTTGGTGCTCAGGCCGACCTATTTGTCTCGGCTCTGGAAGGACGCTCCTATGACCTGGTGCTGACCGGAGTTCAAGCGGCCGACGAGCTCGATGGCCAGGTGGGTGTGAGGGTTGCCTCAAAGCTCGACATGCCACATGTGTCGGTAGTTGTGGGTGCCGCCGCCGGGGATAGCTCGGTCCGGGTCACCAAGGAATTCTGGGGTGGCATTACCGGTGACTATGAGGTCGAGCTGCCGGCCGTCCTGGGCATCCAGGCAGCCCGGCAGGCTCCGCGCTATGTCGCGGTGAGCCTGATCCGCCAGGCGCAGCAGGATGGAAATCTCAGCGAGAGCGACGTCGACGCTCCGGACGACTCATCCGGGGTCCGCGTTGTCTCCGTCCGTATTCCCGAAGCCGGCGAGGGCGCCGAGATGATCGACGGCGACGAAGAGACTGCCGCCGAGCGTATCGTCGAGATCATTAGGGGGGCCCAGTGATGAGTGACGTCTTCGTCATTACCGAACATCTTCAAGGAAGTCTCACCGACGCCAGTTTCGAGTTACTGGCAATGGCGAGAGGCATCGTCTCTGACAGTGGAGGTCAGGTCATCGCCGGGCTGGTTGGCTCGGGAGTTGGCGACCTGGCAACTCAGCTTGGCGGCGCCGACCGGATCGTGGTGGTGGACGATCCGGCATTCGAGACCTTCAACCCCGACGGCCACGCCAGGGTGTTCGCCTCCCTGGCGTCGGAAGCGGGTTCATCCATCGTTCTCATCCCCTACACATCAACCGGGATGGACGTTGCCTCCGACATCTCCAACTCTTCAGGGATGCCCCTGGTTTCCTTCTGCTCCGCGGTGAGGGTGGGTGACGGCCTTGGAGCCACCTGTCGTCTCTATGCAGGGAAGATCGAGGCCGAGGTCGAGGTCGAGGGAGACTCGGCGATATTCGCTGTGCTGGCCGGTTCTGCTCCGGCCGACGACGGTCGATCTGGTGGCGCGGGAGCGGTAGAGAACATTGACAGTCCAATCGATGTCTCGACACTGCGGGCAATAAGTCTTGGTGTGACCGAGCCAGAAGGCGGCGACGTCGACATCACCACTGAGGATGTGCTCGTTGTGGTGGGCAGAGGCATCGAGTCCGAAGACAACATCGAGGAGGCCCAGGAGCTGGCCGATGCACTCGGCGGGGCCGTGGCTGCCTCAAGGCCGATTGTCGATCAAGGGTGGTTACCGAAGACCCGTCAGGTGGGCAAGTCTGGTCTCACGGTCAAGCCCAGGGTCTATCTCACGCTCGGTGTGAGCGGTGCTCCCGAGCATATCGAGGGAATGAAGGATGCCTCGACCATCATTTCGATCAACACCGATCCGCAGGCCCCGATCTTCGGGGTTGCTCACTACGGCTGGATTGGCGACATCTTCGACATCCTCCCGGAGTTGGTCGACAAGCTGGAAGCCGAATAGGCCTTGTTCTCCCTGGTCATTGCGCACGAGGAGGGCGTTGCCGGTAGGGAAACGTTCCTCAACTTCGGGACCGGGGAGATCGTCGCCTTCTATTTGCTGGCTCTGCTGGCGACGCTGATCTTCCTCAGCGGGTTCCTTTTTCGGATTCGCAAATACGGGAGGGGCCGGGGCCGTACTTTCAACTGGAGGAGACTGGGGCCGGCGATTGCGGAGATCACCTCGCAGCGGACGGTCGCCAAACGTGATCGTGCAGTAGGTCTGGCCCACTTCTTCGTCTTCTGGGGCTTCATGGTCCTCACCGCGGCAACGGCGATCATCGCCATCGACGAGGACGTCATTGGCCTGTTCCTGGACCGGCCCGATCTCCAGTTCTGGCATGGAGCGTTCTATCAGGCCTACTCGCTCGTGGTCGATGTCTTCTCGATCGGATTCATCGTCGGTCTGGTCTATCTGGGACGAAGACGGATGCGTGCCCCTTTCAAACTCGGCTATGAGCGGGTAGACCGCGCTGAAGGGAGCTACGAGCGGGACGGCTACACGATCGACGACCGGGCGTTCTTATGGATACTCCTCTTCCTTGGGATCACCGGGTTCCTCCTGGAGGGTTTCCGGATCGTTGCCACCGACTTTCCCGACTTCGAGATCTACTCGATTGCCGGGTGGGTAATCGCGCTGGGTATGTCCTTTATGAGCATCGAGGCTGCCGAGTTGGCCAGGGTCATCTTCTGGTGGACCCATGCAGGTGCGGCGCTGCTGTTCATCGCTTTCATCCCCTACTCGAAAGCGATGCACCTGATCATCGACGGCGTCAACCTGATGGTCGCCGACCCCGACTCGGCCCGGTCCCTGCCCGACCCTGCTCCGGTGCCAGACCCGGTGGAGCCACTTGCCTTCTTCACATGGAAGGAGCTGCTCGATTTCGACGCCTGCACCAAGTGCGGCCGCTGTCATGAGGTTTGCCCCGCCCGCACCACAGGTGCTCCGCTTTCGCCCCGCGACCTGATACTCGATCTTCGTGAGTTGGCCGATGCCAACACCGGGCTTGACCTCTGGTACGGGCCCGGCGCCGAGCCCAGGGAGACGACCGGTGAGGTTGTCGGGGACTACATCGCAACCGAGACCCTTTGGGCATGCACTTCCTGCATGGCATGCATAGAGGCTTGCCCGGTGGGGATCGAGCATGTTTCGCTCATCGTGCAGATGAGACGCAGACTGGTCGAGGTAGGAGACGTTGAGCCGGGCCTCCAGGGTGCGTTTCAGTCTCTGGCCCGGGCCGGGAACAGCTTTGGCAAGTCGGCCAAGCAAAGAGCAAGATGGACCAAGCCACTTGACTTCCGCCTCAAGGACGCCAGAACCGAGCCGGTCGAGTATCTGTGGTTTCTCGGGGACCACGCATCTTTTGATCCCAGGGCGGCCGACGTCTCGACAACGGTGGCCCGTCTGCTCGAGGCCGCGGATGTCGACTTCGGCATCCTCTACGAAGCGGAGCGGAACAGTGGCAACGACGTGCGACGCGCCGGTGAAGAAGGTCTCTTCGAGATGCTCAAAGAGCAGAACCTCGAAGCCCTCGAATCTGCTCGGTACCGCCAGATCATCACCACCGACCCCCACTCGCTGAACACTCTCCGAAACGAATACGGGCTCGACCGGGAGGTGATCCACTACACAGAACTCCTCGATCAATTGGTCGCCGACGGGTCCCTTGGTGGCCGATCTCTTCGGGGCATGGCCACCTATCACGACCCGTGCTACCTCGGCCGTTATCAGGACGAGTACGACGCGCCGCGTCGGCTGATCGAGGCGACGGGTCTCGACCTGATCGAGATGGGGCGGTGCCGGGAGAACAGCTTCTGCTGCGGTGCTGGTGGCGGGCGAATCTGGATGGACGACTCCGGTCTCGACGAGCGTCCCTCCGAGAATCGGATTCGGGAGGCCGTGGCGCTTGGCGACGATGTGGCCCATTTTGTGGTGGCGTGCCCCAAGGACATGGTCATGTACACCGACGCCGTGAAAACAACAGGCCACGAGGGACGACTCGAAGTGGTCGACGTTGCTCAACTCGTGGAGAAGTCGTCGATGGGGGCCCACGTTGGCTGAAGGTTCAACCCCGGTGTCCATCGGGAAGCAGAGCGCGAAACCCTCCGAGACCGACCTCGGTCGGATACTTGGGCTCACGGCCGCAGATGTGATCCGGCTCCATATGTCGGTCATCGATCGAGAAGACCGCCTCGAGTCGGGGACTGGCAGTTGGCTGTCGTCATTCGCCGGGGACGGAACGGTTCGCAGCGCCGCAGCCAGGGAGTCGGTTTTGCGTTCGGTACACACGGCCACCGACGCCACAAATTTTCTGATACTGAGCTCGCTGAGCGAGGGTGTTGGCACCCCGATCGAGACCATTGAACGTGTCACCGGGCTGAGCCGACTTCCCCTCGCCGAGCGGATAGGCGACCTCGTCTCCGCAGGGCTCGCGGTCAAAATTCCGGAGGCGAACCAGGTCGCAGGGACACCCGCCGGCACGGCCATTGTCGGATTGGTGAACTCTGCCGGAGAGACCGGTGGTCGGGATCTCGCGAGGAACGAGCGATGAGATGTGCGTTCTGTGAATACGAGGGCCCCCGACCGGAGATGCACGCCCATATGACCGACACCCACGGTGAGAAGGTCAACACCTGGCAGACACAGGGCTCTGGTCGGCGGTTTTTCGAGTTGGCCTGCCCGGACTGTGACGATTCATTTCGTCACCAGGTGAAGCCCCGATCAAAAGACCCCAATTTCCTGGAGGAATACGCTCGCGAGATCAGAGTCGTCGCGTTTGACCAGTTCCTCTACCACCGTCAACTTGAACACGAGGAGGATTCAGAAAGTGTCTGAAGTCAAGGGATGCAACATCCCGGAAGACCTTTACTACTGGCCGGAGAAACACATTTGGGCCTCACCTGAGGACGACGGCTCGGTCAGGGTCGGTGTCACCGATGTCGCCCAGTTCCTGGCGAAAAAGATCATTTCGGCCTTGCCCAAGGGCGCAGGTCGCCCCACGAAGAAAGGGAGGAGTCTGGGCACCATCGAGAGTGGGAAGTGGGTTGGTCCGGTGACGTCGCCTCTGACAGGGGAGATCATCGAGACCAATCCGGCGATGGCCACTGACCCGGGCATCGTCAATCGCGATCCGTACGGGGAAGGCTGGTTCGTTCGCATCCAGCCGTCAGATTGGGATGGGGAGTCGGCCGATCTCGCTACCGGACCGGAAGGTGTGGCCGCCTACGAGGCGTTCCTCGAGGCCGAGGGGATCAGCTGTCTTGAATGAGCTGACCAGCTATCGAGGCTGTGCGGTGCCGAGAGACCGGCTCTATGACGTGGAGGGTGACCTCTGGGTCCAGTTCGAGCATGACCTGGCCCGGATCGGGATGACCGACCTGGCGCAGACCCGCATGGGCAAGATGGTTTCGATTCTGTTCAAGAAGGCCGGGCGCCGGGTCAAGGCAGGTGGGTCTGTCGCCACCGTCGAGAGCGCCAAATGGGTTGGCCCGATCCACACTCCGTTTGCCGGCGAGGTGATCGAAACAAACACCGACGCCTACGACCGGGACATCCTCATCGCCAATCGCGATCCATACGGCGCCGGTTGGATATCCGTCATTCGCCCTGAGGACCCCGATATGCCCAAACGCCCCCTTATCAGTGGCGAGGAGGCAATGACGGCTTACATGGCCCGAATCGACGAGGTCGATGTCAGCTGTTTCCGGTGCGAGGACTGATCTGATGAGCAGCGTCGACACTCTTCGAGTCATCGACTTCGGGAGGGTGAGCGGCCTCCGCTCCCAGACCCTCTGGCACGCGATCGCGAAAGGGGTGTCTCGTGGAGCACCTCCGACCTTGTCGTTTATGGACCCTTCCGAGCCGTACGTCTCAATCGGCTACCACCGGAGCACTTCTGAACTGGATCCACGGGTCTGTGGCGATGGAGGGTTGGCTGTGTACCGGCGGATGGTCGGTGGTGGCCCGGTCTACATAGACGAGGGCCAGCACTTCTTTCAGATCGTGCTGCCTCTCGACATGGCTTCGGCCCGACGCGGCGACGCCGTGCGGATTCTGCTGGAACCGGCGGTGCGAGCCTTCAACGACATGGGGATCGACGCCACCCTTGACGAGCACAACGAGGTCGTCGTCGGTGATCGCAAGATATGCGGCCATGCGGCAGGTCAGATTGAAGGGGCCGTCGTAGTCGTCGGGAATCTGATCAACTCCTTCGATCACACCGCGGCGGCGTCGATAGCGAACACACCGACTGAGGTCGTTCGGGAGGAGTTCCTAGCCCAGATGCGACGGTTTGTCGCGGCCACGCCTACCGATGCCGCAGGATTCAACAGTGCCGCGGTCTCCCGTTATGGCGAGGCTCTGGGATTGAGCCCGGTATACGGGACGCTTCGGGATGATGAGCTTCAGGATCTCGAGGAATTCGACGCTCGCTTCGTCGATCCCGAGTGGGTCAACGCCGTCGACCGTCCCGACAACGGAACCTGGCAGGTGAAGGTGAAGTCCGGTGTGTGGGTCGGATCTGCGGCTTCAAACGGGCATAGGGTCACCGCCTCCTTCCGCGAGGGCGAGATCGACTCGGTCCACGTGGAAGGACCGGGTGAGACGTTCCCCGGAATGGATGAATTGTTGAGCGAAATGGCGTCGAACGCGCCGGTCTGAGAAGGAGATTTGAGAATGACATCGCACACCGTCAAAGGCTTCGAGGTCAGAGACGACCTGCTCTACGACGTCGGACACCACATGTGGGTGGAGGTGCTGAGTGAGGACCGGGTTCGAATCGGGATGGATTCCCTCGGAGTCGAGACCTCCGGGACGCTCGCCCACCTCGCCATCTTCGAGGTCGGGACCACGCTCCGTCAGGGGGAGGCATTCGGGTCTCTGGAGGCTGAGAAGTATGTCGGTCCTCTGGTGGCGCCGTTGTCCGGGACGATCAGCGCGGTCAACACTGCCGCCGCCGGCGACCCAACCCTGGTTCATGCCCAGCCCTACGAACAAGGCTGGCTGATCGAGTTGGAGCCCTCGGATTTCGAAACCGATCGCTCCAACCTCGTGAGCGGCGAGGAAGCAATCACCAGGCGCTTTGCCGAGAAGGTCACCGAATACAGGCTCGAGGGGGTGCTCGCCGAGTGACCACTTACGCCACCAGGGACGTCTTCGAGGTTCGTCGCCAGAACTTCGACGACGTCATCGAGTTCTTCGCCCCAGGCTTGAAACGATGGGAAACCCAGGAGTGGAAGCCGAACAATGCTCGGAGGTTTCTTCCGATCTCTGTCACGGGGGATGCATGCGCTCTGCAATGCGACCACTGCCAGGCCAACGTCCTGAAAGGGATGATCTCGGCAAAAGCAGGCAAGGACCTCTACGAAATCGCCCAACGTCTTTGGAATGGGGGGACCGACGGGATTCTCGTCTCCGGAGGATCTACCAAGTCGGGGGGAGTGCCGCTCGACAAGCACATGGAGGCCATCGCCAGGATCAAACGCGATCTGCCCATGAAGGTCATAGTCCATTCCGGCGTGGTCGCTCCCCACATTGCCGAGGGTCTTGCCGAGGCAGGGGTCGACGGTGTGATGCTCGACATCATGGGCGCCGACGAGACGATCAAGGAGATCTATCACCTCGATCTGACGACCGCAGACTTCGATCGCTCGCTGGCCCTTCTCGCCGAGCGTGAGCTTCGCATCATCCCCCACATCGTGCTCGGGATGCACTACGGCCGTTTCCTCGGTGAGCACACCGCCCTGGAGATGATTGCCAAGTACCCGGTGTCGACACTCATCCTGGTGGTGTTGATGCCCCTGACCGGAACCCCGATGGCGGGAGTCGCTCCGCCGCCTGTTGACGAGGTCCTCGACTTCTTTGCCCTCTCCCGGATGACGATGCCGGATACGAGGATCAATCTCGGATGCGGCCGGCCCATGGGCGAGATGAAGAAGGATCTGGACCGGGGCGCCATCGACAGCGGTTTCAATGGCATCGCCTATCCGGCGGAAGGTGCCATCGCCTATGCCCGCTCCCGCGGGCTGGAGGCCAAGCTATACGAGTACTGCTGCTCGCTGACCTGGGCCGGCGAGGGTTACCAGGAGGTGTCGATCGCATGAGCCGCTGGCGCTATCTGGTCGACGACTCTGTGGGGGCGGCACGTGGGCTGGCTCTCGACGAGGCTCTGGCCGGCAGCCACATCCGCGATGGTGAAGAAGCTCCGATCGCCCTGCGGCTCTACACGTACGCGAGCCACGTCGCCCTCTGCGGGCGGTTCCAGCACCTCGAGGCAGAGATCGACCTGGAGGCCTGCGCCCGCACCGGCACCCATTTCAACCGGCGGCCAACGGGTGGAGGTGCCATCGTCATGGGTGAGGGTCAGCTAGGTGTGGCGGTCGCCGCACCGGCACCGGCCGCGGAACGCCCCAAGGCGGTGCTCCTCAGGTTCTCCGAGGGGATCATCGCCGGCCTGGCCAAGCTGGGGATCGACGCCTCGTTCGGAGGGAAGAACGATTTGAAGGTCGACGGGCGCAAGATTGCCGGTCTCGGCCTCTACCTGGACGGATCCGGAGGACTGCTCTTCCACTCCAGCATCCTTGCCGACCTCGACATCCCATTCATGCTCAACGTTCTCGACATCCCGGCGGTCAAGCTCGGAGACGCTGCAGTCGGAGCTGTGGAACGAAGGGTTACGACGGTCAGCCGCGAGACAGGCGTGGAATGGAATGGCAAGAACCTGCGTGAAGTCATCGCCGATGGGTTCGCCGAGGCGATGGGCATCGAACTGGAGAGCTCAGATCCAACAGAGATCGAGACCACGCGCGCCGCACACCTGGAGACAGAGAAGTATCTGACGGATGATTGGGCGTACCAGCGCAGCCCCCAACCTGATGCCACCGGGACGGCGATTGTCAAGACGCCGGGCGGCCTGGTCAGGCTGTATCTCGCGCTGCAGGGCGACACCGTGAAGAGCGCCCTGTTCACTGGCGACTTCAACCAGCTACCGGCCCCACTTGCCGAGTTCGAGAGCCGGCTCAAGTGGTCCCGACTGGACCGGGAGTCCCTACAGCGCCTCGCTGCGGACACGATGCCCGAAGGCTCCGTCCTCGGCGTGGAGACAGGGGAACTGGTTGAAGTGGTCCTCGACGCCGGGCGGAGAGCACGGGCTGTTGAGATCGCGGCGCCGAGCCGGGACGGATCGTGTTACTTCCCGGAGACAACCGAAATCAAACAAGGAGAAGCGGTATGACGACGCTCGAGAAGCGAAAGCTCCTCCCTCTGATCGCAGAGGAGAAGCACGAGAGCCCTGATTGGGTTCGGATCTCGATGGCGAGCGCGTTTGCCCTTCGCATGAAGTCGGGGAAGTTCAACCGCAAGTTCGACTTCGGGGGCATCAACCTCCTGCTCAACTACGCGTCCGGTTGCCGCTCGGATTGCTCCTATTGCGGGCTGGCACGGACCAGACCCGGTGACTACGAAGACAAGTCTTTCATCCGGGTGGAATGGCCGATGGTGCAAACCGACGAATTGGTCGATCGGATGGCCCGATACGAGGACAAACTGACCCGACTCTGTATCTCTATGGTGACCCACGGCAGAGCGTTCCCGGACACCGTCGACATCACCGAGCGGATCAGGGCAAAGGTCGACACACCGCTCTCGATCCTGGTGGCGCCGCCGACCCTGAATCGGGGGCGACTGGAAAGCTTCAAGACCGCAGGTGTCGACATGATCGGCATCGGACTCGATGCGGTTACCGAGGACCTGTTTCGGCGTCATCGGACCGATGTCCCCTCGGGTGGTGGATTGAGCTGGGAGAAGTACTGGGAAGTGGTCAACGACGCCAGGGACCTGTTCGGGCCGTGGAAGGTCAACTGTCACACCCTGGTCGGTCTCGGCGAGAGCGACGAAGACATGATCGATCTGTTCACGGCTCTCACGGACCGGCAGATCTTCTCCTATCTGTTCTGTTTCAACCCCGAGCCCGACTCGCGGATGGGGGAGGAGGAGAAGGCCCCGATCCACCGCTGGCGCAGGATCCAGTTGGCCCGGTTCCTCATCGAGGATGAGGGCTTTGCGAGGGACCAGTTCGAGTTCGACTCCGCCGGCAACATGACCCGGATCATCGGGTTGGAGGCTGCCGGTGATGATGTTGTGGAAAGGGCCGTGTCGGGGGGTATCCCGTTCATGACCAACGGCTGTCCCGGTCCCGAGGGTGAGCCAGGATGCACCCGGCCTTATGGGTCGTATCGACCTTCAGAGCCGGTGCGGGACTACCCGTTCCTACCCGGTCCCGACGACCTGATCACTATCCGCGGCGAGATGAAGTTGGCGGAGGTCTACCGGGCCTGAGGGACCAATCCGGCGCATTGTTCCTACGGAGGCAGCCCGCCGGTCGTGATGTAGGTGTGGCCGAGTCGGCTGGTGAGTTGATAAACGCCGGGTCGGAGTTGTTTGACCGTCCAGTTGTGTTTGTGGCGGGTGACGTGGTCGTGTCGGCAGAAGGGCCCCATATTGGGCTCCGTTGTCGGTCCGCCGTCGACCCAAGGCTGGTTGTGGTCGATGTGGAGCTTCCCCCGTTTAGGTAGACACCGTGGTTTGTTCGTATGTGGTGGGGTTGGTGTAGGCGAGGGCTGAGTGGAGTCTCCTTTGATTGTGGAAGTGGATGTGTTCGAAGAGGGTCCTTCGG
>Ga0255054_10000013_pt1 | contig 77841 bp, 76 predicted proteins | sample JV7_2_23_MG_FD_188634 | JGI IMG/M metagenome (GOLD analysis project Ga0255054, IMG submission 188634) | Seawater microbial communities from Jervis Inlet, British Columbia, Canada - JV7_2_23 | ecosystem: Environmental > Aquatic > Marine > Inlet | place: Canada: British Columbia | collected... | reverse complement strand
CAGTCTTCTTGGCCTCCTTGGTGCTCTTGTTATGGCTGGTATTGTCCTCTTTCGTTATTTCAGGGCAAAAAATAAAGCATCTCTATATCCTGTGATCGTAACTATAATGAAAAAGGAAGAGAGCCAGGGATAGAAGTGGTTTTTTTTAATAACATTCTACGTGCCCCACATCTCCCTAAGGAGAAAACGGATTACCTGTGCCTCTTATCATTTTCTCCTTGAAATCAAAGGTCCTCAATAAAAAAGATCTTGTTATATAGAGTCAGGAACCGGTTATAAATGCCCCTTTTTTTTATCAAGCCGGTGGTTTGGAAATGAAGAAAAAATACCTTTAGGGATTTTCCTCCCAGTACGCCCGTTTATAATTTCATGGGCATGAGGACATATACATACTCTATATCCTCTTCTACTTCAGGTTTTATAAGAACGGAACTGTTTGTGTCTTTAAGTTCGAAACGAACTGTTTCTGCGCTGACTGTAGCCAGGAAATCAAGGAGATACTGAGAGTTAAATCCAATTTCTAAATTTTCTCCCGTATAGTCAATATCGACTTTATCTCGAGCTTCTCCTATCTCTGGATTTGATGAGAAGAGTTTTATCTTGTTTTTTTCTAAATAAAATTTTATTCCTTTGGACCTTTCTGTCGAAAAAAGAGAAACTCTTCTCACTGCGTTTGTTATTTCTTCTTTTGAAACCGTGAAAGTGTTAGAGTTATCTTTAGGGATGACAGCATCATAATTTGGAAATTTTCCCTCGATAATCCTTGAAATCAGCGTCCTGTTCTTCACCTTAAAAAAAAGGTTGCTTTCATCTAAGTCAAATTCTATCGAATCGTCCTCAAATTTTCTCAACTCACTTAATGTCTTTTTGGCCACGATTACCCTTATTTCATTTGATAGCTTCATTTTTTCTATGGCATGTGAAGTATACGCCAATCTATGTCCATCTGTACTCACCAGTTCCATCGAATTATCCTTAAGTATCAAGAGGGCACCACTCAAATAGTATCTTTGTTCTTGAGTTATGGCATAGTAGACTCTGTCTATCATGTCTTGAAATTTGTCCAGTGGAAGAACGATATTTTTTTCAAACTTAGGTTCCGGAACCTGAGGATAATCTTCTTTGGGCAAGCAAAGAACTTTAAACTCGCTCGCTCCGGATGTTATCTCCATCGTAAGATCTTTACTCTCTTTGAAGGTAACCATCTCCCCGTCAGGAAGAGATTTTACAATTTCAAAAACCTTCCTTCCTGATATTGTTATAGAGCCTTCCTCCTCCACCTTAGCTGGAAAATAAGTTTTCAAACCAACCTCAAGGTCAGTGCCCTTAAGCTCTACTTCACTCCCTGAAGCACTAACCAGAATATTGGCAAGAATCGGCATTGTGTTTCTCTTCTCAACAATTCCATGAAGGAGTTGAAGTTCATCAATAATATCCTTTTTTTTAATAGAAAATTTCATTTTTCCACCTTTCCCTAAAATATAATAATATTAATTTAATATATTTTTAAAATAAGTAATAAAGTAAATAATAGCAAATGAAAAGTGAAAATACTTTATAAAATGTTGATTATTCTACTGAATATAGCTAATCAGATTGTTTAATTCTTTGTTGAATTCTGGATCTTCGTTGTGCATTTTTTCTATTTTCCTTATGCTATGGATAACAGTTGTGTGATGTTTTCCACCGAATTTTTTGCCGATTTCAGGAAGAGAAGCTTTTGTTAGCCCCTTGGAAAGATACATGGCAATCTGACGAGGGAAAGCAAACTTTGGTGAGTTATTCTTTGATCTAAGCTGAGAGGGCTTTATCTTAAATTGATGACAAACTATCTTTTGAATTTTTTCAATAGTCACTGCAGTCGCAGAAGAATCTAGTAAGCTCCTCAATGCCTCTTTTGTAAGGTCTAAATCAATTTTTTCACCCTTCAAAGAAGCGAAGGCAATAACTCGCCGCAAGTATCCCTCTAACACCCTTATATTGGAATGAACTTTATCAGCAATGTAGAGGGCCACGCTTTCAGGTAAATCGACTCCTTCTAGATCTGACTTCTTTTTGAGGATAGCGATCCTAGTTTCGATGTCCGGGGGTTTAAGGTCCGCAATCAATCCCCACTCAAAACGAGAACGAAATCTTTCTTCAAGATGAGGGATTTCTTTAGGGGGGCAATCGCTGGAGATAACTATCTGCTTCTGGCCGTCGTAAAGATGATTGAATGTGTGGAAAAATTCTTCTTTTGTCCTTTCTTTTCCAGCAAGATAATGAATATCATCCATCAAGAGCACATCTACATTTCTGTATTTTTGGCGAAAGGAAAGTATTTTCCCGTATTGAAGATGGTTAATCAGGTCGTTCATAAATTGTTCGGTTGTTATGTATAATACTTTCAATCCGCTGTTATTGAGAACAATAAAATGTCCTATAGCGTTCATTAAATGCGTTTTTCCCAGGCCGGCACCGCCATAGATATAAAGCGGATTGTATGATTTTGCAGGATTCTTGGTTACTGCTATGGAGGCTGCATGGGCGAATTCATTACAGGATCCGACTACGAAATTTTCAAAAGTATAATTCGGGTTTAGGTTTGGATTTAGCAGAGTTCCTCGCTTTGTTTTTCTCTCTTGAGGGGAGCGCCGCATGAAAGCCGAGGAACCTTCATCGAAGATAAATTTGATGTTAAAAACTTTCCCGAACAGTTCCTGGGAACAGCTGTTTATCGTGCTTGAATAATGATAAGAAAGCCAGTCTTTGAAGTAAGAATTCGGAACCTTTATGTAGAGTGAGTTGGTTTCCTGTCCTATGTATGATGTTGGCTCAAACCAGGTTTCATAGCTATTTTTATCGATCTTTTCTTGAAGAGCATCTATGATTTGAAGCCAAGGGTTTTGTTTATTTTTAGCTTCCATTTTTGTGTATTAGATTTCCACAGGTTTATCCACAAATGTGGAAAAACCCTCGTTTTGTGCTGGTTAATGATTGAGAAGGCTTGCGTACTATAGCACCCTTATGGGTGGATTTCAAGAAGTTTATATTAAATTTTTAAAAATCAAATCCTATCCAAAATCTAGTCCTGAAATCCCCTACTTTGTCCCAATCCCAGGGCTTTGATATATCTGAAAACTCGAGTCTTTTGACAAATTCAAGATGTACCGGAAGACCAAGGAAGAAAAATTGAAACCCATACCCGTATGATCCAATGGCGTCAATTTCGCGAAATTCTGGCAGCCCGTCCTCGTCCCATCCAATAAATTCCCTGACAAATACAGCCGGATATCCTTTGATTTTTGATCGAGTGATATCGAAGAAAAGGGTTGCGCGGATAGGTCCTATTTGGCCGATAATTGTTGAGGCTGCGTTTATCAAAGGGAGCCTGAGTTCAAGGTTTGTATACCACCCTTCGTTGGCGATAATAGAATAATAGGTAGCCGAACGGACCTCGTTATTTCCTCCCCAATAAAAAACAAATGGATTTTTTCCCCGACTGAAAAAGCCTTTAAAGCGTAAAGCAAAGAGCGTATTTGCACCAATCTGTATATATTTCCTAAGGTCTGCTTCAACAGTTGTGTTCTGTATAAAACTGCTGGAAACCGGGAGGGCTTGAGATACAGATAGCATGAAAGTGTTTCCAGCAATTGGGCCGTATGGATTTTTGAAGCGAGTGGTTTCCCCGATGAGGGAGAACTTCGCTGAAAGGACGCTTCCATTCCAAAACTGGCCATATGAACCGGGGGATGGAATGAGATAATCTTCTTCGTAATTATAATAGCCAATCGACGCTTGTGTTCGATAGTACTTATTAAAAGGGTAAAAAGCGCTCAAGCTTACGCCTGCAATCTTTCGGATAGCTGTGGCATCCCTGTAAGTCAAACGCTGGTAAAAATAAGGATCATAGTATGTGTTAAGATAATAATACTGAGTATATTGAAAAGCATTGACCATGTACTGAAGTCTTCTTTTTTGATTTAAAAACGAAACTTGATAAGAGCGGAAGCTTCTTACCTGGTAGGCCATCACGAAGAAAGTATAGTCCCCCAACAAATCAGAAAAACTTAAGGCGGAACCGCCGTAGAATGAACCGTCAGTGGAAATGATAGTGTCAATGGGCGGCCTTGAAGTAAGATACAATTTGCCCAAGCCTTTATAGGGTTTAATTTCCTTTTTTTCTATATCCAAAGAGATGATGGGTTCAAATTTTTTGAATTCCTCATCTGGTGACGTCTCTTTAAAGGTTATGGTTTTTTCCACTTCCCCTTCAAGCTCGCTTTTAAAAACTTGGAATGATCCTTTGTTGAACGAAGCAAAAATGACCCCTTGCGGATTGTTGGGAAGAGGGATAGGGAAGAAATTGCCGGTCCTGACATCTGTATAACGCGTGAGTTCTCCAGTGTCAAGGTTCAGGGAATAAATATTGTAAGCGTCCCTCATATCGCCCGAGAAATATAATTCTTTTGAATCAGGCGAAAAATGGGGTGAGATTGTATTCCCTTTCCCGAAAGTCAACTGTGTCCTTTTTTTCAAATTGTTTAGGGGAGAAAGAAAGAGCTTATCATAAGTATCAAGATGAATTGTATAGGCCACCTTGGTCCCATCTGGAGAGATCATCGGTGCTTTCTCGAAAAAGTCGTCTTCAGTCAAATTAAGGATTTTTTCGGTTGAAAGGTTTATCTTGAAAATGTCATGGAATCCTTCATGAAACGCTGTAAAGAGGAGTTCCTCTCCCCCGGGGAAAAAACAGAGGGAAGAAGGCTGGTCAACAGGAATCTTAATCTTTCTCAGGATTTTTCCGGTTAGGGCGTTGAGTATAAAGATTGAATGCTTTTGTCCGGCGCGAGCAAAAAAAGCTATCCTGTCTCCATCAGGGGACCAGGCTATATCTTTTCCTTTCGAAGGGTCAATTTCGAATTTAATGTATTCGTAGTCGAGAGTGTACCCTTTTGTTATGTTTTTAACGACGGAGCCATCCTTTGTTGAGATAAGAACGATATCGATATCATAGTCTTTAACGTTTTGGGTCAGGACTGCGACGATATCCCCTGAAGGAGAAACGTCATGAGAAAGGGAAAAATAATAAGGATTTAGCGGGAACTCAGGGCCAAGAGGTATACTGTAATCTTCTGGATTCTCCCTTAAAAGAAAATCCTTGTGTTTAGCGCGGAGATATTTTTTAAATTCATGATTAAAATCTTTGTACTTCATGTTGAAAGCTCTTTTTATAGGATTTCTCCTTCCTATAAAAGGAGAGCGCTTTAGAGAGTGCCAGAACTCCCTTATGCCGTTTTTTCCGTGTTTAGACTCGATGAAATCATACATTGCATGACCGAAGTCATAGGCGGGCGGGCGAGGCAAAGGATGGCGGGAGTAGAGATTTCCTGAGGCTGTGAGTTCGGGGATCCGGTCGTTAAGAACAGCGTCTCTGACAATCAGGGAGGACCAGGAAGACCAGTTCTCAGTGTTATACTCGGCAAAGCCTTCTATAATCCAAAGCGGGGGTTGACTCGCGGCATATATCCCGCCGCCTGGACCTCCCCAGAGGAGGTCATACTCGAAAATATGGGTTAATTCGTGCTCTATAAGATCCTGAATTTCATCTAGAGTCATATCTCCTTGAATAGCGATACGATAAAGAACTGACTCTGCAACTCCCAGGACTCCTGCGGGCAGTTGAAAAAGATTTGTCTGCTCAAAATCCGTAGATGTTCTGTAAAAAATGAGAGGAACTTGAGCAGAGAGCGGATGCTTGAGATCTGTGCTTATTTTTTGATAGGCACTTTCAGCCATCTCTGCAATATTTTTTAAAATTTGAACACCTTCGGTGTAATAATAAATGCTGAAATGTTCAGTCTTGTAAGAGTGCCAGTCAAATTTTTCATACATGACTTTATTTTTTCCGTAGTAAGGGAAATAAATGGATTGGGCAAGACTCAAGCGTGTGCAGAGGATGAGGAAAAAGACAAAAAAGATGTATTTTAAGTAATGTTTCATGGTAACGCTCCTTGTTTAATCGTGGATAAGATATCTTTCTTGGATGCTTGTTTGGCCAAGAATGTTGCGGAAAAACTTTGCCTTTACTCTCTGGATAAGCTCAAAGAAGGCAAACGGGGCTGTCTGTTTTGGGTTTTCAAAGCCTTTGGATTCTTTAAAATTTCTTTTATACAGAGCCTTGCCTGTTTTGGCATCAATAATATAGAGGTCAAGGTTAAGAGTGTAGAATCTTCGCTCAGCCAGGCTCCTTTTTTTAGAAACAAAGGGGTCTTCAAAACGCCCTTTCTGTTTTTGTAAAATGGCCTTTCGGATTTCTTCAGTGTATTGAACGCCCCCAGTGAAAAGAATAACCTCTTTCCGGTCTGGTAATAAATTTTTCCAAAAGGCTTCATTTTTAAATGGTTCTTCTTCAAAAGTGATTTCTTTTATGGAAACCTTTCCTTTGAAGTTCTGGCCGACCTCGAAGGAGAAATAATCTACGAGCTCTTGATTCAGATTAAAACCTTTTGTTTCTTCCTTGATCAAAAAATTGGTTATGACAACTTCGTTATATTGATCTAGATTGAACGAAGTCTTACCAGGAACTTCAATCCTTAATTTCCAGTAGTCGTGTGAAGCACAGGAGAAAGAGAATAAGATTGTAAGGACCAAAGCTATCTTAATTTTTTTCATCTTTTTTGTTTTTATTGAAAGGTTCATGATTTTTATTAAAGTTTTGATAATTAGCTTTTATGTGGGCATTTCCAGGGCGAAGCTTTAAAGCGATCTCATATTCATTTTTTGCTTCTTCCCAAAGACCTTTTTGTTCATAGGCAACGGCTAAGTTGTTGTGGGCAGCAGCAGAATCTGGGTTGGAGAGGACTACTTTTTTCCAGCGAAAAATGGCCTCGTCCCATAGATCTTTCCTTGCAGCCTGGATACCAAATAAGAGCTGGTTATCCATGAGTTGTCGAGCACAGCTTGAAAATGAGGTTACAAAAACCAGGAGAACAAGAAGATGAAATGTAAATTTTTTATGCATTTAGAGCCTACATTAATTAAGATACTTCTTTTTCAATCTTTCGTCAAGATACAAAGGGGTCAGTACAAAGGGGTCAGGCCTTGTCATCGGGAAGAGATCTTTTAAGCAATCTCGACCTTATAGCATTCTATTCGATAAGGCCTGACCCCATAAATACATTGGGAGAGGATGTTTCCTTGCCTCTCGCCCTTATAGTATTCCCTAGGATAAGGTCAGACCCTGTATATGCAAATTTCATACCAAATTATAGGGTAAAATATAAGAGAGAAAAGAAGAAGTATTTCCATCTCTGTTATAACTCATTGCTAAGGCATAGGTTTTGGGAAATAGACGCAGCGACCATTGAAGATTTAGCCTTCGGAATTCGCTCTTCGAGGGAATCCGACAGAGTCGGGCGGCGAGTATGTTTGAGCGGAGCGAGTTACGCAGCCGCCGAGAAGTGCGAATGGAGAATGGCGTTAAAAATCTGAAGGGAGCCAGGCTATTTCCTAAAACCTTTTCTAATAACGTCAATGGAGATGCTTCTGTGAAAAGAATTCTTGTTGTCACAAAAAAGAGACATATGTATAATAGGGAAGAAAATGTATAGAGGAGGTCGACATGGGCAGCTGGCTTGAAGGGAAAACCTTGGCCAAAAAAATAAAAGAGAAAGTAAAAAATGATGTGGCTCTTTACTTGAAGCAGAAGAAGGAAGTTCCAGGATTAGCAGCAATATTGGTAGGGGAAAATAAGGCGTCTAAGATTTATTTGCGAACCAAGGAGAGAAACTGCGAAAGGTTGGGCATCCACTCAGAAGTTCTATGTTTTCCTGAAGATATAGAAGCATCTCTTTTAAAGGCTAAGATCGAGGAGTTGAACTCCAGGGAAGATATAGATAGTATCCTTGTGCAGCTTCCCTTGCCATCCTCGTTCAATGCTCCCGAGATAATCGCCTCTATCCATCCGGAGAAGGATGTAGATGGAGTTCACCCTTTTAATTTAGGGAATTTGATGATGAATCAGGAAGGATTAAAGCCGTGCACGCCGTTGGGGATAATAGAGCTTTTGAAATCTCGAGAGATCCCGATTGAAGGGAAAAGAGTAGTTATTCTAGGCAGGAGTCGTCTTGTTGGGAAACCCTTGGCTGCCATGGTTACCAATGAAAACGGAACCGTGACTATCTGCCATTCTAAAACGGAGAACCTACCTCAGGTATCATCAGAGGCGGATATTCTTGTTGGGGCAATAGGCCGGGGGGCATTTATAACTCCGGAGTTTGTAAAACCGGGCGCCGTAGTTGTGGACGTGGGGATGAATAATCTTACAGATAAGTCTACAGTAGAACAAATGTTTGGGCAGGATGAAAAAAGGCTGAAGGACATCAGGGAAAAAGGGTATACTCTTATAGGCGATGTCCATCCTCAGGTTATAGATAAAGCCAAGTTTTTGACTCCAGTGCCTGGGGGAGTTGGACCATTGACAGTGGCCCTGCTTATGAGGAATACCCTGGAAGCCTTTAAGCAGAGACGGAATTTAGCCTAATAAAGGGCTAAACGTTAAAAATATCTTTGGATTTTTGCTTAAGATGTGGTATAAAAAGTTACTTTAAGAGAACGAAAATGCCAAAAGTATGCCAGATTTGTGGAAAAGGACCTTTTTTTGGACACAGCGTGAGCCATTCCCATAAAGCCTCCAAAAAAAAATGGAAACCGAATTTGCAGCACGTTAAAGCTAAGACAGATTCAGGGAACAGGCAAATATGGGTTTGCACCAGGTGTCTTCGTTCCGGAAAAGTAACCAAGGTAACCAAGGGGCCGGTAACCAAGGCAGCCAACGGGCCGGTAACTAAGTAACCAACGGGCTGTTTCCAGGTTTACATTCTTTCAGATTCTTTCGACAGAAGAAATCTCTTTTATAGCCAAAAGCTTTTTTATCATTGCTTCAAGATGTTTTATATCTCGAATAATAAGGGTGAACTTAATTTGAGCTTTCTTGTCTTCGGAAGTTGTCACATCAGCTTTAGTGATATTTCCGCCTGACTGTGAAATGGCAGAGGCAAGTTTGGCTAAGACTCCAGGAGAATCTTCGGTTTTAATCAAAAGCTTTCCTTTAAAGAGGCCTTTTGGAGTATCCTCCCAGGAGACCTCGACCATGCGCTGGAAATCCAGAACTTCTCTTTCAACCAGGGGACACCGCAGGGAGTGAACAGTTATTCCTTTTCCTGATGTTATGTATCCTATGATAGGTTCGCCCATGATAGGGGAACAGCATTTGGCTAAATGGACTCCCTTAGCCTGGATGACTGGCTTTGGTTTCTTGGCTACTTTTGTAACAACTTTTTTCAGGAGGGTATCTTTTTTCTTTTCGATTTTTTCGGCGGGGAGGAGCTTTTCCATGAATTTTTTTCCAAGGACGATTTTCCCAAATCCAACATAAGCATAAAATTTTTCCATCTTTCTAAGTCTTACATTTGCTACAAAAGAGAGGTTTTTGAGGAGTTTTTCTTCTTTTAAAAAATCCGCGGGGACCTTATAATGCTTGATTTCCTTTTCCCATAATTTTTTCCCTAGGGCGGTATTCTTTATTTTATCCTGTAAGTTTAGCCAGTGTTTTATATTGTGTCGGGCTTTTGAGGTGAAGGCTATATTCAACCAATCTCGACCTGGAGTTTTTTCAGTGGAGGTTAAAATCTCCACGATATCTCCAGTCTTCAAGATTGTCTTCAAGGGTTCAATCCTGGCATTAATCTTTGCCCTTGCGCAGTGTAGCCCTATTTCAGAATGAATCTTAAAGGCAAAATCCAGGGCAGAGGCACCAAGGGGCAAGGTTACGACTTTTCCCTTAGGGGTGAAAACATAAACTTCTTCTGGAATGAGGTCTGTTTTTAAGCTTTTCAAGAATTCCCGGGGGCTCCTTTGCTCTTTGTAAAGATCGACCATATCTCTCAGCCAATTCAACCTTTTGTCCTCTTTCATGATGTGGCGTGTATCAGTTTCCTTATATTTCCAGTGGGCGGCGATCCCGTTTTCAGCTAAATTATGCATGTCATGTGTCCGGATTTGAATTTCGACAGTATGCTTTTTTTCGGCGATAATTGTTGTGTGGAGAGATTGATAAAGATTAGGCTTGGGCATAGCGATGAAGTCTCGGAATCGATGGGGAAGAGGAGGCCATTTCTGATGAATAATTCCCAGGGCAGCATAGCAATTCTTGACAGAGTTAGTGATAAGCCTCAGGGCCATGAAATCATAAACTTGGTCGAATTCAGTATTTTGTCTTATCATTTTATTATGGACGCTGTAGAGCCTTTTTAATCGATAAGATATTTTAGCTGGAATATGATTAACTTTCATTAAACCTTCAATCGTCCGTTTGGTTTTTTTGAGCTCCTCTTCGGCCTCTTTCCTTTTGGGATCAACTAGAGAGGCCACTTTGAAATAGTCGTCTGGGTCTACATAGCGAAAAGAGAGCTCTTCCAATTCGGCTTTTATTCGTCCCATGCCCAGTCGGTTTGCAATTGGGGCATATATCTCCAGGGTTTCCATGGCGATCTTTTTTTGTTTACCCTCAGGCAAAAATTTTAGAGTTTTTAAGTTGTGAATTCTGTCAGCTAATTTGATAAAAATGACTCTTAGATCATCAATCATGGCCAGGATGATTTTCCGGATGCTTTCTGCCCGCCTTGTTTCAGGCGATGATTCCTGAACACGGCTGATTTTGGTAACCCCTTCTACCAAATGAGCTATATCTTTGCCAAAAGCCTGCTGAAGCTCTAAGGCAGTAACATCGGTGTCTTCTAAAACATCGTGGAGGAGACCTGCTGCTAGGGTTGTTTTATCTAATTTCATATCTGCAAGCATGCTTGCAACTTCTAAGGAATGACTCAAATAGGGCTCTCCGGAGCGTCTGGTTTGACCCTTATGGGCCTGAGCCGCAAAGACATAAGCTTTCTGAAGGAGAGTTGTATCTTTCTCGCTATACGAAGAAGAAACTTTTTCTAAGATATCATCAAATCTGATCATTGGTCTAAATTATGGTTCTCCAAATGATAGCGTCGCTTCCTATCAGGATATTTTCTTTTCCTGCTGCAGTATCCAGTTTACAGCATCAAGCAGGTTCAGAGCTACGTAAGCAGGCACTATCCCCTTTTTCTTAAGCTTGGGCAGCGCTTCTTGACCAAAACCTGTGAGGAGGAGTATAGGTTTGGCTTTAATGTTGTGGCCAAAAAGGATGTCTCCCACTTTATCTCCCACCATATAAGAATTATTCATATCAATATTGAGGTCTGCAGCCGCTTTAAGGCCCATCCCTGGATTTGGCTTGCGGCACCGGCAATTTTTTCTGTATCGTGGGATGGAGGAAAGGCGGTAGTGAGGACAGCAATAAATGGCATCAAAATGAGCGTTACGCTTGGCAAATGCTGCTATTAATTTCTGATGAATGTCACGAAGGTTTTTCTCGACAATAAGTCCCCTTCCAACTCCTGACTGATTAGACACAATAACTGCTAAAAGCCCAGCTTCGTTTATTTTCCTTATTGCTTCGAAGCTGTAAGGATAAATTTCTATCGCACTGAAAGAGTTGGGATACCCTACATCTTTATTGATTGTCCCATCTCTATCGAGAAAAACAGCTCTTTTTTTCATCATAAGAATTCCTGGCATGCCTCGAAGACTTCCTCGGGATCAATGCTTATCATGCACCTGTGATCAAACGGGCATTCTCTGTAGCTGCATGGCCAGCACGGAACATCTTTTTTGATGACAGCTGCAGGTTGTTGGAAAGGACCGGTAAAGCTAGGATTTGTCGGTCCAAATATAGCTATAACTGGTATTTTTAGGGCATTCGCTATGTGCATGGGGCCTGAGTCATTCGTGATAAAAAGATCTGCGTTGCTTATCAAACCTGCGAGCAGCCGAAGGTTTGTTTTTCCTGTCAGGTTAAAAGGTTTTTTCGTCATTAAGGAGGCTATGGATTTAACCAAATCGGATTCACCTTTGGAGCCTGTAATGAGAATTTCCGCCTTTTTTCTATCCTGTAATAAAATGGCGAGCTCTGCATAGTTTTCAGCGTGCCATCTTTTAGAAGGGCCATAAGAAGCACCAGGGTTGAGAATGATAAGGGGTTTTTTTAAATCAACATTTAAGGAGAAGAGCAGCTCTTTAGCTTCCCCCTGTTCTTCTTGAGTTACGGGCAGGGATATTTTTGGAGGGGAAGTTTTTAGACCCAGGCCGGAGATAAGATCCAGATAGTAATTTAATTGGTGGGAACAGTTTTCCCCTTTCTTTAGCGCCACTCCCCTGGTGAGAAGCACTTTGCGGCCATCCGTAGAGTATCCCCATCTTTCAGGGATTTTGCCAAGATAGAATAGAAGAGCTGAAGAGAAAGAGTTTGTAAGAAGGACTCCGATATCAAAATGGAAGCTTTTTATTTTTTGTGCTGAATCCTTCAGGTTTCTAAAGCCATCTATGTCTGGAAGAGGGATGATTCCCTTTATAAAATTATGAGAGGAGAAGAGATCTTTTACCCACTCTTTGGCAGCTATCCAGATCTGAGCTTGGGGAAAGTTTCTGCTTAAACTATAAGCGGCAGGAACAGCAAGGATAGAGTCCCCTATCCAGTTAGGTGCTCGAACGACTATCTTCATCTCCCAAATTTTATTCCCAAAGCGCAATATTGTCAAAATAGCACAGAAGGATGGTCTGTTTAATCTGATGAAGAGGGAGAAGGGTCCTTCTTTTTCTTGGAGGCAGCAGGTTTTTCACTTTTAGGCTTCTTAGTGGCGTTGCTTTCTTTTCCTGGCTTTTTGTTTTGAGCGTAATCAGTGACATACCAGCCGCTGCCTTTAAATTGAAGGGCTGGAGGCGAGAGGACTTTCTTTAGCAGGCCTCCACATTTAGGGCATTTTTTTAATCGTGGTTCATGGATTTTCTGGAGCACTTCAAGCGAAGAGCCGCATGTTAAACATTTATATTCGTAAAGTGGCATTTTGTATCACTAGAAAATAATAGCTTCGAATATATAAATATCAGCTTTGGATTTCCAAGTATTCGGCGGAAGACCAGCTTTCAAGCACGCCTGCTTGAGAAATGTTTCCCTTGACCAGTTATTTTCGACAGGAACCTGAGGTAGAAGGAGCCCTCTTTTATCCCCTTTGGAGATGACAAGACCATGTTTTCCAATCCTAATGAGACTTGGGTCATGAATTATTTTGAGAGGAGAGAGAACAGAAATCTCTATGTCTAAATCATCAAGTTCTTCCGCTGAGACAGGAAGAAACCTCTGGTCTCTACAGGCAGCATAAACGGAAGCTTGAATAACAGTTTGGTAAAGAGGCGCGATAGGCTCGATGAATCCTATACATCCTCTCAGGTGGTCTTTTCTTTTAAGGGTCACAAAGGCGCCTTTTTTGGATAGGAAATTCAAGTTTTCGGTGTTGTAATGTATGATTTTTTTCTCTCTGATAAACTGATCAATGGCAGAACGGGCCAGCCGGAGAAGCTCTGTTTTTTCCTCTGGAGAGAGGCTAAATATGGGGTTGGGGATCTTTGTGTAGAGAGCGGCTGCTAAATAACCGACAACTTGGGATTCTCCCCCTAATTGTGAAGAGTCGGTATAGTGGAGAATTTCAACTTTCGCCCCTCCTCTTTCTCGAGCATAGAGCAGAGATGAGGCAACTGGGCCCCCTCCGCACATGATGTTTTCGCCTTTTTCGAGCCTTTTGATAAGAGTGCTAATTTCGAAAGACTGAATGAGAGAAATTGTCTTAGAGTCTGTATCGTTGGCTTTTTTCTTGGGAAAGAAATGAGACATGTCAGTTGAAACAATAATCATAGCATTTTTCCCGGGGAGAACTTCTACCAGGGCATCTGCCAGGCGAATCATGGTCTTTCTTGTGGGATAGCCCATAACGATAGGAACGATTTTTGCCTGAGGAAGGGTTTTTTGGATGAAAGGAATCTGAACTTCTACAGAATGTTCCATCTGATGGGCTTCGGGGATGTATTTGAAACCAGAAGCTTTAGAGATTTCAGCAGCAAGGGGCTCATCTATTTCTGCCGTTCCCAGAGGCGTCTCGTATCCACCTTTGGAGTAAATTGAACAGCCTTTTAAGCGGTACCGGTGAGAAGGGCCGATGATTATGACTGATTCATAATCTTTTCCCTGAATCAAGCGGTAAGCATGAGCAGCGGTCTGTCCTGAATAAACATATCCAGCATGCGGGGCAATAAGAGCCAAAATTTCTTCGCCAGGAGAAGGCATTTTTTTTGCATTCTCTAGGAATTGGTCTATTTGTTGAGAGAGTACTTCCGCCCTTTTTTCATAAAACTGTCCAGCCCAGGCTGCTTTCCTTATTCCCTGAGACCAGACGAAAGAGACGCAGAGGCATAAAGAGATAAAGATATTAAAAGCGATTTTTCTCATGTTTTTTCTATCTATCCTCAGGTTGAGACATAAAAAACTATACATAGAAACATAAGGAAAATCAAATTTTCCATCAGGAAAGGAAGCATCTCCAAAACCTTTGTCCTTTACATTGCAATCAGTTATCACAGAAATGGAGATGCTTACATCAGTAAAGATGCAATTTTGAAATTTTTTTATTATTTTTACTTTATATTGTTGACTTTTTTTGTATTTTTAATAACAATTTAAAAGGACACTTAAGATGAAAGATTTACTTAAATCTCTTTTCATCATCGTCGCTACTTCTGCCGCTTTCTTGCTTGGTCTTTATATAGGCGAAGAGAAGGTGAAGGCTAAGATTGATGATTTCCAGGAAGATCTAGAAGAGAAAAAATAGAGCGCCTGCCTTTCGTTAAATCCCTTGTTTTTATGACATAATTATCATTTCAGGTTACTCAAAGGTTCTACTCATTTTTGTATATGGGATCAGGCCATTGCAAGAAAAGCATGGAAAAAGGGGGAAAGGCACCTTTAATGTTGTTCTGTCCTTAGGTTGAGAACGTCCTCTTTTTTTCCAGGAAATGCAATAAGAGCAAGAGTTTGGGAAAATAACTATTCCCAGTGGCAAAACCTGATACCAGCTGGGTTCGGCAAAAAGTGCTCCTACATTGACTAATTCAGGAGGCAGGCTTATAATAAATTTGAAAAATCTCGTCCTGGTAAGTTACAGAGACAAGTTATTTTCAGTTAGAGGAACAAGATGCGTTGGCAGATTTATGGAATCTTAGTCATTTTTGCTTTATTCGTTATTGCTTTAATCTTCAATCCGACTCTTTCTTGTTTTGGAAAGAGGCTGAAATCACCGTTCTATCCTATTCTCAGGAAAAGAAGGCGCAAGCTGAAGACAGATGACTACGGTTTCTCCCTTGATGAGGATGACATTAAACAGGCATCAGACGGGGAAGAGGAGTAGAAAGAGTTCAGAAAACTTGGATATTCATTATGAGCTTAAGATTGATTCGGGCTAGCAGCGATTGATCTTGCTTCTTGTTAGATCTTTTCCAGTTAATAGTCAGGGGAATAAATAGCAAGCTGCAGCGAGGAGTTCCCGAGGACTCTTTCCAAGACTTATGATTGAATAATGCTTAACGCTCTACTTCTTGAGAGACCATGAGCAGGATTTTAACCAAGGGGCAATCGAAGGATAGACAAAGTATCAAAGCTTTAAGGGTTTCACTTTTCCTAATCGTTTTCCTTGCTATATTTTTTCTTGGTTATTGCCGGCCTTCCGCTGTTATTCTTCTCCCTCTTCCTTCGGAGATCGAAAGGATAGAGGGGTATGCTTCTCTAAGGATCTCTCGGGACCAAGGATCATCCAGGTCTAAGTTTTCATTCTTATTCCAGCTTCCCCATCAGGGGCGAATAGAAGTCTCTAATATATTGGGCAGAACCCTCTACCAGATTATTGTGACTGAGGATAAAGCGGTTTTTATTGTCCCCTCAAAGAGAGTCTACTGGCAGGGAGAGGAAGAAGAGATTATCCAATATTTCCTGGGATTTCGGCTAAACCTGTATGAGATGATAAATCTTTTAAGCGGAAAATGGGAAGGCGAGGAAAGGAATGAGAGCTGGAGCTTTGCCAAGGATGAGAGGGGTCGAATAATGGCAGGCCAAAGAGGAGAATTTCAGTTTGAAGTCAAAGAATTCTTAGCAGATACTCCTTTTGCCCGCATTCTCATTTTCCAGCATCCTCTGAATAGGGGATTTCTTAAGATCCTTAGAATCAACCTTAATCAGCCTTTAAAAAAAGGGGTTTTCTCTCTTTCTGTTTTAGGAAAGTATGAACGAAAAAGCTGGATTGAGATCGAAAAAATATTAGCCAATGAGAATTAAATCCTTTGCCAAAATAAACCTTGGATTAGAAGTCAGGGGGAAAAGAGAGGACAACTATCATGAGGTTAGAACTCTCTTGCAGACAATAAATTTTTTTGATGTGTTGGAATTCCGATCAATAGGGCAGGATAAAATTCTCCTTAAAGGAGATGATAAAACAATATCGTGGGAAAGGGAGAACCTTATTTTCAGGGCTGCTCTCCTCCTCAAAGAGCAGTTTCAGGTATCCAAGGGGATTGAAATTAATGTCACCAAGAATATTCCTCCTGGCAAGGGCCTGGGGGGAGGGAGTAGCAATGCGGCCATGACCCTTCACGTTTTGAATAAAAGCTGGGGGCTTCGGCTGGGAAAGAAAGCTTTGAAGAATTTAGGCAAGCAGCTGGGTGCGGATGTCCCCTTTTTTCTCGAAGGTGGCCTATGCTTAGGATTAGGAAGAGGAGACGAGATTACTCCCCTCTCTGATACCGCCAAACTCTCTTGTCTATTAATTTTGCCCTCTTTTTCAATCCAGACTGCTCACATTTACAGCCATTTTGCGTTATCCTTGACTTCACATGATAAAGACAGTAAAATTAGCAAGTTTTTAGACAACAGAGAATTCAATTTATTAGAAAATAGATTAGAAGAGACGGTTTTTCGCTTTTATCCTCAACTTAAAGCCATAAAGAGATTGCTCAGGGACCAGGGGTCAGAGTTGACCTTAGTCAGCGGGACTGGTTCTGCTGTGTTCGGGCTCTTTTTAGAGCAAGAAAAGGCAGAGAAAGCCTTGAGAAAAGTGAAAAAGGACTACACCTCTCTTCTTGTTGAGACTTTGCCTCGAGAGCGATACTGGAGGAGTTTGAAGACTGGGGTGTAGCCAAGCGGTAAGGCAGCGGACTTTGGATCCGCCATCGGAGGTTCGAATCCTCCCACCCCAGCCAAAGGCCGCCAAGAAATTTCTTCCTTTTGAAGAAAATCATCGAGGAGGAGATTGAATGAGAAAAAAAGATGAAATGAAAATTTTTACAGGTTCTTCTAATAATACTCTAGCCCAAGAGATTGCCAGCTTTTTGAAGATCGATTTGGGAAAATGTGTTTTAGAGCGATTCAGCGATGGTGAGATTCATTTTTATATCGATGAAAATATCCGAGGGGAAGATATTTTTGTTATTCAATCTGGCTCTTATGAGGCTAACTTTCACCTGATGGAGCTTTTCCTGATGATTGATGCCTTTAAAAGAGCCTCTGCCGAGAGGATCACCGTCGTCATCCCCTACTACTGTTATGGACGCCAGGACTGGAAGGACAGGCCTAGAGTTCCTATATCAGCCCGGCTCGTTGCTGATCTGCTGCAGACGGCCGGAGCTACGAGGGTTCTGGCTATGGACCTCCACTCGCCTCAAATTCAAGGATTTTTCTCTATCCCTGTTGATAATTTGATGGCTCTTCCTGTATTAGCTAACTATATTCAAACCTTGAAGTTGAAAGATTTAGCCATTGTTTCCCCTGATGCTGGAGGAGTGGGAAGAGCCAGGCTGCTTGCAAAGAGGATGAGCGCTGGATTGGCGATTATAGACAAACGGAGACCCGCTCCAAATGAAGCCAAGGTATTCCATGTGATTGGCGAAGTCAAGGATTGCGATGTTGTTATTATGGATGATATGGTGGACACAGGAGGGACGCTTGTTGAGAGCGCAGAGGCTTTAAAGAGAGAAGGAGCCAAAAGAATCTTTGCAGCCTGTAGCCATCCTGTTTTATCAGGGAAGGCAGTGGAAAAAATAGAAAATTCTAATCTAGAAAAGTTAATTGTTACCAACACAATCCCCCTGCAAGGGAAGTCGAGATCGTCTAATAAGATCGTGACCCTCTCTGTTGCCTCTCTCTTTGGAGAAGCCATTCGGAGAATAAATAAAGGACAATCAGTGAGTTCGCTGTTTATCTAAGGAGGAAAGAGAGATGAGCTTCAAGATTAAAGCTGAGAAAAGAGATGTTTTCGGAAAAAATGCGTCTCGTCGATTGAGAAGAGAAGGGATGATACCAGCTATTCTCTACGGGGGCGATGCCAGCAATGTCCCCTTGACTCTGAGAAAGGAGGATGTATTCATGGTTTTGAAGTCTGATACTGGAGAAAATACAGTTTTTCAAGTATCATTCGACTCTAAGATAAGAGATGTCATGATAAAAGAGTTACAAAGGGATCCTGTTACAGATGAAATTCTTCATGCTGATTTTGTCCACATTGCAATGGATAAGGTTATTCGAGTTTCCGTACGTGTTATGATCGCGGGAGAAGCCGTGGGAGTTAAGGCAGAAGGGGGATTTGTTGACTTTATTACTCGAGAAATTGAGGTTGAATGCCTTCCCAAGGATATCCCTGAACATATTGAAATAGATATAAGTGACCTCCACCTCCGTCAGTCTCTTAAAGCAGAAGAGATTGCTCTACCCGAGGGAGTGAAGCTTATAACCTCCTCTGATACCATATTGGTCATGATTGAAGTTCCTGTCAAAGAGGAAGAAATAGAAGTCGAAGAGGAAGAAGAAGAGGTGATCGGTGAAGAGGAAGAACCCGAAGTCATTGGAAAAGAGAAGCTAGAAACGGAAGAAAAGAAGGGAAAGGAAGCAACGGAAGAAAAGAGGGGAAAGGAAGCTGGGGAAACTAGCCAAGAAAAGAGAGGAAGGGAGGCTAAGGAAGCTAGGGAAGAAAAAAGGGAAAGGGAGGAGAAACAAGCAAAGGAGAAGGAGTAACATTTGTGGGCAGTTGTTGGACTGGGGAACCCTGGGAAGCGTTACTCTGGGACAAGACATAATGTTGGATTCACATTTATCAAGAAAACAGCTAAAAAATGGAAGGTTAAACTGAGAAAGAAAATATTTTTTTCCAAGGCTGGCGAGGTTAAAAGGAACGAAGAAAAAATCCTTCTAGCCCTTCCTCAGACATACATGAACAAAAGCGGCCTGACAGTGAAGAAAATTATGGAAGGGAGGGATATTAAGCCAGAGCATCTTGTTGTTGTCTATGACGATTTAGATATTCCCTTGGGAGAGATTAGGATTAGAAAGAGAGGAGGACCTGGAACCCATAAAGGGATGAGCTCGATCGTTGAGGAAATTCGAACAGAAGAATTCCCGAGGATAAGAGTAGGACTCGGCCCTTTACCAGGCGGCGAAAATGCAGTAAATTATGTTCTTTCTTCTTTTGATAAGGCAGAGGAATCACGTCTTGAAGAAGGCTTGAGGAAAGCCCGAGAGGCCTTGGAGATGATCCTGTCTGGAGAGGTAGAAAGGGCAATGAATACTTATAATCATAGAGGACAGACCTTATCAGATTAGCTTTAAAACTACGGAAAGAAAGGTCTCCTTGTTCCTTCTTTTAAAAGAGGGAGCTTTAAATCCATAAGGAGGTGTTAATGAGACAATACGAAACAGTTTTCTTGATTTCCCCCAACCTGGAAGAAGAAGAGACTACAAAAATCATCACTCAAATATCGGGTATCATTTCTAAAGAAAAGGGGAAATTGATCCAGGAAGACAGATGGGGGAAGAAGAGATTAGCTTATCCAATCAAAAAATTCGAAGAAGCATTCTATGTTTTTTTTCATTATGAAGGGGATTCGAATATTCCCTTTGAGCTTGAAAAGCGGTTCAAACAAACAGAAGCAATTTTGCGTTTTCTGACCGTGAAGAAGGAGACCAGAGAAAATGTGCGCAAAAAAAGAAAAGGTATTCCAGCGGAAGAAACTGCAGCGCCTGATGCGGAAGCAGAGATTGCAGCTCCCCAGGAGGAAAAAGTTGAACTGAAAGAGGAAGAAGCAATATCAATCCCTGCAAAGGAAGAGGAGAGTGCAGTTCCTCAGGATGAAGAAAAAGTTGAAAAGAAAGAAGAGAAAGAAACTGCAGCGCCTGATGCGGAAGCAGAGATTGCAGCTCTCCAGGAGGAAAAAGTTGAACTGAAAGAGGAAGAAGAAATATCCGTCCCTGCAAAGGAAGAGGAGAGTGCAGTTCCTCAGGATGAAGAAAAAGTTGAAAAGAAAGAAGAGAAAGCTGAAAAGAAAGAGGAAGATAAGAAAGATTTAAACTCCGCTGAAACGATTAAGGAGGACAAATAAAAATGGCCAGAGATCAGAGAGGTGATAGAGGTGGTTTCCGGAGGTATTTTACTCCGAGAAGGAAGGTCTGCCGTTTTTGTCAGAGGAATGTGAGAGACATTGATTACAAAAACGTTGATATACTGAAGAGGTATATTCTTGAAAGAGGAAAGATTTCTCCCAGACGAATGACAGGCACATGTGCTTTTCATCAGCGGAAGATATCCACGGCAATAAAGAGAGCACGTTTACTGGCGATGCTTCCCTATATAGAAGGTTAAGATAGAAGTGCCCCAATCGGAGGAAAAATGAAAGTTATCCTGAAACAAGACGTTGAAAACCTTGGGAGCAAAGGAGATATTGTAGATGTAGCTCCAGGATTTGGGAGAAATTATCTAATTCCAAAAAAAATAGCACTAGAGGTCACTTCGTCTAACATGAAAATGATCGAGATAGAAAGGCGAGCTTTGAAAAAAAGGCTCGAGAAGGAAAGGCAGTCTTTCGAAGGGCTTATCCAGAAACTCAACCAAGTTGTCTTGACGTTCAAGAGAAAATCAGGGGAAAAAGATATGATTTTTGGTTCAGTAAGTTCTTCAGATATTAAGGATGCCTTAGATGAATTGGGTTTTGAGATCGACAAAAAAAAGATCTTGTTGGAAGAGCCTATAAAAAGATTGGGCAACTACAGCGTGCCGATTAAAATATTCCATGAAGACAGGGCTGAGATAAAAGTAGAGGTTTTAAAGCCAGAAGAGGAGATAGAAAAAGAGAAGGAAAAAGAGGGAATTCCGGAAGAAAAGACGGAAGAAGCGGTGGAAGAGAGAGAAGAGCCAGCAGAGGAACAGAAGAAGGAAGAAGAATTACCAGAAGAGAAGAAAGAGAAACAGGCGGAAACTCCTGAGGAACAGTTGAAAGAGGATGAAAAAGAAAGCAGGGAATCCGAAGGAGTGAAGGAAGAGATTGAGGAAGAAGAGGAAATTCCTGAAGAAAAACAGGAAGAGAATGAGGAAGAGAGCATAAAGCCAGAGATTGAAGTGCAAGAGAAAGAGAAAAAAGAGGTGCAGGAGGAGAAAAAGGAAGAAGAGATTCCCTCGGATGAGGAAGAGAAAGCCGGGTCCGAAGAGGAGAAGACAAAGAAGAAAGGAAAGAAAGATAAGAAGGAACAAAAAGGAGAAGAGAAAAAGTCCAAAAAATAAATTTATACGGAGAGGGAGAAAAGTGGAACTTGACTTAATGTTTTTGAAAAAAACCCCCCCTCACAGCCCTGAAGCCGAGAAGACTATTTTAGGGGGGATCCTGTTGAATAATGAAAATTTGAATCCAGTGCTTGCCATTATCTCTCCAGAAGATTTTTATAAAGAAGCTAATCGGAAGATTATTGAAAAGACTATATTATTAGTGGATAAAGGCCTTCCAGTTGATGTGCTTACGTTGAGTGAAGAGCTTCAAAAAGAAGGTTCACTAGAAGAGATTGGTGGGGCTTCTTATCTTTCGTCCTTGATGGATGGAGTTCCCAAGAGTTTAAATGTTGAATTCTATGCTCGAATAATTAAAGAAAAATCTCTTTTTAGACAGCTCATCCTCTCCTCTGCCAAGATCATTTCCTCAAGCTTTGAACAAAAAGATGATGCTGAACAGCTTTTGGATGAAGCCCAGTCTGCAATTATAGAAGTGGCTGAGAAGAGGATAAAGCCGGGCTTTGTCCCCATGAGTCTATTGGCCCCGCCCACGATAGATATGATTAAAGCCCTCCATGATAGGAAAGAAACGGTAACGGGAGTACCAACGGGATTCAGGGATTTAGATGGGTTGACTGCAGGTTTTCACAGCTCTGAGTTTATAGTCATTGCCGGCCGTCCTTCAATGGGCAAAACAGCTCTGTGCTTGAATATTTCTCAATATACAGGCCTAAAAACAGACTATTCTGTGGGCTTTTTTTCGCTTGAAATGGCCAAGGAACAGGTAGTTCTCAGGATGCTCTGTGCTGAGGCTCAGTTAGATCTAAAGAAGGTTAGGACCGGTTTTATAGGAGAAAGAGAATTCGAGAAGCTCAAATTGAGTGCCGAAGTCCTTTCTCAAGCTAAAATATTTGTGGATGAGACTGCTGCTTTGACGGTTATGGAAATGAAGGCCAAGGCACGAAGGCTAAAAATGGAGCAGAATCTTGACTTGCTGTTTATCGACTATATCCAGCTTATGCGGACCCAGGGGAGGTTTGAAAATAGGAACCAGGAGATGTCTTACATCTCGCGCTCTTTAAAAGAGCTGGCCAAGGAGATTAAAATTCCTGTAGTAGGGATTTCCCAGTTGAGCCGTGCTCCTGAGAGAGGACGCCGCGAGCCAATTCCTCAACTCTCAGACTTGCGAGAGTCAGGCGCCATCGAGCAGGATGCGGATGTCGTTATCTTCATTTACCGCCCCGAATTATATCATCCTGATGATGAGAGTATCCGGGGGAGAGCTGATGTCAATATCGCCAAGCAAAGGAATGGACCCACAGGAAGAATAAGCCTTGCCTTTATAAGAGAATATGCCCGGTTTGCCGACATGGAGTTTCAAGCTTTTAAATCCTAAAATGTTTCCAACAACAAAAAACCCGCTTTTTTATTTTAATTCCTTCCTTCAGCAAGTCGGAGAAGTAGGGCTGCTGTTTTTCGCAACATTCAAGAATCTTTTTAAAAAACCATGGGAGAAAAGAATATTCATTCAGCAGCTTGAGGAAATAGGCGTTAGGTCTCTCCCGGTCGTCTCTCTCACCGCAGCTTTTGGCGGGCTTGTTTTTGGGCTCCAAACATACGTAGGATTTCACAGGTACATAGGTCCTGGCTCAGAGACTTACGGAGGACCGATTATTTCTCTCGGTCTTAGCAAAGAATTAATCCCTATACTGGTAGGTTTAATGGTTTCGGGACGAGTGGGTTCGGCTATAGCTGCAGAGATTGGGACGATGAAGATAACAGAACAGATCGATGCCCTCCACAGTTTAGGAGCTGATCCGACGCGCTACCTCGTTGTTCCCCGAACCCTGGCTTCCTTGATCATGCTTCCTTGTTTGACAATCTACGGGGATATAATCGGCATGGCTGCTGGCTTTTTCTATAATACTTACATTATGGGAGTAAACAGGGTTCTTTACATCAGGAACACGTTGCTTTATATGGAATTATGGGATATCATGAGCGGGCTTATAAAGGCAGCAGTTTTTGGAGTTATTATTGCCTTAATAGGCTGCTGGCAGGGATTAAGAACAGAAGGGGGAGCAGAAGGAGTAGGAAGAGCTACGACACGGACAGTTGTCATAGCGAGCATCCTTATTTTAATTGTAAACTTTTTTCTAAGCATGGCCCTCCCTGCGGATCTTTGATTATGATACGAATAGTCGATCTTCATAAATCTTTTGGTCAAAATAAAGTCCTTCAAGGAGTAAGCCTTAGACTAAAACATGGAGAAACTCTGGTCATAATAGGCCAGAGCGGGTGCGGAAAAAGTGTTCTTCTTAAACACATAATCGGGCTGCTTAAGCCAGATAGGGGGAAGATTTTTGTGGATGGAGTGGATACTACCAACCTCAAAGATGACGAACTCCGTAAAATTACCAAGAGGTTTGGGATGCTTTTTCAAGGAACAGCGCTCTTTGACTCCATGACAGTTGGTCAGAATGTAGGCTTCGGGCTGGAAAGATACACTGATTTTCAACAAGAAGAAATTAAAGAATTAGTTAAGGAAAATTTAGCCAAGGTCGGATTAAAGGGGATTGAAAGCTTAATGCCTTACGAGTTAAGTGGAGGAATGAAAAAGAGAGTCGGGCTGGCTCGGGCAATCGCTTATCGACCAGATATCATGCTCTATGACGAGCCATCCACGGGTATCGACCCGATCAGAGCAGATGCCATAAATGATTTAGTGATCAGGATGAAAAAAGAATTGAAGGTGGCTACTCTTATAATAACTCACGATATGGTCAGTGCTTATAAGGTGGCAGACAGGATTGGGATGCTTTATGCAGGACAAATTATCGAGATGGGAAGTCCTGAAGAGATTAAGAACTCAAACAATCAAGTAGTTCAGCAGTTTATCCATGGTCGAGCGGAGGGACCTATAAAAAATTGGTAAAAAATGATATTAAAACTAAGATTGATTCCTCTTTAAAGGCAATAAGGAGGAGATAATGAAGAGGGAGTTAAAAATCGGAATATTTATTTCCATGGCATTGTTAATAGTTGCTGTTGCCGTATTAGTCGTGGGAGACCTCAGTGTTCTTTTCAGAAAGCCGGGTTATTCTCTTTATGTTTCTTTTGATACCGCTGCTGGCTTGGAAAAGAGAGCCGTAGTCAGGATGGCGGGAGTAAAGATTGGTTATGTCAAGGATATAAGACTAAAAGGAAGCCGGGCGAGTATTTTATTAAATATTAACTCTGGGATCGAGGTGCCACAAGGTTCTAAAGCTACCCTGGCTTCTTTAGGCCTCTTAGGAGAAAAACATATGGAGCTTTTGCCTGGAGCAGAGCCCGGTATTTGTCAGCCAGGAGATACCCTTGAAGGAGTTCCTCCTGTAAGTTTTGACCAGATGGGAACCATGTTACTCTCGATTGGCAATGAGTTCAAAGAAATGGGAAGGGTCATCAGTGAACTGATCGGAGGAGAAGAATCGAGGGACAATTTCAGGAATACTCTCTCTAACCTTTCTTCTTTTTCATCGGAGTTGAAGGAGTTTTTCGGAGAAAACAAAGAGGACCTCCACCAAGGTCTGCAGGGTTCTTCTCAAGCTGTCCAGAAATTTGATAAAAGAGTTGACGAGGTCTCTCGGAATATAGACGAATTGATATTTATGTTGAAAGATGTGGTTGAAGAGAACAGGGAAAATATCAAAATAAATTTGAATAACATACAAGGATTAATAAAGGAAATAGAGCAGTCCTTGAAGCTTATGAATGAATCTTTGGAGAAAATTAACAAAGGTGAAGGAACTTTAGGGAAACTTATTTCTCAGCCGGAACTATACGCGCGAGCAGAGGGTGCAGTGGGGGAGCTTGAAAAATTGATTTATCCTGTTTCTAATCTGCGCTTTACCGGGGACTTAAGAACAGAATATTATGGAAAGAGCAATTTGCTGAAGAATTATTTTACCTTTGGCATATGGCCATCGGAAAAAAAGTTTTTATTGGCTCAAGTTATTCATGATCCCTGGCTGGATAGGTTCGTTTATTCTTCCCAATTTGGGATCAGGCGGGGAGGCGTAGCCCCCAGAGTTGGCATTATGGAATCCAAAGTTGGGGCAGGCGTAGATTACTACGCGTTTAGAGATCGGCTAAAGTTAAGTTTAGACATTTTTGATTTTAACCGCCGTCCCCATCCTCATTTCAGGTTTTGGACACGATTTGCAGCCTCTAAGCATTTTAATCTTCTTGCTGGAGTAGATAATTTTACTTTAGCTCGTACGAGAGAAATATACTTTGGCCTGGAGCTAGGTTTTTAATGAAGCAAAAAACAGCTTTTATATGTCAGAATTGTGGCTTCAACTCTCCTAAGTGGTTGGGCAGATGCCCCAGTTGTGGAGAGTGGAATACCTTGATCGAAGAAGTGGAAGAGAAAGTTACGGCTGAATTTTCTTTTCTGCCCTCTGAGCCTATCCTCTACGAAAAAATAAAAGAGGCAAAAAGAGAGAGAATAAAAACAGGAATTGAAGAGTTAAATCCCGTTCTTGGAGGTGGAGTTGTCCCTGGTTCTCTGGTGTTGATCGGGGGTGAGCCGGGAGTGGGCAAGTCTACTCTTCTTCTTCAAGTGAGCCGTGATTTTGCAGCCCAGGGCGAATGCGTGTTGTATGTATCAGGGGAAGAATCATTGGAGCAGATCAAGATTCGAGGTGAGAGGCTCGGCCTTAAAAACGAAAAATTGTACCTTTTGGCAGAAACCAACCTTGAGCGAATTATAGCCCGTGCTGAAAAATTGAATCCTCAAATTTTTGTTTTGGATTCTATCCAGACTATTTTTTCTTCAAAGCTGTCTTCAGGCCCGGGCACAATCAGTCAAGTTCGAGAAGTTGCCAATCAGGTCTTTCGGTTGGCTAAGAAGAACCAGATTTCCTCGTTTCTTATCGGCCATATCACTAAGGAAGGCTCCTTAGCTGGACCCAAAGCTCTGGAGCACATAGTGGATGTTGTCCTCTATTTTGAGGGAGAAAAGGATCACAGTCATCGGGTCCTTCGCGCTCTAAAAAACAGGTTTGGGCCTGTCTCTGAGCTTGCCATATTTGAGATGGGAACAGGAGGGCTTCAGGCTATTTCAAATCCTTCTGCTTTTTTCTTAAAAGAGAGACCAACAAAAGAAGCAGGCAGTGTGGTTATCTGTACTATCAAGGGTTCCCGTCCTTTATTGGCGGAGATCCAGGCGCTTGTTTCTTCGACTTTGTTCACTGGAAATCCAAGAAGGATGACAATCGGCCTCGATCATTTTCGAGTAGCTATGCTTCTGGCTATCGTCGAAAGAAAGCTTGGCTTTAGCTTTGCCGGAGAAGATGTTTATATCAATGTCGCTGGCGGTCTTGCCATCGACGAGCCTGCTACAGATTTAGGAGTGATAATGGCCGTCGTCTCTTGCCTGAAGAACAAAGTAATTCCTGCAGATGTCACTGTTTTTGGAGAAGCTGGCTTGAGCGGGGAAATTCGCTCTGTAGGCCAACCCTTAGCCAGGTTGAAAGAATCCCACTCGCTCGGTTTTCAAAGGGTTATTATGCCCCAGGGCAACCTCTCTCAATTAGATAAAGAGGAGATACCGGATATGAAGCTTGTGGGAGTGAAAAACGTTAAACAAGCATTAAGCATTATATTTTAAGGAATAATAAAATGGGTATTTTTATTTTTCGCTTTTTCATTATTGTTTTAATAACATTAACAGGGTATTTCTTTCCTCCTTTTCATTTAGCACCTTATTTTGGGGCAGCAACAGGTTTTTTATTGAGCATTGTTATTGTTTACCTGGAGACCAGAATTCGGAAAAGCCAGTTTAAGGTTATCTGGAGTTCGACAATAGGTACTCTTGCCGGTGTTCTGTTAGGCTGGGCTCTGGGTTCTATTTATCAAACGATTGCAAGCGATAATTCCACAACAACTTTCATCAGGATATTTTTTCTCCTCATCATGCCCTACATTGGTTTCTTAGTCGGCACTCGAAAGTTTGAATGGCTTGAACCTCCGCATCTTCTCCACTTTTTTAAAGAAAAAAATGTAAAAAACGAAGGGCGCAGTTATAAGCTTCTAGATACAAGTGTTATTATTGATGGGCGCATTGCGGATATCTGCGATACAGGATTTATTGGTGGGATTCTTGTCATCCCCCAGTTTATCCTCAAGGAGCTTCAATTTGTGGCAGATTCTGCTGATGCAATGAAAAGGCAGAGAGGAAGGAGGGGGCTGGATGTTCTGGATCACATCCAGAAGTCTTCTCAGGTATCTACCATAATCTCTGAGGTGGATTTTCCTGAGGTCAAAGAAGTGGATTCCAAGCTCATTGAATTAGCCAAGCAGATGGATGCTAAAATCATCACCAATGATTTTAACCTCAATAAAGTAGCCCAGCTCCAGGGGATCCATGTTCTTAACATCAATGAACTCGCGAATGCTATAAAACCAGTGGTTTTACCAGGAGAGACAATAAAAGTTTTTATTCTTAAAGAGGGAAAGGAAAAAGACCAGGGGGTGGCTTATCTGGACGATGGAACTATGGTTGTGGTCGATAACTCACGCAAGATGATTGGGCAGAACATTGACGTAACCGTAACATCTGTTCTTCAGACTACAGTCGGCAAGATGATATTCGGACGCTATAACGGAGACTCTCGATGAGCGAAGTTACGGCTATCATTGTTGCTGCTGGAGAAGGAAGACGCTTTGGTTTTTCCAAACAATTTGCTCTTTTAGGGGGAAAATCGGTCTTAGATCGTTGTCTGGAAATGTTTGAAGTCCATAGAAAGGTTGAAGCAATCGTGTTGGTCCTAAAGGATGTAAGCCTCAAAAAAGAGTATCTTAAACGCTACAGAAAAATTGTTGCCGTTGCCAAGGGAGGAAAAAGGAGACAGGATTCTGTTTTTTCGGGATTTCGTCAGATTGATCCGGAGAAGGCGGAAATTGTGCTTGTTCATGATGGGGTTAGATCCCTGGTCAGTGAAGACTTGATTGATCGGGTCATCGAGGCAGCTCGGGAAGCTGGGGCTGTAGTTCCCGTCATTCCAGTAGAGGACACAATTAAGCTTGTCGAGGGAGATGAAGTGAGCCGAACATTGGATAGAGAGAAACTTTTCAGAGTTCAAACTCCGCAAGGATTTTCCTACCGCATACTTAAGGCGGCACTGGATAAGGCAAAGGAAGAGAATTTTTATGGTACGGATGAGGCATCCCTGGCGGAAAGAATAGGGAAAAAAGTGGTCGTCGTTCAGGGAGATCACAAAAACATTAAAATTACTGCTCCTGAAGATCTGAAAATAGCGGAGGCTTTCCTTGAAGGTTAAAGCAGGTCTTGGTTATGATATCCACAGGTTAGTGGAAGGAAGGAAGCTCTTTTTAGGGGGAGTGGAGATTGATTTCCCAAAAGGATTGAAAGGTCATTCTGATGGAGATTGCTTGATTCATGCACTTATAGATGCGCTTCTGGGGGCTGCAGGAGAAAAAGATATCGGGCAGATCTTTCCAGACACAGAACCAAGATATAACGATATTCAAAGTACTGCGTTACTGAAGAAGATTGTCGGCTTGATTAATGAAAAGGACATGGAGATTCTAAGTATCGATTCGATTATCATTGCTGAGAAGCCTAAATTAGCCCCTTATATCCCTCAGATGAAAGAAATTTTGTGCCCAATCCTTGGAGTTGGAAGGGATGATTTGGGAATAAAAGCTAAGACGAATGAAGGGCTGGGTGAAATAGGCCAGGGGGTAGCTATTGCTTCCTGGGCTCAAGTTCTTGTCAAGAAGAAATAAATAACACAACCTTTTTTTCTATCAAGGGAAGCATCTCCAAATCCGTGACTGGACAAGGTTTTAGGGAATAGCCTAGCTCCCTTCAGATTTTTAGCGCCATTCTCCATTCGCACTTCTCGGCGTCTGCGTAACTCGCTGGGGTCAGGCCTTGCCATTGGGTGAAGATATTTTCTTACTGCTTGCTCTTATGGCATTCTTCGGGATAAGGCCTGACCCCATTTATTCTGGGGCAAAAGCAACGTGTTTTTTAGCCATATAGCCTGAGCCTTTCTTCAATGGTTGCTGCGGCTATTTCCCAAAACCTTTGCCCTGAACATAGCAACCAGTTATCAAGGAAATGGAGATGCTTATCAAAAACTCCGCCCGGATTTATAGAGATTGAAACAGGATTGAATTCTCTATTGAACGTTCACTACTTTGATGAGATACTCAGAAGGATATCTTTGATAAAAATGAAATGTATAATTTCCTAGAGAATCAGGCATAAAGAGCTCCGATGTGATGAATGAACTAAGTACTTGGACACAGAGACCTCTCTTTCTTTCGGCATATACTTTAACATAAATATCGAACGCCGAATCGCTGACTTCAGTATGATGAAATTCATAGCAGGGCGTAGGCGTTCCACAGTGCATTGTAAAATGAACAACTTGGCCTAAGTTTATTCTTTCGGGAATTTCTACAGCAAAGATACGAACAAGTTCAATTTCTCCCTGATTACAGCTTATAAATGAGATAAACATGATGATTGAACAAAGTCCCACTTTAAATTTCACTGGCACTCCTTTCACTGATAATGAAATGTTATTCTTTTTTTATAATGCATGTCAATGATGGGAAAAACCTTCTACCCGTCCAGCAACCCTTCCTGCCAAGGGTCGCTAGTCCTTATTTCTTCTCATCGCCCAAACGCATCTTCTCGTCAGGCCGATTTCTATCATTAATAAGCTCCTTGAAGCGACGGGATTTTAGGTTGGAAGTTATTCAGCTCTTGGATGAGTTTTTGAATCTTACTAAAACCCTTTTGAGATGCTTACTCTATCAAGTAACTTTGGGATAATACTTAATGATTAATGAGATAGGAATTAAAATAAAAAAAGCTGGGGAAGGATAAAAAAAAGGCTGCGATTTACTCGTCCGGGAGAAACCGCAGCCTCTTAAAGGATGGGAATCGGTTGAGCTTGAAGGTTTAATCTGCCTTTGGAAGCGGAGAGCATCAGCTCCTCAAAGTCAATTATCAACCAATCCCAGATTTTGATGATTTCGCTCCTCATTCTTTTTATCATAAAAGCCTCGTCCTTATGAACTGCCGGAAAGTTTAGTGATTTGTTCTTCCTTAACCAGAACATTGGCTATAATCTCATTGCCTGCTTTTTTCCCAATTCTTAATAAATCCATTGCTGGTGAAAAAACAATGAGGTTAAATCCGACAAAAGTGAATATAACGGCCATCAAAAAAATTGAAAGCTTCGTTCTTAATCTCATCTATATCTCCTTTATCATTATTTTTCAGTCTCACCTATATATACGTAAAAAACAAAAGAAAAGTTGCATCGATTTTTGGAAAAACGAATTGGCACATTAAGAAAAAATGGGGACAGGCCCCATTTTCTGCTGTTATGTCCTCAAGTTGAGAATGTCCTCTTTCTTACGAAATGGGGCCTGTCCCCATTTTTTCGGTGATTGATGGATATTTGTTGAGAAGAGTTAAAGAAAATTATGCTTAGATATTCCTTCTCTCCTTTTTTCTTAAGGGTGGAGTCTTCTTGACTCGCATCATCATGGATATTATTATGATTTTTAATGGAAAAAATAAGTCGCCTTAATCCTCTCTTTGAAATCGTTAAAGCTTGCCCCAATCGAGTCAATAAAATATTGATCCAGAAGGAAAGAAGACAAAAGAAAATAAGTGAAATCATCCAACTTGCTAAGTCCAATCATATCCCTCTTCTTTTGGTTCCCAAACAAAAACTTGACAGGCTGGACCGGAACCATCAGGGAGTTGTGGCTTTGCTGGCTCCGAAAGAGTTTTCTTCTCTTGATTCTATATTATCTTCAGCAAATGTTCCCTTTCTTGTTTTGCTGGATGGGATAGAAGATCCACAGAATTTAGGAGCTATTATCCGCACCGCTGAAGGAGCTGGCGCGGACGGAATTATTTTGCCTGAACGGAGAACTGTTGGTTTATCAGAGACGGTATCCCTGGTATCGGCCGGGGCCCTGGAATACCTGAAAGTGGCCAGAGTAAAAAACTTGGCCAGAACAATGGATGATTTGAAAAACCGGGGAGTTTGGCTTGTGGGAGCAGAAGCTGCCGGAAAAGAATATTGGTGTGAGTTTGATTATAAACTGCCTGTAGGCCTTGTCTTGGGATCTGAAGGGAAGGGATTACGCCCTCTCATCAAGAAGAAATGTGATAAAATTCTTTCTATTCCTCTCTTGGGTAGCATAACCTCTCTTAACGTTTCAGCCGCTGCCTCGATTTTTCTTTATGAAGTTGTCAGGCAGAGGAAGAGCAGAGGAAAACAGTAGAGAAGCATTTAGAGGAGTGTCCGGAATGCAGGAAAGAATTTGAGGAAATGGGAAAACCTGAGGAGGTGATAAGCAAAATAGTACTAAAAAATCCCCCAAAAGATGTCTGGAAGCTCTATTGGGCTTCAGTGTATAATCGCCTGGAGAGGAGAATCGGTTGGATTTTGTTCTCCATTGGTGCTATGATTATTCTTTTTTTTGGAGGCTATAAAATGGTGGAGGGTATCATTCAAGATCCCTCTACTCCTTTTCGATGATCATGCAGAGTGCCTCTGAAATCTTAGCTTATGGTACAGTCGTTATCGTTGAATAAGCGGCGTAGAATAGTGATATAAAATGTTTAAGAAAATATTGGTTATATTCATCTTTATATTTTTATCATTGCTTTGTTTCTTTGTCTTTGCGGCGCAGTATGAAGAGGAAGTTGAAAGTGGAGTTCTTTCTATATATTTTCAAGATGAAAAGGTGGGCTTCGAGGAATACACTTGGGAGTCCGATGAAATGGGCTATCTCCTTTCGGTAAAAGGCCGAATGACAAAACCGGTTGACATGGAAATCCATAGCCTGATTCTTCGTCTGGATAAAAGTTACATTCCCCGGCAATTCAATTTTAAATTTTCTGTGGGCGGAGTGGTCCAGGAGATCTCAAGTTTAATTATGGATGGTCAAGTTGAGAATACACTCCATGTCTCAGGACAGGAGTATAAAAGCACAGTTAAAATAAAGAAGGATGCTTTTCTTTTGCCGAACCCTGTTTTCTCCTGCTATATGGTCGTAGCGAAGAAATTTCGATGTCACCTCCAAGAGCCTGTTGAGCTTTCTGCATATATAATTCCTCTGTTCGAAGTTCCCCTTTTCCTTGAATTTGATGAGGAATCTCCTTGTTCGATGATTCTGGAGGTTAGCGGGATAACGATGGAAATGGAAACGGATGATGAGGGAAGCCTGAAATTCCTCCACAGTCCAGCCCAAAAGCTAAAAGTTTATAAACAGTAAATGGGGACGTTCCCCAAAGTACTACCCTTTAATTCATTTATTTAATCAAAAAAATATTGATACAGGCAACCAATTTCTAGTATGAAAAGAATGGTACTTTGGGGAACGTCCCCATACTCCCATCTTTTCTCATCTTGAATTAATGCAGGCAACTCTATAGAATAGACGGGTAAAAAAGACATTTTTTTATCTGAAGAGAAATGAAAGAAAAAAAAGATTTTTATCAAGTAGAAAAAAATATTGTCGCTTTCAAAGAAAAAATGGATAAATTTCAATCCAGCGAGAAAGCGGACAAAAGAGAGAAAATCACTCAGCTCGAAAAACAAATAGAGATAGAATGGGCCAGGATCAACCCTCATTTTACTCCTATAAACATCGTTCAAATAGCTCGCCATCCCAAGAGGCCCTATACTCTGGATTATATAGAGTATTTGACCGAGGATTTTATGGAAATCCACGGAGATCGCCGCGCTGGAGATGATCCTGCTATCGTGGCTGGGTTTGGGTTCTACAGAGGGAGCACAGTTTGTTTTATTGGACATCAAAAAGGACGGACAACAAAGGAGAGAATAGATCGCAATTTTGGCCAGCCTAATCCAGAGGGATATCGAAAGGCCCTTAGAATCATGAAGTTGGCAGAAAAATTTGGCCATCCGGTAGTAACCCTTATCGATACACCCGGAGCATACCCGGGGATTAAAGCTGAAGAGCAAGGTCAAGCAGAAGCGATTGCCTATAATCTAAGGGAAATTTCAAAATTAAAAATTCCTGTTGTAAACGTGGTTATTGGAGAGGGTGGGAGTGGAGGAGCGCTGGCTGTAGGTGTGGGGGATGCCATTTTTATGCTGGAGTATTCTTTCTACTCCGTTATTTCCCCTGAAGGTTGTGCGGCGATCCTCTGGAAAGATCAGAAAGCTGTTACCAAAGCCGCAGAGAATTTGAAGATTGGTGCCAAGGATTTATTGGATATGAGAATAATTGATAAAATTATTGCTGAACCTCCTGGCGGTGCACATATAGATCGTGAGCAAACATTCAAGAATGTAGACAAGGTCCTTAATATGACTTTAAAAAAGCTGCAACAGATATCCCCTGAAGAGAGATTGAAAATGAGATACAAAAAATTCAGGGAGATGGGAGTATTTACGGAGAAATGAAGAAGCAGATCTCTGCCATAAAGGGAACAAAAGATATCCTTCCTCGGGAAGCAAAGAAGTGGCAGCGAGTAGAGTCGGTTACCAAGAGAGTCCTCGAACTCTATGCCTACAAAGAAATCAGAACCCCCGTCTTTGAAGCCACAGATCTGTTTGAAAAAGGGACAGGACAGACTACTGATATCGTCCTCAAAGAAATGTACACTTTTAAAGATAAGGCGGGGCGCTCTTTAACCCTGCGGCCAGAATACACTCCTTCTGTGGTCCGTTCCATCATCGAAAATCACCTGTATCTCCAGCCTGAATCCTTGAGATTTTATTGCATTGGCCCGATGTTCCGCTACGACAAGCCGCAGAAAGGGCGTTATCGTCAGTTTCATCAGGTGGATATCGAAGTGTTTGGTGAAGAGGATCCCGCCCTGGACGCTGAGATTGTGGAGATGGCGAATTACCTGCTCAGAGAACTCAAGGTTTCTGGTACAGAAAACCTCGTGAATTCCGTCGGCTGTAAGAAATGCCGACCTTCTTATATAAAAGATTTGAGAAGCAAGGCAAAGGAAGCAAGTCGCGACCTGTGTCCGGACTGCAAGAGAAAGGTTGAGTTAAATCCTTTGAGGATTTTTGACTGCAAAATAGAAACCTGCCGTGAAGCGGCTAAAACTTTTCCTAAGATTACAGATTACCTCTGCCAGGAGTGTGAGGATCATTTCACCCGATTTTGTGATCACCTGGCTTTTTATGGGATAGAATATGAAGTCGAACCGCGCCTGGTTCGAGGCTTAGATTATTACACGAAAACGACTTTTGAGATCGTCTCCTCCCAGCTGGGGGCCCAGAATGCGCTTATTGGCGGGGGAAGATACGATGATATGATGCAGGATTTTGGAGGTCCCGACCTTTGTGCAATCGGTTTTGCCATGGGTTTAGAAAGGTTGATCTCTGTTGTTCCCTTTACTGAGGAGAAAGGCGAATTCCTTTATTTAGCCTACTTAGGAGATGAGTCTAAGAGAGCAGGAATGAAAGCAGTCCAGTTTTTGAGGAAAGAGAGTGTGGAGTGCCTCATTGAATACAAGGAACGGAGCATAAAAAGCCAGATGAGTCGAGCCAATAAATTGGGAGCATCCTGGGTTTTGATTATCGGAGAAGAAGAGATTAAGGAAGGGAAATATAAGCTGAAGAACATGGCTTCTGGTTTGCAGGTGGAGGGAACTCAAGATGAAATCCTCAAAATCATCAGAGAGTCTTCTTAGAGGATTTACTTCTGCCTGATAAGGACGGAACAAATGGGGACTGACAAATCAACAAAGTGGCGACGAACAGTATACTGTGGAGATCTCCGCTCAGAGCATGAGGGAAAGGAAGTGACTCTTCTGGGTTGGGTTCACAGGCAAAGAGACATAGGAAATCTAGTCTTTATTGATCTTAGAGATAGAGAGGGAGTGGTTCAGGTTGTCGTTCTTTCTTCTGACGGAGCACTCTTGGATGAGGCCAAGAGGATAAAGATGGAAAATGTGGTGGGCATAAAGGGGATGGTGAAGATGAGGGCAGAAAGATCCCGAAATCCCCAGCTCCCTACCGGAGATGTAGAGGTCGAGGCCAAAGAACTAAAAATTATCGGTACATCTAAGGTTCCGCCCTTTGTTATTGCCGATCCTCCTCAGGCATCAGAAGAACTCCGCTTTAAATACAGGTATCTGGATATGAGAAGACCTTCTATGCAGCGCAATATCAAGCTCAGGCATCAGGCGGCGCTCTGCATCCGCAATTTTATGAGCGAAAATGGCTTTCTCGAGATAGAGACGCCTTTCTTGACGAAATCTACCCCTGAGGGAGCCAGAGACTACCTCGTGCCCAGCCGAATGTACAAAGGAAGGTTTTATGCTCTTCCTCAATCCCCTCAGCTTTTCAAACAGATTCTGATGATTTCTGGGTTTGATCGCTATTTTCAGATCGTCCGCTGTTTTCGTGATGAAGATCTAAGAGCTGACCGCCAGCCTGAATTTACCCAGATCGATATAGAAATGAGCTTTGCTGAGCCGGAGGATATATTCGCTTTGGTTGAAGAACTGATGGCCTCTGTTTTTGAACTTATAGGAACAAAGATAGATATTCCATTTCCCCGTTTAACCTACAAAGAAAGCATGGAAAAATTCGGAACGGATAAGCCAGATTTGCGCCAAAAAAAGGACAAAAAAACCTTCAAATTCGCCTGGATTACAGATTTTCCTCTCTTTGAGCGGAACGAGGAGGAAAAGCGGTTTCTATCCATGCATCACCCTTTCACCTCGCCTCATGAGGATGATCTGGTTTTCCTTGAGAAAGAGCCTTCCAAGGTAAGAGCCAAGGCTTATGACCTGGTCCTTAATGGTGTTGAGATTGGAGGAGGTTCTATTCGAATTCATGACCCGGAGCTTCAAAAGAGGATATTCAAGCTTCTTGGCTTGAGTCAAGAAGAAGTCAATGAAAAGTTTGGCTTTTTTTTGGAGGCCCTTCTTTATGGAACTCCTCCTCATGGTGGTATTGCCCTGGGCTTTGATAGAATTGTGATGATCCTGGCTGGTGAAGAATCTATCCGAGATGTCATTCCCTTCCCCAAAACAACAAGTGCCTTGTGTTTGCTCACAGGTTCACCAGCAGAAGCAGATCCAAACCAGCTTGAGGATCTGGGACTGAAAAAGACCAAAGGATAACTATATAATTATGGGAACACCCCTTTGATGCTGTTGGCAACAAGCAATCACCTTGGGCATGATATCCGGCGTGAAAAGTACAATGTTCGGGGAACGAAATACAGAGCGAAACATTTTCTTGAATTTTGTATTTTTCTTTTTTTTATATATGAGATCGAAGACAACCTAATCCAAAATACACGTTAAGGAGGCTAAAGGCATGAATCTAAAAAAAAGACTTTATCTATCGCTGGTCCTCTTTCTGGCTATCGTTACTGTCTTGAACCTTTCTCTTTTTGCTCAGACTTTTGATGCTGTCAAAAGCCGGGTAAAAGTCCATATTTTGAAAAGCGGCATGAAATTCATAGTTCTCGAACGTCACGAAGCTCCTGTTGTATCATTTCATGTCTATGCGGATGTGGGAAGTGCCAATGAGTCCTACGGGATAACAGGCATTTCTCACCTTTTGGAACACATGGCTTTCAAAGGCACAAAAATTGTGGGAACAAAAGACTACGAGGCAGAAAAAAAGATGCTCGTAGAATTGGATGCCCTTTTTGACAAGATCAAAGGAGAAAAGGTCAAGGCCAAGCCGGATGCCGAAAAACTTGAAGAAATGGCCAAGAAATTCGAGGCTCTGCGCAAGAAAGCCAAGGAATATGTTGTCACCAGCGAAGCCGACAATATGTTAATGAAAGAAGGGGATCGTGAAGTCAATGCCTACACCAGTAGAGATGCTACGCAATACATAGACAGCCTGCCTTCAAACAAGGTGGAATTCTGGATGGCCATGATATCAGATCGTTTTTCCAATCCTGTTTTTCGCGAGTTTTTCAAAGAAAGGGATGTTGTTATAGAAGAGAGAAGGCTTGATGTAGAGACTCGGCCGACAGGTAGAATGTTTGAAGATTTTTTTGCTACCGCCTTTAAAGCTCATCCCTACGGACATTCAATTATCGGTCATATGTCAGATCTGGAAAATATCACACGGCGAGATCTAGAGCAGTACTTCAAGAAGTTCTATGGTCCGAGCAATCTGACAGTGGGGATTGTTGGAGATGTTAAGGCGGAAGAGGTCTTCAAAATGGCCGAAGTCTATTTTGGCCGTATCCCCAGCGGCCCCAGGCCGGAGCCTGTCAGAACAAAAGAGCCTGAGCAGTGGGGAGAGCGGCGGGTTACCATCGAGGCAAAATCCCAGCCAAGGATTATTATTGGTTATCACCGTCCTGACTATTGCCATAAGGACAATAATCCTTTGGAGGCGTTGGCCAATATTTTGGGTCAGGGGCGTTCTTCAAGGCTGTACGAGCTTCTTGTGAAGGATAAAAAGGTAGCTGTTAATGTGATGAGTTTCAAAGGATTTCCAGGTGAGAAATATTCAAATCTCATAGCCTTCTATGTTATTCCTTCCAGGGGACATACCTCTGCTGAGTGCTTGGAACTGATCGATGAAGAAATTGAAAAAGTGAAAAAAGAATTGGTGACCACAGAAGAACTAACTAAATTTAAAAGAGGTAATGTTAGGAGCTTACTGATTGAAATGAAGTCGAATTCAGACATGGCTGCCTTGCTGACCTATGCTGAAGTTGTCCTTGGAGGTTTGGATGCAGCCTTTGACCAAATAAAACAGATCAGAGCTGTTACTGCAGCGGACGTCAAGTATGTTGCTAACAAATACCTAATCAAGAAACAAAGGACAATCGGTGAGATTGTTCCTGAAAAATAAATCCCGGGGAAGAGACGATGAGTATAATAAATATTTTCCATAGGAAGGAAAAGACTATGAAACTACAGCGAAAATTAATTACACTTTTTCTTGCTTCATTTCTTTCGATTCTTTTTTGCGGATCTTCTGTTTATGCTCAGAAGAGCCCCAAGGATAAGTTTATCTTTCCCCCGCTGAATCCTATCAAGATGCCGAAAGTGGAAAGAGTTGAGCTAAAAAGCGGACTAGAGCTGTTTTTAGTCGAGGATCATAAGTATCCGACAATAGACATGCGGGCCATGGTGCGCCTGGGCTCTGTTTTTGAATCCGTCTCTCAAATTGGATTAGCGTCTATTACAGGGCGAGTTCTCCGCACTGGAGGGACTACATCTATGACAGGGGACCAAATCGATAAGGAATTGGAGACCATGGCAGCCTATGTTTCCACGGGAATCGGTTTGACTTCAGGATACATAACGGTCTCTGTTCTTAAGGAAGATATAGACAGAGTTTTAGAAATCCTGGCGGATATCTTGATGAATCCTGCCTTTCAAGAAGACAAGATAAACTTGGCAAAAATCCGGGAAAAGACAGCTATCTCCCGGCGGAATGATGAAGTAGGTCAGATAACATACCGGGAGTTTCAAAAATTAATCTACGGCAAAGACAGTCCCTATGCCCGGCATCCAGAATATGCCACTATTGAAGCTATAACAAGGCAGGATATTGTTGATTTTTATAATAAGTATTTCTTTCCGAATAACACCATTATGGCAGTATGGGGAGATTTCAGCCCAAAGGATATGGAGGTTAAGATAAAAAAAGCTCTGGGAAAATGGAAACCAGCCAAGGTTGAAGTCCCTGCTCCACCTAAGGTCAGTTATGAGTATAAATACACAATAAATTATATCAATAAGCCAGATGTCAACCAGTCTAACATCATGCTCGGCCACATCGGCGGTCTGAGGGACAATCCTGATTACCCAGCCTTGAGCGTAATGAATAGCATTCTTTCCTGGGACCGAATGTACAAGAAAATAAGAACGGATGAAGGACTCGCTTATGATGTTTGGGGATATTATGGAGCATATTATCAGGTTCCCGGAGTTTTTAGGTGCGAAGCTCAAACCAAATCAGAATCCACCGTCTATGCCTTAGAGCTAATGCTCGAAGAACTAAAGCGAATTAGAGAGGAGGAAGTCAGCAGTACAGAGCTGGCCAGAGCTAAGGATGGATACCTGAATTCCTTTGTCTTTAATTTTGACAGCCGGGCAAAAATTGTAAATCGTTTGATGACGTATGCCTTCTTCGGTTATCCTCTAGATTTTATGGACAGGGTAAAAAAAGGAGTGGAGAAAGTCACAAGAAGAGATGTTCAGCGAGTGGCAAAGAAATACCTCCGCCCGGATAAAGTTCAAATTTTAGTTGTGGGGAAAAAGGAGGACTTTGACAAGCCTCTCGCAACCCTGGGGGAGGTTAACGTTATTGATATCAAAATTCCTCCCCTTAAGCCCAAAAAGAAAACAGAGAAGTAAGCATCTCCATTTCCGTTATTAGAAAGGGCTTTGGCAATGAGTTATAACGGATATGGAGATGCTATCGACAGGCAAGTGAAAATATTTTAGTCTTTTCTTTCCATAAAGGCGGCATAAAGGTATCTTTTGTGCTCAGTCTTCGGTTCCTTATGGACAGAATCCTTGATGAAAAGAATATTAAAACTCTTAGAAAAATAGCTGATTATGTCTTTTTTAGAAAGATTCTTGGCAAAGGGCGGATTCCTGTCGCTGAAGCATAGAAGGAAGAACTTGCCCTTCTTCTTTAATAATATATTAACAAGCCTGGCATATTTTGGCTTATTATTCTTTGAAATATGGTGAAAGCATCCTCTATCAAGAATTAAATCAAATTCTTTATCAGGTTTTATTTTTAGAATATCCCCTGCAGAATAGTCGCACTTAACATTTCTTTTTTTACATCGCTCCTTTGCAATCTCAACCGCTGTCGGCGAGATATCAACACCCACGACCTCGAATCCCTTCGAGGCCAAGTAAATCGAATTTGTTCCATCGCCAGAACACAAGTCTAAAACTGAGCCTTTTTTTATCTTTTTTTCTTGGATTAATTTGACAAGGTTTCTATCCGGTTGACTGGAATGCCAGGGGATTTCATCCAGCTTATGAATTCTGTATACTTGATCCCAGCTTTCTTTGCTCATTTTAGAGCTCCTTTGTTGTTGTTATGTTTTTATCGACTGATTAAGCTCTATTTTCACCTTTATTTATATTTTTGGCAAACTGCCGGTCTTTATTTAAGCCTACTCAATTTCCCAGACAATGCCGTTCTTTTGATGATGGGTTGCCCATGAAAACCACATTTCATAATACCCAGGTAAAACCTTACCGTCCAGGTAGACATTTATCTCTCCTCCCTGTCTTTCAACGGCAACAATCTTACCTTCGATGATTTTTTTTACTCTTTTTTTGTCCAACTTGCCTGCTGGAAAAGCAACGAATTTATCGTGCAATTTAAAAACATACATAATTTCTTTGGCTTGAAATCTTGTGTCTTGAACGCTGACAGGGAAATAAAATCGCTCTGTGCTTTCATAATCTCCGTAGGGATAGAGCGAGTAATCTCGAGAATACCCTGTTTTCTCGCTTAAAATCCGTGTTTCAGGATACTTTGCCCTTAATTCAGAAAACCGCATCAGCTGCATTTGAACTAGGTCGAGTTTTTTACCCGCATAATCTCCGACAACAGCTTCCCCTCTCGATTGAGACCACAATGATTCAGTTTTCTTGTCGTACATCAACAAGTTAGATTCGTATAACTTGCCGCTCACCCCAAATTGCAGCTTCTCTCCTTCTAATTGAGCATTAAAAACAATAGCTGAGCCACAAAGAGGGCAGAAAGTAACAATGATGTCCATGCCATTGAAAGAATCACTGACTATCTCATGCCAAACCAGAATGTTGTAAGGATAATAGCGCTTCATCCCCTTAATATCGACAAGAATGCCAAGCACATCATCTTTAATTTTTATTTCACTGATGCTTACGAACCTTGGATTATTGATGGCGGGGATGCCATCTTTTCCGGGCCCCCCATCCAGAATTAGGTTTAAATCTATGGACCGCTTGTTAAGATTGGTCTTGAATCCCCTGAACTTTGTCTTGATTGATTGGGAAACATAATCTTGTTCTCTCTCCTGCTCTGAATTTTCGCTTATAGGTTTAGAGTGTAAAAAACAGCCAGCAATCATCAGGGAGAAGAGATGAATCCTTATAATTTTTAAAAGGGGATTGGGAAGTTTCATCATCTGTAACCTTTGTGTGCATATTTTAAATCTATCATGGTGAGGACAGCTCTTATAAATATTTAACTTTGCGTTTTTGTTTTATTTTCTCAACTATGTCCTTAACTTTCTGAGCCATGTTCTTGTGAGTAATGAGAAGAGCATCTTCAGTATCCACCACAATGATATCCTTAACTCCGATAAGGGCTGTTAATTTGTGAGGGTTATACAGAAGGCAATCTTTAGAATCCAGAATAATGCTTTCCCCTCTAAGGATATTGCCCTCTTTGTCTCGAGGCCATATGTCCGCTAATGAGGACCAAGCTCCCACATCAGACCAGCCAAAAGTTCCTTTGCCCATTAACACTCCCGCGGCTTTTTCCATTAGAGCATTGTCTATGGATATTGAAGGAATCTCCTCAAAGATAGAGGCGATCTGGGTCTGGTCGTTGTTTTTTAGAGCATCAAGAATCTTTTGCCAATAAATAAACATGGAAGGTGCGTATTTTTCAAGCTTTTGGACAAAAATATCTGCGCGCCAGAGAAACATTCCTGAGTTCCAGAAATAGTTCCCCTCTTCTAAAAAATTCTTGGCTTGCTCATATTCAGGTTTTTCCTTGAATTCCTGAACGGGAAAAAAGGGCTCATCCAGGAAGTGGAGCGGCTTTTCAGGGGAAAATCGGATATAGCCGTATCCAGTCTCCGGATAGGCGGGAGGAATTCCAAATGTGATGAGGTTTTCTCCTTTAGCGGCTGCTGTGGATCCAGCGTCGAGTTTTCTCAGGAAAAGAGGAGCGTCCTTTATGAGATGGTCAGCGGGCAAGGCAGCAAGCACTGCTTTGGGGTTCTGGAGATAAATCCAGGCAGTGGCCAGCATCAAGGAAGGAGCTGTGTTTCTTCCCGTGGGTTCTACAAGAAGATTCTCTTGGGGAAGATCTGGAAGGAGGCTTCTTATAACTTGGGTCTGGGCAAAGTTAGCAATAGTGTAGATATTGTTTGAGGGGACCTTTGCCAGAAGACGATGGACTGTTTCTTCGATCATTGTTTTGTCGCTGACAATCGGAAGAAACTGCTTCGGTTTTTTCTTTCGGCTCAACGGCCAGAATCGAGTGCCGGCACCCCCGGCCATTATAACTGCTCGAATATCCATTTTAATCTCCTTTAAAAAAAGCAGTTAAGTTACTCATTCTATGTTAGAAAGGATAAGATGAGAGCTGCGAGACCTACCAAAAAGCAATAATAGGAAAAGGAATAAAATTTTCCTTTATTGATTAATCTAACCAAAAGAGTCAAGGCAATAAGGCCAAAAAAGGCGGCAACTAAGATTCCGGTTATCAAAGGAAACCAGGATTGAGTGTTCGGATCAATCTTTTGAAGCTCAAAAAGGGAAGCGCCTAAAATGGCTGGGATGGAAAGGAAAAAAGAAAATTGAGCAGCTTCTTTTCTTTTCCAGCCAAGAAGGAGAGCTCCTCCTATGGTCAATCCAGAACGAGAGAAGCCCGGGATAATGGCAAGGCCCTGGAGAATGCCGATGATAAAGGGATGAACAATATCTTTCTTTTTTTTCTCTCTGGCAAACCTGGTCAAGAGAAGAAAACTGGCGGTGATAAGCAGTGCTGCGCCAACAATCCTTAAAGAGGAAAAAAGTGATTCAAAAAAATCGTGGAAAAAGTAGCCTATTAAAGCTGTGGGAAGAGAGGCAACAGTAAGGGAAAAGATAAGTTTTATATTTGGATCGGAAATATTTTTTTTAGGGCTCAAACAGAAACTCCCGAAGCTTTGAGTAAGTCCTAAGATTTCTCTGCGGAGGAAGATGAAGAGGGAAAGGAGAGTGCCAACATGGAGCATAACATCTATGATCAATTGTGGTTCACGGAAGCCAAAAAGATTCTGGAGAAAAACCAGATGACCCGAGCTGCTGACCGGGAAAAATTCAGTTAAGCCCTGAACGATTCCCAGGAGGATAATCTCGAATAAACTCAAGTACGCTCTAACCTTTTTATGGCATTCTCAACAGTACGCTTAACTTCTTTTTCTATGGCCTTGAGGGCTTCTTCTGTATCGCCTTCAAAACGAAGAACTAGAGCTTCTTGAGTGTTTGAGGCTCGAACCAGGCCCCACCCTTCAGGAAAAATTGCCCTGACACCGTCTATATCGATGATGGAGTATTTTTGAGAAAGCTCTTTTTTTACTTCTTCGACTATTTTAAATTTCACCTCATCAGAGGCGTAAACTCTGATTTCTGGTGTATTGTAAGTTGTGGGTAGTTCAGAGAGCATCTGGGAGAGCTTTTTTTCTGACTTAGAAAGGAGTTCCAGCAGACGTGCTGAAGAATAGATGGCGTCATCAAAACCGAAATACCTGTCGGCGAAGAAGATGTGGCCGCTCATCTCCCCGGCCAGAAGAGCCTTTTCTTCCTTGATTTTTTTCTTGATTAAGGAATGGCCGGTTTTCCACATGATAGGCCGGCCGCCCAATTTTTTAATTTCTTCGTAAAAAACTTTAGAAGCTTTCACTTCAGAGATGATAGGAGCTCCTGGATTTCGCGAAAGTATATCCTGTGAGAAGAGGACCATGAGGAGGTCGCCCCAGATAATGTGCCCCTCATCATCAATGGCTCCAATCCTGTCTCCGTCTCCATCATAGGCTATGCCTAAATGTGCTTTTGAGCGGATGACTTCTTTGATGAGGTCTTCGAGGGCTTCAGGAAGAGTTGGGTCAGGATGATGGTTGGGAAAGTTGCCGTCCATCTCACAGTAGAGTTCGATAACATCACATCCCAACTTTTTGAAAATAGGGGAAGCTACGACCCCTGCAGTTCCATTTCCAGCATCTACCACTACCTTCAGTTTTTTTTCCAGTTTGATATTTTTCTCAACATAATCTTTGTATTCAGAAACAATATCGTAAGTTCTCCTGGAGGTACTTTCCTCCTTTATGAAATCATTGTCTTGAATGATGGCTAATATGTTTTGGATGGCTTCTCCGTAGAGTGTTTCCTCTCCAAGCATTATTTTGAAGCCGTTATATTCAGGAGGATTGTGGGAGCCGGTGAGCATCACTCCAGCCTCCATTTTTTTGTGATAAATAGCGAAATAAAGGAGAGGAGTCGGAATGACGCCGAGATCTACGATCTTGCATCCTGTTGAGAGAAGACCACTGGATAGAGCTTCCGAAAAGAACGGAGAGCTGAGTCGGCAGTCTCTTCCCAGGGCCACCTCTTTTCTTTTATGCCGGCGCAAATAGGTGCCTATTCCTTTTCCTATTAATTCAACAGTATCTTGAGTCAGGTCTTTATCGACAACTCCTCTTATGTCGTACTCTCTAAATATTTCAGGTTTTATTTTCACCTTATCCTCCAGCTGACCAGAAAAAAGTAACTGGTTATCTCCGGGCTGATTATATTTTTAGTTTTAGATTTTTTCCTTTAGATTAACAAAATCTTTAAAGCTGGCTTCGATGGTTGGCCATTTATTCTGGGCTTCAAGAATGAATTCGATAAATTCCCGTACGGCTCCTTTCCCCCCAGGATTGCCGCAGATGAAATGACTGTGTTTCTTTATCTCTGAATGCGCATCGGCAACGGCACCTGCCAGTCCTGCAGATTTGATGACCTCAAGGTCTCCTATGTCATCGCCTATATAGGCGATTTGTTCGGGATGGAGTTTGTTTTTTTCGAGGATTTCCAGTAGAACCTTTTTTTTATCAAGAATTCCCTCATGAACCTCCATGATTTTCAGTCTTTTAGCCCTCTTTTTCAGGGAACTTGATATTTTTCCGGTTATGATACCTGTCTTCAGGCCCGCCAGGTGAGCGAGTAAAATTCCAGTCCCGTCCTTGACATTGTATGTTTTGAGTTCTTCGCCGTCAGGCAGAAGGAGGAGGTTTCCGTCAGTAAGCGTGCCGTCGACATCCATGATGATCATTTTTATTTTAAGTGCTCGCTCTTTTTTTTTCATCAGAACATCTCTGTTCGCCATAAATCATGGAGATGGATGATTCCCTCAATTCCCCTTTTTTTATTTATGATGATTAAGGACGTTATTTTGTTCTTTTCCATGAGGTTTAAGCCCCTGGTGGCTAAATCCTCTTTGTCGATCGTGGTTGCATTTGGAGTCATGCAATCTTGAGCGGTTTTTTGCAGTAAATTTTCTCCGAATTTTTGGATGAGCCGCCTTAAATCGCCGTCTGTTATAATCCCCAAAAGCTTTTCCTGCTTGTCGATCACACATGTCATTCCCAATTTTTTCCTGGTCATTTCTTCAAGGACAGCTTTCATCGAAGTCTTTTGAGACACGCGGGCGACCTCTTTTCCTTTGTGCATTAAATTTTTAATTTTGAGAAGCTTTTTTCTGACTTCTCCTCTGGGATGAACAGAAACGAAATCTTTTTCTCCGAATCCCTTCTTCTTCATCAAGGCGATAGCGACTGCATCTCCCAACGCCAAGGCTGCGGTAGAGCTTGCTGTGGGGATCATGCTGTTAGGTTCTGCTTCCCTTTCAACCTTTGCCTCCAGGACGATATCGCTGTACTTGGCCAATTTTGAATTTTTATCGCCGGTGATGCTGATCAGTTTTATTCCAGTCCTTTTCACGTAATCCAGGAGATCAACCAGCTCTCTTGTCTCTCCGCTGTAAGAGATAGCTATGAGAATGTCCTCTTTGAGGATCATGCCGAGGTCTCCGTGCCCAGCTTCAGCCGCATGGATAAAAATAGCCGGAGTACCGCAGCTGGCCAAAGTCGCGGCGATTTTCCGGCCTACATGGCCTGATTTTCCCATGCCGGTGACTATAACTCGAGATTTTGTCTGGAAGAGGAGCTCAACTGCCTTTGCAAAGTTTTCATCCAGTCCGGAAGCCAAGGTTTTAACTGCTTTTGCCTCTGTTTCCAGCACATATTTACCGGTTCGAATGATATCATTTTTTGTCATGGCTTTTATTATTCCTTAAGAGTGATTGTTATTCATATCTCTTGCTTGCCTAAGCCGGAGCAGGGAAGCCAGAAGATTGCGTAAGTCTTTTAATATCAATGAATTATATTTGTCTGAGAGAGCTTGAGAAGGTTTATCATGGACTTCAAGAAAAACTCCATCTGCACCAACGCTCACGCCTGCCTTTGCTTTATAAGGGATAAATTCAGCCTCTCCTCCTGAAGAGCTTCCCTCGCCGCCAGGTTTTTGAACACTATGGGAAGCATCTATGACAACGGGAAATCCCCATTTCTTCATGATTGGAATGGAACGGATGTCAAAAACTAAGTTATTATAACCGAAAAAGGTTCCTCTTTCAGTTATAATTAATTTTTCATTTCCCTGGCTGAGGGCTTTTTCGACTGCATTCTCCATTTCATGAGGAGATAAAAACTGTCCCTTCTTGAGGTTAAGGGGTTTTTGAGTTTTCGAAGCCTCGACGATTAAGTCTGTCTGCCGGGAGAGTAAAGCCGGAATTTGGATAACATCCAGTATCTGAGCAGCCTTCTCGATCTGGTTTGTTTCGTGAACATCGGAGAGGACAGGAACAAGAAGCTCATCTTTTATTGTGCGCAGAATTTCCAATCCTTGCTCCGCACCAGGTCCTCTGTAGGAAGATATTGAAGATCGGTTTGCCTTGTCGTATGAGGCCTTAAAAATAAATGAGATTTGGAGGTCTTCGCAGATTTTTTTTATTTCTTTTGCCATAAAAAAGGCATGGTCTTGATTTTCAATCACACAGGGGCCACCAATCAGGAAGAAGGGATTGGTTCCACCTATTTTAACTTTTTCGTTTATGAGTATTTCTTTGGGAACGATAGGCATAACTTGCTCCAATAAAAGCCGTGAAAAGAGGATGAGGCTTTAAGGGTTTAGATTTAAACTCAGGATGAAACTGGCATCCAAGATACCAAGGATGCTTTTTGATCTCGATAATTTCCACTAAATTATGATCTGGGTTTTTTCCTGAGATGAAAAGACCTGCTTTGGCTAAGATTTCTTCGTATTCAGGATTGAGCTCATACCGATGACGGTGGCGGTCATAAATGTTCAATTTACCATATGCCTTCTCAGCAAAAGAGCCTTTTTCGAGGCGACAGAGAAACTTGCCCAACCTCATGGTGCCTCCCAGGTCTTTTATCCCTTTCAATTCTCGCAATTTAAAGAAAATTTTATGGGGAGTTTTGGGATTAAATTCTGTGCTGTTAGCGTTGCGGAGCGAGGCGATATTTCGGGCAAACTCTATGGCTGCAGCTTGCATGCCTAAACAAATGCCGAAAAAGGGAACTTTATTCTCTCGAGCATAGGTAACAGCCTTAATTTTGCCTTCGATTCCTCTAACGCCGAAACCACCTGGAATCAGAATCCCATCTGCACCAGCCAAGATTTTCTCGGCCTTTCCCTTTTCTAAATCCTCGGCCTCTATCCAGGATATATTAACCTTGAGCTGGTGAGCAATACCTCCATGGTCTAAAGCCTGCTTCAGGCTAAAATAAGAATCATGAAGCTCAGCGTACTTGCCCGCAAGGGCAATATCGACCTCATCCCTTGGATTTCTCATCCTTTCCACAAGGGCTTTCCAGTGCCCCAGACGCCTTTTCTTCGGGTCAAGATTAAACTTTTTCAGGATAATGGTATCCAGTGCTTCTTGGGCCAAGACAAGGGGCACTTCATAGATATTATCCACATCTTTGGCCGTGATAACAGCTTCTAAGGGCACGTTAGTGAAAAGGGAAATTTTAGCCTTTATATCTTTATTAAGAAACATATCCGTTCGGCAGAGAATAATGTCAGGCTGAATTCCTGCGGCTTGTAGCTCCCGCACACTGTGCTGAGTTGGCTTTGTTTTCAGTTCTCCAGATGTCTTGATAAAAGGGATCAATGTCAGATGAATGAAAAGGGTATTGTCAGCCCCAAGAGAAAGCCTCATCTGTCTTATCGCTTCAAGGAAAGGTTGGCTTTCAATATCTCCGACGGTGCCGCCTATTTCAACGATGACTATATCGTTTTTGTCAGCGACGGCGTTAAAAGCATCTTTTATTTCGTCAGTGACATGAGGAATAACTTGGACTGTTTTGCCGAGATATTTTCCCTTTCGTTCTTTTCTTATGATCGATTCGTAAATTTTTCCAGATGTCCAGTTATGAGCCTTGGTCGTTTTTGTAGAAGTGAACCGTTCATAATGCCCCAAATCAAGGTCTGTTTCCGCTCCGTCATCTGTGACATACACTTCTCCATGTTGGAAGGGATTCATGGTGCCTGGATCCACGTTAAGATAAGGATCGAATTTCTGGATAGTTATCTTGTAGCCGTGACTTTCCAGTAACATTCCGATAGAAGCTGCCGCAATTCCTTTGCCCAAGGCTGAAAGAACTCCGCCTGTGATGAAGATAAACTTAGCCATTTGCTCCTTTGTTTAAAAAATTTTCAACCTCGATTATATCCTGAGGAGAGTCAACACTCAAGGTAGAAAATGGGGTTTCGATAATTTTTATTTTGTAGCCGTTTTCCAAAACTCTAAGTTGCTCTAGACTTTCTGTTTTTTCTGACTTGGATGGCGGTATCTCGCTTAAAGCAAGAAGGAACTCTTTCTGGTAGCCGTAAATTCCTATGTGCTGCAGGAAATAATCAGAGGTTTCGAAAGGAAGAGGGGAACGGGAGAAATTAAAGGCAAAGCCTCCCCTGTCCGCAGCTACTTTGATAACGTTGTTATCATAAAGGAGGTCCATATTTTTTTGTTTGGCTGCAAGAGTAGCCATAGGGATGGCTTTATCCTGCAAGGCTTCCACCAGGTCGTCTATCATCTCTCTTCTAAGGAGAGGTTCATCTCCCTGAATATTGATGACAATTGAAGTTTTTATCTCCTTGGCTACTTCAGCAACTCGCTCAGTTCCGGAATTATGCAAAGGAGAAGTCATCTGGACTTCTGCTCCAAAACCTTTAGCAGCCTCTAAAATTTTCTCATCATCAGTGGCTATGATGAGGCGATCGAGAAACTTTGCTTCTCGCGCCCGCTCGTATACTCTTTGGATCATCGGCTTTCCCTGGATGAGAGCCAATGGTTTTCCAGGGAATCGCCGAGATTGATAACGAGCAGGGATGACGCCTGTAGCCAGTTTCAAGTTTGATATCCCGAATCAGATTTTTTCTCAGGTAATGATTGAAGGACCTCTCCGGCTTTTTTTTCTGTCTTCGGCGGAGAAACTTGATCTGTTATCTGGCAGTTTGCTTCAAGATAAGCCCCTTCCTCCACTGCCAATTTGGGCGTTATGACTGTACCGATCACTCTTCCGTGGGCGTTTATTTCGACCTTTTCCTTAGCTTGGATGGTGCCCTTGACCTCGCCGTTTATGATAATATTGCCAATCTTGATGTCTGCGTCCACTTTTCCATTTTCACCGATAATAAGCACAGAATCTGAGTTTATTTTTCCTATAAAACGTCCGTCAATCCGGAAAGAACCCTCAAAAGTTAAATCACCTTTAATTTCAGTGTCTTTATCGAAAAAGCCAGTTAGCTTATTTTCACCTATTGTCCTTTCTTCCATAAGTTTACTCCTTGAGTTTTTCATAAATCCTGTTTAAATCATCAGCAGAGAAATAATAGATTTTTATATGCCCTTTTTTCTGACTTCCCGAGATTGAAACTTTCGTCGCCAACAGCTTGACGAATTCTTCTTGAAGAGCCTTAAGGTCAGGATCAGGTATATGCCTTTTTTGCCTGGGTATAGTCTGCTTAAGTTTGTGAACCATTTTTTCGACATCCCGGACAGAAAGATGTTTTTGAATGATCTGGCGTGAAAAAGAAATTTGGAGCTTGGGGTCTTCAAGAGCTATTAAAGCTCTGGCGTGTCCCATAGAAATCTTGCGTTCTGCCAGATTACCCTGGATTTCCTTGGGAAGATTGAGGAGACGCAGATAATTGGCCACAGAGGTCCTGTCTTTTCCAACTTTTTCAGCGATTTCCTGTTGAGTATAGCCCAGCTTTTGGGCTAATTTCTGATAGGCCAAGGCTATTTCCAATGGATTGAGATCTTCCCTTTGGAGGTTTTCCACGAGGGATATCTCGAACTGCTGTGCCTTGGGCATAGAGCGGATGAGAGATGGAATTTTTCGCAGGCCAATTTTTTGAGCTGCACGCCACCGCCTTTCCCCAACAATAATTCTGTAATGATTTCCTTCAGGAACAACGATAAGAGGCTGTAGAACTCCGGATTCTTTTATCGAGCGAGCTAGCTCATCAATGGATTCCTTGTCGAATTTAAGCCTCGGTTGAAGAGAATTTGGCTTGATCTGTTCAATTTCTAAATCAGCGTATTTTTCTTCTTTTAGTATATTATACTCTTCAGGGATGAATGCCTTTAATCCCTTTCCTAACGCTTTCCTTTTCATATCTGTAGCATCTCCCGGGCTAAGTTGAGATAGGCCTCGGCTCCTTTTGATTTTTTGTCATAGAGATAAATCGGTTTGCCAAAACCGGGAGCTTCGGCAAGTCTTACTGTTCGAGGAATAATGACCTTGAATATGATACCCTTTAGGGAACGTTTAACCTCTGCAGCAACCTGTTTGGAGAGGTTTGTTCGTTCGTCAAACATAGTCAAGAGAATTCCTTCGATAGAAAGAGAGGGATTCAAATGAGTGCGAACCTCATCATAGATGTGAAGGAGTTCTGGGATGCCTTCCATACAGAAAAATTCGCATTGTACGGGAATAAGGACTGAGTCAGCAGCTGTTAAAGCATTAATAGTCAAAAAGCTCAGCGAAGGAGGGCAATCGATTAGAATAAAGTCAAAGAATTTCTTTGTTTTATTTAAGGCTTCCTGCAGCCTCCTTTCTTTCGCCTCTTTGGAAAAAAGTTCTGCCTCTACTCCTGCCAGTTCAGGGGAGCAAGGACAGATATAGAGCTTATCGAGCTGGGTTGACTGGATATAATCCATCATGTCCTGTTCGTTCATCAGAGCCTGGTAGATCCCCTGTTTGCCCTCCTTTTTTTTCCCAAGGCCAGTGGTGGCCATGCCCTGAGGGTCAAAGTCCACAACCAGAACTTTCTTCTTTTTTAAGGCTAATGATGCGGCAAGATTGATCGCGGTCGTTGTTTTTCCAACTCCGCCCTTTTGGTTAGCTATGGCTATAATTTTGCCCATCGCTCTTTAATGTTTCACGTGGAACATTTCCCCTTTTTCTGATCTTCTCCTTTGAATGCTTAAATATATATGCAGGTTCAAAGCAGCTGCGGGGGTTATTCCAGGGATTTTTTTTGCCTCCCCTATCGTTTGAGGCCGAATTTCTTCCAATTTTTCCATCACTTCCCTTGTTAATCCAGGGATTTTCCTGAAATTTGTCTTTTCTGGGATTTTCTCTCCTTCAATTTTTGCCATTCTGGCAATTTCTTTCTCTTGTTTTTTTAAATAGCCCTCGTATTTTACCTCTGATTCGACATGCCGTATTTCTTCATCAGCTAAAAGCCCATTAAATTTCTTATATTCTACCACATTTTTGAATTTCACTTCAGGTTTTTTCAACAGGTCCTTAAGCCGCAGTTTTTCCTTATTTTCCGTTATTATTCTTTCTTTCTGGAGAAAATGCATAACTTTCTCTATCCTCTCCTGTTTTTTTTGGTAAGCTTCATAATCTTTTTCTTTAATGAGCCCATAATTGTATCCGTACTGAGTCAACCTTTTATCCGCATTGTCAATTCTGAGGAGGAGCCTATATTCAGCACGCGATGTGAAGAGACGATAAGGCTCCTCAACTCCCTTGGAGATGAGATCGTCGATGAGAACGCCTATATACGCCTCATTCCTCCCAAGGATGAAATGTTTCTTCTTTTTTATCTTTAAAGAAGCATTTATGCCTGCCATTAAGCCTTGAGCAGCAGCTTCTTCGTACCCAGAGGTTCCGTTGATCTGGCCGGCTAAGAACAAATTTTTGATATTTTTTGTTTCTAGGGAGCGGTTTAGTTGAGTAGGAGCGACTGCATCGTATTCAATGCCGTAAGCTGGCCTCAATATTTTCGCCTGATCCAAGCCAGGGATACTTTTCAGGATTTCCTTCTGGGCTTCAAGAGGAAGACTGGAGGAGATGCCATTAACGTAGATTTCGGCTGTCTCTAGGCCTTCAGGCTCAAGAAAAAAGTGATGTCTCTGATGATGGGGGAATTTGACAACTTTGTCCTCTATTGAAGGGCAATAGCGCGGCCCCACGCCAGTAATTTTTCCGCTGTACAGAGGAGATTTATCCAGATTCTTTTTGATAACTTCATGGGTTTTTTGATTCGTATATCCTATGTGGCAGTGGATTTGGTTTTTTAGGTCTTTTTGAGTGCGAAAAGAAAAAGGAACAGGCTTTTTATCTCCAGCTTGTGCGCTAAATTGGCTCCAGTCTATGGTGCGTTCATGAAGTCTCATCGGTGTACCCGTTTTCAAGCGAAAGGATTTCAGCCCTAATTTTTTCAAATTTCCGCTTAGTTCATGTGAAGCCGGCTCGTTAGCTCTTCCTGCGGAATAACTATGAAGGCCTATGTGGATGAGACCGTTCAAGAATGTTCCTGGGGTCAAGATAATAGCTTTTGCGAAGAGCCTGCTTCCTTCCAGAGTCTTAACTCCTCGCACTCTTTTATCCTTTATAAGGATTTCTGTGACAATCCCCTGGAAGAGCGTTAAATTCGGGACTTTTTCCAACCAGTTTTTCATGGTCAGCCTGTAGAGAGCTTTATCAGATTGTGCCCTTGGTGCTTGGACTGCTCCACCACGGCTTTTATTTAGGAGCCTGAACTGTATTCCTGTCTCATCAGCCAGGAGGCCCATAATACCGCCTAGAGCGTCTATTTCGCGTACCAAATGCCCCTTGGCCAATCCTCCTATGGCAGGATTGCAGGACATCTGAGCGATTGTTTCGAGATGGATGGTGATGAGGCATGTTTCAAGACCCATGGTGGAGGATGTGTATGCGGCTTCACATCCTGCATGACCAGCGCCGACTACAATTACGTCATATTCATCCACAACATTCATCTTTTGCCCTATTTTCCTACACAGAACCTGCTGAATATATCCTTGATGATTTCATCCATGCGAATTTCTCCAGTAAGCTGGCCGATCAAAGGGATTGTCTTGCGGATTTCTTCAGCATAGATTTCTTCGAGATGGCCTTCTTTAAGGAGGCGCTGGCCTTCAATCAAGCAGTCAAGCATAGCTTCAAGCAGGAGTTTTTGCCGCAAATGAAGGATAACCTCTTCTCCCTGTTTCTGGCTGGGGACAAAAAACTCATGGATCATCTCTTTAAGTTTCCCTAAGTTTATTCCTTTTAAAGCTGATATTCCAAGCACAGGCAGGGATTCTGCTCGGCTTTTTACATTTTTTTTGCTCATTTTTTGAGGAAGATCAATTTTGTTAAAAAGGATAATGGTCTTTTTGTTTTTAAATTTTTTGATAAGCTTAAAATCTTCAGAGCTTTCGTCCTGAGAAGAATCAAGGAGAAGGAGCACTCCATCAGCCTGAGAGGCTAGTGTTTTTGCTCTTTTTATCCCTTCTTTCTCTGCCGGATGAAGGGGGCTGCCAAAACCAGCCATGTCGATAAGGGTGAAAATGGAACTATTTATATTTAATTTATCGCATAAATAATCTCTTGTAGTTCCAGGATAAGGGGTGACGATGGCCCTTTCTTTTTGGAGAAGTGAATTAAATAGAGTAGATTTGCCTACGTTTTTTCTTCCCGCGATGGCTAATGTTAGGCCTTCGGAAAGCGTTTTTCCTAGATTATAGCTTTCTACGAGCTTTGTTAAGGAATGAATAGCCTTTTCCATTGTTTTCGATATCTGCCTTGTTGAGATTCGCAGTCCCTCCTCCGGGAATTCAATGCTGGCTTCGATTTGAGAGAGAAGATGGATAATCTGGTGCCGGAGAGAGGCTATTTTTTTGGAGAGACTTCCCCCGAGCTGGCCAAAGGATATTTTTACTTGCCTATATGACGGGGCTTGGATGATGTCGTTTATGGCTTCAGCCTGGAGAATGTCGATTCTTCCCCCTTGGTATGCCCGAAGAGTGAACTCTCCGGGTCTGGCATGCCTTGCTCCGGCCTTTATGCCGAGGCGGACAACTTCCTCAAGAATTACGGGACTTCCATGACAGCTAATTTCCACCATATCTTCCCTGGTGTAAGTGTGGGGTGAAGGGAGATAAGTCAGATAGGCTTCTTCGAAAAATTCCTTTTGTTCAAAATGATACAGGTTTCCCAAAATGGGGTGATGAGGAGGGATTTGGGCCTTATTTTTCTTCGATTTGAATAATTTCTTGGCAATCGGCAGGGATTTTTTCCCGCTGAGGCGGACGATGCCCAGACCACCGTAGCCCAGAGGAGTGGAGATGGCAATGATCGTGTCTTCAAGCATGACTTATATATAATAAAACGTGAAGTGTAAAACGTAAAGTGGAAAGGGTAATACTCGAGGATGGTTTCTTTAAAAAATTATTTGGCTTCGCTTTTTACGGGGAAAATCTTTATTCGTTTCAGAAATCCGTCGCCCATACTCTCCGTTGTAGTTCCTGAAACTTGATTCACAGCTATATGGACGATTCTTCTTTCATAGGGATTCATCATATCAAGGGTTTCATCCCTGCCTGTTTCGTGAACTTGATGAGCAATATGCTGGGCATAATCACTTAACTCCTTTTCTTGATTTTTTCTATAAAAATCACAGTCAACTTGAACTTTTTGGGGAGAGATTTTATTAAGAATGTGTTGAAAGGCTTGGAGCAGTGATCCATCTTTCTGCAGGAGAAAGTGTTTGTCCCCTCCTTCAAAAATTAGATAGATCATGTCGTTTTTTCTTTTTATCTGGTACTTTATATCAAGTGGAAGGCGAGACAGGACCTTATCGAGAAATTGAGCCACAGGATTTTCCTCTAGCTCTTCCTTAGGCCAGGCGCGGATTACAATTTCCTTGGTCTTGATTCCGAAGAGTTTTGTTTTTTCTGTAACAACTTCATAGTTTATTTTATTCCGGGGGAGCTTGAGAACATGTTCGGCGTTACTTATGACTTCATCTAAATTTTTTCCTTTGAACTCTTTTTCTTGGTTATTTTTTTCTTTTTTTGCCATGAGATTCTCTCTTTTTCTTTTGTCTTATTCGATTCATGATGTACTGCTGGCCGATTTGGAGGACATTGTTGGTCAGCCAGTAAAGGACAAGGCCACTTTGAAAATTCATAAAAAAGATAGTCATGATAACCGGCATCATAAGCATCATCCTCGCCTGAGTGGGATCAGCAGATGTGGGTGTCATTTTTTGGCTTATGAATTGAGTGATGCCCATCAGGATTGGAGTAACAAAAAATGGATCCTTTACGGAAAGGTCTTTTATCCAAAAAATAAAGGGACTATGCCTGAATTCAATAGCTACGACCAAAAGCCGGAAAAATCCCCAGAAGACTGGTATTTGGATGAGCATTGGTAAACAGCCTCCAGCCGGATTGACACCGTGTTGTTTGTAGAGTTTCATCGTTTCTTCGTTCATCTTGCGGCGTTGGCCGATATCCTGCTTAGCCTTTTTGTATCTGGCTTTCAGAGCTTTAATCTTAGGCTGGAGTTCCTGCATCTTAGACATTGAGCGCATGCCGCTGTAGGTTAAGGGAAAAAAAATAATTTTAATTAAAAAAGTGAGGATGATGATACCGATTCCCCTATTAGGGATAAGTTTATGGATAGATTTGCCGGCTCTGAGGAGGATTTCAGAAATAACCCCAAAAAATCCGAACCTTATCAATTTTTTTGCGCCGTAGCCGAATTCACTTAAAGTATCGAAATCTTTAGGCCCTATATAAACCTTATGAGGAGAGCTCATAGAGAGAAAAAAGTAAGGATTTTCTTCTGGTCCTTCTCTATGGAAGGACGCGCTTGCTTTTTCAGGAGAAGTGAGGAAGAGAGCTGTGAAGTAATTATCTTCATAAGCGGCCCATTGAACGAAATAAAAATCATTCTGTTTCTTCGTGATCAAATCTCTCCATTGTTTTATAGGCATAAATTTTCTTTCTTCCAAACGGTCTTTTTTGGGGCGAGCTGGGGGTGGAAAAACAGCCATGCCTCTTGCTCCTCCGAACCGGCTCTTTAGCTCGGCTTCAGTGGGATTGCCAATGCCTGGACCCCAAATAGCATGGAAATCGATTTGTTGTCCGGATTTCCAAACATTGATTATCACGTCAAAATCATATTTTCCATCCTGGAAAGTAAGGATTTTCTCCACTCGTGTCCCTTTATCATCTGCATACTGAAAGCGGAGTTCTCCTGACCGGCCACCTCCCAGATCTAACTTGAGATTCGAGAATTCGAAAAGGGCACTGTTGATAGTGCTATCGAAGGATGAATCATCTGTTCTCAGGGAAAAAGGATACATATCCAGCTCGGACGCTCGTGCAGAAACAAGCTCTAAGTCTTCTTTGTTCTCATCCGTGTGTTTTCTAAGCCTCCAACTCTTCAACACCCCTCCTCTATTACTCCATACAGCTTGATACAGAGAAGTCTCGATCCGGATTTCTTCTTCAGCTTGGGCTGAGATCGGCTGAAGGTCTCTCTCTTCTTCTGTGCCCACTCTCTCCTCAGGCGTTGCTAGAGGAGAAAGGAGCTCTTTTTCAGCAGACTTTTGCTCAGGCTTTCTCTCTATCTCTGTGATACTTTCTGGTGGAATTGCTGTCTCTGGCTGCTTTTTAATGAAGAATGCCTGATAGAGAATCAAAATCAGGAAAGAAAGGACAATTGCTATTAGTACTCTTTTTTCCATCTATGAACCTCTTAAGGAATGAGATCGACTCCTCCTGGGTGAAATGGGTGACACTTGAGAAGCCTTTTCCCTCCTAAAAATACTCCTTTAAGTAAACCATGTTTTTTTATAGCTTCGTAGGTATAGCTAGAGCATGAAGGATAAAAACGGCAGTGACGGCCAAGCAGCGGTGAGAAGAACATTTGGTAACATCTTATCAAGAATAAAGCTATGTTTTTCATGGAGATTATCTATTTTGACCAATGGATCCTATGGCAGCAAAATAATCTTCCTGAAGCTTGAGCCAGGAGGCCTCGATGATTTCTTTTTTAGCGATGATTAAGATGTCAAAGGAGCTTTTGAACAAGTCTTTGTTCCTTCGGAAGAGAGATCTCATCTGTCTTTTAAATTTGTTTCTTTTAACGGCATTACCTACTTTTTTGCTGATGACAACAGCCATCCTGGAAAAACTTAAGTCGCTGGAGATATAAATAAGATTGAAATATTTTGCTCTGTAACGGCTGCCCTTTTTGTAAAGATGCAAAAATTCTTTTTTATTTCTTATCCTCTCCTGAGGACCAAGGGTTTCCTTCATTAGCCAGCAAGTCTTTTTCTGCCTTTTTGTCTTCGGTTCTTGATGATATGCTGGCCACCTTTAGTTCTCATTCGGACTAAAAAGCCGTGAGTTTTTTTTCTCTTTCTTTTGTTGGGTTGGAAAGTTCTTTTCATGTCTTCTCTTTAACTTTAGACCAAGTATGTTAATAAACCTGCTTTTATCTGTCAAGTCTACAAAATAATGATTTGACTCTTAGGCCATTATTGATTATAATATCGGTACGATGGATTCCTTCAAGGTTGGAGATAAGGTTATTTATCCCAATCAGGGCTTGGGTGTTATAGAAGATATCCAGGACGAAAGCCACTATGGGGAAAAATTCAGGATTTATCACTTGAGAATCCTTAACAACAATACTTTAGTGTTAGTGCCTTTTTCCAATGCTGAAGAAATCGGGATCAGAAAGCCTGTTTCTGCGGGGCGTGTTAGAAAAATATTTGAATTTATGAGAACCGGAGATGTAGATGTCATGATGAACTGGAAAGGGAGATACAAAGAACATCTCAATCTTTTGAAATCTGGAACAATGTTGGATATGGCTTTGGTCTTGAAGAGCCTTTATTATCTCAATTTAGTCAAACCCCTTTCTTTCCGCGAAAAGAAAATGATGGAGAAAGTAAAAGAGCTTGTCGTAGCAGAAATTTCAGAAGTTTCCTCCCTCCCTTTCTCAGAAATTGAACAAAGACTTATGGAAACTTTATCTCTCTGTTTTAGAGATGTAAATCCTCGCTTGGATTCCTGATTTTCAAAAATATGCTCCTTCCTGCCCTCATCCTTTTTTTCTTGTTTATTCTTCTCAGTGCTTTCTTCTCTTCTTCTGAAACATCTTTTATTGCTCTTAATCCTTATAAACTTGATTACCTTGAAAAGAAAGGATCAAGGAGGGCAAGGCTTGTAAAAAACATGCTGGAAAGGGTGGATAACCTTTTAGCGACCATACTCATCGGGAACACTCTGGTTAATGTAGCTGCAGCTTCTATCGCGACATTTATTTTTGTCTCGTTAATCCCGAACAAGAATCACGCGGTTTTATTGGCGACCTTGGCGACGACTTTTTTGATTCTTATTCTCGCTGAAATCACTCCCAAGACTTATGCTGCTTATAATCCCATAAAGCTTTCTTTTTTGTTTGTGCAGCCGATCAGGTTTTTTATCCTAATTTTTTATCCTTTTGTTAAAGCTTTTACATTCATTTCCCGATTGATATTTCCCTCCTCTCAGAAAAAGGAAAAAGGCCTCGGTCGTTCTCTTAGTACGGAAGAAATAAAAGTTATGTTGACAATGGGGATAAAAGGGATGTCTTCGTTTCGAAAAAACATGATTTCGGGTGTTCTTGACATCGGCTCCCGCCCCGTCAGAGAAATTATGGTTCCCCGTCCTCAGGTCAAGGCTATTGAGATAAAATCCTCTATTAAGCAAATATTAGATACCATCCTCTCTGCCGGATTTTCCAGGTTTCCTGTGTATAAAGGAAGATTAGATAACATAGAGGGGCTTATTCATGTGAAAGATGTAATTCCTTATCTTATTGATAATAATAACTTTAACATAAATAAAATTATAAGAAAGCCGTTTTTTGTTCCTGAGCCTGCTTCTTTAGAGACTGTTTTACTTCAGATGCAAGAGACCGCAAACCATCTTGTTTTTGTTGTGGATGAATTCGGGAATATGGAGGGAATTGTAACCCTTGAAGATATTATCGAGGAGATAGTAGGAGAGATTCAGGACGAGTACGATCCCAAAGAAGAGTGGTTTAGCCAAGTTGAGGAAAATGTATATGTAGTCAAAGGAAGAGCTTCCATTAAGGATGTTAATCAGAGACTTCTCTTTGAACTGCCGGAGAAAAGAGAATACGCGACTTTAGCCGGTTTTTTTCTTTACGAATTTGGTAAAATACCTCAAGAAGGGGAAGTTTTAAGCTACGAAGGTTATAGATTTGTTGTTGAGAAAATGAGCAAGCGTCATATAAATTTGCTCCGCATTATAATAGAACAAAAAAATGAAGATAAATCAGATGAAAATCGTCGCCAAGAATAAGAAAGCCTATTATAACTATGAAATACTGGAGAGTTATGAAGCAGGTATTTCTCTTGTGGGGAGCGAAGTCAAGTCTATAAGAGAAGGCAGGATAAGTTTAAAGGAGAGCTATGCTGAAATTAAAGCAGGTGAAATTTTTCTTGTCAGCTGCCATATAAGCCCCTACGAAGCTGCGAACATATTCAATCATGATCCTCTAAGAGTGAGAAAACTTCTGCTCCACCGCCGGGAAATAAAAAAGTTAACAGGAAAAGTAATAGAAAAAGGTTTAACGCTTATTCCCACGAAGGTCCTGATCAATGATAGAGGAAAAATCAAGGTGGAAATCTCCCTTGCTAAGGGTAAAAGAGCCTATCAGAAAAGGGAATCTATTCGAGAGAGGGACCGCGAGCGCGAATTTCGGTCAGAGCTAAAGAAAGCGTGGCGATAGCTCGTAGGCCAATTTTATCGCCTCTACCATGCTTTCAGGATTGGCCGTTCTTTTGTTAGCGATATCAAAGGCTGTACCATGGGTAGGAGAAGTGCGAATAAATGGAAGACCCAAGGTAGTATTAACTCCCTTCTCAAAAGCTTCCAGCTTGAAAGGAATGAGCCCCTGATCATGGTAGAGGGCGATGACGATTTTATCTGGATGATTTAGAGCCTTCCGGAAAACAACGTCAGGTGGAAAAGGTCCGCTGATTCTCATACCTTTTTTCTTGGCATGGTTTATGGCAGGAATGATTTCCTCTTCTTCTTCAGATCCGAGAAGCCCCTCCTCTCCAGCATGCGGATTCAATCCTGCAACCAGGAAATGGAATGTTTCAGGCTGGATTTTTTCCATATGCTTATGGAGCAGGAGGAAAAAATCATGAAGATCTTCTTTTTTTATTTTTTCTAAAGCGTCCTTCAAGGGGAGGTGATGGCTAAACAGGGCTACTTTTATTCTTTCCGACCAGAAAGTCATGATGGCTTGAGGGTAGACCTGGCTGAGGAAATCTGTGTGGCCGTGCCATTTTAATCCTGCTAGTTTCCAGGATTGTTTTGATATGGGCGCTGTGACAAAAGCTTGTATAGTTCCCCTTTTTGCCTCTTCGAAAGCTTGCTTGAAGAAGAGAAAAGATGCCTGTCCGTTTTCCTTGGAGGGAAACCCCTTTTTTACGGTTTTTAAAGGGCTTTCTACTTCTAAAAGAGATAGAGAAGGAAAGCCGGTCTCTTTTGTTCTATCAAAAGGTTGAATATCTAGTTCGAGACCCAATGCCAGCTTTTCTTCCTCAACCAGTTGAGAGGAACCAAAAAGGATGTAAGATATCTTGGGAAGGGAATTTTTAGACGATAAGGCCTTCAGGACGATTTCGGGTCCGATTCCCCCTGGATCCCCAAGAGTGATCCCTATCTTGGGAATATTCATTTTTTCTTTTTTTATTTTTTTTCTTTTGTTTCTTTAGTATCGTTCAACTTATATAGATACTTGATTGTGTCTTTATAGATTAATAAATTGGGAGCTTCATCTCTGTTGAGTTTTATGCAGTTTATATCATACCATTCAATGTATCCTTCCACAGTTTCTCCGTCTTCAAAGACAACTCCCATAGGAGTTTTTTTGTTCATCTGTTTCAGGTAATAATAGTTTTCTGCATGAGTATCGTAGGGGGGATGGGTTTTCTTTTTGACCGATTCACGATGCATCTTTTCTTTTATCTCAGATAAGTTTGGTCTAATAAGTTTTCTATTCATAATCTACCTCTCTAAGATTTATGCTGATTAAGAAACTTAGAAGTTGTTATAAAAATAATAACATCATCTTCATGAAATTTCAAGGATATTGAGAAAGAACAAAGCATATTTTTTTTAAAAAAGGGGACAGGCTACTTTTTCTGGAAGAAATAGACTTTCTCTCCAGGTGGATAGTACATGCAGAAAAAGTAGCCTGTCCCCTTTTTTGCCCTTTTTTTGCCCGCAATCTAATGTATTAGAATAAATAGCGTTTGTATGAGTAAAGGCAAAAAACAGGACCTGACCCACCAAGAGGGAAGCGTCAAACAGTGGAGGAAGGATGTTTTTTCAGGGTTTGATAGAGAAGAGGAAGGACGAGAAGAGTGACTAAAGTAGAAGTAATGAGCCCTCCAACAACGACTGTAGCCAAGGGCCTTTGAATTTCTGCTCCTGGACCTTTAGCTAAGAGCAGAGGCATGATGCCAAATATAGTAGTGAAGGTCGTCATCAAGACCGGCCTTATTTTTAAACTCACTCCCTTGATGATGGCGTCTTTCATCGTGGCTCCCTGGAGAAGGTGCTGACGGAAAGAGAAGAGAAGCACAAGACCATCTTCCAAAGCAATTCCGAAAATAGCGATGAATCCGATGGAAGCAGGAATGCTTAAATAGAGCCCGGAGATCTTTAGGGCTATTATTCCACCTGTAAGAGCCAAAGGAATATTGATAAGGATGACAAGGACTTCCTGGAAAGAATAGAAGATCGTGAAAAGGAGGAGCGCGACCAAGACTAAAGTAATAGGAGTTATGAGAGTCAATCTTTTGTTTGCCCGCTGATGCAGTTCGAACTGCCCGCCCCATTTGACAGTGTATTCGGGGGGAAGATCGACCTTTTCTCTAATTTCTCTCTGGGATTCACTCACAAACCGCCCTATATCCCTTCCCCTAATGTTACATTGAACCGTGATGAATCTTTTGTTATGTTCTCTGTTTATAAGCCGGGGACCAACGACTTCTTCTATCGATGTCAGCAGTTTAAGAGGGATTTGGCCTCCGCTGGGAAGACTGATTAAGAGATTTTCGATTTGCTCAATATTTTCTCTGAATTCAGGCTCAAACCTGAGAAAAATGTCGAATTTTTTCTGACCTTCATAGACTTGACCAACTGTAATCCCTCCCACAGCGGCTTCTATTGTTTCCTGAATATCGCTGATATTCACCCCGTAGCGGGCGATTTGCTCTCTCAAGATAACAATCTGGATGTGATTTTTCCCTGTAAACTGTTCGACCTGGACATCTGCTGCTCCCTTTATGGATGCGACAATATCCTTTATTTGTATGGATTTTTCCTTCAGGATATTAAAATCTTCGCCGTAGAGTTTTATGGCTAATTGAGCTTTTACCCCTGTTATGAGTTCATCCAGGTTGTGGGCAATGGGTTGCGTAATATTGAGGTTTACTCCAGGCAATTCTTCAAGACGGTGTTCAATCTCTTCGAGAAGTTCATTCTTTTCCTTAAAATATTTCCATTTTTGGATGGGTTTTATCTGGATGAGAATTTCAGCATCATTCACAAAATGGGCGTGGCTTCCTACTTCTCCCCTCCCTATCCGGCTTAAAACACCGGTGACCTCAGGAATATCTTTTAATTTTTTTTCTATGGAAGTCGTCAAGGAAATACTCTCTTGAAGGCTGATGTTTGGATCAAGCATGGCTCGGACGTGGATCGTCCCTTCCTCTAAAGCCGGGATGTATTCTCTTCCCATGAAAGGTATTAAGCTCATTCCTGTTATAAAAATAATAAAGGTGATAAAGAAGACCCTTTTTCGGTGTTTCTGGCACAGTGAAAAAAAGGGAAGATAGGTTTTTTTTATGTTCCTTATCAGGAATGGTTCTTCTGTTGGTTTTTTCTTTTGCCTTAAAAAATAATAAGCGAGGGCAGGAGCAGAAACCAGGGCGAAGATCAAAGACCCGGCTAAAGCAAAAGATATGGAAAAGCCCATGGGTCGAAACATGATGCCTTCCACCCCTGTAAGAGTAAAGATAGGAAGGAAAACAAGGATAATTATTGCGATGGCAAAAAGGAGAGGCCGACCTACTTCTTCTCCAGATCGAACAATAGCCTGAATCCTTTTCTCTGGGGAGATCTGGAGGTTACGGTGGGTGTTTTCGACGAAAATGATGGCTGCATCAGCAATAAGGCCTATGCCTATAGCCAGTCCCCCGAAGGACATAAGATCCGCCGCCAGATTTATTCTTTGCATCATGATGAAGGCAAAAAGGATAGAGAAGGGCAAGGAAAAAACTGCAATCAGGGCCGAGGGAAAATCTCCCATAAAGAGAAAGAGCACGAGTATGACTAGAATAATTCCGAGAGCTAAGTTTGTAGATACTGTTGAAAAACATTTTTTGACTAAGAAAGCCTGGTTGTAGAAGGGAACAATTTTTATACCGGGAGGAAGGGAGTGGCTTATTTCAGCGATTCTTTCCTCTATGTTTTTGATGACCTTAGCAGTGTTGGAACCAAACAGTTTCAAGACCATGCCGACAACTTTTTCCCCTTCCCCGTTGACTAACGCTGTTCCTCTTTTTATTGCCGGTAGAATTTGGACTGAAGCGACATCTTTTAAAAAGATCGGAATCCCTTGATAGTTAGCGATAACGATATTTTCAAGGTCTTCGAGATTATTGACAAGCCCGGCGCTTCTTACGATGTATTCTTCTTTTCCTTTGGTGATGAAGCTTGCCCCGATATTTTGATTGTTTTTCCTGACTTTTTCTGCGAGATCAGAGATTGTAAGGTTGTATTTGAGAAGAGAATGGGGACTGACAAGAATCTGGAACTGCTTGACATCTCCTCCTATACTTAAGACCTGGGATACTTCAGGCACAGACTTTAGCTCATATTTTATCAGCCAGTCCTGGGCAGTCCTGAGCTCGAGAGCTGTATAGTCCTCTCCTTCAAGATAATATAGATAAACCAGGCCCAGACCTGTTGCAATCGGTCCTAAGACAGGATTATGTGCCTGAGTGGGGATGTGTTCTTTGACCTCAAGAAGGCGCTGGGAGACAAGTTGTCTGGCCCAGTAGATATCCGTCTTATCTTTAAAATATACATTGACAGTGGATAGGGCAAAGGTCGAAAAAGAGCGGATATTTTCAACTCGAGGCAAACCAAACATGGAAGATTCGATAGGATAAGATATGAGTCTTTCAACTTCCTCAGGAGCCATGCCATCGGCTTCTGTGTAGATCTGGACGAGAGGAGGGGAAGGATCAGGGAAGACATCTATGGGTAGTCTTTGAAAGGCAAGAAAGCCTAAAAAGGCTATTAATGAAGTGGCTAAGACAATGAAAAGCCTTTGTTTTATAAAGAAGCTTATTACTTTGGGAATCATTGTTCCCGATTGGTCTTTAAAATTGTTATTTTCCAACTAATGGACATGAGCGGCACCGAAAGAAGTCTTGGTGAGTTCTGCTTTAAGGTTAAAAGCTCCCTTTATGACTATCTTCTCTCCTTCTTCTAAGCCTTTAGCTATTATCCTTTTATTTCCTATTTTCTCGCCCAGTTCCACATGGCAGACAGCAAAAATATCTTCCTCTTCGAGGATAAAAACTATTTTTTCGCCGTTCATATTTTGAATTGCTTCTTCAGGTATGGCAAGTATTTTTTTCTCTGTTTGTCTATTTTCTACATTGCCCTGGATGTACATGTTAGGCTTAAGCAACCCCTCGTCGTTTTTGACCTCGACTCTAATTTTTATGGTTCGAAGTTTTTTATCTATTAGATCGCTGATATAAGTGATTTTTCCTATGAATTCTTTTTCAGGATAGAGAGGGGATTTGATCGTAACTTCACTTTTTTTGCTTATATACGGCAAATCTTTCTCGTAAGCATCTAAATGAGCCCATAGAGTATTAAGGTTTGAGACAGTAAAGAGTATTTTTTGGGGTTCTACATGTTCTCCGACAGTGACATCCCTAAAGATTATCGTTCCTTCTACAGGAGAAAGGATACATAGATTTGGATCTGCGAGCTCGCATAATTCTCCTTTCTCTACCAAAGAGTCACACTTCTTAATGAGCTCTTGGATTTGTTCATGTTCTATTCCGTAAGAATGGAGGATAGACTCTGCAGCTCCATATTCGGTGGAAAGCTCTGCATGACCTGCTTCACGTCTCAGGTACTCTTTTTGTTCGATTGCCTTTTCTTGAAGGAGCATCTTTGCTCTTTCGACATTCTGGCGGCTTAGGTTTAATTTTGCTCGTGCTTGAAGAAATGTAGCTTGGGCCTGGACGAAATCCGGAGAATTAATCGTAACCAGAATCTGCTTTTTGTTCACTCTATCTCCTAAATCCGAGGAGAGGGAGACAACCTTTCCCTTAACAAAGGAAGAGATGTGAGCAGTTTTATTCTGGTTAAGCGCGAGGACACCTGGAATAGTGATTTTTGAGGCAATGTCCTGTTTGGTGGCTGTGCCGACTACTATTCCCCATTCTTTCTGCTTTTTTGCAGACAGTTGCAGTTCGGCGTGTTCCTCGCCCTCGTGCAAATCAGTTTCTTGTTCGTGTTCATGTGCTTCCTGTTCGCTAACTTCAGGCGCTTGAGCTTCATGCTCGTGACCATCATGCTCGTGAGAGAGGGCTGAAATATCCTTCTCCTTGCTTCCGCAAAAAACGAAGACGAGTAACGAAAGGAGAATAATATATTTTTTCATTTTATCTTTTCTCCGCTAGCTCACAATAAAGTCGCCTTATCATCAATCAAGCTTATCTATATATTCTATAGAAATTGGAGGTTATTGCCAAGAGGAATTTTCTTCCCTGTTTTTAGATCCGCCACCAGTAAGAAAATTTGATGAAATAATAGCGGCCCGCGCTTCTGAAAATTCCTGATTCGTCTCTTTCCCGGTTGTCATCTATCCCGAAATAAAAGACTGTGCCCGGTCTGTACTCGTAACTTAGAAGGATGCTGTTGTAGAGTTCTCCGTCGTAGTCGTCATAGTCTGTGATAAGCCGCAAGGTTAAATAACGGGAAATTTGATAATTGATTCGCTGGCTTATGATGTTGATTTCGTAATCTTTTTCTCCACCCTTTTCTCTGTAGAACTTAATATGCTTAAAATCATAGAATAAACGAAGATTGGTCAGAGGTTTCAAGGTGAGCGTGCTACTGAGGGAGGTTTTATAGCCTAAATAAGGATTGTCTTCGTATTTGATGGCATTGCCGAAAGAATAGGAGATACGGCCACTCAGCCAGGAAAATGGCTCTGAGCTAAGGTTGGCTCTAAAGTTTTTTTTGCGAAAGTTTATTCCTTCGTACCTTTCCAGTTCAGAGGAAATGTTGGCCCATAGATAAGACTGTCTCCAGCCGCTTATAAATCCAGTGAATTCAAATTCTTCATCAGTTAGAGTGTTGTCAAAATCATAAATTCTTCGATACTCCAAGGAAGGACGGATAGATATGATTAAATCATTTTGAGGGAGGAATGCATAGCTGACTCGTGTGTTTAGAGAATGAATGTCTTTGCGGCGGAAGAAGCCTGATGATGCTTCAAAATCAGGGTGGATGCTTGTCCAACCGGCTGAGAACGATAAATGACGGGCTCTACTGCTAAAGCTCAAGTTCATGGCAGGGACAAAGTCAGTTTTTGTATCCTCCATTTTGCTTGAAGAGCTTAAGAATTGAAAGGAGAATCTGTAATAATTTTGGAATTTGAAATGGCCGTCTACTCCTAATACTCGGTTGTAATTGTCCGTAATAGAATCCCCCGGGAGTCCCATTTCTTTATCGGTTATGATAAATCCGATGTGAGATTCTGAGTAAAGGTCTCTTTTCAGACGGAAAACATTTACCAGGGCATTATAGGGATTATCTTCTTCTTCCTCCTCATCTTCGTCTTCATCTGAGGAATCTCCAATATTGATACCATGGGGATTTTCGTCATAGGTACTTAAAAAGCCCAGGGTTGTTTTCCCTATTTTACCTGTAAGTTTAACTCCCCATAGAGGATCGACAATTTTTCGCGTGTAGACCAGTTCGAGTGGTGTATCATAGAAATCTTTTCCTTCCAGGAAGAAAGGCCTCTTTTCCGGGTAATAAAGGGCATAACGTTGATTAACTTCGACCTGAGGCATATCAGCTTCGACTTGACTGAAATCAGGATTATAAGCGATGTCTGCTGTCATATTAGAGGTGATCCCGTATTTGAAATTTATTCCAGCTTCAGGGTCAAATTTTTTGCCGGACTGTTTCAGACCTGTAAAGACCGGCATGAATTCAAAGCTCTTTCCTTTTTCAATAGCCCCGCCTATCTCCAAAGTTCCGGATTGGATCAGAAAACCGTTTATATCACGGGATCGGGGACGCCAATAAATTTCCTCATTTTTTCTTCTTATAGTCCTCATTATCTGAAGACCCCAAGCTTGAGACAGGGCGTTGGGGAATCTTAAGCTCTTAAAGGGAATAGCCAGTTCAACCGTGTAGCCTGAGTCGTCTATACGTGCGTCGGAAAGAAAGAAGGTATCCCAGTTTCTATCGAACCCGAAATCCCCTCTTCCTCGGCCCCTTCTCCGTGTTTCTGTATAAATCCCATCGGTTTGTATCCCGCAGGGATTAACCTGGAAGACAAAAGCTCTTTTTTTATCGTTAAAAGTATCCAGATAAATAGTGACCTCGTCGTCTCCATAGGCACTGTCTCTTTTACAAAGAGAGGCTCTGATTGCATATGGGCTGGAATCATAGCAGCGAACAGCAATGTAAAGATTTTTTTTATCATATCCCAAGTAAACCACTGTTTTTTCAGATGGTTGAGCGCCTTCTTGAGGCTCGTATTGAGTGAAGGTGTCAAGGACAGCGCCCTTCTCCCAGAGTGGATTTTCAAGCTTTCCGTCAATTTTTGGCGGGGAATGAAATTCCGGAATATTTATTTTATAATCATCTTTGTTTTCTTGAGAAAAAGAAAATAGCGGGAGGATAAGGAGAGAGAGGAGGATACAGAAACAGAATCTTTTCATTGTTCTCATACTAAAGCTACGCATTATATAGTAACAGCTTATATCTTGAAAGCTTATCTTCCTAAAACTTTAGAGAACCTGATGTCCTTTTCCTTGAGGCTAGTTCCCATGGCTCTGTTCAAACGAGCCAAAGAAAGGTTGTAATCAATCATGGCTTTAAGCTCGTTTGTCTGGGCAGTGGCCAAATCTGTTTGGTATTGAAGAACAAAAAATGGTGTTGTGATGCCAACTTTGAGTTTCTCCTCCTCGGCTTCGAGTGTTTTTGCAGCTAATTCCCTGGCAACTTTGTAGGCCTGAGCTCTTTTATAATCAGTCTGCACTGCTCTCACGGCATTCTTTATTTCAAGAAAAAGTTGCTGTTCCTGGTTCTTAAGCCTCAGCATTGCTTGATCGAGGTTGACTCTTGCCTGGGCGTAGTCTGCACGGGAGAGAAAAGTATTTAGGGGTATATCAAGCGTTATTCCTACAGACCAATTTTTGTACTTAAAATTAAAGGCATCTTTTAGGGCATCAGATGCCTCGCCTGGAATCGTGCCAATCACAACACCAGAAAAAGGATTATTGTCAAGATACAAGATCTGGTTTCCTGTTATACCAGGACTCCAGTAAGATGCATTTAGACTTAAATTCGGGAGAAGTTGATTGCTGCTATAGCTCAAATCTAACTCTTTATTCTTCAAATCTATTCTTGTTGCGTTCAAATCCGGACGATTATCCATGGCAGATCGAAGGGCCTCATCAAGAGTCACTTCCTTTTTTTCGAATGTGGGCTTATCCAGAGGGATTATTTTTGCTAACTCGGCTCCTTCTTCTTCAGCAGCAAGGTTGATGATTGTTTTTAACCGATCCTCGTTATCTTTAAGTACGGCTTCAGCTTGCAGGATGTCCGCTTCCCTGGTAGCCACGGCAGACTGAGCACTTAGGATTTCTATAGGTGCTAAAGTCCCCACTTCGACAGCCTTCTTGTTTTTTTCCAGCAGGTCTTGGGCTAACTTCAAAGACTGTTGTCTTACCTTGAGGTTTTCGATGCTGTGGACCATATTCCAGTAAGCCTCCTCCACGCTGTAGATCGTTTCCTGAAGCACCCGTTTGAGTTGATTTTCTGAAATATCATGACTGTTCCTGGCGATGATGATTTCTCTGCGGTTTATCTTAAAACCGAAATTTTTGAGGAGGGGCTGGCTGAAATTGAAAGTTAACGTACTTCCGAAGCGGGGATTAATACTCTGGAAACTTCTGTTCGTATCTGTCTTGTAACCGTCGAGAGAAATAGAAAAATTGGCGCCTGTAGGAATGAGTTGTGAGATCTGTGCAGAATAGTTATTGGTTAAAGTTGAGACCTGGTCAGAGGCATCAAGAAACGAATAAGATGCAGAATTGGTGTCTCTTTTGTTAAAGCTGAAAGAAAGGCTTGGCAAGAATTTTTCCTGGGCACGGGAGACGGAAATATCAGCAAGTTCCGGATTCAAGACCTCAATGGCGACACCGAGGTTGTTTTCCATGGCTTTCAGGATGCAGTCTTCAAGCGAAAGGGTTTGTTCTTTTTGTTGGGCTAAAGATGATGTAGCCAAAAATAAAATCAGAAATGCAAAAATTCCTAAAGTTCGATTCGACATTTCAATCCTCCTAAATTTGAATTAATAAAAAGCAGGGCAAGCTAAAAAAGCTATAAATACGAGAGAAGCTGAATTTCGATTTCAATTTTTTTGCCTGTCATGTCTGCTTGGTCTTTTACATTGATCTTTTTCTTCATCTTTTTTCTCACTTATTTTTTCTATGGTCTCTTGAATGTTTTTTTCTCTGAGAAAGGTATTTTTCAATCATGGCTTCAAATTCAACGACTTGTTCATCAGTTAATACATTTTTAATTTCATTTTTCAATTGAGACCGTATGCTCGAAAGGCGATCATCGATATTTTTTCTCAAATTTTTGAATCTTTCCTCGTTATTCTTAAAGATGTCTCTTATCTGCTCTTCCTGTTCCGGGGTGAGGCTTAGCTCCTTAGCCATCATTTCTAGAGAAGGAAATCGAACAGAGCTCCTTCTTTTCACTCTTTTTTCTACTTTTTTGTCGATGAGGTGCTTTTCAAAAAGAATTCCACCTATAAAACCGGCAGCAAAGACCACGATTAAAGAAAACACAATCCAGAATTTATTGTAGTTTTTCATGGCAAGTATCTCCAAGTTGAGTTTTTTTCTTCCATTGCGGTGAAGATAAGCATCATGTTTTTGTCTTCGACTTTTTCTTCTCCTAACAATATTGTTGTTTCTTGCAGAGGATCTAGGTTGCGAAGCAGGAGATCTTCTGATTCACTAAGCTCTTCTTTTTGCAAGGGAATAAAAAGAATTAAAACGGCTGCGAACAGAATAACCAGAAGCATCGAAGCGGGAATGGCTCTTATGGCCCACTGCTTCCAAAGTGACCATGGGTCATATTTTTTCTTTTCCTCCAGCCTGGGCTTGAGGCGTTCCCAAAAATAGGGTTTAGGTACTGGAAAGTCTTTTTCTTTGAGGGCGTCGAGAATGCCTTGATATTCTTCTCTCTTTGTTTGACAGAGAGCACAGCTTTCCAAGTGCTTCTTTAGTTCATTCTTCTCTTGTTCTTTTAAAAGCTCATCAAACGACCGGAGAAGAAATTTCTCAACTTTTTTACATTTCATGATTGCCTCCTCTCTGAATAAAGAAAGGTGCTAATTTTTTCCGAAGCATTTTCCTGGCCCTGTGAAGACGAGAATCCACAGTGCCCGGAGATATTTTCAGGATTTTAGTAATCTCCTCATATGAAAATCCTTGAATATCCCTAAGAGATAAGATGAGTTTGTATTTTTCAGGAATAGTCTGGAGGCATTGGTGTACGAGTTTTTTCCTTTGCTCAATGATTTGTTCTTTTTCTTTTTTTATAATCTCGTTTTCCTGGACGAGAGGCATCTCCTTCATCTTCTCGAATAACATTTTGCTCATCTTACTTTTTTTCCTCAGATAATCTTTGACATGGTTAACTGTTATCCTGTAAAGCCAAGTTCCAAATTCTGACTTAAATTGAAACGCCGGAAGGGCAAAATATGCCTTGATGAACGCTTCCTGAGCCAGATCATCAGCAGTTTCGCGATCACGTGTTAAGCTCCATGCCAGATTAAAAACTTTTGTTTTGTATTTTTTCACCAGAGAGGCAAAAGCCTCTTCATTGCCTTCTTTGCTCTGCCGTACTAGCTCTTTCTCTTCCATCTACTTTCAACTTTTCTTTACCTCCGTACATAATTTAGACGGAGGAAAGAAAAAAATCTTCCGTTTAATCTTATAAACAAAAATACTCTTTTTTCGTTTCTTATTTTAAGCTATATGAAGGAATCTATAAAGAATTATATACAGCAGTATAGAAAAAGGGTAAGAAGGTATGGAGAAATAACTAACCTGGATTATTTACGGATTGAGTTTTCCAGATTGCCACGCTCCGCTCGTGATGACAATCTAAGAGAATAAATGGAGATGCTTATTCATTTCCCCTTTTTCTTGACAATCCCCCTAGTCTTTAATCTAATATATCTTCAAAGCAAGGAGGTCATTAAATGTTTGTTTGGGTTTTCCATCGCATCAGCGGTCTCCTGCTTATCCTCCTCATCGGCATTAAGTTCTTAACATCTTTCTTTTTGATGACGAAAGAGCAAAAGCCAGATTGGGCTCTTGTTCTTCACACCAATCCCCTTATAGACACTCTGCTTATTATTTCTGTAGTCTTTCATGCTTTTTATGGTCTTAGAACGGTTGCAATTGATCTAGGGCTGAGGAAAGAGAAGATGCTTTTCTGGGTCTCTACTCTACTCAGCCTTGTTTTGAGCGGCCTATTGCTTGCCCTTTACTTTACCAGGAATTACTGAATGATAAGTCAGGACATCCTTGTCGTTGGGGGTGGATTGGCAGGATTAGCTGCAGCATTATCCTCCGATCCTCACCTTAAGGTTGCCGTAGTATCCAAAGTCCATCCTCTTCGCTCCCACTCTGTTGCTGCCCAGGGGGGGATAAATGCTGCCCTGGGAAACAATCCGGATGCAAGCGACGACAACTGGGAGAGGCATGCCTTCGACACTATCAAGGGAAGTGATTATCTTGCTGATCAGGATATTGCGGAGGTGATGTGCCAGAAGGCAGTTTCAACAATTTATGAACTAGAGTATCTGGGTGTCCCTTTTAGCCGTTTTCCTGGCGGAGTTATCGCCCAAAGGCCTTTCGGTGGAGCAGGATTTCCCCGGACATGCTATGCAGCTGATAGGACAGGACTAGTCATCCTTCATACTCTTTTCGAACAGTCCATAAGAAAGCAGGTCAAATTTTATAATGAATGGCTGGTGACTAAACTCGTAGTAAAGGATGGAAAATGTCTTGGAGTTGTCGTCTATGATCTAGCTACAGGTCAAATCATGCCTGTAAAAGCTAGGGCCGTTATTTTTGCAACCGGGGGGTACGGGAGAGTCTATTCAAGGACTACTAATGCTTATATCAATCATGGAAGCGGCATAGGGATAGCTTACAAAGCAGGTGTTCCTCTAAGAGATATGGAATTTGTCCAGTTTCATCCTACATCTCTTCTTGGCAAAAATATTTTGATTACAGAAGGAGCGCGGGGAGAAGGAGGTTACCTGGTCAATAACAAGGGAAAAAGGTTCATGGACGAATATGCTCCCTCGGCCATGGAGCTTGCCCCCAGAGATATTGTCGCCAGAGCTATCCAGACCGAGGTCGATAAGGGAAACGGTTTTGATAAGCAGTATGTTCATCTCGATTTGAGGCATATAGGAGAAGAAAAAATAAAAAAAAGACTACCTGGCATTCGAGAGATATGTATCAATTTTGCCGGGATTGATCCTGTGTATACGCCTATACCCATCCAGCCAGCCCAGCATTATTCGATGGGCGGGATTGATGTCAACGAGAAATGTGCCTCGCGTGTGGAAGGATTCTTTGCTGCTGGAGAATGTGCTTGCGTAGGCGTTCACGGCGCTAACCGCCTCGGGGGGAATTCCCTTCTGGATACGGCAGTTTTTGGAAAAATTTCTGGGGATGAAGCCTCGGTTTATGTCAAAGGGAGTGATGGGACAGATAATAGCGAAAAGATTCTTATCGAGGAAGCATTAGAAGTGAAGGCAAGAATTGAGGAGTGGGAGAAGAGGAACTCTGGAAAGAGAGTCCATCGTCTGTTGGACAGGTTGAAAGATGTCATGAGTGAGAGAGTCGGGATTTTCAGAAAAAAGAAGGATTTAACGGAAGCACTGGCGAAGATCTCTGAACTCAAAGAAGACTACGAGCGAGTTTATCTTTCTGGAAAATGCCTCCGCTACAGCCAGGAGCTTGTGAATCTCATTGAGTTTGATTCCATGCTGGATTTAGCAGAGGTCATAACCTTGGGTGCTTTAAACAGAGAGGAAACAAGAGGTTCCCATTATCGTCACGACTTCAAAGAACGTAATGATAGGGACTGGCTCAAGCATACTCTGGCCACCTGGAAGGAAGGCAAATCCCAGATTAGTTATGCAGGAGTAAATATAAGTAAATACGAGCCAGAAGCAAGAAAATACTGAGATGGAATATCTTTTTAAGATCTTCAGGTATGATCCCTTAGAGGACGAGCATCCGTACTTTCAGGATTTTTTCGTCGAAACAGAGGAGAAGAAATCACTCCTGGAAGCCTTGATGGAAATCCGGAATGAGCAGGATTCAACCCTTGCTTTCAGGTATAGCTGTCGGGAAGCTATATGCGGATCGTGCGCTATGGTGTTTAATGGAAATTTTAATTTAGCCTGCCGGATAGAGCTTCAAGCGCTCGAATCTTCTTCGATTGTCATAGAACCCCTCCCAAATCTGGAAATCCAGAAAGATTTAGTGGTGGATATGGAACCCTTCTGGGAAGCTCTTTCCAAAATCAAACCCTACATTTACCCTGATAAGAAAATCCAGGAGGAGGGTCATAGAATAGAAGAGAAGGAGATGGAAAAGATATCCCAGTACATCAACTGCATAATGTGCGGAAGTTGTTACAGTGTCTGCCCGGTCGTTTCAAGGGATGAAAGATACCTGGGGGCGGCTGCCCTGGCTAAGCTTTATCGGTTCATCAAAGACCCCAGGGATAAAAGGCCTTTCTCGAATTTATCAGACGTTAACACCGAAGGGGGAGTATGGGGATGTGATACAGTTTTTAAGTGTAACGAGGTTTGTCCAAAAGAGGTAAGGCCCGCAGATGGCATTGAGGCTTTGAGGAGAAAACTTGTTGTTGAAAAGATAAAAAGAATTTTTGGATTTAGAAGATGAAGCTTAAGCATTCACTTTTTTCCCGCCGGCAATTTTTAAACGGTCTTCTCGGAGGCTGGCTGGCAGCTTTGCTGGCTTCTTTTCTGTATCCGGTCATAAAGTTTGTTTTTCCTCCTACGAGGGAACCGGATCAGGTTATTTTGCCATTTGCAGACTTTAGGCAGATGGGGCCTAATTCAGTTAAAACTTTTTTGTGGGGAACAAAGCCCGGCATTTTAAAAAAGAAGGATGATGGTTCCTATTTGGCTTTCGTCGGTGTTTGCACTCACCTGGATTGCAATGTCAGCTATCTTGCGGACCAGAGGAAGTTTTTCTGTGCTTGTCATGATGGATGGTATGATGAGAATGGTCGAAACATAGGCGGGCCTCCTCCCAAACCGCTTCGTCGTCTTGTTGTTTCTATTGAAGAGGAAGATTTAATCATCAAGAGAGAAGGCGAGGAAAAGGTGGAAGACTAATGAAAACTGGAATTCAATCCTGGCTTGATGAGCGTTTTGGACTTTCAAACGTAGTGGGATTCTTAAAAGAAAAGACCGTTCCCCAGCACAAGCATTCAATCTGGTATTACACAGGAAGCGCCATCCTGCTCTTTTTCACCATTCAGGTCATCACAGGATTTATGCTCGTCTTTTATTATAAGCCCACGCTGGAAGGAGCCAATGAGAGTGTTGCCCGGATAATGACCGAAGTTCCTCTGGGCTGGATTATCCGGTCTGTCCACAGTTGGGCTGCTTCTTTTATGATTGCCTTTGTTGTTATTCATCTTCTCAGCACCTGGCTAGCCAAGTCATACCGGAAACCAAGGGAACTCACCTGGATGAGCGGGGTCTTTCTTCTTGCTGTTTCCCTGGTGTTTGGTTTTACTGGGTACCTTCTGCCCTGGGATGACCTTTCTCTCTCAGCTACCAAAGTGGGGACAGATATTCCTCGCTCCATCCCTCTAGTTGGAGTCTGGGTAACAAGATTGCTTCGAGGAGGGGAAGATGTTACGGGAGACACCCTGACCCGCTTTTTTGGTTTTCATGTCAGTATCCTTCCTGTTTTTATATTTATCCTTCTGGGTGTTCATATCTATCTCATCCAGAAACATGGAATGGGCCTGCCTCTTGCTGCCGAAGGTAAGAGGGAAAAGATGAGGGAGATTCCTTTCTGGCCAAATTTTGTCTTCCGGGAAATGGTTGTCTGGCTTCTGCTCCTGGGTATTCTTTTCTCTCTGGCCATCTTTTTCCCCCCTTCTCTTGATAAAGCAGCTGATTTGATGGCCGCTGCCCCTGAGGGGATAAAACCTGAATGGTATTTTCTTTTCCTGTTCCAGACTTTGAAAATCTTCCCGGCCAAGATTTTATTCCTGAACGGAGATACTCTTGCTGTCTTCTTGATGTTACTGGCGGGTATTCTGTTCTTTTTTCTACCTGTCATGGATAATAAACCCACAGAAAAGAAAGGTAGGATTATAACCATCATCGCTTTAGTGGTTATAGCATATGCTGTGGTCATGACGGTATGGAGTCTATTATGAGGTTAAGAAAGACAAATTTTCTGGGTGTGTTCTTGTTGAGTATCTTTTTTCTTTCTTTTTTCCTACCGGAGTTTGACTTTGCCCAGCAGGTCGGGAAAGAGGAACAGGAAGAGAAAATTCAGGCTAAAGATGTTCAAGAGAAAATTATCCCTTCTCCCCAGAATATTAAAGAGCAAGCAGGCATTTACGTTTTTGTGGTCTGGATGTGGATATCGATAGTCGTCCTTATTAATATCTTGAGGTTAAAAATAAAGGAAGTCGATAGGCTCCACAAGCTTCGGTTTTTATCCGTCAAGAAAAAATAAACTTTCCCAACCTGCGAAATTTTTCCTCTTTTTTTCGTCCTATGTGTTAGCCTGGATTATTCATAAAAAATGCCGATTAATATAGATAGCTTCTTTTCGAATAAGTGTTTATCAGGATCTACAGCAATATCAGGATATCTTTTTAATATTGCTGTAATTGCAGAAAGTATCGGCATTTTTTATGAATAATCCAGGTTAGTTAGACTGGCATTAGGTATTATGGAGCATTCTGAGAGAAGAAAAAATCGAAGCCTGCCAAAGGAGCAGGGACATAGATGGAGACTCAGAGAAAAATTTTTAAAGGGCGGACTCAAGGGATTTCTTGACTATGAGATCATCGAGCTTCTCTTGATTCTGGGAACTCCCCGCAGGGATTGTAAACAGCAGGCGAAGGAAGCTCTGAAAATATTCCAATCGTTGAGAGGAGTCCTGGGGGCTCCTTTTGATGAGCTCCAGAAGATAAAGGGAATCGGCCCTCATAATATTTTTGGCCTCAAGCTCATTCAGGAGGTTTCACGCCGCTTCCTTAAGGAAAGAATGATGAGCAGGCCCTATTGTCACTCTTCCAAAGAAGTGTTTGATTATCTTTATCATGCGCTCAGGGATTTAAGAAAAGAAAAATTTAAGGTCCTTTTTTTGGATGCGAAAAACCAGATACTGGAAGAGGGGACTGTTTTTGAAGGAACGGTGGACTCAAGCGCTGTTTACCCCAGGGAAATAATGAAAAAGGCCTTGAGATGGGACGCTTCATCGTTGATTTTTGTGCATAATCATCCCTCGGGCGATCCTGAGCCTTCTGTTAGTGACAGAGAGATCACAAAAGAACTTGTTTTTGCGGCGAATGTTATGCAGCTAAAGGTGCTGGATCACATTATAATCGGGAATAACTGCTATTTCAGCATGGCCGATGAGGGGATTATCGAGGATTATGATATAATGTTTCAAGATTTCAACAAGAGA
>Ga0255054_10000011_pt1 | contig 80258 bp, 67 predicted proteins | sample JV7_2_23_MG_FD_188634 | JGI IMG/M metagenome (GOLD analysis project Ga0255054, IMG submission 188634) | Seawater microbial communities from Jervis Inlet, British Columbia, Canada - JV7_2_23 | ecosystem: Environmental > Aquatic > Marine > Inlet | place: Canada: British Columbia | collected... | reverse complement strand
TCCCCTTCTTTTTCTAGTCTAAGTCTCATGCCATTATTAATTCCGGGTGGAATTTTTACCTTTAATTCTTTCTTTTCCCTCATTTTCCCGGAGCCGCCGCAGTCCCTGCAAGGAGTGGTTATAATTTCGCCTAATCCGTGGCAATGGGAACAGGTGCGTGAAATTGCAAAGAATCCCTGCTGATAGCGAACCTGTCCCTTGCCCTGGCAGTATCGACAGATAGATTTCTGAGTGCCAGGCTGCATTCTTGATCCCTGGCAAACAGAACAAAGCTCTACTCTGTCAAGTTTGATTTCTTTTTCTGCTCCGAAAGCAACTTCTTCTAAAGATACTTCAAGCTCTAAAGCAAGATCTCTTCCTCTTTGGGGATAATGGGCTCTTGCTCTTTGCTGATTTCCGAAAAGATCTCCAAAGCTGAAGCCAAAGAAATTTCCTAATATATCTTCAAAATCTTCAAAAATTGATGAATTAAAGCCGGAAAAGCTGCTAAATCCTTCTGCTCGTAATCCATCATGGCCGAATCGATCATATGTAGACCTCTTTTCAGGATCAATGAGCACACTGTAAGCTTCAGCTACCTCTTTGAACTTATCTTCGGCTACTTTATCGCCAGGATTCCTGTCAGGATGGTATTTAAGAGCCATTTGACGGTAGGCTTTTTTTATCTCCTCCTGAGTTGAATTCTGCGCTAAGCCTAGGCTTTCATAAAAATCTTTTTTTGTCATTTTCTAAGTTAACTTGGCAAGAATGTTTAGCCTGATTTATTCATAAATTATGCCGACACCAATATTTATTTTCATTGATATCTGTTCGTTACGCTGATTTCACCTCCAACAGAACATTCAATCGGTCTCAAATGCGTTTCTTTTTATTATATGTCGGCATAATTTAGCCTTCGGGCGGGCCGATTTCACCGCATCTGCTTCGTTACAGGGCATTTGCGGTGAAGAACCACAGCTGCATACCCTGTGCCTCGCATCTGCGGCAAACTCGATCCGTGAATAATCCAGGTTAGTTACCAACTCGTTCCTTATACTGAGGCTCATATTTATTAGTTTTTTTTGGGGACTATGACTTTTACAATGGCTGGACGAAGCAGCCTGTTATGAAGAGTGTAACCCTTCTGCAATTCCTCAGCAACTTCAGGCTCTTCAACGTCTTCTGATTCTTCAGTCATAAGAGCTTGGTGAAGATGAGGATCAAATTTTTTTCCCTTGATTTCTATGGGCTTAACACCTTGTTTCATCAGCAAGTCTTGATACTGTTTGTATATCATTTCAATGCCCTCTTGGAAGCTCTTGCCGTTTCCTTTAGTTTGAGTTTCTAAAGCTCTTTCAAAATTGTCCAGAACATCAAAAAGCTCTTTTAATAATTCAGAAAGGGCATATTGATAGAACTCACCTTTTTCTCGTTCTAACCTCTTTCTTAAATTTTCCATTTCAGCTATTTTTCTCAAATATTCTTCTTTTAGCTTTTTATTTTCTATTTTAAGAAGCTTGATTTCTGATTCTTGCTTATTCAGTTTATCTTTTAAAATAATGGCTTTATTTGGTCTTGGTTTATGCTCTTTTTCTTTCATCTCAGCAGGCTTTAATTCAGTCCTTTTTACCATATTTCCTCCTTACTGGTTGAAACTGATCTTTTGGCTTAGGCTTTTCGCAATACAATCCACTAGAGGTATGATTTTTTTATATTGAATTCTTTTCGGTCCTATTATGCCTAAGGAGCCCAGGATCTGGCTATGGTCTCCATAGTGAGAGAGGAAAAGAGAGCAATCTGATATATCGGGAATGTCCAATTCAGAACCAATCATTACTTTTACTCTGTCAAGACTGATGAAGTCAGAAAGGAGTTTGGCAAGTTTTGCTTTTTCTTCGAAATTCTGAAAAAGAGACTTTAACTTTTCCATATCAAAAAGATCATGTTTTTCCAAAAGCTTTGGTGTCCCCTGGAAAAAAATTTCGTTTTCTCGCTCCTCATGAGAAATATAAGCTTTCAACAGTGTAATCAATTTATCAATTATATTTTCATATTTTATCTTATATTTAGGAAGTTCGTGGAGGAGATAATCCCGAATGAAATGTAAGTTCTTACTTCTGAAGCTCTGATTGATATATTGAGAGGCCTTGTCAAGCTCAGCCTGAGTAAAATAGGTCTTTGTCTGAACAATCTCAGTTAGGACGAAGTTTGAAGGAGTGATCAAGATACTCATAATTTTGAATTCGGATATCTTGATAAAACGAACATGTTGAAAATTTATTTTTGAAATTCTCGGAGAAAGGACAAACCCCAAGTTATCAGAATAGTCAGCTAAAATCTTGGATACCTGGTGGAGGAAAGAGTGGAAATCACCCTTATGAAGAATAAGATTTTCGGACAGAAGCTCGATTTTTTGTTCAGGAATAATGGCTTTGTCGAACAGATTGTTTACATAGTGCCTCAAGCCTTTGTCCGTTGGGACACGCCCTGCAGATGTGTGAGGTTGAGAGAGAAAACCGTATTCTTCTAGTTTTGACATTATGTTTCTTACAGTAGCAGAGGAAACAGACAGAAGGCTCCTCTGAGCAATATATCCAGAGCTTATGGGTTTGGCTTTTTTTAGATAGCTCTCAACAATTAGGTTGAGAATTTGTCTGTCTTTCTCTCTCAAAATACCAGTTTGCACTGATCTACTCCAAAAATTTTATAGCATTAAATCTTAAATATTGTCAAATTACTTTATTCGTTCACTACATGAGTATAACATTTTTTAACCATCAGCTGCTGTAAATGTCTTTTAAATCAGCAAACTGCTTTTTGAATGGTTACATGTTGGCTGTAAAAAATTGGTATAGAATGAGATCAGGCTTTGAAAATTTGCATTTTTAATATCTGATCCTAAATTCGATGCTTCAGTTTATCTTTATCCCGGCATAGCCGACAACTTCATGATAATTTCCTGATGTATCTCCAGAAGTCTGATATTTTACAAGAGTTGCTTTCTTTGCCCCCAGTTCCTTTGAGGCAACAATAGCCGAGGTGGTGGGTTGAAAGCCACACATGCTGATATCTTCATGCTTCACGGTGTCATAAAGTCCTTTAGCATCTAGATTTAGCATCTTTTCAATGGCTAAAAAATCTTTTTTCTTCGCAACTTCATGCTCCACATAATGGCTCATATCCGTGCTGGCTACAATCATTACCTCTTCCTTGAACTCTTTAATGCTCAAGGAGATGGCCTTCCCCAGTTCTTCCAGCTCCTCGAACGAGATATGATAAGAAAGGCAAACTGGAACGATTGAAACATCTTTCTTAAAGTACTGAATAAAAGGAAGCTGGACTTCAAGGGAATGCTCGTTTAAATGGGCAATTTCATCTTCAGTAATGAGCGGAGATTGATTCAGGATAAGCTCTGCCAGTCTGGACTCAATCTTGACCAGGCCCAGAGGAGTTTCCCAATCCCCTTCTTTCATTATCGCGACACGAGACTGGATGGCTCTGTGACTTGGTCCCAGGATGACGAACTTATCTGGAATCTGGACAGAAGAGAAAACAGCTCCAGCTACTGGTCCAGAATATTCGAATCCTGCATGCGGAGAGACGACACAGATGGCCTTTTCCTTTTCTTTTTTTGGCTCAACCATTCTTTCGATCATTTTCCTGAGATCTTTTTCTCTGCCGGGATAAAAATAGCCACTCACTGCAGGTTTTCGTCTCAATTTATCCTCCTAATATAGAAATTAAGCATAACCCGCATTTTTGCCAAATTTTACATCTCCTCCTTCTTTTCTTTGAAAACTATATCCAGCTCTTTTAATTCTTGAAGAATGGGCGTATAAATTTCAGGTGTTACAGGAATATGGACTCCGGTCTTCTCTATTTTACCTTCAAGGATGAGCTTGGTGCTGATAGCCGCAGGTAAACCTACTGTCCGGCCCATTGAACTATCACCATGGGGGATACCAAAATCGATCAAGGTTGAAGTGATTTCCTCCTTTTTATCTCCAGGATAAGAGGCTATAAACTGATGCTGGAGCATAATCATATCTCTCTCCCCTTCTTCGTACTGAAGCTTTTCCAGCATTCTTGCACCAAGAATATTTAAAGGCGAGTCTTTCTCTAAAGGAAGGGGCTCGTCACTTAAGAGGCCGAGCCATTCATACCTCTGAATTATATCCGAGTTTTCCTCGATATTTAAATGAGCACTCAGCGATTTCTTGATGTCCTCTTCAGCAGGGCAGTTCATCAATTTTTTAAGAAGATCTTTGTAGGTTAATCCAGTCCAATCCTTTTCCTCTTCTTCAAGAAGCCCCAGGTCTGCGATTTTTTTAAGGGTTGAACACCATCCTTTGTTCCTGAGTGTACCTCTAAACATGGTTTTTGTTGATTTGATGCCGTAGAGCTCGATATAAGGAAGTGAATCTCGGTTAGGATATCCTTCAAACTCACCTAGGCCTTCTATGTTAATCGCCAGATAATTATCAAAAAGGTCCTGGGGAGGAATGAATATTTGTTGACCATCTTTTAGATATTGGGCTGAATTTTTTCCGGCAAGAAGAACTCCTGTCGGACTCCAGGAGAATTTATACCCGAAAGGATTGGTGTTTGCTTCAGGAGCTGGAAGACCGCCGCAGTAAGAAGTGAAACTCAAGATTTCTCCTCCCTTCTCTTCGACTTCATGGATAATTCTCATTGCTTCCATGTGGTCTATTCCTGGATCCAATCCGACTTCATTTAGGATCAAAATCCCTGCTTTCTTTGCCTCTGAGTCGAGATTCTTCATCACTTCGCTTACATAAGAAGTTGTAACCATGGCCTTTTTATAATCAATACAGTATTTTGCAACTATAGGATGGAAAGTATAAGGAACCATGCTGATAATAAGGTCTGCTTTAGAGATCTTATCTTTTAAACCTTCTTCATTCTTGAGGTTTAGCTCGCTAGCCTTGCCCCGGGGATGGTTATCAATGAGTTTCACAGCTTTGCTCACAGTCCGGCTGGCTACTTCAACCTCAAAATCTGGCTGGTCAAGTAAGTACCTGACCAGTGGCTTGGCCACGAGGCCTGCTCCAAGAATTAGTACTTTTTTCATTATGTCTCTCCTTTAATTTAATTAATAAAATTTATTATGTATTCATAATCAGGGGTAAACTTCCCTTTATATAGAATAACCGCTTTTTTAACTGCATCTGGAAGATTGCAATCTGCAAAATTTCCAGAAAAGTCTGCTTTAGCAATAGCCGGGACCAGAGGTTTGAGTGCATTGCTGAAGAATATCGAAGATTCAAGTGATATCTCAGCCGGCAAATTATCTGTAGCCATAACAACAATTCCCCTCCCCTCTACTCCATCTCTTGCCTTCTCTTCCAGGGGATCGTAGACAAAAACAGGATTGTCAGAAGTAGTTGCCTTGACTGTACATTCCACGGACCCTTCAATGTCGCAAGAAATATCCCCGATTATTCGCAGACGGGGTTTATCGTCCATCATAAAAAGTTGTCTCAAACTTTTTTTCGATGCAAATCTTGGATACTTGGGTGTCCAGAAAATACAATTGACCAGGACTGCGAGAAAAGAAAGATAAGAATCGAAAATTGATTTATACTTTTGAGGATTATCATAGTAGTCTTGGAGGTCAAAATTTTGACTCGCTTTGATGGGCTTTACCAGGTGTTCTTCTTTAAAAACAACCTTATAAACACTGCTGGCCGAATAATTTTTTTTCTCAAAGAAGGAGTTGATTTTCTTAGGTTCAACCTCTTCATAAGGCAAGAGATTTAATATCTCCTGGGCTCCCTGGGAGACATTACCATATCCTGTAAAGCCGAATACCAAGGGAACAAGAGAAAGGTCAAGACCATCATTGTAGATCTGCCACCCTACTTTTTTTATTGCTTCTTTAGCAGCAACCAGGCTTCCATATTCATGTGCCAGTTTGATCAAAGAGAAGGGATTTTTTATTTTCTCATGATTCAGCCTTTGTCCTAACGCCCAAAGAGTATCGATCATTCCAGCCTGTCCTGCCTGCATTCCAAAAAATAGAAGCCTTTGCTCTTTTTCGTTTACTATTCTCTCATAGTCGATCAAAGTACATTGAAGGTCTATCATTTTTTGAAGCATGGGCATATTCTGGGATTGTCCTTTTATAGTGTGAGAGAAGAATATATATATTCTTTCCTTTTTGAAAAATTGGAGAGGAATTTCTTTTATAGCAAAAATAATTGAGCACGGAGCAAGATCCTCTTCTATCATGGCTCCTTCTTGAAGATAGTCTTTGTCGGAGAAGATGCGGGTTGAGGAAGGCTGAAGCCAGATCTCTAAGGGATTATTTTTGACCATTTCCCGAACGTGAGCAGGAGTCAGAGGAGCCCTTCTTTCCCATGGACTTTTTTCTTCTCTTTTAATCCCAATCCGAGTTTTCATGACCTAGGTCTCCCTTTTAAGTTTCAAGATTATTGCATAAAAACCCAACCCGGTCAATCTTAGAAGAGTTTAATATTGACTCTGCTGATTGTTATCTTTAATAATAGTGTATCATGATTCGATTCTTTAACACTCTGAGTGGAAAATTAGAGCCTTTTAAACCAATCGTGGAAGGAGAAGTCAATCTCTATACCTGCGGCCCTACGGTCTATGATTTTGCTCACATCGGCAATTTACGTGCTTATATTTTTGAAGATTTACTCAAGAGATTCCTTGTTTTCAGGGGTTTCAAAGTCACGCATGTTATGAATATCACAGATGTGGATGACAAAACCATAAAAGGAGCCAATGCTGAGAAAGTAAAACTTCAAGAATTTACCAAAAAATATATCGATGCTTTTTTTGAAGACATTCAGAAATTATACATTTCAAAGGCTGATTACTATCCCCGGGCCACTGATCATATTCCAGATATGATAAAGATCATAAAGGGCCTTCTTGAGAAAGGATATGCTTATAAAAAAAATGGTTCTGTTTACTTCAATATTTCAAAATTTCCAAATTATGGACGACTTTCAAAGATTGATCTCCAAGAGCTCAGGCCTAGAAAAAGGATTGAATCAGACGAATATGAGAAGGAAAGCGCTAATGATTTTGCTCTCTGGAAAGACAAAAAAGAAGGTGAACCTTTCTGGGAAACTGAAGTAGGCTCAGGGAGACCGGGCTGGCATATCGAGTGCTCGGCTATGAGCTCTAAATACTTGGGCCAAACCTTTGATATTCACTGCGGAGGAGTGGATAATATTTTTCCCCATCATGAGAATGAAATTGCCCAATCTGAAGCGTTTTTTGGAAAAAAATTTGTCAATTACTGGCTTCATTGTCATCATCTCATAGTTGATGGGGAAAAGATGTCGAAGTCCAAAGGTAACTTTTATACCTTGAGTGACCTTTTAGCCAAAAATGTGGATCCCTATGCCCTCCGCTTTCTTCTTCTTTCCACGCACTACCGAAAAATGCTCAATTTTACCTTTGAGGCTCTCGAAGGGGCCAGTTCTTCACTCAAGAGGATAAATGACTTTCTGTATGAACTAAAGAATCGCCCGTTCGAAGAGGGAGAAAATAAGGACATTTCACGACTTGTTGAAGATACGAATAAAAAATTTATAGCTGGACTCGGTGATGACTTAAACATCTCTGTCGCTCTAAGAGCGCTCTTTGAAATGATTAGGAAAGCAAATATCTTAATCTCTCAAGGAAAAGTCTACAGAAAAGATGGAGAAAAGCTGATGTCTTCTATCCTTTCTCTTGATAATGTTTTAGCAGTTCTCCCCGTAGAGGAAGATGAGATTTTGTCTTCCAAGCTTATGAAGAAAATAAAAGAAAGAGAAAAAGCCCGGGCAGATAAAAATTATGAATTAGCTGACCAAATGAGAAAAGAGTTACTCAAAGAGGGAATTGTTTTAGAAGATACAAAAGACGGGGTTAGATGGAAAGTAGTTAAGAGCAAATCGTAAGGGTTTGATTTATCAAACCCGCATATTTATATTGTAGGTTTATATTGTAGGGGCTTGATTCATCAAGCCCACCTTTTTGTATAAAAAGTGGATTTATCAAACCAGTTATGATTAATAGATATGAACTCTAAACAATATGGCGTACTAAATATGCAGACACCTTTCGATCTTGGTAAGTTAGGCGAAAAAATTGCTCTTCACTTCTTAGAAGATAATAAATACAAGGTCACAGCCAGAAGCTACCGTTTGTTCAGGGGTGAAATTGATATTATTGCCTATGACCAGAAAACTTTAGTTTTCGTGGAAGTGAAAACAAGAAGAAGCACAAATTATGGTTTTCCTGAGGAATCTGTGACGCCATCTAAACAGCAACAGATTAGAAAGATCGCGCAGGGTTTTTTGGTGAAAAATAATCTTCAGGATGTGGAGTGCCGGTTTGATGTAATATCTATATCTTTTGATGAAAAGGAAGAATACTCCATTCGCCATATTAAAAATGCATTTTAAAAAAAGTGAAAAGAGGTGAATTCGTATGCACCGGATCCATCCTTCGAATGGAATTTGATGTCAGCCACCCCCTGGCCTAAGGCATGCCCAAAGAAGCAGCCACAATATTCGATAATAGCTGTGCTTTTGATGTTATGCCCTCATTTGTGGCAAAAAAGGAACCTAAAAGTGTATCCAAGTACCCTGAAGAAAATCCTCTGATGAGTGGTTGGATCTATGGTGATAGAGTAATTCGCCAAAAAGCAGCGATCCTGGATATTCTTTACGGAAAGGGCAAGATAATCCTTCTGGGCTTCCCAGTTCAGTTTAGAGCGCAATCCTACGGAACCTTCAAGCTCCTCTTTTATTATATTCTTTATGCAGGAGTTAAATAGTCGCAAGAAAAAGTCGAAACCTGGCCCTATCTTTTAGCCATCTCTTTATATGATAAAGAGGGGCTTGATAAATCAAGCCCCTACATAATGTAAATCAAACTCACAAAAAGTCGAAACCTAACCCCGCTTCTTGTAGGGGTTTGATTTATCAAACCCACATTTTAATTATAAAAATTATTTATTAAATGTAGCAACACTACCCCATATCTTTAAAAAAATAGGCTTGATAAATCAAGCCCCTGCATTAAAAATGCAAGATTTAATGAATCAAGCTCCTAATTATTGAGGAAGCGGTCGAAGAAGGCTGCAGTTGCTTTGTAGACCTTTAGCCAAATATCATGGCGTAGAAAACCATGTACTTCATCAGGAAATACGAGAATTTCAATATGGGCTTTTTCTAACTTTCTCAAGCGCTGAACCAGATCTGTTGTTTGGATGAAATCTACGTTCCTGTCGTCATCTCCATGAATAAAAAGGACCGGCGAACTCCAGTAATAAACGTCGGCAACGGGGGAAGACTGATAGGCAGAACTCATAAGATCCTCTCCGCTAATCCCCCAACCTCCTCCCTCGCGTCTTCTACCTCTGAGAGACCAATCATGGACACCGTGTAAATCTACGCCTGCAGCAAAGAGCTCAGAATCCCGGGCGAGCCCAAGAGCAGTTAAATATCCGCCGTAAGATCCTCCCCAGAGGCCAATCTTACTAGGATCAACTTCGGGACGTTTCTGTAAGTACTGGCCTGCAGCCACGATATCCTGGTATTCAGATGCACCTCGAGGCCCCTGGTCTGGAGCCCGGCGGAAATCATACCCATAGCCTATCCCTGAACGGTAGTTCACAGAAAGAACCACATATCCTTTGTAAGCTAAGTACTGATTCAGAGCGTATGCGCCATGGTAATAGCCCCGGTTGTGCCAGCCGAGATACATCTGTCGAATCGGTCCGCCATGCATGAAGATTGCAGCCGGCCGCTTATCTCTTGGTTTTGCTCCTTTGGGGAGAAAAAGCTGGGCATGAATTTTGAGTCCGTCAGCAGCTTTGAATATTACTTGTTGGGGCTTGACCAAATCCTTCCCAGGAAACTCGGCTGGAATGGCTTCAGGGGCGATGAGGCGTTTTTTCTTTCCTTTAAGGCTCATAACTGCCGGAGCCGCGGGTTGTGAAGCGGTTGAGCAAATGAAAATCAGATCTTTTCCGTCGGAAGCTAGGACTGGAGCCCATTCAATTCCCTCTCCTGCGGTGAGAAGTTTAGCCTTCCCACCCGTAACCGGAACCGACCAGAGATGCCTGCGATCAATATCACCTGAGTTTGAGTTGAAGATTAGAGTTTTCCCATCAGCTGATAGAAAGCTGTCTTCTGCTTCATATTTTCCTGGAGTGAGGCAAATAATTTTCTTGTTTTTGACAGATAGGGAGTAGAGGTGCATCCATTTTTCATGCTCAGAGTAAAAAACCAAGCGGTCTTCTGCTGCCCAGCGGAGTGTTTTGGATGGATAATACTGAGAAAAGCCTCCGGTTTCATTCGGACACTGCCATATTTCTTTTGCCTTCCCGCTGTAAACATCTGCAACCAACAAAGTAAATTTTGCCCCTCCTCTGAAAGATGGTCTTCCCATGGAGCCAGCAAAACGAATAAAAGCGATGTTTTTTCCGTCTGGAGACCAAACTGGATAGCCGTCCCTGTCCACAGAAGGAGAAATCCAGCTTATGGATTTGCCTTTAAGGTCATAAATCCCGATAAAACTGTGATCATCTCTGGAACTGACAAAGGCAAGCTTTGAGGCATCAGGTGACCAGATTGGGGAACGGTTCCTTCCGCGAGCTTTAAACAGAAGTTTAGGTTTTGAAGATTTATCGAGGGATGTCAAGTATATTTTCCCTTTTAAAGTGAAGGCCACAGAATTTCCGCTTGGCGAGGGTACTGGATTGCTTCCTTTCCCGAGTCGCCAGGGCTCGCCTCCTTCAATCTTTATGGCCCAAACGGCCTGTTCTGTCCCTTCAGGATTGGAAGTAGGGTTGGGATTTTCTCCTGCTCTATTTGCAGATCCTCCTCTAACATAAACGATGATTTTTCCTTCTGGGTCGAAACCAAGCCCGCCTAATTCCTGGCCATCGTCAAGGGAATATGCTGTGAGCTGGCGAGCCTTGTATTCTGGCGCCTTGGCCGCCCAGATATTCCGTTTCCCTTGCCAGTTAAACACCCAGGCCACAAGATCACCCTTGGGAGAAACCACCAGGTTAGAGGGGAAAGCATAGCTCAGGATGTTTTCAAGTGTAAAAGATTGAGCCTGCTGAAACATAATAAATACAAACAAAAGGATGAAAATACAGAGAAAGCTTGACCTTCTCTTGGAGTTTGATAGATTCATTTTTTCCTCCTTTCCTTTTAGGTAAAAGGTGCGGGTTTGATAAATCAAACCCCTACAACTAGTTAAAAGGAATAGCTTAAGCCAAATATAAAATTCCTTCCTGGCTCTTCAACGCTATCAGGATCCGGTCTTGCCAGATAATTCTTGTTTAAAAGATTGGAGAGGACAAGATAGATGCGGAAAGATGAATTATAAAGATAACTGGCTTTGATATTTACCACTCCGTAGCCTGGAATTACGATTTCTGCGGGACCGGGCATTTTTTTCTCCTGTTGAAGAGTCGTGTTTATTTCGAAAGAAAAACGTTCAATCCAGAGCCGTGTTCCCATAAAAAGGCGAGAAGGGGGAATATCATTCAAAGCGTCTTGGGTTGTCTTGCTTTTGCCTCTAAAAGAGAAAAAATTGCCAAATATTTTCCATCCAGGGAAGGGATAATATTCAATTTCCAGCTCATATCCGCTGATCTGTCCCCTGTTAACATTCCCATATGTATAAATTCTTTCATCTGGATCTATTCGGTAACGTTCTATTAAGTCATTTATCTCATAATAGAAAGAGTAAATGCCGGCAAAAAATCGCTTGAGGATTAGTTTTAAGCCTGCATCAAGATTAAAGCTCATCTCTGGACTAAGGTCAGGATTAGCATTGATAAATCCCCTGCCTGTGATGCCCGTATAAAACATCTCGTTCAGGCTCGCAGCTCTGTAGGCTCTTGATAGATTGCCGAAGATGACAATCTGCTCGGATAGCTTGGCCGAGCACCCCAGAAAACCTGTCCAAGCGTAATATCTTCTTTTCTCAGCGGCGGCGGCACCTCCCGGCAAGGCACCTATCTGGAGAGAATCCCAGCGAATCCCGCTTACAACGTCGAGATTTTTTATACCAGAGTAATCAAATGATAAAAAGAAGCCAATATCTTTTCTGTCCCCATCTGCAAAAGGCCATTGTTCAAAAACTGCTGTGATATTGCCGTCGGAATCGAAACTCTTGTCTATATTGTATGCCTTGACCGAGGATCTACCATAAAAGTCTGTTCCTCCTTTTAGCCGCAGGTGCTTTCCGATTTTTTTCCCGTATGAAAGATGAAATCCGTAATCCATACTCTGTGTCTTGCTGTATGACTCCTCTGTTGTCAGGGAATCCTCTTTATTCTCTTTTATTGTTTCTAAAAAATGGGGATTAAAATATGCCTGTAAAGTTAACTCCCCTCCCTTCCCTAATCCTCTTTCATCCCAGTGAACCTGGAGAAGGTTTTGGTTTTCCTTGGGATACCAGGTTGGTTTTGTTAAACTGTCTTGATTTGCTTTTCCAATATCGTATCCCCTTGACCCCATATAGCTTAAATGAAACTCTCTTTTTTCTTTTATATAGGAGACTTTAGCAAAGAGGCTTCCTTGTGTGAATTGTGACTGGAGGACTTCGCCCGAAGGAGAGGAATAATTCCCGGCATCATTCCCTTGGAAAGAGAGGAGGAAACCTGCATTTTTTTTGCTGCCTTCAAGAGAAAACCCTAGTCCTTTTTCCTGGTTGATCGAGCCGTACTTTGCATTGATTTTCCCGCTAAATCTTTCCTGTATGGATGGTTTTTTTGTAAGAATATGGATGACTCCACCTATCGCATCAGAGCCATAAAAAACTGAAGAAGGACTTCTCAGTACCTCTATTCTTTCAATATTTTTGGGATCAACAAAGGAAGCATTTGGGCCTGTACGTCTGTCGCTTGTCACGCGAGCATTGTCAATCATAATCAGTACTCTTCCTCTTGCTAACCCGCGGATATTGGGAACTAGAGAAAAACCGCCTGCTCCGATATTAGATACTCCGGGTATGTTCGAAAGACTTTCAGTGATGTTTGAAGACATCTTTTCCTCGAGAGTTTCCTTGGGAATGACCGTTTCAGCAGCTGGAACGCTGGTGGAGGATTCAGGATATCTCAAAGCAGTAACTACAATCTCTTCTCTCTGCATGATATAAGGAATAAGCCTCACAATAACCTTTCTTGAAAGCTCCCTGGAGGTGAGGACAATTTCTTGTTCTATGTAATCTGGATGAATGATTTCAAGCCTGATCTTTTCTTCGTCTGGGACAGCAAGTGTAAAAAAACCCTTCTCATCCGTCAAAGTCTTGTTTCCGCTCTGACGGTGGCGAACAACAGCTTCTACAATAGGTTTTCCCCCAAGATTACTTACCTCTCCCTTGATTTCAACGGCTAAAGATTGGGTGACCAAAAGAAAAAACATTAAGGGCAGAAAAGCTACTTTTCGCATGGTAGAAAGCTTATTATAATAAATTGATTTCCACTGTAAAGAGAATATTCACTTTTGATCTGGGTGTTCATTATCGTTGATTAGCCTGATTTATTCATAAATTATGCCGGCACCAATATTTATTTTCATTGATATCTACTCGTTATGCTGATTTCATCTCCAGCATAACATTCAATCGGTCTCAAATGCGTTTCTATTTATTAAATGTCGGCATAATTTACCCTTCGGGCGGACCGATTTCACCGCATCTGCTTCGTTACAGGGCATTTGCAGTGAAGAACCACAGCCGCATACCCTGTGCCTCGCATCTGCGGCAAACTCGATCCGTGAATAATCCAGGTTAGTAATTTTTTTATACTGATAAAATCAAAGAATTAGAGCGTGGCATTTCAGGGAATGTCTCTCTTTTCACTCGGGGCCTCTTCCTTCTTTAATCTGGGCCTTACTCTTTGTGGCCTGCATGTTTTTTTATTTGTTTTACGATTGAACGGTCATTCGATTTTTTCCATAAAGTTTTCATATCCTCGTTGAAAACAGGGTGAACTGTATCAGGGGATATTTCCACAAAGGGAAGAAGCACAAAATTTCTTTTTTCCATCCTGGGGTGGGGAATCTTGAGCTCTTTTTTCCGGATAACAGAGTCCTCAGCCAGAATGATGTCTATATCTATTATTCGAGGTCCTTTTTTTTGTCCGAGCTTTCTTCCCATTTTTTGTTCGATTTTTTTTGCCAAGTCTAAAAGAGCCTCAGGCTTAGCCTTTGTCCTGACCTCTACAAGCTGGTTATAAAACCATGGTTGAGAGGGAAAATCAATGGGTTGAGTCTCATAAATGGAGGACATTTTAAGTATTTCAACACCTTCTTTTTCCAATGAAAAGAGAGCAAGGATTAAGTTTTTTTCCTTGTCTCCAAGGTTACTGCCAAGACTTAGAAAATATCGCATATAAGAAATAAGAGTTTAGAATTGTGTCGGAAATTTCATGAAAGGTTAAAGCTCAAGCAATCCGAATCTTTTCAAAACTCTCAGAACCGCAAAGGTCACCCAGAGATGGTCTTCTATGGAAGATTTTGGATTTCCAGCCTCCCAATAACCCTGCTTATTCTGTTGTTTAAGAATCCAGTTTAATCCCTTTTGGAGATTTTCGTCTTCCAAAGAAAAACCAATCTTGGAGAGAGAATCAAGACTGCCTAAAATATCAGTGGCCCAAAAAGGATACGTGAGCTCTTCCCAGAAAGAAGGAAGGCATCTGTCATTATACTTATCTGCCTTAAAAAAACGGCTCAACACTAGCTGCCCTGCTTTCCTGGCCTCCTTACTCTTGCTCCATGTTGGAGAAGCCGCTAAGGCGCGCAGCACCATGCCCGTAACAAGATGGGAAAAAGGTCGAGATGTATCAGGTTTTATAGGATCAAGTTTTAATTGGGCTTCATAATTATAGCGATTTTTGAGCTGTTCTTGATCTATAGTCCGGTACGGAATGACCCAGCCTCCATCATTCTGTCTGTTATTGGAAATCCAGCGGAATCCTTTCTGGATCTTTTCATCTTTATCGTGACCAAAAAGACACAAGATTTCAAGAGACAAGGCATGATATGTGGGTGCATATTCATTAAGATAAGCTCCGCGAAAATCTCCTGCTTTAGATTGCGTAGAGAATACGAATTTTATCGCCTTTTTAACTCCTTCATCTTTCAGAGTGCAACCGAAGTTATATAATTTGAACATATTTTTTAATGTATCGATTACGTAATAGGACTTTTCCCAGCGAGGATGACCTTCGTACTTTCTTTTACACCACCCACCGTTGGGCTTTTGACTTTTCAAAATCCTGATGCGGGAAGCGAATTTTTGCAGGTTTTTGAATTCCCTATCTATTGGAACTTCAAGAATATCCTTTTTCAGCCAGTAAAGGATAGGCAAGTTCCCTCTTGCCAGAAGAAACTCGATGGCTTTGTTAGGATTAACTTTCATCTGGGATCTTAACAAACTAATCTTATCTCAGTTTACCTTTTCAGGATTAATGATGATGCATAAAAATTCAAAAGGCTCTTGAAAAGGATTTTTGAACTGGTGATTTTTATTTTGTTCTATTAATAGGCTTTGTCCTTGGGAAACAGTGATATCCTCTCCATTTTCATCGACAACCACTCCCCTGCCTTTCTCTATTTTGACAACATGCTCATGGTCATGACTATGGAAAGGAGTGTGACCTTCAGGAAGGATTTTGAAATGCCTCATGACGATTTTAGAGGAGCCGTCGTCAGGTCCGATGAGGATTTTCCTTGTGACGTTTTTAATTCCCTCTTCCTCAACTATGCCTTCAAGTACGTCATCGTTTTTTTTAATGATCATTTTCTCTCTCCCGAATCTTTGCCATATCCATAAAGGGCCATTCCCGGGAGTCCGCCGGTGTGCTTTCCTTTTTCTACAACCAGCTCTCCGTTAACAATGACATACATAAGCCCCTGACTGTATTGATGAGGGTTGGAAAAAGTGGCCTTATCGGCAAACGTATTTCTGTCAAAAATAGTCAAATCTGCATACAGCCCTTCTCTAATTATTCCTCTATTGTTAAGCCTTAATGTCTGAGCTGGTAAAGAAGTCATCTTTTTTACGGCTTCTTCCAGCGAAATAATTCCACGTTCTCTTACAAAATGGCCGATGACTCTGGGAAAAGTGCCATAGTTCCTCGGATGGGGAATTCCTTCTCCTTTAACTCGAACTGCGCCATCAGAACCGTGCATATTGTAAGGAAGGCGCATTAAATCCTCTACATCTTTCTCATCCATCTGGAAAAAAACTCCTGAAGCTCCTCCGTTTTTCTCGATATCAATGATTAAGTCCGCAGCACTATCTGTAGTTGATTTTTTGCCTTGAGCGACAAGTATTTCCTGAAGATTTTTGCCTTCATACTCCGGAAATTTCTCTGAACGGGCAATATAAATAGTCTCTGGCTTGTTAATTCCCTTTGTTGAAGTAAGTCTTCTTTTGATGATGAAAGATTTTATTTTTTGAAAGGCTTCTTTATCCTCTAATCTCTCCAGGAATTTTTCTTTCCCACCTTCAAAAGCCCAGGAGGGAAAACTGCTGGTAAAGCCAGAGCTCGTTGCTGTATAAGGATATTGGTCAAGGGTGACTTCAACGCCTCTTTTGCGGGCATCTTCGACTGGTCCGGTTATCCTTTCCAGTTGATTCCAGACAGCATCGTCGGCCAATTTTATATGAGCAATTTGGACAGGGATATTGTTTCTCTCGCCTATTTCGATAGCTTCTTCAATTGCTTCAGTTATATGGTGTCCCTGATCTCTAATATGGGTTGCATAGATTCCTCCATAGCGGGAAACAACAGAGGCAATCTGGACTATTTCTTCTGTCTTGGAATAAATCCCAGGGAGATAGGAAAGGCCTGTTGAAAATCCCAGGGCGCCTGCTTTCATCTCTTCATCGACCAGAGCCTTCATCTTTTCCATCTCTTCCTCTGTAGGTGCCTCCATCTTAAAACCCATAACCTTCCGTCTGATTGTGTTATGCCCGACAAGGCAGCCAAAATTTACAGATACTCCTCGATCCTCGATTTTTTTAAATTGCTCCTTCAAGGGAAAACGATGACCTCCGCAGTTTCCACCAATAACAGTCGTTACCCCCTGATAAATGTAGTTATCAACGGTAGGGATCTCTGCAATTTTGCGGTCACAATGGGTATGGATATCGATAAATCCTGGGCTGACAATTAAATTCTTTGCATCAATGCTTTTCTTTCCTTGGCTTTCATCTATAAAGCCAATCCTGACAATCTTTTGTTTCTTCAGGCCTATATCGCTTTTAAACCAGGGATTTCCGGTGCCATCTATTATGAAGCCGTTTTTTATCACAAGGTCATAAGGTTTTTCCAGGAAGGTGCAGTTCGAAAAGCAAACAAGAAAAACTAGCCCGAAGAAAAAGAATAATTGTTTATAATTCCTTCTCATCCATACTCCTTAGATAACATTATTTCATAGGAAGAACTATAAATTTTAGTCCAAGTTGAAAATCCCTGTCAATTTTTTATGAAAAATAATTTGATTTTACCCTGGAATTTAGTATAAATTTTATTTTAAGCAGTTTTCCCAAATAATTGGTTTTTTAGTACTTTTGGAGGAATTGAATGGATAAGCTTATCTTCCTTGATAATGGAGCAACTTCTTTTCCCAAGCCAGAAGAAGTCTATGCTTTTATGGATAATTTCTATCGGAATTTTGGAGTTAATCCTGGACGTTCTGGGTATGACCTATGCATGGAAACTGGAGAATTAGTGGAAACAAGCCGAGAAATCCTGACAAAATTTTTTAACGGAAAAAACCCGAATAGACTTTGTTTTTCTTATAACTCTACGGATGCTTTAAATCTTGTAATAAATGGAATCCTAAACGAGGGCGATCACGCGATAACCACAACAATTGAACATAATTCCGTATTAAGACCGCTTTATCACCTGTATAAATACAATGGCGTTGAAGTTGATTATATCCCTTTTGATGGAAAGGGGTTTGTGGACCCTGATGAATTTCCAAAAAAATTCAAGAAAAATACTAAACTTGTCATTATCAACCATGCCTCCAATGTAATCGGGACTATTCAGCCTATTAAAGAGATAGGGAAATACTGCAGGAAGAATGGAATACCCTTTGCCATTGATGCTTCTCAATCGGCAGGAAAGATCGCCATTGATATCGAGGAGATGAATGTGGACGTGGTAGTTTTCACCGGTCACAAGTCTTTCCTTGGTCCTACAGGGATTGGTGGTCTCTATGTCAGGGAGGGAATTGAGATAAGGCATACTCGAGCAGGTGGAACAGGAGTTCGTTCTGCAGTGCGCACGCACCTGGACGAGTATCCCTACAGGCTTGAATACGGGACATTGAATATCCTGGGAGTGGCTGGCCTCCAGGCAGGATTGAGATGGATAAAGAAAAAAGGATTAAACAATATCCATAAGCAAGAAATGAAACTAACAGCAATGCTCAGGGATGGGCTTAAAGAGATAGAGGAAGTGACTTTATACTGCCAGGATGATTTAAAAGACCATATCGGTATTTTTCTCTTTAATATTGATGGTTTAGAAGCCTTAAATACAGCCACTATTCTTGACGTGGACTACAATATTGCTTGTCGATCAGGCCTTCATTGCGCGCCGCTTGTCCATGAGCAATTAGGCACAGATAAGATTCGGGGAGCAGTTAGATTTGGGGTTGGCCCTTTTAATACCGAAGCACAGATAAGGACAGCCGTAAAAGCAGTAAAAGAGATTGCTAAGTCAGGGAAATAATAAATCAAGCAAAAATACTGTTACTGGTTTTTTCTCTTACCGGCTTTTGCTAAGTAAAGAAAGGCTTTAAATTTATTCTTCATAGCACGGTTCAAGGACACAGCATCTGGCAGCCCCTTTTTTGCATTCCTCGCGCTTCTCTGGTTTCTCTAAAGTGCAGCAGTGGATAGTGCAGACTTCAGGGCTGTGATGGAAAAGCTCGGTGCTTAAATACTTCATTCCTGAGTCAGGAATGACTGTTACCACAGTTTTTTCCTCCCCTAATTCTCTGGCTACTTTGAGGCTAGCAAAGGTGTTAGCTCCCGCAGAGTATCCAGCGAAAATGCCTTCGAGGCGTGCAAGGCGGCAGGCAGTCGCTTTAGCCTCGATATCAGATACTTTTATTATTCCGTCGCAATCTTCATGCTGGAAAAGATCAGGAATAAATCCTTCGCCTATTCCCTGGATTCTATGGTAGCCATGGCACTCTCCAGAAATAACAGCCGAATCGGCAGGTTCAACCACATAAATTTTTGCGCTTGGATTTTTTTCCTTTAAACCTTTGCTTACTCCCATTGCTGTCCCAGAAGTTCCTACTCCGGCAATGAAAACATCTATCTGGCCGTTTGTTGCTTCCCAGATCTCCTCAGAAGTTGTCATCTGGTGAGCGAGTGTATTAGCAGGATTAGAAAATTGATTGGGCATGAAATGCCCTGGCCTTGAGGCAAGCTCTTGTGCCTTGGTCAAGGTGGCTTCCACATCTTCCTTGGTAAAAGTTCCTGGTTCAGCTTTACCATGGCTGTGAACAAGGACGATTTCAGCACCAAAAGCAGCCATCATGTCTTTTCGCTCCTGGCTCATTTGTTCAGGCATGACAGCAATCATGCGATATCCCTTCAAAGCGCAGACTAGGGCAAGGCTTGTTCCCGTGTTCCCACTCGTCGGCTCCACGATACTATCCCCTTTTTTTATTATTCCTTGTCGCTCTGCTTCTTCAATCATGTGGAGAGCAATTCTGTCTTTTACGCTCCCGCTCGGGTTGTAATACTCCAGTTTTGCCAATATAGTCGCTTTTATGTCCTTTTTTATTCGGTTAAGACGGACTAAAGGTGTATGTCCTATCAAATCCAACACACTATCATATATTTTCACGGTTAATGCTCCTTTATATTCTCTGAAGAATATATTTATTACTGAGGCTATTATAAAAATTGTATAGTACTTAATTCAAATGTTTTTAAACTGGTCCTTATTCCTGATGATTAGCAAAGCATCTGCTGCGATCTCGCAGATGGTTTTCACTTCGACTCCAAGCTTGTAATGCTTATTGAGTTCCATGAGTTGATCAATGCAATTGTGACAGGGAGCTGCGACGATTTTAGCACCAGTTTTTCTGATTTGATCTGCTTTTATTTGGCCTGCCTTAAGGCGTCGCTGGCTGAAACGGGTCATGGCCAGTTGGCCGCCTCCTCCCCCACAACAAAAATTTTTCTCCCTATTGGGGCTCATCTCGATAAAATGCGACACAGCATGTTTTAGAATATACCGCTGTTCTTCCACTATTCCTCCCAACCGAACAAGGTTGCAGGGATCATGAAGAGTAACAGGATTGGGGTTGGGAGAAGGATCGAGTTTAATGCGGCCCTGCCGGATATAGTCAGCCACAATATCAAGAATACTCTTGACTTCAAAATCGTATTTTTTGCCTAACCATTCCGGGGCTTCCCATCTGGCAGCGCTAAAGCCATGGCCGCATTCTGCAAGGACAAGTGTCTTGCAGCTCAATTTTTTCATAGACTGGACTAACCGATCTGACATGGTTGCAGCTGCTTCGTCATTTCCTGTGAAATAGCCATAATTGGTGACGTCATAGTTATCACTGGATAAGGTCCAGCTCTCACCTGCTGCATAAAACATCTTGCCGACTGCGAGAATTGATAAAGGAAAAAACATTGGTTCCTTAGGATTGACTGTGTAAAGGAGCCTGGCTCCTTTTTTATCCATCGGAAGCCTGGCCTGTTTGTCACCTACCTCATCCTGGAGTTCCTGTTCTAACCATTCTACTGTCTCAATCCAGTCTTCTTTAACTATGCCCATGTTGTTCCCTTTCTCCAGTGCAGTATCGACAGTGGATTGGAGACCAGGGGGAACAATACCCATTGAAGCCAGTGCGCTTCTGGCTGTCCTTATAAGAAGATGAATATTTATACCCAGGGAACAATTCAAAGAACATCTGCCGCACAACGTGCACCTTCCAAAAAAAGAATCAACCCATTCTCCCACCATCGCCTGATTGAATTCTTTCGCTCCTGTCCAGCCAGGGAAGTTTTTCCCGACAAAACTAAAATATTTTTTAAATACTCCCTGGACCAGACTCAATTTATAAGCGGGTAGAGATTGAACGTCCTCATGGGTCAAATAATAATGGCAGGAATCGGCACAGAGGCCGCAATGAACGCAAGAATGAAGATAGGCAGCATATTCTTGATTCAGCTTTTCTCGAAAAATTTGGAGGGCTTTCTTCAGGTCTTCTGGTTTGAGCTGTATTATCTTTTCTTCTAAAACGTCTTTTATATGAGCATTTTCACTCATTGAATTTGGAATTTGATTCTCACGATGTTTAAGTTTCAATATTCATGCCCTAAGATTTATGTGGTTTTGGAGGAAGAACGCCCCTCCTGCCATAAAAAAGGCCAAAGAGAATTCTGGCGTAAAAAAAGAAGAAACAATGGCGAATTTTTCCAACAGGGATATACAGAAACATCACGATCGCCAGGAAAAAGAATATTGGAGTTGCCCTCATAGAATATGTATGGACAAAGGCAAAGATCAGGAAGAGGTCCACTATGATATTTGCCGTGAAGTCATCCGGGTAACTTATTTTTCTTATCTGAGGCAGTAAAATTCTTTTAAAGAGGAGAGTAAAGCCGCCGAGAAATCCCAGAACAAACAGAAACCGCAAGAGGGAGATAAAAAGTCTGGATAGTTCCAAAGAAAAAGTGAGGGAAAGAAGATAGAATAAAGCTGAAAATATGCCGGCATGATACAACATTCCTGCAAAATATGAGGGAAGGTGCTTGCCTGAGCTCTCCTTCTCCCAGGGCAACATCCCCCGTCCGAGCGCATAAAAAATTCCCTTTTTTGCATCACCTCGAGGCTTGGCATAGAGAGGTTTTTTACCGAAGGAAAATGTCTTCATAACAAGGAGGGAAAGAGCTATAACAGATAAAAGAAAAGAGAAGATGACGCCAAATCTTAAAAAAGAAAGCATGCAGGTTTTTCCTTCCTGAAGAAAACCATCAGAGAAAGCATGAACGCCTCGTCTTCCTAAACACAACCATCGGGTTTGGGAAGCCCGGCGACCTTGCAGGCTCCTCTTGCAGGGCCTGAAGGGAAGAGTTCAAAGATGTATCTCAGCTGAAAGCCTGTATTTTTACAGAGCTTTCTAACCATGGGAGCTAATTTCTTTTCCAGATAGTAATTTCTAATATAGTTAATTACCGCCCAATGATCATCTGTCAAATTTTCTATTCCCTCTTCTTCTCTGGCTAAAAGCTCGGCCACTTCCTTGGCCCAATCCTCATGATTAGCTAAAAATCCTTCTTCACTGACTTCTATCTTTGTCCTTTTTACTTCTATAAAAGGCATTACCAACTCCTCAATTATTTTCTTCTTTAAAACGAGCTATTATAACATATCCAAGTTGCATGTTTTAAATTATTTCTTAAAAGTGGAAGGAGGCGATTAAAGTTCACTGAATAAAGTATTTGACAAAAAAGAGGTAAAAATCGTTATTATGAATGCAGTGAAAATATATCGAATTTAAGAAAGGAGGATGTCTACCTATGAAAAAACATATTAACTGGATGTTATCCATTAGTCTGATTCTTATAATCGCTTCTGCGTTAACGTACACTATTCATTATTTCATTTTTCGCGACCTTCACCACATTTTCATTTATATGATAGGAGATTTTGGGTTTCTATTTCTTGATGTACTTCTTGTAATCTTGCTCATCGAGAGGTTGCTTTCCAGAAGAGAAAAGCGATCTATCATGAACAAGCTAAATATGGTTATCGGGACTTTTTTAAGTGAAGTCGGGCTGGAGCTGCTCAGGAAATTTTCTAATTTCGTCATAAACTCCCAAAACTTAGAACGACAGCTAGAGCTCAGCCCTGATTGGGAGAAAAAAGACTTTAAAAAAGCAATGGCTGCTGTCCAGAATTTCCCCTATGAAATTAAAATTGATAAAAGTTGTCTCCTTGAAATTCGTGAGTTTCTTCTCAGTAAGCGATCTTTTTTGCTGCGTCTCCTTGAAAATCCCAACCTGCTTGAGCACGAGCGTTTTACCGATCTACTCTGGGCTGTTTTCCATTTGACAGAAGAGCTGGTATTTAGAGGAGAACTATTGGAAGACCTTCCAGATGCTGATTATAAACATTTAACCATAGACCTTCAGCGTGCATATTCGAAGCTGACAATTGAATGGATATCTTACGCTGCCCATCTAAAAGAGAACTATCCTTTCCTCTATTCTCTTGCTGCTAGAGTCAATCCGATGAATCCGCAAGCTTCTCCAGTTGTAAGCTAATACCGCAGGAATTTTATTGATCAAAAATCGAATTTTTTGCCCTTGCAGAAAAGGATAGTATCTTTTAAAATTATTCGATAGATATTATAAGAGGAGGGCGAGATGGCTGAGCGCCGATTAAGGATTTTTTTTACAGGTTTACTTGTCTTTATAAGTTCCTTTCTTTTGTTGTCTGCTCAGGCAGATCTTTCTGTCAATGACATTGTGGACAAAAACATCCAGGCAGCAGGAGGAAAAGAGGCTTTATCAAAGGTTAAGAATTACTCTTTCAAACATGGCCTTAAAACCTATTATATGGCGACTTCCGGCCTTATGAAGCTTACAGATGGCAAGGATCCTGTCATTACTGAGGTCTTCCTTGTGGATGAGGACAAGGTTAAAAGAAATTGCTTCAATAAGATTGCCGAGTTAGTAGGGTTTGTGAAATCCACCTATCAATGTCTGAATAAGCTTAGGGGTGGATTATTCACTCTCATTAATTTTAAAGATCAACTGGAATTTAAAGGACTGAAGAGTTTTGGGCCTAAAAAACATTATATGCTGACGACTGACATAGGAGAATTAAAGGTTGAATTTTATCTTGATTCTGATGAATTCACTCTCAGAAGATTAGTCTTTAAAGGTTTTGACCAATCTCGAGGAAAATACGAAGTTAACCATGACTTTGGGCCATATCAGGAGATAAACGGAATTAAGATTCCTTCTTCCTGGTTTAGCTCTCAGGTTGGAACCCGGGGCAGCAATTATGGAATTTCTGATATGAAAATAAATCTACCCCTGGCTAAAGACTTCTTCTCCCGCATCGAAGTGAATGTCGGTGAAGTGGAGATCGCAGAAGGAGCCCTGAGCGGAAATGTCATCGAATCTAGCTTCAGGCGAAACATGCTCCAGATATCAACCAACTGGACAGATGAATGCATAGAGGGAGCTGGATTTAAATCAAAAGACAAATTGATTCTTCAGGTGGGCAATAAAGAGATTGAAATAGATTTTTATGAATCATTTCCGCCAAGAGAAACAATTGGCCCGGGATCAAAGTTTATGGTGCTGAACCGAAAAAGTGCAAATTATTTCATTTACCTTATATCTCCCGAATACAAACAACTTTTGGAAGAAATAGTGCCCTTGTCCCCTATCCGAGTGAAAAGAAAATAAATGAAAAAAGGAGAGAATAATGTCCCGTAGGAGCTTGATTTATCAAGCCCACCTCTTAGTGAAAATAAATAAATAAAGGAGAAAGTTATGGCTAATGTGAGTCGACGTAATTTTTTTAAGGCTTTGACATCTGGAGTATTAGGCATCAGCCTTGCAAAAAACGTAAGGCCAAGCTTAAAGGATACAGGGGCTGCCCAAGGCAAGCCTTCTCCGATTAAAATTCAGAAATATAATACTCTGGGAAAAACTGGAATAAAAGTCCCAGATGTTAGCTGCGGTGCAATATCTTTCTTTGAGCCGAATGTTTTAAGGTATGCTTATGAATTAGGAGTTACCTATTTTGACACAGCAGAAGGCTATATGCGCACCAAGAGTGAAACGTTTATGGGCCAGGCTTTAAAGGAAGTGAGAGATAAGGTAATCATTACAACCAAACATCCTTATTCTCCCCGGATGCAAATCACAAAAGAAAATGTCATCAAAAGGTTAGAGGCAAGTTTAAAGCGCATGCAGACAGATTACATCGATATTGCCATGGTTCATCAGGCTGAAGACCTTGCCATTCTCGAAAATGAAGAAATCCAGGCAGCCTATTCTCAAATGAAAAAAGAAGGGAAAATTCGCTTTACTGGATTTTCTACCCACAGTGCGACACTCACCCTGAAGCAGGCTCTTAACAATGATTTTACTCAGGTTGTTCTCTTTATATACAATCACATGGAAGGCAAAGAGATCGAGCCTCTTATCAAGCAGGTTCACCAGAAAGGGATTGGAACTGTTGCGATGAAGATTTTTGCCGGGGGAAAACAAGGTAATCTGAAATCTCTTGTTTCCCGGGAAGTTAGCTATCCTCAGGCAGCAATTCGCTGGGTAATGAACAATCCTAACATTGACTGCTGTATCCCAACCATGAGCAGTTATTCTCATGTCGAGGAATATGTGGCTGCATCGGGGCGACCGTTAAGCACAGCTGACTTAAAGATGATTGCTGCCTATCAACGTCAGGCCAATAATCAATACTGCAGGGTGAGCTGTAAGGATTGTTTATCTTCCTGCCCGGATGGTGTTGCTGTTAATGATGTCCTTCGTTATAAAATGTATTTTGAAGACTACAGGATGGAAAGAGAGGCCATGCACTATTATGCTGAGCTGGAAGAGAGCACCAAGCCCCTTAACTGCAGCAACTGCTCTGGATACTGCGAAAAAGCCTGTCCATTCGGTCTTAAAGTAAAAAGCAAGGTCGTTCATGCCCATGAAGTTTTATCTGGGTGATAAACAGAGCAGATTTCATAATCTGTGAAAAAATAAATTAAAGATCCTGATTAAGGAGGTAAATCATGCATAAATGCTCTCTTTTCGTTATTGCTTTAGTGTTTATTTTTGTTGCGACAGTGGCTGCTTATGGGGAATTTGAAGAAGATATTATCACTACTTCAAAGGGAGATCTGAAGATTACGTTCATAGGCCACGGAACATTGATGTTTACTTTTGCCGGCAAAATTATTCATGTAGATCCCTACAGCAGATTAGCTGATTATTCTCAGCTTCCCAAAGCAGACCTTATTCTGATAACGCACGATCATGGAGATCACCTCGACACCAAGGCAATTAATACCATCCATCAAGAAAAAACTGACTTAGTCCTGACAAAGAAGTGCGCCGAGAGGATTGAAGATGGAATTATCATGAAAAACGGTGACGTTAAAACCGTTCAGGGACTTAAGATCGAAGCTGTCCCCGCCTACAACATCGTCCATAAGCGAGGGAGTGGTGCCCCCTACCACCCGAAAGGATTTGGAAGCGGCTATGTGATAGCCTTTGCTGACAAGAGGGTTTATGTGGCCGGCGATACAGAGAATACTCCAGAGATGAAAGAGTTGAAAGATATCGATATTGCTTTCTTGCCCATGAATCTTCCTTACACAATGACTCCGGAAATGGTGGCTGATGCAGCAAAAGCTTTTAAACCTAAGATACTCTATCCTTATCACTACGGTAATACAGATACATCAAGGATTGCAGATCTGCTGAAAAGTGTCAAAGAAATCGAAGTCCGCATACGGAAAATGTGAAAAGGCCTTGGAGGCCTTGGGGTCAGACTTGCAAAACTTGAGTTATTTATGAAAAAAGGGGCAGGCTACTTTTTTTAAAAGGGAGACTGTTTCTCGTGAATATAGGCGTCTGATTTAATAAATCCAATTATTTTTTGTAGGCTCAAAAGGTGGGCTTGATAAATCAAGCCCCTACACAAGATAATCATGCCCCTCCAGCAAAAGGAATGTAAATTTGATGAATCAAGCCCTTACACAAAATGAATCAGGTCCCCATAAATTTTAATAGAGCAAATAAGGTTTCCTCACCTCCGCAAAGCTATTTAACTCCTGTTGATAGCTTATTATTATATCTTTGACATCAATCCCCTTTTCAAGTGCTTGCCTTACTTTTGACGTTCCCATTATTTTATCAATGTATTCATCGTGGAATTTAAAATGACCGGGGTACATATCCATTACTGTTTTTATTATGTGTAGCGAGGATTCAAATGATCTGTACTGATTTCTGTCGATGACATGTATTTGAGCGCCGCCGCAGAGCTCTCCCTTGTACTTTGAAAATGTAGGCGAAAACCAGGCTGCTCTGAACTTTATTCCATCAAGATTGAGTTCATTGAGTTTTTTTGTTAGTTCGTAGCCATCGATCCAGGGAGCTCCAAAAAACTCGAATGGCTTTGTGGTTCCTCTCCCCTCAGATAGGTTCGTTCCTTCCAAAAATACCTGTCCCGGGTATACAATTGCTGTATCAAGAGTAGGCATGTTTGGCGAGGGAATAACCCAGGGAAGAGATGTCTCATCATACCACATCTCCCTTTCCCAGCCTTGCATGGGAATAACTGTTAGATTGACCTTTTTCTCCAAGAATTTCTCATTAAAAAGCTCTGCGAGTTCCCCTGCGGTCATCCCATGTCTTACAGGTATGGGATAAAGGCCAACAAAGGAGCTGTACTCCGGATACTCCAGAAGTGGACCCTCCAAATCTTCTCCGTTTATTGGATTTGGTCTATCTAATACTATAAAATCAACGCCGTTCTCAGCGCTTGCCTGCATACAGTAAGCCATTGTCGCAAGGTAAGTATAAATTCTTGTTCCCACATCCTGAATATCAAATATCAATACATCTAAGCTCTCAACCATCGAGGCTTCAGGAATTTTCCCAGCTTCGATAGTATCAAAAGAACGCATGTACTCATCGATGTTTTTCAGCATCCCTGCTTCGGGTTTCCTCGATTGCCCATAAAGGCTGAAGACAGGGATGTTATATTTATCATCAATATAAAAAGAAACATATTCACCGGCCTGAGCATTTCCTCTCACTCCATGCTCAGGTCCATACAAAGCGACAAGGTTAATTTCCTGGTTAATATAGAAAAGATCAATTATGCTCTCTAAATTGCTATCTGCTCCGGTCGGATTTGTTATTAAGCCCACTCTTTTCCCTTTTACTAAATCTAGGTGGCTTTCAAGGAAAACCTCAATTCCGGGTTTCACATTTTTTTGTTTAGAGGAAAGAGCTAAATCGTTTTCATTCGTACAGGAAGGCGTAAAGGTTATGATTATTGAAGCCAGGATGAAAATGGCTGCTAGGGATTTTGGGGTTCTTATGATAAATTTTTCATTCCTCATTTCTCTCATTTTCCTTCCATCGCTATAAAATTTATCCCCTCTATTTGATAACATAATTAAACTTAAGAAACTATACAATAAGAATTTCATTAATTTTTACGGCTCAAATAACCTGAATTATTCTCATCTATTTTTTTCCTGTTTTGTCAGCTAAGAAAGATTCTATACTTTAGCAGCAGAATATAGAGGTTTGGCTGTCTATAATTTCATGAGGAAGAGTCGAGCGGAAAGAGCGTTTCAAAGCTACCTGAAAGAGAAAGAGTTCCAGGATAAGTTAGAGTTCCGCTTAGGCGTTATGCCTTATAGCGAGGTAAAGATTGTGTTTATACACTCCTTCTGAGGGATCTTTTCTGATCTAAAAGGAGTATTTTCTTATTAGCTAAATTTTAATTCCTACAACTACTACAAGTGCCTTGGTTTTTAGTGATACGCCTGGAGCCGGGTCTTTTAGTATGTTAGCAACCCCGAGATGGTACCTTCCTTCAAAGAAAAGCGAGGCACCCGGCATTGACATCCGGAAACCTGCACCAACAACAAGCCCATAATCAAAACTTTTATAATTCACTTTTATATCTACATCGTCTCTTTTATGAGTGAGGACATATGAAAATTCACCGCCTCCAAGAACATAAGGAGATGGACCTGGCAAAAACTTAACTCTGACCACGGGTGTAATACTAATTACATCCAAAGTATAATCCAATTCCTCAGTTGCAGATTCAAACTTGCTGCCTTTTCGGAAATAAAATCCATCAATATCAAGAGATATATGTGGAACTGAAAAAAGTTCAATTCCTCCGCCCACAAGAAATCCCGCTTTATTTTTCCATTCATTCCCAACCACTTCGGGCTCCACAGCATACTTTGCCAGATGCCCTCCTGTAATTAATTTAACTCCATAGGCGTGGGTTGTTGAAATTAGAATAATAGTCAGAAAGATTAGCAAATATTTTTTCATCGTGACCTCCAACCTGTTTCTATCCGGGAATAGGTCTTCTTAAACCCTGATTGGCTTGACTATTATATTGTAAACATAACTCCTACTGTTACGGAATTATACTTTCCAATATTGTAATCAGCATTAAAGTTCAACATGAGTAATCGTATACTGAGACCGATAGTTAGGCGGTTCCTGTTTTCTCCTTCTAATGCAAAAGCTATGGGTATGACCTGCTCATCTATGGTTCCCTCATCCAAAACAAAATCATATGTAATGTCTATGTTAGATTTCTCGAGCATGTATCCTGCATAGGGAGTAATATTTATAGCTCCTACACCCAATCTTTTGCTTATATTTAACCCGAATGCAGTTGTTTTAGCCTTAAAGAGAGTGCCTATTTCTAAGGTTTGAGTAAAATATCCTACTCCAACATCGAATGGAAGAGGAGTTGGGAGTAATACTCCTGGATTATGCTGGATGCCAAAACCAAAATATTTAAACTTCCCTAGTTCCTCATCGAGTGTAATACTTGGTAAATAACGGAATGTAACCCGTGTTCCCAAAACTGTGCCCAAGCTTAATTGAGGTGCTGCAAGGGGAAGAAAAGAAAGGTCAGAAATAGCTTCAAAGCCACCAATAGGAAGGGTTATCACACTTGCGCCCACTGTTTCTGTGCGATCTAGTCCAGTAGTGGGATCAATAAAAGTAACATCTGCTCCACTGAAACTTATTTCGATATAATCCTCCGGATCGCCAATGACAGTTGCACCAGAAATTCCTACAGTAAATTCCGTACCTACAATTTCATCAATCAAAGCATCTTCTACAAGTGCTGGTAGAAATAAACCTGCCACCAATTCTCCAGCTTGCTCACTGTCGAATCGGAAATCTCCACTTGTGTCGAAACTCAAGTGTTCTACACCTTTAGGGTAAAAAGTTGCCATGCCCACCAGACCGACCTCTACATTAAAACCAAATTTTTTTGGGCTGGGTGCCTTGTGAAACCAACCTCCGTTTAAATTCATGCCAAACGCCGAGACAATTGGAGCAACATACATAGATGCAGCATCCATCGAAAGGCCAGTTAAGAATTCTTGTAGATCATCACCGTCACCCTCACCGTCATGGTCCTGCGCTAATGCGGGTGAAGCAACGGCGCCAAGAAACGCTGCCAGTGTAATTATGGCCATCCATCCAGGAAAAGAAGTTGAAATTCGTTTCATTTTAATTCCTCCATTTTGTTTTTTTTGTTTCCACTTAATTTATAAAATATATAGAAGATATTTTATTCCTTGTCAAATACTTCTTGTTATATATAGGGCTTCACGCCATGAAAATAAGAAGGCATTTTTTAATCTTCAATGCCTCATTAATAAAAAGCAATGTCTTCATATATTTACTAAAGTAAATAAGGAGAATAAACAATATTAGATAAGAAAGTAAATAACCTTGTGCGGTGGTTTGTGAGGTGATTTTTCATCACCCCTTAAAGCTAATAAAAAAATGAAATCGGAAAAATGAGCAGCTGTAATTTATCAAAATTTTATTTCTTAAGTTTCTGCTTCGGATGAGCAGGTAGTACAGTTCCTGCCGTCTTTCTTGGAACGGTAGAGACAGTTATCTGCAGCTTCGATAAAATCTTCATAGCTTTCGAAGAAGTTATCCTCATCTAAAGTGGCAATGCCAATACTTACAGTAATATTTATTTTCTCACGTTCGAATATAAAAGGCTTTTGAGCAATTTTCTCCCTTATCCTTTCTGCGCATATGACAGCGCCTTCTTCGCTGCTTCCAGGGAGAATCGCAACAAATTCTTCCCCTCCATAGCGAGCGACAATGTCTTCGTCCCTGGTCATGCTGGAAAAAACCTCTGAGAGCTTCCCGAGGATAAAATCTCCAGCCAGATGACCATAAGTATCGTTAATCTTCTTGAAAAAATCTAAGTCAATCATCATTAAAGAAAGTCCGGTTTTATTGCGCTTGGCAAGGCTGAATTCTTGTTTCAAACGTTCTGTGAAATATCTTTTATTATAGATATTGGTTACTGGATCCATGACTCCCATGCGGTATAGCTCATCATGAAATACCTTTTCACTTTCATCAGATAGTATGAATTTAAAGACAGTCGCAGAGCTTATCTGGATCTTGTCGCCATCTTTGAGAACATGTCTGGTAATACGTTTGTTGTTGACAAAAGTACCGTTTGTACTTCCCAAATCCTTAATAGTCGCAGTTTCACCGTCTACTTCGATTTCCGAGTGTTCTCGGGAGACACCGGAATCCTTGAGTGGGATATTAGCCTGGACGCTTCGACCGATTATTGTTGTTCCCTTATGCAAGGTGCAGAGCTTGCCCAAGAGGTGTCCCTTCAAAAAAAGGACGTAGGCATTTTTGGATTGCTGTTCGACTATTTTAAATATAGGTTTTGTAATTGTTTCATCAATCCCTTTTAGCTTGTCTTTTTTCTTTTTAGCCACCATGGTTCACCATATAAGAGTTGATGATAATATCAGTCGGTAATTGCTAGAATGGAAACTTGTCTTTTTGACTGAAGAGAAATCTTGCCTTTTATTCTTGACCTTCTTCATCTGAATTTCTCATAATTCTTAGCATAGAGAACAATAGTTGTCAATTGAGAGTGAAGAATTTTGTAAATTAGGAATGATGTAGTCATTAAAAAAAATGGTTACCTTTTTCCATCTCAAATGTTTAAGCAAATTTTGTTTAAGCTCGCTTCTTAATGGGTAATGATTCTTAAAGCAAGGAAAAGGTTATCTATTGTAAATAGTGGCTCCTCGGGTAGGACTCGAACCTACAACATGGCGGTTAACAGCCGCCCGCTCTACCGATTGAGCTACCGAGGAGCAAGTTGTCATTAATTTAGCAGAATTCATGGAGAATATCAACGCGTTGCCCATAAGTTTTGATTATAAATGTAAATGGGATCAGGTCTTGCTTTTTGCCTATCTCAAAAATCTTATACAAAGGAAAAAAGCAAGACCTGACCCCTCTAATTGGTAATTGGTGAATTAAAAGCGATAGCCGGCTTGTTTAATTTCTTTACGGTAGTCCTTGCCCCACATCTCCACAATTTTGCACATCTCATAAATCCTCGATCTTAGACGAACTCCGATCCTATCTACCAGAGAATCATCGGCTTTTTTGAAGCGTTGGTCCCGGGAATCTTCTTCTGCTTCTCCGCTATCTATGTAGTTTGAAGTGAAAACAGTAACTTTTTTATTGTTATATCGACGATTAATAATGTAGAAAACCGTATCTTCAACCCATGCGGTAGTCCTTTTTGCTCCTAATTCATCAAGAACAAGAACTTCTTTTTGAAAAACGGGTTCTAATAATTGAGATTCGGTTAAAGGAGAGTCAGGCGTGTAAGTGCTCTGGATATTTCTTATCAAGTTCCTGAAATCACAGAAATAGCAAGGAATGTTCTTCTTTTTGATCAGCTCATTAATGATAGCAACTGCCAGATGTGTCTTCCCTACTCCACAGGGGCCCTGGAAAAGAAGGCCGATATCCTGCACAGGGTAATTTTTGACAAATTTTTTGGCTATCTTTAACGCATCACGGTGTGAATCGTTATGTTCTTCAAAGTTTTTAAAAGAACAGTGTTTGTATCTTTTTGGGATCTGGGCTTGATTAAAAAGGATCTCGTTCTCCCGCTCACGGAAGCATTTGCACCGTTTAGCCACGATCCCGGAATCGGATTCCTCCAGGACCCATTCAGTTCCCTGGCACAGGGAGCATGTAGTTTCTGGCATCAGTTTAAATATCCTCTGAGTTGTTGGAGCCTTCGAGAGCGGGCCAGCTTTCTCATGGCTTTCTGCTCAATTTGTCTTATTCTTTCCCTTGATAAATTCAGCATATCTCCTATCTCCTGAAGGGTTCGAGCCTTATCATCATCCAATCCAAATCTTAATTTTATCACATTTGCCTCTTTATCATCCAGTTCGCCTAACATTTCCCTTATTTGCTGCTGGATAGAGTTTTTAATGATCTGGTATTCAACAGAGGGCGTCAGATCGTCTTGTATCCTATCTTCAATTTCCACGCCTTCCTCGTAGTATTTATCGCTAAGGGAAACATCCTTTCCGTTTAATATCTGCAAATCCTCAACCTCGTCTTTGTGGATGCCCATTTTTTTTGCTATTTCTTCCCTTGTCGGCTCCCTACTAAGTTCTGTTTTAAGCACAGCAACCTTTCTTTTCATATCTGATATTTTAGCAGAAAGCTTTTGAGGGAGATGATAAGCTCGAGAATAGCGCGTTAAAGCATGGATAATAGCCTGCCTAATCCACCACACAGCGTAGGATATGAACTTGACGTTTCGGTCGGGATCAAACCTCTTTGCTGCTTCAATGAGGCCCAGGTTTCCTTCGTTGATAAGGTCAAACATGCCTATTCCCATTCCTCTGTACTTTTTCACGTAGGAAACGACAAATTTTAGGTTCGACTCAATCAATTCTCTAACCGCATTATTATCGCCTTTCTGGATGCGATTCCCTAATCTTTTTTCATCTTCTTGAGTGAGGACAGGAAATTTGGATATCTGATTCATATATAGCCTTAAATTTTTAAAATCGATGAACTCCCTGTATTTGCCCTTCATTCCTTCTCTTTTTCAATTTTTATAATTTTAGCATGGCTTATGTGCACTAAACTTTTTTTTCTTAATTCAAATTCATCTTCCTTGCCTTCAAAAAATTCTTTTCTTAGGTACTCCAGAAACATATTTACCTCTGCTTCAATCTGTTCTATCTTTTTTTTCATATTCAAGATAACATCCACTCCAGCAAGATTGACACCCAAATCCCGAGTCAGGTTCAGAATAACTTCTAGCTGCCTCAAGTTATCGTCTGTATAACATCGCGTGTTTCCCTCGCTTCGAGAAGGTCTTAACAATCCTTCCCTCTCATACATTCTAAGAGTTTGGGGGTGAATATTGAACATTTTTGAAACACTGCTTATATGATAGTAATTTTTTGGTTCTTTTTTCTCTTTCATTTTAATGAATTACCATTTTTTCCCTTGGGTTTTGAGGAGAGATTTTCTCAAGTTCTCTCATCAGTTCTCTCGTTCTCTCATCATTAAAGGGAGGCGGAACAATAGATACTTCTACAAATTGATCTCCTCGTGCTTTTTTCCCACACAGGGGGGCGCCTTTCGCCCTTATCCTGAATTTTTGACCAGATTTTGTACCAGGAGGAACTTTGATGGTTGTATTGCCGGAAAGAGTAGGAACTTCAATTTTTGCTCCCAGAGTAGCCTCGGGCACTGTTATGGGTATCTTTACATAGATATTCGATCCCTCCCGGCTAAAGAAAGGATGTGGAGCGGATTCAATGGTGATAAACAGATCGCCTGAGGGGCCTCCCATTCTTCCTGCATTCCCTTTTCCAGGGATGCGAACTGTTGAGCCGGTGTTGACTCCACCAGGTATTCTGACACTTATAAGCTCAATCTTTTGAATAAGGCCATGTCCATGGCACATTGAGCATTCCTGCCCTGGCGTTCTGCCTGTTCCTTCACACGAAGGGCAAGTCCCCGAAAATTTCATTGAGCCTCTCTGGATAGTCGAACGTCCACTCCCACCGCATACTGGACATGCCTGTTGTCCACTTTTCTGCATGTAGCCTGCTCCACTGCAGGTAGGACAGGCTACCATTCGGGTCAGTTTTATCCTTGTTTTTAAACCATGGATAGCATCCATAAAACCAACTTTCATCTTATAACGGAGATCTTCCCCCCTCTCTGCTCTTTGATAAGTCCTCTGAGCGGTTGTGCCAAAGATATTTTCAAAGACGCTACTGAATGAGGATGTGCCAAAACCAGAGAAATCGAAACCTTCGAAACCAGATGTGTTTGTCTGGTATTGTGGGCCTCTGGGAGGTGCGTCCCCGGCGAATCCGAACTGGTCGTACTGACCTTTTTTCTTAGGATCGCTTAAGACTGAATAAGCCTCCTGGATTTCTTTAAACTTTGTTTCAGATGTTTTATCTCCCGGATTGAGATCTGGATGGTATTTTCGCGCAAGCTTCCGGTATGATTTTTTTATATCGGATAGAGTCGCCTTGCGATCAACTCCAAGTGTCTTATAGTAGTCCTTATCCATCCCTGCCCTTATTGTTAACAGAGGAGTGAAGATATCTTAGTTTTAGATCAGAATTTAATAAGCTTACTTCTTATTCTTATCATCGTCAACAACTTCTGCATCAATAACTTCTTCTTCTGATGGACCTTCGGATGATGCTTGTTCTGCTGTTTGGTTGCCGTCTGCTTCCTGCTGGGCAGGACCTTGTTGATCCTGTTGTTGCTGAGTGGCTTGCTGGTACATCATCTCTGTCAACTTATGCGAGGCCTGGGAAAGCGCTTCAACTGCCTGTTTTATTTGCTCCAGGTTATCGCTCTCGATAGCTTTCTTGGTGTTTTCGATTTCAGTCTGAATTCGAGTTGCCTCATCTTCAGGGATTTTATCCTTATTTTCCTTTAATAACTTTTCTAAGCTATAAATCAGCTGATCTGCCTGGTTTTTGGCATCTATAACTTCTCTTTTCTTCTTATCTTCTTCAGAGTGCGATTCTGCATCCTTAACCATATTTTCTATTTCATTCTCCTCTAATCCGCTATGACCGGTGATGGTGATAGCTTGTTCTTTTCCCGTTCCCATGTCCTTAGCATTGACATGAAGGATTCCGTTGGCATCGATATCAAAAGTTACTTCGATCTTCGGGATGCCTCGTGGAGCAGGAGGAATTCCATCCAGATGAAACCTACCTAATGACCTGTTAGCGGCAGCCATCTCTCTTTCTCCCTGGAGGACATGAATTTCTACGCTTGGCTGGTTATCTGCGGCTGTAGAGAATGTTTCTACTTTTTTAGTAGGAATTGTTGTGTTTCGAGGAATCATCTTGGTGAATACGGCTCCGAGAGTTTCTATGCCTAGTGTCAATGGAGTCACATCCAGAAGGAGAATATCTTTTACATCCCCTGTCAAAACAGCTCCTTGGATAGCAGCTCCGGCTGCTACTACTTCATCAGGATTAACTCCTTTATGAGGCTCTTTTCCAAAAAGGCCTGTAACCAATTTCTGAACTTTTGGAATTCGGGTGGACCCTCCTACAAGAATTACCTCATTTATATCACCTGGCTTCAAATTTGCATCTGCAAGAGCTTGTTTGCACGGACCTTCAGTTCTTTGAATAATGTCATCCATGAGCTGCTCTAATTTAGACCTGGTGAGTTTCATCAGAAGGTGTTTCGGACCTGAAGAATCAGCGGTAACAAAAGGAAGGTTTATCTCGGTTTCCATTGTGGTCGAAAGTTCCATTTTTGCCTTTTCAGCAGCTTCTTTTAACCTCTGAAGAGCCATTTTGTCTTTAGTGAGGTCTATTCCTGACTCTTTTTTGAATTCTTTTACCAGCCAGTTCTGCACTTTCTGGTCAATGTCATCCCCGCCCAAATGAGTATCCCCGTTTGTTGATTTGACTTCAACAATACCTTCTCCAACTTCAAGAATAGAAATATCAAAAGTTCCTCCTCCGAAATCATAGACAGCGATAGTCTGATCCTTCTTTTTCTCCAATCCGTAGGCTAAGGCCGCAGCAGTAGGTTCGTTGATGATGCGCTCAACTTTCAGTCCAGCGATCACTCCTGCATCCTTTGTTGCTTTTCGCTGGCTATCATTAAAATAAGCCGGGACAGTTATGACTGCCTTTTCTACTTTTTCTCCTAAATGGTTTTCAGCCGCTTTCTTTAATTTTTGAAGAATTATAGCTGAGAGCTCGGGGGGGGAATATTTCTTACCAAGCGCCTCTATTCTCACATCTCCGTTCGATATTTGTGTTACTTTAAAGGGTACCTGCTTGATTTCTTCAGGAACTTCTTTGTATCGCCGCCCCATAAATCTTTTTATGGAGTAGATGGTGTTTTCAGGGTTGGTGATCCGCTGCCTTTTGGCAACCTGTCCGACCAACCGTTCGCCTTTTTTTGTAAAAGCAACGACAGAAGGAGTTGTTCGACCTCCTTCTTCGTTTTCGATAATAATAGGCTTATCGCCTTCTAGTACAGCAACAACAGAATTTGTTGTTCCTAAGTCAATGCCGATTGTTTTTGCCATTTATTGTCTCCTATATTAGTCTCTTTACAATATAAAACATGAGTGCGTGTTTGTCAAGTATTTTTTTTATTTATTTAATTATGGGGTAGGAAGACTAAAAACCAGGGGTAAGTATTACGATTTTTGTTCTAATTTACTATCCCTTTTTTACTCAGGAGGGTTTATCCCAAATAATCTCTTTTTTTTAAAGACGGGTTTGATGAATCAAACCCCTACAAATAAGGATGTCTTTTCAAGCCCCTACGAATAAGGTGGGTCCTATGAATCAAGACCCTTGCAAACAAGTGGGCTTCTTTTTCTATCTGTGCAGGAAACAGCGCTCGCTATCTGTTTCTCCAGGTCTTCTGGTTATGATCATTGCTATATTGTGCTCATTAGCCTTGTCGATAACATCCTGGTCTCTAATTGATCCCAGAGGGTAAATTATGGCTTTTATTCCGTTGCGTGCTGCCAGCTCGACGACATCTGTAAAGGGAATAAAGGCATCGGAGGCCATTACACATCCTTCAGGCCCATAGCCTCGTTTTGAGTATATTATGGCCGTCTCTGCGGCATCGATTCGGCTTCTCTGTCCTGAACCAATTCCATGAACCTTATCTTCTTTGCCGATGACAATGGCATTAGATCGGGTAAAACAAGCTATATTCCAGTTAAAAATGGCTGCCTCAATCTCTTCTTGAGTTGCTTTTCTTTCTGATACTACGTCAATAGATTCTAGAGATATGATACTTGAATCAAACCTCTTCTGAACCAAAAGACCACCAACGACTCTTTTAAATTCCAAACCATTATCAGAAGCTTTCTTCTCAAGAGTGGCCCCCATTTTTACTAGCCGTAAGGGTTTTCTTGAAGCTAAAACTTCAAGAGCTTCGGATGTGAAATCAGGAGCATAGACGACCTCGATATTTCTTCCTTTTTCCACCAGGAGTTCTGCCACTTGCTTAGTTATCTGGTAATTGAAAACATCGACGCTTCCGAAGTTAGAAAGGGAGTCGCAATTCCATGCTTTTTCAAAAGTCTTTTCTGGCGACTCTCCCCTAGCGACTCCGCTGGGCATCTCATGCTTAACCAGGACACAGATTAGATTGTTTTTATAAATATCTGTTAATTTTTTAGTCAGTCTTTGGCCCAGGTCCATATCTCCTATATTTATATAACTTAGCCCCTTGGTTCCTTCCTGCAGTATTTCCATGGTCGCCATGTTTGGACCGGAGGCCTCTTTTTCAGAGTAAAAGGCAGCTGAGTAGCCAGGGTTTTCTCCATATCTCAACGGCAGTTTTTTCTTGAACTTCCGTTTTCCGAAACGAAGAGTGTCAGGGAACTCTTCTTTGACTGAAGTCCTGTACTGTTTTCGGTCTTCTTTGCTCGTTTTATCCATCTTGACTCCCTATCCTTTCATGTTTGTTTATGATGTGTATTTCATGCTCATTTGAGCTCAAATCACTGGAGAAGACACTGACCACAGACACCCTATGGTCTTTTTTACCAGGTGCTGGCTCTAGAGCGTTATAAACTGCCGCGGCCATATCATAGGCCTTGTTTTCTTTGATTTCGACGTCAATCGGCTCTCCTGTGAAAGCGGGTAGAGGGTCCTTGTCATCTCCCTCATAGGTTGAGATCATTTTTCCTTTTCCAGGTATCAATCGTATCTCAAAGATATTTCTTGTCGAGGATCCGTTAGAAGCTCTTTTTATTATGCTGAGAGATGCCTTTTTCTGAGGGAGAACGCAGCCGCTTATTCTTGGAGTAAAGGTGGGCGCATCAGGTTCATAATCCCATTCATGGAGAGCTAATTTTAAAACTTCTGCAGGATTCTGGCTTTGACCAAGGCAGGTTTTTATGTCCGCAGTCTGCTTACCGTTGCTTACGGCAATTCCGTTAGAGAATAAAATGGCGGGATAGATCAGCAAGTCTGTGTTTCCCTTTTTCAGCGTTTCCTCATCTGTGGGCTTTACCCAAATGGCGTCATCCTTCAGCTCCATTTTTCTCGCCTGGCTGGAAAGAGACCTTCCTGTGATAGCATAGATTACTATCTCATTTTTATCTTTAATATCTCTTCCTATGATTATGATCCGCCCAGGGTATTCCTTGGCCGATAAACTCTCCAGGCATTTCGTCATTTCGTTTCCTTTGAACTTCTGTATAGATAGCACAGGATATATATGAAGTCAAAATATTGGGGTCAGACCTTTAAAGCTTTTATAATTCATGAATAATCCAGGTTAGACTGCTAAGCAGAAAAGAAGGCGGATTGGCAATTTTCTTCTAAAAAGTAACCTGTATAAAAAGGGCTTGCCCCCTTTTCTCCTTGTTTTCTTTTTGACTTATTTGAAATAGTTCTCGTAACTTATGAATTTGTTTGCCGACAATAATCTTTTTTAGAGTGGTTTTTACTAGCCTGGATTATTCAGGCTTGATAATCGGCTTATGGCTGCATCTAATAAAGCTTGGGGACTTTCACCATCTTCATCATAGAGCGCTTCACCCATACTCAAATCTCCCCATTTATATTCTTTGGCGAGCCTATGAATTCTTTGTTTGAATGCATTGATTCCGTTTCTATCTGATTGAGGAAGGATTATATAATATCTCCTGAAAAAAGGACCAAACAACTTGTCATAACCACGAATATATTTTTTCATTAAATGAAAGGAAAGAGTTTTACCGGGCATTAGTGCGCTTATTCCCTTTGGAGCGGTGTTGCTTATATCTACCACAAAAATGCCAAAACTATAATTGAACCTTTTTGATCGGCTTATTTCATGTTCGATTTTTTTGATCTCTTCTTCAAATCTTTGTTTTTTCATCGCTTTCCAAAACTCAAGCATCGTTTTCACCTCGCTTAATCTCAGTCCTCATTTTTTATCTTTATTCCATCCTTGCCTGAAAATTCTTGATATTATACCTTACCTAACGTCAACTAGGATATCCGATGAGAGCAAGAACCGCAAGAATTGAATTAAAACCCAGCTTAGAGCGAATGGAACGAATCAAGTTAATAATAAGAACCTAGACCAGATTACCGCTTTTATTACAACGAGCAAGGGTAATCTGGCCCCGAAAATCCTTGTTTTAATCTTATAATTCAGATAGACTTTTCTTCCAATTTTAGAAAGAGGATAATATGAAAAAAAGTGAATCCACAATAAAAGCTTATGAAAATTCGCAATTTTTAGAATCTGATGAAGCCCGCACTTTGAGAATTTTAAGTGAGTATTTAGAGCCTTTGAAGAGGTTGAATGAATGGAAGATCAACAATACAATTCTTTTTCTTGGTTCTTCAAAAGCAAAGGTTGAGGAGAAAGATTCTCCTTTGACAAGGTACTATTGGGAAGCTGAAGAACTTTCATACAACCTGGTCAAATGGGCTATAAAGTTAAAGCAAAAGGGGAAAAATTTTGTTGTCTGCACAGGAGGAGGACCCGGCATAATGGAGGCTGCAAACCGGGGGGCGTTACGAGCAGAAGGAAAATCTATAGGCATGAATATTTCTCTTCCTGAGGATCAATTCCCTAATCGCTACATATCTCCTGAGCTCTCTTTTATGTTCCATTATTTTTTCATGAGAAAATTTTGGATGCTGAATAAAGCAAGAGCTGTGGTTGCATTCCCCGGGGGTTATGGCACTCTGGATGAGGTTTTTGAAACGCTTACGCTGGTTCAGACAAATAAGATTTCTCGAGATCATCTAGTCATACTCCTTTATGGAGAAGAATATTGGAAAAAAATCATAAACTTTGAGGAACTTTTAAAACACAAGACAATTTCTGCAGAGGATCTCAAACTTTTCTTTTACTGCTCTACTCCAAAAGAGGCCTTCTCAATTTTAAAAGAAAAATTAATAAAGTTTCTCTAAAGAGGCTCAGGCAATATAGCTCAAAAACATGTTGCTTTTGTCCCCAGAATAAATGGGGCCAGGCTCCATTTTGCAAGAAAGGAGACATTCTCAACTTGAAGACATAACAGCAGAAAATGGAGCCTGGCCCCATTTATTCTCGTAGAAAATGAGCCTGGCACCAATTTTTGCCAATTTTTAAATTTCCCTTGACAAGGCTATTTTTCATATTTATAATCATTACAAGCTTGAAATGATTACAAATATGGAAAAGATAAAAACTTTGCTTAAAGAAAAAGGCATAAAGCCCACATTCCAGCGGTTAAAAATTCTTGAATACTTGAGTAATAATTTGAATAACCACCCCACTGTCGAAATGGTCTACGAAAAGCTGCTCAATGATATTCCTACCCTTTCTTTAACAACTGTTTACAACACCCTTAATAATTTTTTAGAAAAAAGACTTGTCTTTGGAGTCACTATTACAGGAACCGAGATCAGGTATGACTTTAATACAGATTACCATCACCATTTCCTCTGTAAAAAATGCCGCCAGATTATAGATATCGATCTTAAATGTGCCTACGCAGAGGGAGAGAAAGATATCATATCCGGACACAGAATCGATGAAATCCATGGATACTTCAAAGGCATATGTAAAGATTGCTCTAAAAATGTAGGAAAAAAATCCAGAGGCCGAAGTTCTTCTTGATGTCTGAATAAGAATAGATAAAATATAAATTAAGAATGGGGATCGGAAGCAAAGATTAAGAATAAAGTAAATAAATTAATAAAGAAGGAGAAATAAATGGAAAGTCTAAAAGGAACAAAGACAGAAAAGAACGTTTTAACCGCATTTGCTGGAGAATCGCAAGCAAGAAACCGCTACACGTATTTTGCTTCAAAGGCAAAGAAGGAAGGCTATGAGCAGATTCGTGGAATATTCTTAGAGACTGCGGATAACGAGAAGGAACACGCAGAGAGGCTCTTTAAATTCTTGGAGGGCGGTGCGGCAGAGATTCAGGCTTCTTACCCGGCGGGTGTAATCGGAGATACTAAGGATAATCTTAAAGAATCTGCGGCAGGAGAGAATTACGAACATACGACCATGTATCCAGAATTTGCAAAAACAGCTGATGAGGAAGGATTTTCAGAGATTGCTGAGGCAATGAGATCTATCGCAGTTGCAGAGAAGCAGCATGAGAAAAGATACTTGGGCCTTCTTAACAATGTTAATAATGGCCTGGTTTTCAAGCGAGATGAGGTTGTAAAATGGAAATGCGGGAATTGTGGGTATATTTCTGATGGCAATGAGCCCCCTGATGAATGTCCTGCCTGTGACCATGCCCAGGCATACTTTGAACTGTTAGCTGAGAATTGGTAATCGGCAATAAATGTTGTTTTTTTAATCCATGAGGATATGATGATAAATACGGGCATTTGATTCTTGAACGCAAGGTGATGAACACGGGTCTTTTGGTTCTTAATTAAAGCTCAAAAAAAGGGAAAGGGACCACAAATAGAGCAAAACCTAAACATTAGCTTTAACATAAACATAGAATTAGGCATATCTTTTACTGAGTAAGGAGGATTTATGACCAAAAATTCGAATAAACAGAAAAAGAAAGAGATAATGAAGGATATCATCCGTAAACTTCACCAAGGTTTAACAATTGAGGAAGCAAAAGAGAGGTTTGAAAAGGAAATAGGGACTGCGAGCTCGACAGAAATTGCTGAGATAGAACAGGCTCTTATAGATGAAGGGCTTTCTCCTGAAGAGATAAAAAAGTTTTGCAATGTCCATGCCTTGCTTTTCCAATCAGCCCTGGAAAAGTCCATTATTAAAGAAACATCTCCATCTCATCCTGTTTATCTCTTTAAGTTAGAAAATCGAGAGATAGAAAAAATCGTTAATTCCCTTAAAAAACAGAAAGAAGAGAGAGAGGAAGAACTCTCCAGAACAAAACGGAAACTAAATGATTTGCTGAACGAATTAAAAGGTATAGAGATACACTATGCAAGAAAAGAGCTAGTTCTTTTTCCTTTTTTAGAGAAACAGGGATTTACTGGTCCTTCAAAGGTTATGTGGGGAAAGGATAATGAGGTTAGAGATTTATTAAAAAAGGCAATTTCATCGGTCGAAGAAATAAAAGATATCAAGGATTTGGAACCATACTCAAAAAACTCCCTGGATCCATTGATAGAAGAAGTAACCGGGATGATTTTTAAAGAAGAGAACATTCTTTTTCCGACTTGCCTTGAAAAATTGAGTGCAAACGACTGGGTTGAAATCCTGAGGGAGAGTGAAGAAGTAGGTTATGTGCTTGTGAAGAAACCCAAGGAAACCGAGGCTCTTGTAAAAGATTTGAAAAGCGCTCTGCTCGAAGAACCAGTTTTCGAAGATAATGAAATTAGCCTCCCTACAGGGAAGCTCCGGTTAAAAGAATTGATGTCTGTCTTAAATACGCTGCCAGTAGATATTACCTTTGTGGATAATGAGGATAAAGTCAGATATTTTTCCGATAATAAAGAAAGGATTTTCTTGCGAACAAAATCCGTTATCGGGATAAAGGTACAGAATTGCCACCCTCCTCAAAGTTTGGAAACTGTGGAGGAAATATTAAACTCCTTTAAGGAGGGAAAGAGGGATATAGTTGATTTCTGGATTAATCAAGAGGGAAAATTTGTGTATATCAGATATTTTGCCGTGAGAGGTGAGGGAGGATCTTATCTAGGAACTCTTGAAGTTAGCCAGGACTTAACTGAAATAAAAAAGCTCGAAGGAGAAAAGAGACTTGATGCTGAAACTTATTGATTTAAAGAAAAATGTTTATGAGTTAACAGAATCTTATCCTGAGCTTATAGGAGTTTTAAAGGAGATGGGATTCTTTGGTGTTGCAAATCCAATAGCAAGGAAAACGCTGGGTAAAGTAACCACGATACCTCAGGGCTGTAAGAAACAAGGGAAAGATTTGGATGAAGTCATCAAAAAGTTGAAAGAACTGGGATTTAAGGTAAAACCATAAAAAGAGGAGTAATTAATATGATAAAAGCAAAAATCCAAGATGCTTTAAACAAACAGTTAAACGCAGAACTTTATTCTTCATATCTTTATCTTTCGATGGCTGCTTATTTTGAATCAGTAAACCTCAAGGGATTTGCCAATTGGATGCTAGCGCAAACTCGGGAGGAATTAGTGCATGCAATGAAGTTTTATGATTACATCCATGAAAGAGCCGCCAGAGTAAATCTGACTTCTATTGCAGCACCATCGGTACAATGGGATTCGCCGTTGGCAGCTTTCGAACAAGTTTACGAGCACGAGCAAAAGGTAACGGGTCTGATAAACGACCTGGTTACTCTTGCAGTATCTGAAGCTGACCAGGCCACTAACAATTTTTTACAGTGGTTTGTGGCTGAACAAGTTGAGGAGGAATCCTCGGCTGATGAGATAGTTCAAAAACTTAGATTGTTAGGTGAGGATCGCAGCCGCTTATTTACTCTTGACCAGGAGCTTGGACAGAGAATATTCACTTCTCCTGCAGCATCAGAGGGAGAATAAAAGACTTTTTCTTTACTATCCCCTATTTTGGTTCCTTATTGTCATGATCTAGTTTATGGTCATGATTTTGATAATTTTTCAGCGAAAATCTTTCCTTTCGCAGACCGCGAAAAATAATAATATAACAACAGGCCGATGAGTATTCCGGTTGTATCTGCGATTACATCGAAGAATTCAACAGAACGGCGAGGGATGAAATATTGATGGAATTCATCCAAGCCTCCGAGAAGAATACCGCTGCAAATAGTTAACACAGCCTTTACCATGAGAGGAGATTTTAAACTCATGAAATAGCCAAAGGACAGGAGGAGTCCCAGAATGGCAAATTCTACAATATGAATTACTTTATCGAAGAAGAGGATATCAATTTTGATATCATGGCTCCTTGAAGATAAATAGAATATAAAGGTGTAATATAAGGAAGCGGGAGCAAAAAAGATAATTTTTTTCATCTAACTACAGAAAACATGGTTGGAAGCGAGTTTTTCCTTATGAGATGAATTGTCTTCTTCACGAGAATTTATTCTATTAGAAAAGAAAAGATATATCCAGAAGTCTACATTCGAGAAAGCATTTCCATTCCATTATTGCAAACGGTTTTGGGAAATAGCCTAGCTCCCTTCAGATTTTTAACGCCTTTCTTCAATGGTCGCTGCAGCAATTTCCCAAAACGTATGCCTCGAATATGATAATCAGTTATCATGGATTTGCAAATGCTGCCACCGTATGATTTGACATAATATGTAGGAATGTGGTTAATTTTAAGGCGAGGGAATTAAATAAGAGTAAAACTTTAAATCATTTTCAAAGAAGATAGAAAGAATTTTGATGTTCTGCCAGTGTTTGGAGGATTGAAAAACAAGGCCTGTCTGCTTTAAGGACGAACTCATCATGTCCAATATCCAAGTTAAAAAGTTGAGGTTGTTGTTTATTCTTTGTTCAGTCATTCTTCTTACATCCTGCGCAGGGAAGAGTTATTTCCGTTCTGGAAATGTCCAAAAAGGTATTGCTTCCTGGTATGGATCTGACTTTCATGGAAAGCTCACTTCAAATAGAGAGATTTATAATATGCACGCTTTGACAGCGGCGCATAAGACTCTGCCCTTCGGAGTTTATGTCAGGGTAACAAATCTAAATAACGGAAAATCTGTTGTAGTTCGCATAAACGATCGCGGCCCCTTTATAAAGGGACGAATCATTGACCTTTCTTATGCTGGCGCAAAGAAGCTGGGCTTGGATATCTCAGGAGTGGCACCTGTTAAGATTAAGGTACTGAAAAAATACTCTCCCAAAAAATCTTCACAGAAATTTTCTATTCAGGTTGGATCATTTAGCAGCAAAAAAAACGCTAAAATCCTCAAACAGAAACTCCAGAAAAACTACAGGAATGTCTACATCTCGAAGATGAAAACTTCTTCTAATAATATTTATTACAGGGTAAGAATCAAGGCGCGCAGCGTGAAATCAGCAGAAAAAATCGCCAAAAAACTCATGAAACAGGGCTATAGAACTAACGTTTTAGAGGAACATTGACGAAATAAATAATTCCCTCGTTGAAGCTGTTTAATATGCAGGGCTAAAGAGGAGATCATATCTTCTAATTATTCTTTAGCGCGCACTCTCTTATAAAGATAAGGAATCGGTTTCAATTTATTTTCCTTCCCGTCGTGGACAACAAAGTTTCTGCCGCTCCACATAGACCCCCCCCCATATTCACCTTTTTTATTGACGGCATAAAAGTTTAGGCCAAATCGAGGAAGGCCTTTTTCGTTTAAAAGGTGAGGAAGAAGCTTTGACTTGTCGGAAATTTGTTCTAATGATTTGAGACATGCTTCTTCTGGAGAAAAACCTCTGCTCATGAAATTAACCACCTGGAAGCTTCCGCAGTTAAGGATATTGGCTTCTCCTCTTCCTGTCGAGCCTGCTGCCCCGACATCATTATCAACGTAAAGGCCTGCTCCTATAATCGGTGAATCCCCTACCCTTCCCGGTATCTTAAAGAAGAACCCGCTGGTGGTTGTCACACCTGCAAGATTGCCAGAAGCATCTATGGCACAACAGTTGATAGTTCCATAGGAACTAAGATAGGACTCCAATTCTTTTTCTAGCTTCTCAAGTTTGGGCGCAAACCAAAAATCCCTGTCTGAGAGCATTTCCTTTCGTTTAAGCCAAATCTCTCTTGCTCTATCTGTCAGGAGGTTTTCTTCCTTGAAACCATGAGCTTTAGCAAATCTCAGGGCACCTTTTCCGACAATAAGCGCATGGTCAGTTCTTTCCATGACAAGTTTGGCCACCTTGGATGGATTCTTTATGTTTCTAATGCTGGCCACTGCTCCGCCATTATGGGTGGGGCCATGCATGACGCAAGAATCAAGCTCAACAACACCTTCCTCATTAGGAAGTCCTCCATAGCCTACAGACCTGTCATTGGGATCACTTTCAACAATGTTAACCCCGGCTATAACTGCATCCAATGGATCTTTTCCTTGCCTGAGAAGTTCCATGGCTTTCTCTGTGGCTCTTAAACCGTTTCTGCTGGATACTACACACATCTTTCCTGCTTTTTTCTCTTCTCCAGCTAGATTTTTTCCTGCTCCGAGCATCGAAGCTGCTCCGATGCCAATTCCCGTTTTAAGAAAATCCCTTCTCGAAAACTTATCTCTCATCATGCCTCCTTATGATTTATCTATCTATAAAAGCGGTGGGCTTGATGAATCAAGCCCCAACAGAATGTAACCTTCTACAATCACGGATTTGGAAGTGCTTGCCAGATAAATCAAACCTTCCTAAGATTGACTGTTCTGTCTCCTGCCTTATTGCTTTTTAAGCTTTATGACTTTCCCGGGGAGCTTTCCTGTCCACTTTCCTCTGTCCAGAACAAGCTCGCCGTTGATCAGCAGGTATTTGACTCCTTCGCTGTAAGCACTAGGATTAGAAATAGAAGTCCTTGTCTTTATGTTATTCAGATCAAGGACAACTATGTCAGCTTTGTATCCATTCTTTATCCAACCTCTGTCATCCCAGTTCATGATTTTTGCCGCGAGCGATGTTTGAGATCGAATGACATGGGAAACGGAGACGGACTTTCGCTTAAGGGCATATTTTTTAATCTTATGAAGAAACGTAGAATAAGAACGGATATGGGTGAGTCCTATACCATAAGGGGGAGCAGTTCCATCACTTCCTGTGCCCACATAGTCTTTTTTCATGATGTACTCAATATCCTCTTCGCCCATCCGGAAAGGGACGCACCTTGCTCCCATAAGTTCCAGTTCTATGGCTGTATCTTCTACGGATTTTCTTTTCATAGCCGCAACTTGTTTTAAAGACTTTCCTTCAAGGTTTTTCTCAACACAGATGCCAACAATGAAATTTTCCGGGCCTGTAACGTCATCTATGTACTCTCTGATCTGCTCCCGGATCTTCTGTGCCTCTTCTGGATTAGCCATCCGCATCAAAAACTTGCCCCTTTCTTTTGTATTGCCTGGCCCCCTGAAATTTCCGGGCCTGATTAAACTCCTGGAAGCAAGCCTTACAAGCCTATTTCTGGGAATTTCGTTGAGAAACTGTAGATGGCGTTCAGAGACAGGATAGTAAGGGGTAACTTTTTTATAGAGCTCAATCAACTGAGAATCTCTGAGATGGCTAAAAATCGCTTCTGCATCCTCTGATGTCAACCTTTCGGTTTCTACTCTTTCAGTGCCTTCTGTTTCTTCAATTCCTAGCCAGGTTGATCTCGGAATTAGACTCGAGTATGGATAACCGTTTGAGAATTGATAAGGATACTGGTCAGCAGTGACTTTAGTCCCCTTTGCCCGGGCTTCTTCTATGATGGCGCAGGCTTCTCTGACAAGTCCCCAGTTCTTCTTACCCATAACCTTAAAATGCGAAATATGGACTGGAGCACCTGATTTATCTGATATTTCTATAGCCTCTTTTACTGCTTCAAGGAGTTTATCCTTCTCATCCCGGATATGGGTGTGGTATATTCCGCCGTAGGGAGCGATGACCTTTACCAATTCTATTACTTCATCTGTTTTCCCGAAAGTGCCGGGTCGATAAATCAACCCGGTAGAAAAACCATAAGCTCCCTGTTCCATGGCTTCCTTTACGAGAGCCTTCATTTTTTTAAGTTCCTCTGCTGTTGGCTCTCTATCCTCCATCCCCATCACAATTTGCCTCACTGTTCCATGTCCGACAAGCAAAGCCGCATGAGGTCCGATTCCCTCTCTTGACCAAACCTTCATAAGGTCTTCCGCTTTCTCGAAGATTGGCCAAGCGCTAGAACCGCATTGCCCGGCTATAACTGTTGTCACTCCTTGCTTTAAGTAATTAAGACATGCCCTGTTTTCCGCAAAATACATCCCTCTATCGACATGCGTATGAAGATCGATGAAACCAGGAGTCACATAAAGTCCTTTGCCGTTTATCACTTTAACTGCTGATCCTTTGATCGACCTTTCTACCTTTACGATCATGCCGTCTTTAACAGCCACATCTGCCCTAAACGCAGGTTTCAAAGATCCATCAAACACCTTTGCGTTCTTTATTAATACGTCATAGTTAAGGAGTTTGCCTTTTTGAGCCGAAAAATTTAGCCCTGTTAAAAAGAACACCCCCAATACTAAGAGAATACTGAAACGGAAAATTTTGTTTTTCATGGTATCTCCTTCTCCTTTTAATGATATCTAATAGTAAATAGAAAACATGCTGTCAAGAAAAATATAATATAGAGATGGACACGCTTTTTAGAGGTTGAGGCGCGATCCTTCTCCTTTTTCCTATCTTTTCTTGAACTTTTCGAGAAGTTCGGTGTATATACTGGATGTATCGACTTCTTTTCCATCAATAAAAACATGCTTGATGTTGGTTCTTAATTCCAGTATGTCTCCATCTGCGAGGACAATGTTGGCTACCTTTCCCTTCTCCAGGCTCCCCATCATTTTGTCTACACCAAATATCTGGGCAGGGTAAATCGTTACTCCCTTGAGTGCTTCTTTTTTATCCAGGCCAAAGGCAGCGGCTTTTGAGGCATGATAGGGTAAATCCTTGGCTAAGCTTGCACTTCCTGAGGAAAAAGCAAATTTGACGCCAGCTTTTGCCAGTACAGCAGGATTCCTGTAAAAAGCATCATAGCCATCTTCCCATTTGGGAGGCACTGAATTAAGAGAGCCAAAAATAACAGGAATGCCTGATTTTTTTATATCCTCAGCAACCTTCCATCCATCAGTGACACCCAAGAATATTGCTTTAAGTTTTTCATCTTTGACGAATTTGATGGCTGCTTTGATATCTTTATCAGCATGAACAGAAATCATGACAGGAAGTTCGCCGTTAACCACAGGAAGAAGAAATTCTAATTTTTCATCAAACTCAGGCAAATGGAGTCCCAAGTTTTTTTTGGCTGCATCTTTTCTTTTCTGATAATAGCGAGCTTGTTTCAGGATTTCCTTCAATTCCTTAACCTGTTTAGAAGCCACTTCTGGAGGTTTTGTTTCTCTTCTGCTCCTTAACCGAGGCAAAGAAGGAAATTGGATATGCATGGCGATTGGACTTTTTATTGTCATCTCTTCAGGAGTCCAGCCGACCAATCTGATCAAGCCACTCTGGCCTGAAATGAGTCCGTCAGAAGGAGCCACGAGAGCGGCTGTTATCCCGTTTGATCGTGAGATAGGAATATGCATGGAGTCAGGTCGCAGAGCTTCCACGGTTTTTGCCTGAGGATTGATTCTGCCTGTTTCTCTGTAATCAACGGTTGCGCTTATAGAGCTTATCTCCTGGAGGCCTAGATAACATGAGCCGTCGATCATGCCTGGATAGGCAAAAAGGCCTTCGGCATCGATTATTTTTGCACCTGCAGGGATATCAATGTTCTTTCCCACAGCTTCTATTAATCCGTCTTTAATAAGAATGGTCCCTTCAGTAATATCCTCACCTACAACAGGTATGATGCTCACGCCTTTTATAGCAATAACGCTCGGGCTTTTTTCTTGAGTCAAACAGAAGGAAGCACAGATGATTAGAATTACAGCAAAGATGAAGATTCTCTTTGTCATTTCGTCCCTCCTTTTTTCTCTTTCTTTTTCTCTTCTCCTCTCTTTTTCTTCTCCATTTCTTCTCTCTCTTTTAGATACTGAGCTCGATCAAAATAGACTTCCCCCTCGATTATTGTCTTTTCACAAAGGGTATAGGCGCTCAGAGGATGCTCGTTAAAGATGGCAACATCTCCATGTTTCCCGACGTCTAGGCTTCCGGCAATCTTTTCCACACCAAGCTGGATGGCTGGATTGATGGTGACGAGATTCAGGGCTTCTTCTTCAGAGAGGCCGCCATACTTCATGGCTTTTGCTGCATCGTTGAACAACCGCCGGATTCTCTCCCCGCTGTCAGAATTTATTGAAACAAGGACTCCTTTTTTTGTGCAGTAACCAGCACTGTAGGCAATCCCTTCAGAAGCTTCGACCTTATAGGCCCAGCTATCAAGAAAGACAGAGATTCCAATTTTTTCTTCAGCGAGTTCCCTGGCTATTTTGAATGCCTCAGATGCATGTTCGAAACAGGCAATCTTGAACCCAAATTCTTTGGAAAGTTTAATGAATTCCAGGGTTTCATCAGCTCTATAGGCGTGACAACGGGCCACCATTTTCCCGCGAAGCACATCTGCCAGTTGCTCCATCCTTAAGTCCTTTCGAGGCGCGATCAAATTCTTTACAGGTTTTTTGGAATTTTTCGCTTTTAGATACCGGTCCCACTGTTCCATATAGTTTTTCGCTTTTAGAAACTCACGGCGGATAATGGCATTCACTCCCATGCGGGATTGTGGATAGCGAGGAGTTCCCAAAGTAGGAGAATTAGATCTCTTGGGATTTTCACCCAGGGCGAATTTTAAGGTCCTGTAAGCATCATGAACGATCATCTCTTCCGAAGTCATTCCCCATTTCGTCTTGATGACAATGTTCTCGCCTCCTATCGGGTTGCCGCTGCCGTGCATGGTATGAACCATCGTCACTCCACCTGATATTGCCGTATAGATGGAACGGTCTTCAGCATTGAGAACATCCCGCATTTTGACTTCAGCGGTTATCGCTTCCGCGCTTTCATTTGTTCCTGTGAGGGCTATATGCGAGTGAGAATCGATTATACCTGGAATAACAAATTTTCCTGACGCATCTATGATTTTTATTCCTTTAGGTCCTTTGATGTTCTCTCCAATCTGCTTTATGATGCCTTTGATAATGAGAATGTCTCCTTTTAGTATTTTTCCTTTGGTAACCGTCAGTATGGTGCCATTCTTTATCAGGAGATCCTGTCCGAAGGAAAAGCTTGAAAAAATCACCAGACTCACAACTAAAATGAAACCAATAGTATTTCTTTTCATGGCTCTCTCTCCTTTAAAATTCCCCGTCAGGGATTCTTTTTGCCTTCAGTTCCATACTCCATTCTTGGACGGCAATTGTTCCTTCTATAGAGTCCTTTTCTGCAGTCCCGCTGAAAGCCAAATCCATAGTCTCTCCCATTATTGTAGCCGAAATAGATAAGGCGAGCTCATTTCCGCTTAAAATCCCTTCTCTTATTTCCCATTTACCCATGTTCGATGAAATGCTTCCGCTGATCTCGTTTCCATCTTGTTCGATTTCGAGGATCGTTTCCAACTCGCCCATTGGACTAGAGACTGTAGCGCTCCATTTTCCAGCAATATTCACTTTTGTAGGCTTCTCTCCCTTTGGAGGCTTTTTGATTTCAAAGGCTATACCGTCGACAAAAACTCTTTCCACCCTGGTCTTTTCATCGAAAATTTCACCAGAAGTAAGAATAATATTGGCGATTTTTCCCGGTTCAAGGCTTCCCAGAAAACTGCTCACTCCCAAGAATTTGGCGGGGATAATGGTCATAGCCTTGAGAGCTTCTTCCTTAGGTAAGCCTGCTTTAACAGCTTTTTGGACGTTTTTTGGAATGTCTGATGGTTTTTTAAGTCCCTGGGAGGTAAGCGCAAACGTTAATTTCTTTTTATGGAGATTCGCAGCATTGGCAGGATATATTTCTTCTTCTGCTTTTTTCTTTAATTCTTCGCCTTGATGGACATAAATGCTTGTCTTTGGAGGCTTGAAATTTAGAGAAACAAGAAGTGGGACTTTGGCATTCTTGATAAGTAGGTCGGCTACTCTCCAGGCTTCATTTGCTCCGGTGAGAAAGCCGTTGAGCTTGAATTCCTTAATAAGTCCGAGGGCGCGCTTGATGTCTTCCAAGTTGGCACAATTAAAAAAGACAGGGCTTTTTTCAACTACATACGGCGCCAGAGCTTCTAAGAAAGGATTATATTCAGGTCGTTTAAGGCCTCGAGATGATTTTGAAAACTGAGATTTGTGGGAAGAGTAATGTTCAGTATCCAGGAAAGATTGTCTGAGAAAGGCCATTGTTCCCATCAAGCTGGAAGGGTAAGTTCCGCTTGCGGTTGTAAAATTGACATGTAAAGCAACAGGGGTTTTGATAACCATTGGTTCTGCTTTGACTCCGTTGACATTCAAGAGAACGCTTTGGCCGGCATAGATTCCTCTTTCAGGTACAACCAGGACAGTTGTGATTCCGACTCTATGCAGGCCCGCTACATCTGTTTTTTTGGATTTTAAAAGCTTAACAGCCATTAAATCAGGATGCTGGGCTTTCTCCTTTTGTCGAGGTCCAGCGGTCGATGTTCTCCTAGTCCCTGGTGTTCTTGGCTCTTGCTTAGGAAGCTCGAGAAAGAGATTTGTATGGGCATCGATCAAGCCTGGATAGGCGAACAGGCCTTCAGCTTTGATTATTTCAGCATCTTCTGGAATTGAAATTTTTCCTTGAGGTCCTAAGGATTCGATAAGTCCATCCCGGATGATAATGATTCCTTTCTCGATAGGTGAACCAGTAACAGGAATAATCTTGCAGTTAACAATGGCATAGGTAGGGGTAACTCGGGCTGAGGAGGTGGCTGTGAAAAGGAGAATGAGCGCAAACAAACAAATGAATAAAAGATTTTTTTTGATTTTCATGTTCCTCCTTTCAATGAAAAATTGCTGATAAAAATTTTCCCCGTATCAGCAAGCCACGTATTCTAACAAAAAAAAACATGCCGGTCTATAAATATTGCAGGAGTGTAATTTTTCTTATGTAGGGGCTTGATTTATCAAGCCCACCTTATTAATATTTGTGACGTTTGATTTATAAATCCGTAATAAAGGAAAAGACAGAAAGTATTATTTATGTGGGCTTAACTTGTCTTGTGTATGTATTTGATTTATCTTAGGCAGGGATCTGGATTATATCTTGTACGGGCTTGATTTATCAAACCTACCTTAATTATATTCTCTATTGGATAGATTTCTAATTGAATCTTTAAAGAACGTTTAGAGAGTGATGAATGAGAAAAGGTATTCAAAAAATATTTTCTGAGGCTGCAGAAACTTATGAGCTTGTTAATCATGTTCTGACATTAGGGTTTGACATTCTTTGGCGGAAGAAAGCAGCTCGGGAAGCGGTCAGAGCCAAGGGTTTTCTATGGTTGGATGTGTGCAGTGGTACTGGAGAAATGGCTCTTTATCTTTCACGCCTGGCAGGTGAAAAAGTTAAGGTTGTTTCTGCTGATTTCTGTCATCAGATGATAGCTAAAGCTCGAGAAAAGAGAATAATTCCAAACCTCTCTTTTGTTCTTGCCGAGTCAGGCCAGCTTCCCTTTGCTGAAAGGACATTCAACCTAGTGACCATCTCTTTTGCTACCCGAAACATATACCCTAACAAACGCGAGCTGGTTGCTCATCTAAAGGAATTTCATCGTGTTCTCAAACCTGGAGGGCATTTTGTGAATCTTGAAACAAGTCAGCCTTCTATTAGAATTATCCAGAAGTTTTTTCATCTCTATATAAAACTGACTGTAAAACAATTGGGATTTCTTCTCTCGGGATCTAAATCCGCTTACAGATATCTTGCTTATACGATCCCGCGTTTTTTTCCTCCTGAGGAATTTTCTTCGATACTCCGTGAGGCAGGGTTTGCCCGTATTACTCATCGTTCTCTTTTTCTTGGTGTTTCCGCCATTCACACTGCCATCAAATAAGAATTGTTTTTTCCTTTTGTTCTCTAACCTGGATTATTCATAAATTAGGCTAATTATCCCTATGATAAGGGCTGACTCCCAATTTGCCTTATCCCGAGCTATTATGACTCGCACTTTGCATCAAATTATTGTAGAGTTAAATTTTATTTTTTATCATGTAGTTATCCAAGATAAACGAGGAAACAATTGTGTACAAAGCAGGAATAAAGATACTAGAGGTAACAATCGGGATCGAATCTAATAGAGAAGAGCTCCTTTTTCACTTTCCGCTCAAAACAGAAGTCAAGTCGCTCCTTACAGATTTTAAAGATGTTGAGAGCATCCCATATTCAGCAGACCTTGATGGCTATATCTCGGTTGAAGAATCTAGGGAGGATCCCTCTTTTGAGTTTTCGGGGGGAAAAGCCAGATTTAGAGGACCATTTCTCAATCTCACTCGAGAAGCTTCGGACTTAAGGTTTAGTCTGTGGGGAAACCAGGGGTTCCTTTATAGATATGCTCTTTATTTACTGGAAAGAAAGCACAGGATTTATAACTTCCATGCTTGTGCTCTCTACCAGGAAAAGGAAAATCAAATGTTTGTTGTTATAGGAGGAGCTGGAAGCGGAAAAACCATCTATCTTCTCAGTGGCCTGACTAAAGGGCTCAAACTCTTTTCAACAGAAACCGTCCACTTCCGGATTGAAAAAGATGCCGTATCATGGTTTATGGGTTCACTTGTTGATAACGTGAGACTGGGTACCTTGATGTATAATTTCCCTCTGTTCTTACCGAAAATTGAAACTCAAGAAGCTGGTGAGGAATGGCAGAAAAAGATCGCTCTTGATCTCTCATCTTACAAAACTGACTTTGAAGAACTCAAAACTCCCAGGTCTGTCGTGATATTGTTTCCCCGGATTGAAGAAGGGCGCCAAGGTTTTCTTCTGAATCTAATAGAGGATAGAAGAAAAGCCGCAAAAGCCCTGTTTGACAACATCTCCCAAAAAATAACCGAGAACGTCATTCTATATGATAAAATGCCAGTTTTGGGATTTGATGAGAACCAGATGGCTCTGGCGAGGCTAAAATATGCAAGCCAGCTCGCCCATCACAAGACAATCACTAAGATCGCTTCTGTTCTCTCAAACCCAGATGATTGTTGGGGAGATCTTTTGGGCGGCTGAAAAAGTCTAAATTGGATAAAAAAGGAGAAAAAGATGAGCAAAGCTTGGAAAAATATTATTAGGATGCCCGTTGAAGGGAGAACAACCAAGCCCAGAGAGGCGGGCGTAACCATGGTTATTGATAAAGGGATGGGTCTTCATCGCCTCGAAGATTTGATACGGATTGGGGGAGACTACATTGATATCATCAAGCTAACCTTTGGGACTTCTGCCTTCTATGATAAGGACCTTTTGAGGAAAAAGAACGAGATGATCACCTCATACAATATAGATGTCATGCCAGGAGGTACTTTTCTGGAGATAGCTATCTGGCAAGATGTCTTTGACAAATATTTGGAACAAGCCAAAGAGCTTGGATTTTCTGCAATTGAAGTCTCTGATGGAACGATCGAGATAAGTAGAAAAACCAGACAGGATGCCGTAAAAAAATCTTTGGATAAAGGTTTCAAAGTCATTACTGAAGTGGGAAAAAAAGACCCGAAAGAAGTTCTGCCTATTGCCCTTGTTCACCAGCTGATAGGAGAAGATATGGAAAACGGGGCTTTTAAGGTTATTATCGAAGCCCGGGAGGCTGGGAAAGCTGTAGGAATATTTGATAAGGAAGGAGAGATTAAGTACGATGAAGTTGATAACATCATTGCTGGAGTCAAAGACACGAATTGTTTAATGTGGGAAGCTCCCCTAAAAAATCAGCAGCAGGCTTTAATCTTTAGTCTGGGGATCAACGTTAACCTTGGCAATATCCCTCCGGACGAGATTTTAGCTCTAGAGGCTCTAAGACAGGGAGTCAGGGGTGATACGCTGAAAAGAGCCTATTTAGAAGGGAATAAATAGAAAGAATAAAGAGCGGTTTATATTAATCTTGTTTTTCTAAAAGAAGAATCAAAACAGAATGCTCGCCTTCAGGAACTTTAAACTTCACTGATTTACCTTTAAACACCTTTTTTGTCTCGTCATCCACCAAAAGTTCATATTTTCCCTTGATCAAAAATTGAACCCTTATCTCTCTCCTCTCTAACGTTATCACTTCAAACGAGATTTCATTTTCAGAATAAAGAAAGTGGCGGAAAACAGCGCTTCCCTTCGCCTTCAAAACCTCTTTGCCTTCTTCTTTTAGTTTAACTCCAGAGGATGAAACCTCCACATCATAGTGACGATCCTGGATGGAAATTCTGGAAAGCTCTCCTTTCTTATCAGGATTAATCATTCCAAACCTGAATCCCTCCCAGGGAGTAAAATCTAGGTACTCTTCCAGAGCAATTAAAGCAAAAAGAGAACCCCAGCTCTGATATCTTTGCCCTTCTGCTTCTCCTGTTCTTGAGTCAAAATATTCTGGACAAAGCTGAAAATTATCCCAGGTCCGGAGAAACAAGTCAGAGCTTTTTTTGGCCAGTTCAGAAGCTATAGCATCAAAATGATAGGCCTTTAAACCTTGATAAACTAAATAATTAGTCGGTGGCCAGATTGTGCCTCTCCAGCGCTGCTGGTCTTTATAAGCGGGATCATCCCGGGAGACCGTAGGTATTATAAATTCTCCCCAGAACTCTTCAGGATTGAGGAGATGCCTGATCATTTGTAAGGCCCTCGTTTTATCTGGGATACCGGCAAGCAAAGGATAAAAATTTGAGGCTGCTTTTCTTGTCGAGAATCTGCCATCCCAGTAGCGATCAAAATAGAACCCTTCTCTCTCATCCCAAAGATGTTCGTTTATAAGCTCTTTTATTGTCTCATATTCAGAAGAGTAGTTGTTATAATCGTCCCTTTTATTAAGGATATTGGCAATTTCAGCCAGGCACCAAGCATCGAGAGCAAATAGGCTGTTTAAGTCGATGCAGTTCATAATTAATGTTCCAGTGTCCTGACTAAAGGGGGCATCGTCCCAATTAGGTAAATCATCCTGTCCTGACTCGTGCATAGCTCGTTTTTTCCCTTCTATATTTTCTTCCCAAGGGGGGACACTTTGAGGCAAAAATTCTGTATCTGTTCCCCATTCAAGGAGACCATCTCTGTTTCCGTCCCGGCGCAGTTGTCCGTTATCTTTCTCCTCTTTCCAGAAAGAATGCCACTTTACAAGATAAGGATAGGCATATCTCAGCAATTCTAGATCTCCCAACCTCTGGAATAATTTCAAAACAACATAAGAACCTATTGGTGGCTGGGACCTGTCAGGTGTCCCGCCAAAGCGGCTTCTCCAGTTGGGGATATTGCCGTTAGGGTACTGGGTTTCCAGGACAGCCTTTAAAATGTCTTTCGCATGCTTAGAACTTTCCACAGCAGCCCCTAAGGCGTTGAAGAATGAATCCCATTCGAATATCTTCCAATGACCAGGATTTCCGTCAGGAGTGGAGAAGATCCATCCTCGTCCCCCAGGTGTGTAAAGTCTATGGTTGCCAGGTTGATAGAGCATCGTCCAGAATAGATTATTTGTGATGGCCCTCGCTGTACCTTCGTAGAGTCCCTGTATTCTTACTCTTTTACTGCTGTATCTGTTTTTTTCCTCCTCCAGCATAGAATCGATTGTCCCTTTGTTTTTGTAGCGATATATGTGGTCGCTCAAAATCTTTTCTTCCTCCCCTACTCCCGCCACAAAATATAGGGCTCTATTGTCTTCCATGGAGAAAGAAAAAACTAGCTCATCATCTGGAGAATCTGCGATTAGTTCTCCTTTTGTGTCTGTCCAGAGCAAATAATGATATTTACTTAAACCTGAGCTCTCTCCTTTTATCTGCCCGTCTGGAAGAATGAGATATGTCCCTTCAATATTCCAAGGGAAATAATGCACAAGGTTAATCTTTATGTTTGAGGGAGCTATTATCCGTCCAACGACTGTTTTTTCATCCTGGCGCGACCACTCCAAAGTTAATGTATCTTTTTTTGAGGGAGGCTTTATAAGAATGGGAGTTTCACTTCCTCTTTTAAAAGGAAGGCTCAAATCCAGTTTTATCCTTGCATACGTACAATCGGGAGAGTGCGGACCAACTTCGGAGATAAGATAAAAAATATCATTTTCATCGGCAACTTCGTTCTCTTTTTCAATCTGGATTCGAAAAGCGAATACACTCTCTTGATTTGGAGCAAGGACAACGCCACCCCAGTTCTTAGCCTCCAAAGCACCTATGTAGACATCTTTCCATCTATAATAGATTTCGGCATGAATTCCTTGAATCAAGAGGCAACATAAGATGAGATAAAGGAGGAAAATTTTTAGGTTTTTCATTAAAATAATCTTCTAAGCAAAAATATCTACCAATAATTAATTTAAGGCAAATCTCAAACTAAATCAACATGTTTGTAAGTATCTTTTTTTCTCAATAAAAAAAGAAGAAAAAAAGGGATCTGCCTCCTTTTTTATATTAAAGGCATATGTTGGAACATATATTTTAGACACCCCCCAAACGTAAATCCCTGGGTATATTTCAGGTTTTCTCTGTTATATCTTAACCTATCATGCAAGGCGAATAAGGCCATATTTCTTGGCCCATTTTAGGGCTTCAGCATACTCGTTTCTCTTAATACGCCGGGCAATTTCAGGATACTCTAATGCTTTATATTCAGGCTGATACCGATTCATAATATTGATATAGGTGGTTTTGGATTAGATTAAGTTACATGTTTAATTTCCTTTGGATATTTCTTGAATTCCCCCGAAGCGTAAATAGCATCGATTTCTCTGAACAAAATATCGATTTCTTCATCTTTAGTGTAAAAATGAGGGCCCACTCTTATAACATCTGGCTCTTTATCTTGCCCTTTCCTGTAATCAACTTTAACGTTTCGCTTCTCTAAAGCCTGCTTGACTGGAAAAGCATGGGGCAAGCTGATTGAAACTGATCCTCCCCTGAGATTATTTTCTTCGGGTGTGAAAAGGAGATATCCTCTTTCTTTGGCTTTGTTTATAATCAATTCAGTAAGGGAGAGTGATTTCTCCCGTATACCAGGGATTCCTATCTTTTTTATTATGTCCAAGCCGGCCCGTGCTGTGTAAAGGCACGGTACGGGCGGGGTTCCTGACATGAACTTTTGTCCTCCTCTGGCATATTCCATCTCCTGAGCGAAGAGGAAAGGTTCTCTGTGAGCAAACCAGCCAGTTAACTGAGGTTGAAGATTCTCTGAGAGGTCTGGTTTGACATACAGGAAGGCATTTCCCGGGCCTCCGCAAAGCCACTTTAGGCAGCCTCCGATATAAAAGTCTACATCTAGCTGTTTGACATCCACGGGAATGATGCCTGGTGCGTGGTAGCCATCGATAAGGGTCAGGGCGCCTACCTCTCGTGCCCTGGCAGAAATCTGTTTTATGTTCTGGATGAAAGCTGATTTAAAATAGACATGGGAAGTGGCAACGAATAGGGTCTCTTCATCTATTCGTTTTAAAATATCCTCGACGTTAATTGCTGGGTTGCCGTTGCTTTTCACAATCTCAAGCTTCCATTCCCTGAAATCTGAGATTTTTGAAAGGGCATATACCATGGAAGGAAAGTCATGATCTGTCATGACAATCTTCTTTCTTCTCTCGTCTTGGGCAAGAAATTTAGTTGATAGAACTACCCAATGGCACTGGGTTGCATTTGGTGCCATTGTCACTTCATCTTCTCTTGCCCCCAAAAAGTAAGCCACTTGGTTTCCTAATTCTCGCGAAAGGTCCCACCATTCCTTCTGCCAGGCGCTCACGCCTTCCTCTGCCCAAATCTGATAAAATTTCTGTAGATTCTCAAGTGCTTTCTCAGGAACAGCTCCCAATGAATTGCTGATGAGATAAACACAGCGTTCCAGGATAGGAAATTCCTTCCGTATCAAAGCAAGATTCTTTTTTAAATCCAATCTCATCTCCAGGTTTTCCCCTTAAATATATTTATCACAGGTAATTATGTTCACGCCTGTTAAATAACTTTATCTCAGGTAATAATCCTTGTTTCTGCCTGCTATCTTTATTCCAAGGCAGACATACTCTTTTTCAGCTGGGAAGCCCGTGTTTTACATAATAAGAGACCGCCTCGATAAAGACATCCAATTCCCGAAGGGTTGTGTAGATGCTTGGCGTTACACGTATTCCAGTAATCTTTTCACCATTCAATTCAAAAGAAGGAATTCCGACTGTGATGATGTAGATTTTATGTTTTTTGAACAGAACCTGAACCAATTTACCCAGATCCATGTTTTCAATTGTCAAAGTCCCAATTCCGCAAGACTGTTCCGGATCATAAGAAGTCAGAATTTTTACGCCAGGAAGCTTATCAAGAGCTTTTGCCCAGTAATTCCTCAGATAGCGCATTCTCTCCTCTTTCCTCTTGCCGCCGATCCCATGATGGAAGGCCAAGGCCTCTCCTATTGCGAGTTCTAAAGGATCAGGATGGGTTCCGATGTTTTCAAATTTCCTGATATCATCACTCAAAGGATCAGAGGCCGGGAAAAGAGGCCATATCTTTTTGATCTTTTCTTTTTTCACATAAAGAAAACCTGTACCTATAGGAGCCATCATCCATTTGTGGAGGTTAGCACCGTAGATGTCACAGCCGAGGTCTTTCTGCTTGAAATCGAAATGTCCAAAAGCATGAGCTCCATCTATCACTACTTCTATTCCTCGCTTTCTTGCCATCTGACAGATTTCTCTAATCGGAAAGATCTGTCCAGTGAGATTGGTGATGTGACAGACTTCAATGAGCTTTGTCCTCGGTGTAATGTTTTCTTTAAAAACATCAGCCAGCTCTTTTATCTTTTTTGGGGGATAGCGAAATGGAAACATTTTGACTTTTACACCTTCCTTTTTTTCTCTCTGCAAAAGGGCGTTTTTCATGGAAGGATAGTCATGGGTGGTTGTCAGGAGCTCATCGCCCGGCTTAAGCTCAATCCCAAGGAGAGCGATCTGCAAGGCTTCAGTCACATTCCTGGTGATGGCAATCTCCTCAGGCGAGCATCCGAAAGTATCAGCCAGTTTTTTTCTTATGAGCTCTTTTCTGGGCCGGAGGACTTGCCAGGAATTATAAACAGGGGCCCCATTAGCGAAATCCAGGTAGCGGTGAACAGCATCCATGACAATTTTTGGGGCTGGATGAACACCTCCGTTGTTGAGGTTGATGATGCTCCGGTCACAATTAAAGGCCTGCTGAACGTAGAACCAGAAATCTTCATCTTGAGCAATCTCGGTTGGGGGTAAATCTTTTATCTTTGTTAATTTTTTCTTGAGCTCAGCTTGGGCGTTCTTTGCGGTTAAACCAAAAGCACTTAAACTTCCGATGCCCAAGCCAATGTTTTTTAGAAAATCCCTACGACTTGTATCCATTCCCTTCTCCTTTCTTATTGGTTTGATTTTTTTTACCATTTTATCTTGTAGGGGCTTGATTTATCAAGCCCGAACTTTTAAATAGTGAACAAATTTTTCTTCATGTAAGGTTTAATTTATCAGAGACATAGTTTATCTTTATAATCAAAAATGTGGGTTTGATAAATCAAACCCCTACAAAAGAAAAATCAAGCCCCTTTAGAACAGAAATGTGGGCTCGATGAATTAAATACCTACACAAGAAGAACCAAGCCCTTGAAGAACAGAAATGTGGGCCCGATGAATTAAACCCCCACACAATATAAATCAATCCCTATTTTAAAGGAGATTTTCTACGAAGGGGAATGCGACCGTAAAAGAAGTCATCTGCCCAGACTGAAAAGGATTGGGCAGCAGAAGAGTTTTGCGACATTATCCTGATGAAGTTGTGGAAGGCATTGTCCGATTTGCTGTAGGGACAGACATAAATACAAACAGCACAATCAGTTCCTGCTTTTCGCCAGAATTTATAGCATTCCTCTCGATTGAGCACCCATCTCATCACCCCATTTTCCTCTGCTTTCTCTTCGTAAGGAATGGCCTGGGCTGGGCAATTTCTGGCACATTTCTTACATTTCTGACAAAAATTCTGTATACCCAGTTTCCTTGGTTTATCCGCAACCAGAGGAAGATCAGTTGTTATAAGTCCTAACCTCGCTCGGGGGCCGTATTTGGAGGTCAGGAGAATCCCCAGCCTCCCCAACTCTCCCAATCCAGCCAGCCAGGCGAGTGGGGGCAGCATAGCTTGATAATTGCTCCCGGCGATATGAGCTCTGGCTGGATAGCCCAAGCGACGGATGAAATTAGCAACTATGATAGATATTTTTGCTGCTTCAACATATTTCTTGCCAGTTTCGACGATAACAGGTTCTTTAGGAGCGGATGCAACCATGCCTAAATCCATCTCTAAAGCAAAGGCAATAGCGTATTTGTGCTCAAGCTTTATTTCCTCACTATAATGTTCTGGCCCTCTTCCTACATGAGAGTAAACATAAGCTTGATTTAAAAGACAGATACCGCTTTGATCAGAGCCTAAATATTTCATAATTTTCTTTATTATTCGAGTGTTTTCAGAAGGTGGCAATTGAGATATTTCTCTACTTTCCCTTCCACTTACCTGAGTTAATTGGTGTTCAAGAAAGTCAAACTCTGCAGAAGCCAGAGCGAAAAGAAGGGGATTTTTTTTCAGATGAGTGTGAGAAAGGATGTCAGGAAACGTTCTTATTTCATCATCTATCTTCTTGTATTCAGGTCTTCTCCCATAATACTCCTCATATGTCTCAGTTCCTTCCCTATATTCAAAACGAGCAAAGATAACATCTCTTTCATCAACTTTTTTCTGTTTCCCCACGATTTCTGTTGATTTTCTTTTCAAGGGAGAAAGTAGCAGGGTTGCAAGATCAAGGATTAATAAAATAAAGGCGGTGCCAAACAGCCAATTTTTTAACGGAGATTCAGCAAGAAAAAAAACAATACTTATGATGATTAAAAAAAGGAAAACAATACTGCTGCGCCAGTACGCTCTCTTTTCTTTCTCCAGAAGACTGTAAAGGGCAAACAGAAAGAAAAAACAGATCAAGATGATTAATGAAACTACGCCGGCGATGATGAGGATGTTCATAGCCTAGAAACTAATAAACTGAACCTTCCTTGTCAATCCTTTCCCTCTTGTCTTAAACACATCATTTTCCTTGATGAGGAAGTAATCAGTTATAATAAAAGAGTACTTGGGGGATGGCTTCGCTCCCAAAAGATTTTTAACGCCATTCAAATTCCGCTCTTCTCGGCGGCTGCGTAACTCGCTGGGGTCAGGCCTTGCCATTGGGTGAAGATATTTTCTTACTGTTTGCTCTTATGGCATTCCGCATGATAAGGCCTGACCCCCTTGCCACCTGACTCGGTGCGCTCCCCCGCTTGGCAAAGGCTGTATGGTAAAAAAAACCGTGAGAAAGGCTGAGCGGGCACGGTTTCTCTCTTAAGGAGAGAAGAGCGAAGCCTTGAGAATAAATGGGGCCAGGCTCCATTTTCTGCTGTTATGTCTTCAAGTTGAGAATGTCTCCTTTCTTGCAAAATGGAGCCTGGCCCCATTTATTCTGGTGGCAAAAGCAACGTGTTTTTTACCATATTGCCTGAGCCTTTCTTATAATGTCACTTCATCCATCCCCAAATACTCTTTCGGAATGCTTCCATTTATACCTTCGCCTTTCTAGCTTTTCTTGGATATAATAAAAAAATGAAAAAGGCAAAAGTCTCAATCGTAAAAGTTGCGGACTATAATAGTGAAGAGATTTATGCCGCCTTGAAGAGGAACCTATCCCTCCTGGGCGGTTTAGAGAATATCATTAAGCCTCGAAGCAAAGTTTTTGTTAAAATAAATCATCTCTCCCCCCCTTCATCCCCAGATGATGCTATTGTTACCCATCCTTACTTTACTAAAGAAGTCCTGCGCCTTTTGTTAGAACTTAATCTTGAAATAACAGTCGGAGATGATGTCCAATCAAAGGAAAAAGATGGCTTTCTCCTATCCGGTTACCGTAAGGTTTGTAATGATTTGGGTGTTCGCCTTATTAACCTGAAGCAAAGAGGATTTCGAGAAGTAATCTGTAACGGGCAGATTTTAAAAAAAGCACTTATTTCTCCTTTGATTCATGAAGCAGATTATATCCTGAATCTCCCCAAATTAAAGACTCATTCTCTTACTGTATTCACAGGAGCAGTGAAAAACATATTCGGCATAATTCCTTACGGACTTCGTCTTGATTATCATCGCCTGTATAAATGGAGCGATGTTTTCAGCCAGATGCTCGTGGATATCTTTTCCTGTGCTCCACCGCATCTGACCATCATGGATGGGATAGTAGCTATGGAAGGCGAAGGTCCATCTGGAGGAAGCCCTAAAAGAGTTGGCGTCATCCTTGCCTCTCAAGATAGCGTGGCTGTGGATGCTGTTGCATCAAAAATTGTGGGTTTTAATCCTATGAATATCTTCACGACTCAGAACGCCCACGAAAGAGGCTTAGGAACTGGCGAAATCGAGAAGATAGAGATTGCAGGAGAAGATATCAGTGATGTTGAGGTCAGGAATTTTAAACATTCAGCCGTTGCTATTGGTTTTATTAAGAGAAAAATTCCCTCGTTCCTTCACGGTTTCATCCAAGGTCAGCTGACACTCACTCCAAAGATTATCATAAATAAGTGTACCTTATGTATGGAGTGTGTAGACATATGCCCCCAAGGAGCTGCGAAATTAGATGGGGATTTAGTTTGGATAGATAGAAGTCTCTGTATCCACTGCATGTGCTGCCATGAGGTTTGCCATTTCCAGGCGATTAAGCTCAGACAGCGACCTTTAGGAAGAATTTTTAGAGAACTTAACGAGTTTTTTAGAAAGGCTAAATATTTGTTTAGTTGAGAAAGGAAAAGGCTCAGGCAATATGGTTCAAAAACACGTTGCTTTTGCCACTAGGAATAAATGGAGGAATAAATGGGCAGGAATAAATGGGGCCAGGCTCCATTTTGCAAGAAAGGAGACATTCTCAACTTGAAGACATAACAGCAGAAAATGGAGCCTGGCCCCATTTATTCTCAAGGATTCGCTCTTCTCTCCTTAAGAGAGAAACCGTGCCCGCTCAGCCTTTCTCACGGTTTTTTCACCATACAGCCTTCGCCAAGCAGGTGAAACACGAAAAAAGTAGCCTGTCCCTTTTTTATATGATACATTTATAATCGCACAGAGAAGGAGGACTCATGGATTTCTTTTATTATTTTAAATCTCGCCAGGGAGAGATGATCCGCCTTCTAAAAGATATAGTTGGGCATGAATCTCCCTCTGGAGAAAAAAAGGCTGTAGATACTTGTTCCTCTTATGTTATCGATGAGCTAAAAAAAACAGGTGCCAAAATAACTCGCTTTCCGCAAAAAGAGTTGGGTGCATTTCATCTTGCCGAGTATCCTTCTTCTGACCCTAAAGAAAAAAAAGAACAAATTCTAATCCTTACTCATATTGATACAGTCTGGCCTGTGGGCAAGATTCACAAAATGCCTTTTTATGTTTCTGAAAACAAGGTGTTTGGCCCTGGGGTCTTAGATATGAAGGCTAGCCTTGTTATGGCTATATATTCTTTCAAGGCACTAAAAGAGCTAAATATCCAGCCGAAAAAGAAAATTTCCGTTTTCATCAATTCAGCCGAAGAGATAGGCAGTGATATATCTAACGATACCATTCGAAACCTTTCCAGTAAATCAGATTACGTGCTTTGCCTCGAGCCTTCTCTTCCAGGAGGGGCGTTAAAGATTCAAAGAAAAGGTCGTATTGTTATCCGCTTGGAAGCCAAAGGTAAAGCAGCTCATGCGGGAACTCCTGAGAAAGGAACCAATGCTATAGATGAGCTAATGCTGCAACTTGACCGAATCCAAAAGCTCGAAATAAAAGACACAACGATCAACACCGGTATGATAGGAGGAGGAGAAAAACCAAATATAGTAGCTGAAAAAGCATGGGCTATTCTGGATATAAGGTTCTGGGAGAAAATCCAGAAGGAAAAACTCGTCAACTATATGAAGCAACTGAAACCAATCCTCAAGGGCGCTAAAATCAAGTTTTCTATCGAGAGTTCTACTCCTCCTATGGAAAAAACAGAAGCTTCGACGGATCTGCTCTCAGAGGTCAGGAAAATTGCTTCATCTTTGGATATGAAGCTAGATACGGGTAAAGCTGGAGGGGGCTCTGATGCTTCTATTGCTTCCAGCCTGGGAATCCCTACTCTGGATGGCCTGGGTCCTGACGGAGAAGGAATTCATGCTGAAAATGAACACCTTATTCTCTCATCTCTTATAGAGAGAACCGCTCTTCTGACAGAAATATTAATCAGACTTTGATTGACTGATCCCCCAAATTTTGTTAATTTAAATTGTTGGATTTATCCAAATTTATATGTTTTAAGTTAGTGTTATTCATCCCGCTAGATTTTAATTATTTTATAATAATCGCTCCTTGAGAGATATAATAATCTCACAGGGAAAGATTAGCCACATTATATTAAAAGGAGGACTCATATGATAAAAAAATATTACCTTCTCTCTCCCGGCCCTACGCCTGTTCCTGAAGAGGTGCTTGCTGCAGCCGCAAATCCCATTATCCATCACCGAACTCCTGAATTTTCAGGTATTTTTATGGAAGTGACGGAGGGGCTAAAGTATGTATTCGGAACAGAGCAAGATGTTTTCGTTTTAACATCTTCGGGAACAGGAGCCATGGAAACTGCTGTTATCAATACTCTCAGCCCAGGCGATAAAGTGATCGTTCTTAACGGAGGAAAATTCGGCGAAAGATGGGGTCAAATCTGCAGGAGCTATGGCGTAGACGTCAGGGAGGTTTCTATGGAATGGGGTGAGCCTTTTACCAAAGAGCAACTTACAGATGAACTAAAAGCCCATCCTGAAACAAAGGCAGTTTTTGCAACTCTTTCTGAAACTTCTTCGGGGACAGTTTATGACATTCAAGGATACGGAGAGGTTTTAGCCAAGTCAGATGTAATCCTGGTCGTTGACGGGATCTCTGGCCTTGGTGCTACTCCCTGCCCCATGGACGAGTGGGGAGTGGATATTATGGTTGCAGGTTCCCAAAAATCATTTATGATCCCGCCCGGTCTCGCTTATCTTTCTTTTAGTTCTAAAGCCTGGGGTTTAGTGGAAAAATCAACTCTACCAAAATTTTATTTTGACGCCAAAAAATGTAAAAAGAATTTGGAAAAAAGAACGACGCCGTATACTCCTGCAGTTTCACTCGTCATCCAGCAGAAGAAAGCTCTGGATATTATTAAATCAGTAGGATTGGAGAAGCTTTTTGAACATCATCGCATTCTGGGAGATGCTACAAGAGCAGGAGTAAAAGCTATCGGTCTGGGGCTTCTCTCTAAAAGCCCTGGAAACATTCTGACAGCTGTTAATGTTCCTGCCGGGATTGACGGTCTAAAACTTGTCAAAACCATGCAGGGAAAATACATGGCTTATATCGCAGGCGGTCAAGATCCATACAAAGGAAAGATGTTTCGGATAGCCCACCTTGGATACATGGGAGGCTTCGATATAATAACTGCTCTCACAGCGCTTGAGATGACACTCTCTGAGCTCGGGTATGAATTTAAGATGGGAAGCGCAATAGGAGCAGCGGAAGCTATTTTAAAGGAGAATTGGGAATGAAAAAAATACTGGTGGCTGATTCTTTAAGCCCGGAAGTTTTTGAAGAACTCAAATCCATTCCGGATTTTGAAGTCACTTTAAAAACAGGAATGGATGAGGCGGAATTGATCAAAACAATCCCCGAGTTTCATGCTGCTGTCGTCAGAGGCGCCACTAAAGTCACTAAAAATGCTATCGAGGCCGCCTCAAACATGGAGCTCATCATTAGGGCGGGAATAGGCCTTGATAACATCGATGTTGCTGCAGCTCAAGAGAAAGGAATTCAGGTTACAAATACCCCTGCCGCCACATCTATTTCAGTTGCAGAACATGCCTTTGGGTTGATGTTAGCTGCTGTCAGAAACCACGGCAGAGCCAATCTTTCCATGAAAGAGCACAAATGGGAAAAAAAGGTTCTCTCAGGAACAGAGCTTTACGGAAAAATCCTGGGAGTAATCGGCATAGGAAGAATCGGTCAGGAGGTCGCCAAGCGCGCCCTCGCTTTTGGGATGAAAGTCATTGCTTTTGATGTTATTGACGTAAAAACAGGTCTTGACGTAAAACAGGTTGGCCTTGAAGAACTTATTACCCAGGCAGACATTATCACTCTTCATGTGCCCTTAACGGGCGAGACGAAACATATAATATGCGATGCTGAGTTAGAAAAAATGAAGGACGGGGTAATCATCATCAACGTCTCCCGCGGAGGGACTGTGGACGAAAAAGCACTTCTCCGGGCTCTTGAATCTGGAAAAGTCAGAGCCGTAGGTTTGGACGTATTCGAGAAAGAACCACCTGATGATTTCTCTTTGGTCGATAACCCAAATGTGATTGCAACCCCTCATATCGGTGCTGCTGCGAAGGAAGGGCAAAAAAGATCAGCTTTGGAGGTTATCGAGATTTTAAAAGAGAGGTTAGCTTAGGAATAATTTAAAATAGCGTTTTTATTTTTTGCGGATGGCGTAGCCACAATAAGCAATTAACTCAAAAAAATTAGTACAAACGCAATTATTCCAGTGTCATCGCGAGGAGCGAAGCGATGTGGCGATCTCGTTAATTCATCCAAAGAGACTGCCACGCCCTTTCAGGGCTCGCAATGACATTTTAAAAATATTTATTGCGTTTATATTAGTATTAAAACGGAGATAAAATGGCAGAAATAAGACCTTTTAAAGGATTACGATATAACACTCAAAAAATAAAACTAGAAGAGGTCATAACGGAACCCTATGACCGGATCCCTCCTGCTCTTCAGGAAGATTATTACAGAAGGAATCCTTATAATGTCGTAAGAATTATCCTGGGAAAAGATGATGACCCTGAGCATTCTGAAAAAGATAAATATAAAAGAGCCAAGGTTTACCTGGATGAGTGGGAGAAGGACGGCCTTCTTATCAGAGAAGATCAAGATGCTCTCTATCTTTATGAACAGGAATTCCAGGTCAAAGGAGAAAAGAAAAAAAGAACGGGAATTATTACTAGGGTAAAACTTGAAGAATTCTCTTCGAGGAAAGTTCTCCCTCATGAGAAGACTTTTCCCAAACATAAGATAGACAGGTTGAATCTCTTACGGGCTACAAACACCAACACAGGTCAGATCTTCCTCCTTTACAAAGACGACCAAGACACTGTCTCTCAGGCCATTGAAAGAGCAAAGCATGAAGCCGAACTCGTAGCAGAAATGAGAGATGATGCTAATTTTCAACATAGGGTATGGGTAATTAAAAACAAAGAAACGATCCAGAGGATTCAGGAAGCTATGGCAGATAAAGTGTTGATCATTGCCGATGGGCATCACCGTTATGAAACTTCCCTCAACTATCAGAAAGAAATCCTCGAGAAAGCGCCAGAAGCTAAGGGCGATGAGCCGTTTAACTACATCATGATGACTCTTTTTAAGCTAGAAGATCCAGCGGTGATGATTCTGCCAACTTACAGACTGGTGAAGGGCCTGGATAAACTCTCAGCTGAAGGGTTCAAGAATCTCCTCCTCCCCTATTTTGAAATTTCTGAGGTTGACTGGCCCGACACTTCAGATAAATCCAAGCTTGAAGAAGTTCAAAATAAAATACTCAACGGCACCCATGCTTTTGCCGCCTATGTTTCTCAATTTAAGAAGTTTTTCATCTTTAATCTCAAGTCTGAAGATCTCTTAGAGAAAGATATAACCGAAGATAGGTCCAAAGAATGGAAACGTTTGGATGTTGCTATTCTCCATTCTCTCATCATTGATAAGCTCCAGGCCTTATCCTCTGAACCTTTTTCCCTGGAGAACAACGTGAGCTACATCAGGAATCTTGACCAGGGGATTGGAAAGGTCGAGCAAGGAGAATTTCAAATCATTTTTCTCATGAAACCTGTTACTCTTCATCAAATTAGAGAAGTCGTCGAGAATGGAGAGGTTATGCCCCAAAAATCCACCGATTTTTTTCCCAAGCTCAAGTCCGGTCTGATTATGAATCCTTTGGACGAATGAGAAAATAGGAACTTGATTTATTGGCAGGAGTTTGATTGACACGCAAGAGCTTGATTAATTTGAAGGGATTTGATTAGCTTGTAGGAGTTTGATTAGTTTATAAGGGTTTGATTTATCAAGCCCACATTATTTATAACTCAAACGATAAACGAGGTTTTAAATGATATACCTAGATAACAACGCGACAACTCCTCTAGATCCAGCTGTCGCGGAAAAAATGTCTCAGTTTCTCAAAGAACACTTCGGGAATCCGTCTTCACTCTACCCTATCGGAAGAAAAGTCAAAGAAATCATCACCGAAGCCCGGGAAGTCATCGCCAAGGCCATAGGGGCTGTGAGGACTGAGATTATCTTTACTGCATCAGGAACTGAAGCAGATAATTTTGCCATCCGGGGAGTTCTTGATGCTTTCCCTGAAAAAAACGAAATTATCACCTCGGCCATCGAACATCCTGCTATCATGAATTCAGCTGATTATCTGGAGAAGAAGGGACTGAAAGTCACCTATGTTCCGGTAGATAAATATGGAACTGTGGATATTGATTTTCTCAGGAACGCAATTACTCCTCAGACATCCCTTATTTCAGTCATGCAGGCTAATAATGAGGTGGGAACAATCCAGCCAATCGAGCAGATAAGTAAAATTGCAAAAGAGAGAGGAGTTCTGGTTCATACCGATGCTGTTCAGGCTTTCGGCAAGATAGATGTCAATGTTAACAAGCTGGGTGTTGATCTGCTTTCGATTTCCGCTCACAAGATCTATGGACCTAAAGGAGTTGGTGCTCTCTATATTCGAAAAGGAACAAATATCTGGCCTCTTATTTATGGAGGATCTCAAGAGAGAGAAATGAGGGCCGGGACTGAAAATACAATCGGTATTGTTGGTTTTGGAGAAGCTGTAAGGGTAATGACAGAGAGAAAAGATAAGGATAAAAAACGGATCGAAAAGCTGTCAGAACAACTTAAGAAGGGAATTGAGGAAAAAATACCCAAGGTGAAATTCAACGGCCATGAGAAAAATAGAATGAAAGGGACCTTGAATTTTTCTTTCTATAATCTTGAAGCAGAAGCCATTCTTTTATCTCTGGCCACAAAGGGAATCTATGTCTCAACCGGCTCTGCCTGCAGCGAGGGAGCTGAGGACGTCTCTCATGTTCTCGAGGCAATAGGCCTTAAGCCTGAAATTGGCCGGTCCTCCATCCGTATGTCATTGGGCCGTTTTAATACAGAGGAGGATATTAAAACCGTTTTGGAAGAGCTTCCAGAAATTGTTAAAAAGTTGAGAGAAATCTCCGCACTCGATATTGACGAAGATTAAAATGGATGGGTTTGATTCGCCAAATCCTTATTGAATAGAATTGTAGGGGCTTGATTCATCAAGCCCACCTTGAATAAAAAAACGCAGGGATTGGATTTATCATACCTTTAATGAATAAGATTGTAGGGGCTTGATTCATCAAGCCCACCTTGAATAAAAACGTAGAGATTTGATTTATCATACCTTTAATGAATAAGATTGTAGGGGCTTGATTCATCAAGCCCACCTTGAATAAAAACGTAGGGATTTGGTTTATCATACCTTTAATGAATAAGATTGTAGGGGCTTGATTCATCAAGCCCACCTTTTGATAATTAAAATAAACTTAACTTAAATCGATGATTATTGTTGAGGAAAGCAACCGGCAATAAAGAGGTCCAAGCGGATTACAAATTCGTAAGCTGAGAAAGATAAATCTGCCGCGTTTCCAGGAAAAATTCCTTATATTCTTTGCTTCTATAATCGGGGTAAGTCCAGTCCAGAGTTTTGATGCCTGTTTTGCTGAATAATAATTCAACATGGGCGTAAATTCCCTGTTGAAGAGGTATCCGGTGAGCAAAATTTTTAGCTGTGGCCATGATTAAAGACGCCTGAGTCAAGTAGCCAGGATCAAGGTTTACAACTCTTAGTCTTTCCTTTAATTCTTCTCTTATTTCTTCTTCGAGTCCGTTTGTCCGAAGCTTTATCTCGCCTAATTTTTCAGGTGAAATAAGGCTAGCAAAGCTTAAAAATTGTTTTTTTAAATTCTTGCCCATCTGTTTTTCATAATAATCCGTAGTATTGAAGGCGATTAAAGGACTTGTTGTGTCCAAAGAACCATAAAGCCGTACAAGGCGTTCTTCTGCCTTTTTAAAAGAAGTTTCTTTGGAGGCAATAATCCCGCAGATAAGTTTTACTGGCGAGAAGGGCTTCGACTTGGTCATAATTTTATATTTGCAGGGATTTGATTTATCAAATCCAGAGTTATTTTTTATATTATTAAAAGGTGGGCTTGATGAATCAAGCCCCTACATAATGTAAACCAAGCCCTTACGTAACACAAATTATACCCCTGAAAAATATGTATCATTCTCTTTTATTGTAAAGATTTGGTGTAACAAATCCACCGATATTTTTTATGTTACCAGCATGTGGGCTTGATGAATCAAACCCCTACGCAATATGAATCACTTCCTTAGATAAGATAAATCATGCTCCCTGCAGGATATTTTGTTATTAAGAAACAAGTTTCTTGATTTTATCAATATTTTCGTTGCCGATATTCTCTCCTTTTTCCATTATCCTTATATAGTCAGAGTAATCGAGTGCATCCATTTCTAAATCAATTCTTATTACAAGATCCGCTTTATTTATCTTATCTTCTGTTGTATAGGCCACCATGGTCTCCACCATCCTGTGAAGAAGTTGGAATGTATTCTTTATTTCTTCTGTTGAAACTTCTTTTATATCTTTATGTACATCCACAAGAATTACCTTATGTGCATTCAGATTTCTTGCTATTCCCACCGGTGCATTATTGAGAACTCCTCCATCCAGGAGCAGCATATCGTCAATTTTTGTTGGTTCAAATAAGATCGGCAGAGACATTGTTGCCCGAAGAGCCTTATAGAGTTTTCCATTTTCGAAAATAATCTCTTTCCCTGATATTAAATCAACTGCATTACATGCAAATTTCACGGGTAGCTCTTCTATGCAAACTTCTCCTATTAGATTCTTTAAATAGGCTTCCATTTTATCTTCCCTATTGAGTCCCAATTTCTTCAGAAGCCTGCTCTTGTAACTTTCAAGCATAAGGAAATCTAAAATACTGATTTGGCTTTTTTTTAAAAAAGGAAGATTAGGCCTTTCGATAAAATTATTTAAATTAAAATCGTTCGCTATCTCTTTCAATTTTGTTGGAGAAATTCCAGAAGCAAAAAGCCCTCCGATTACAGCTCCCATGGATGTCCCTACGATAACATCTGGGGCCAATCCATTTTTTTGGAGAACATTAAGAATCCCTATATGTGCCAGCCCTCTTGAACCGCCTCCCATGAGGACTAAGGCCCACTTTGGTTTCTTTTTTTTAAATAACCTGAGTATTCCTTTCATCATCTGCCCAATATAATAAGGCTAAACAAGAATTAAGCCTTTGTTATTTAAGATCCAGAACATTGCCAAACAGCGTCAAATGCTTTATTAATAATAAAGAATTATAATCCTCTGTGGCAAATAAGAGGCCCGGCATCCCTTCCTCTTCCGCCTTCTCGCTCTCCACGGTAATCAGTTACACAAACAACATCCTTAAAGAATTTTTCTTCTTCGAATGTTTCCACACCGGTCCCCAGTATGAAATCATCTTTTCCTATCAATTTGATCTTAGGCAGTGATGGCTGAAAAAGGGAGAAGAATCCCCGCAAATAGCGCCTATAGAAAAGAAGGCCACCAATTCCCATTTTCTCGGTATCCAGGATGTATTGTCGAAGCGATTTAAACATCTGGAGGATTGTCTTGTGGTTGTAATATCGGATTATTGAATCAGCTCTAGTAAAAATGTAAGGAATTATCCTGCAGGTGCGGAAACCATTTATATGTTTTAAGATATCTGAACTGAAAGAAATGATGCGGATATTTTCTGATTTCAGATCAGAGCTTTTTAGTTGGTCTGTGATGCTTCTAGCAAATTCCTGGCAATAAACAGGATCTCTTTTCTTTCCTAAAGTGGTATCTTCTTTTGTCTCTATCCAGAGTGTTTTGCCATTATCATTGATTGATTTTATCACCTGAGGATGGTCGATAAGTTCCTGGAGAGCCTGTACTCCCTTAAGGTCCTTGAAATCTGTTTCGAGAAGTCTCCGGCCATTGTACTTAGCATCGTGGTAAAGGACCAAAACTCTGTCTCTTGTTAGCCTTACGTCCAATTCGCATCCATCATATGATCTCAGGGCTGCCAATATTGAGGAGACCGAATTTTTTTCTGTATTATTACTGGCCTTCATAACTGTCTCTATTTACGAAAACTAAATGTTTACTACGAAATTATTAGGCTTCCCTCAGATAATATAATTATAATGAAGAAAGGAAACCTATAGCATAGGATAACTCAGATGTCAAAACCAAGATACTGAGATTTATTTGACATGAAGCTCTGGTTGATTTATAAAGTCGAGGAATTAGATGAAGTCAACGATGATGCGAATTGAAGGAATCTGTGAATGAGTCTGGGTATCTTAGCTCTTCTTGCTCTTTTGCCTATAATCTCAGTATTCGGGCTTATAGTTCTTTTTAGATGGCCGGCAACAAGGGCCATGCCTATTGCTTATCTTATTACCTGCTTCTTAGCTTTCACAGTCTGGAAAGTACCTTTTTCTCAATTAGCTGCTGCATCTATCGATGGCCTGCTTACAGCGGTTTCAATTCTTTATATTATCCTGGGTGCCATTCTTCTCTTGAATCTACAGCAGGAAAGCGGCGCAATTTTCTCTATCAGGAAGAGTATGTTCCTCATTTCCCCTGATCGGCGCGCCCAAGCGATAATCATTGCTTTTCTGTTCGGCTCTTTCATCGAAGGCTCTGCTGGTTTTGGGACACCTGCTGCTGTCGCGGCTCCTCTGTTAGTGGCCATTGGTTTTCCAGCCATGGCGGCTGTAATGGTGTCCTTGATTATCCAGAGTACCTGCGTTTCTTTCGGAGCGGTTGGCACTCCAATCCTGATCGGCGTCAACGCAGGATTAAGCGGGCAGGTTGAAGTCGTAAACTATTTGAGCATACACAATTTAGATTTTGCTCCCTATTTGAATTCAATCGGAGGAAAGGTGGCTATTATTCACGGAATCACCGGCACTCTTATTCCCATAATCCTGGTAATTATGATGACCCGTTTTTTCGGCCAAAAGAGAAGTTGGAAGGAAGGCCTTTCCATTTTACCTTTTGCCCTCTTTGCAGGTCTATGTTTTACAGTTCCTTATACCCTGACTGGGGTATTCCTGGGTCCAGAGTTCCCTTCACTGGTAGGATCTCTCCTGGGACTTTTAATCGTTGTGCCTCTGGCAAAGATAGGGTTTCTTATGCCCAGGAAAGTCTGGGATTTTCCGGCAAAGGAAACTTGGCCTCAAGACTGGATTGGGCAAGAGATAGAGGGAAAGCATGATTCGGAATCGGAGAATAACGGGCGACAGTCTCTTAAAACAAAAATCAAGGACACAAAGAATAGTGTGAAATTTTCGATGAAATCGGAAATGAGTATTTTTACGGCATGGCTTCCCTATATTCTTGTTGCGTTTCTTCTCCTTTTTAGCCGCCTCTGGCCTTTTCTGAAAAATGCCCTGGCCTCTTTGTCAATAAAGTGGACAAATATTTTCCAGACTTCTATCAGTACTAGCTTTCAACCTTTCTATTTACCTGGCTTTATATTTTTAGTTGTAACTGTTATGACAATCCTCATTCATAAGATGTCGAATAGACAGGTCAAGAAGGCTGTAAACCGTTCTTTTAGAATGCTTCTCGGTCCGGCTATTGCTCTCGGGTTTGCAGTGCCTATGGTCAAGGTTTTTATTAACAGTGGAGTCTCCGGAGGATTGGACAAGATGCCTGTTGTGTTGGCCAGTGCTACAGCGGCCTTATTGGGCTCAGGCTGGACCTCCTTTGCCGCTGTAATAGGAGCTATGGGGGCTTTTGTTGCAGGAAGTAATACCTTCAGCAACATGATGTTCTCCCTTTTTCAATTTGTCACCGCCCTCAAGATAGGCGTAGTTCCGGGTGTAATTGTCGCCCTTCAAGCTGTGGGAGGTGCTGCCGGGAATATGATCTGTGTTCATAATGTTGTCGCCGCATCGGCAGTTGTCGGCCTTCTGGGAAAAGAGGGCCTAATCATCCGCAAAACGTTAATCCCGATGACTTATTATCTAATTGTGGCGGCGATCATTGGGATTATCATGCTGCAGCTTTTTAGAGTATGAAGTGCAAAATTAGATTAAAACTTATCCCCTATTCCTTACTTCGCCTGTTTAACCTCTATTGGCCTTGCTATAGTAATACCAATATGTGTCTCGATAGATTGCGTATATTCATAAAGTTCTGCATCCAGGAGCACTTTTTCCTTTCTTTGCGAAGCATGTAGAAATCTCATTTTTCCTCTCTCATCTCGATAAGCCAGACCTGTATGTCCATAATCCAGGCCTTCTTTATCTGTTGCCAAGGCAATAATATCTCCTGTCTGAAAATGTTTTTGCGCTTCCTTGATATTACTTTTGGGAATATACCAGTGCTTGCGCTTATTTATTTTTTGTTCAAGCATAGCTATTGTCTCTATAAATTCTGGAAATTCTTTCAGGGACTGATAAAAATGTGGATTTTTTGACATGAATGAGGCCTTAAAAGGAAATTCTTCCCCACCGATCTCTTTTGTGATATTCCTGACCACTTTTTTCCTCTCGTTGTCATAAATCCAGTCAGAAGTGTAATGCAAGCGTGAAGTATAATCAGTCAGTATCCCCTCTCTATACCGAGTGAAAATAATTTCACCCTTAAAATCATCAAATGATGTTTTGTCTTTCTTTAAGATTCGTGAAATACATAAAACGTTTTCAAAAAAAGTGACGCAGTCTAATCCTGTGAGATCTACTCTGCATGCTTCCGGTCCTTCTCCTTCAAGAGTTCCTGTGACATACTTTGTTCCTACAAAAAGCAGACCAATGTTTCCCATGCATTCGCCTAGAGGCAGGGACCTCCAATCCTCCGCTTTTGCTTGCTTGATGATTTTATGAAAAGTTTCTCTTGTCCTGGACTCCTTGTTCTGAGCAGTTATCAGCGCTTTTTCCCGGGCATTATAAAAATTTTCGTGTCTTAATAAGAGACTTGCAAACTGTGGGCGCAGAAGAAACATTGATGCACCCATTCCTGCAGCTATTGATAAAAATTCACGCCGATTCATAGAGTTGAGGATGGACCTTAAGCCTTCAGGAGCGAATTCAAGATTGGTTGCTTTCATCCTAGCCTCCACAATGAATTATTAATATCATAGTCTATCCAAATTTCCAAAATTATTACGTGTTGTAAAATAACTACAAAAAAATGGGGCCAGGCTCCATTTCCCATGATACTTTTTTCAGAACGTACAAAAAAATGGGGCCAGGCTCCATTTCCCATGATACTTTTTTCAGAACGAAAAAGCACAGTTTCTGCTCTCGGATAGAATATCAGGAAATGGAGCCTGGCCCCATTTTTTCCAGCATTTTTTTCAGAAGCATTAATATATCGGGTAGTGTTACAATAAGATATTATTGTTATTGTTATTAAAGAACTATAGAAAAGGTTTTATGGAGATGAACCAAGAATTAAGAAGGAGTTTGTTATGAAAAAAGCAAAAGTCCTTTTTCTCTGTACCGGAAATTCTGCGCGAAGTCAGATGGCAGAGGCGTTTCTCAGGAAATATGCTGGCGATGAATTCGAAGTCTACAGCGCTGGAATAAGACCACTAGGAATTGCTCCCTACACTACAAGAGTTATGGAAGAGATTGGGATTAACTTAGAAGGGCATGCTTCGAAGAGTGTGGATGAATACATAGGAAAAAGAGATTTTGATTACATGATTACTGTTTGTGCCAATGCGGAGAAGCAGTGTCCTGTGTTCCCGGGTGTGGGAGAAAGGATCCACTGGGATTTAGAAGATCCTGTTATGCAGATAGGAACTGAAGAGGAGAAATTGCAAAAATTTCGAGAGGTTCGCGATAAGATCGATAAGCTTATTAATGAATGGTTATCCGAACAAGAATAGCTTAGGAAATTACTTCTCCATCTAAACCGATTACTGTCTTTTTTATGTTTATTTTAGCTCCAGAAAGCGCTACTGCCTCCTCCACGATGTTGTATAAACCTGCACAACAGGGCACGGTCATGATAGCTACTGTCAATGAATATATAGTATTATTTTTTAAAATCTCAGCTATCTTCTCCACATAACTGGTCGTGTCATCCAGCTTCGGGCAGGCAATTATTACTTTTTTCCCTTTTAACAGGTTGCTATGGAAATTTCCCAGGGCAAATGCGGTACAATCGGCCGCAATCAGAAGGTCGCTCTCCTTAAAATAAGGAGCATAAGGTGAAACAAGGTGAAGCTGTATCGGCCACTGGGTTAATTCTGATAGGCTCGGTTGTGCGGTTCCTGCACTCGCAGCTGAATTGTTTACACTCGACACTGGGTTTCTCTGGATATCCCGAGCCATACTGCCCGGACATCCCAGAGGAAGATCAGGCGCTCTAGGCTTCTCTTTATTTCCTTCGCTCATCTCTTCTTTATCTATCCCGTGAACATGTTCTGCTGCTTCTTTCCCACGAGTGTTTACGACATGCTTGTAAGTGGCGTCAGAATCATACTCTTCGCTTTCTTTCTCTATTATTTTAAGTGCATCTACAGGACAGACATCCAGACAAACTCCCATTCCATCACAGTAAATCTCCTTAGCCAAAACAGCCTTGTTTTCTTCATCCATTACCAGGGCACCCTCTGCGCAGGCTTCAGTACATAGTCCGCACCCATCGCATTTATCTCTATCGATCTCAATGATTTTTCTCTTTATCATATTAATCTCTCCTTATGTTATGAGATTCTCTTTACATCTATAGGATAAGCAGTAATCAAGAGAAATTCCTTGACTTAAGTCAAGAAATTATTTTTTTTTGAGCTGTGATTTTTTGGGTAAAAAGAAGTTCAGGATAATAATTCTAATCGTAGTTTTGAGCAGTCCTTTATATGAATCTTGTTACCTTCTACTTCAATAAAGCCTTCATCCTGTATCTGCTTAAGATTTCTTGATAGTGTTTCGCTGATTGTGCCCAGTATTTTTGCTAGTTCTACTTTTTTTGTTCTTAATTCAACCGTACATTGCTGCTCACCTGAGCAATTTAAGAGCAGGTATTGTATCAGCCTCTGTCTTACTGTTTGAAGACCAAGCGTTTCTATTCTTCTATTTAGTATTAGGCATTTTCTGGCCAGTAGATTTAAAAAGAATTTAGCTATTGAAGGTTCTTCGTCTATTTTTTTGAAGATTCTATTCTTATCAAAAAACAAAACCTGCGAATCCTTTACTGCTTGGGCAAAAAACGGGAATACTGCAGATACAAAC
>Ga0255054_10000009_pt1 | contig 84286 bp, 68 predicted proteins | sample JV7_2_23_MG_FD_188634 | JGI IMG/M metagenome (GOLD analysis project Ga0255054, IMG submission 188634) | Seawater microbial communities from Jervis Inlet, British Columbia, Canada - JV7_2_23 | ecosystem: Environmental > Aquatic > Marine > Inlet | place: Canada: British Columbia | collected... | reverse complement strand
TTTAATTATAAAAATTATTTATTAAATGCAGAGACCTGATCCCATATCTTAGCCATCTCTTTATATGATAAAGGTGGGCTTGATGAATCAAGCCCCTACATAATGTAAATCAAACCCACCGATTAAAGAAGTAGCCTGTCCCCTTTTTATATTTTCCAGCCGCCGGCGACAATCAAATTTGTTCCGCTGATAAAATCAGCTTCATCTGAAACTAAAAATAAAACAGCACTCGAAATATCTTCAAACTTTCCCAATCTGCCCTTTGGGACACTTTTACTCTCAGGAAGAATTCCGCCTTCCATAAGCCCTGGAGAGACCATGTTAACCGTTATTCCTGCTGAACCCTCAGAAGCAGCTACAGAACGTGTCAAAATCAGGAGACCTGTTTTGGCTATTGCATAGGGAGTTATTGTAGAGAAAGCCACAAGTTGCTCAGCCCGGCTGTAGCCAAGATTTATAATCCTCCCCCACTTTCTTTTCCTCATCCCAGGGAGAGAGGCCTTAAGGCAATACAGGGCACTCATCAAATTACTGTGTAGAATGTAATCCCACTCCGATGAGGTGACCTTTTCCCAGGATTTGGCAAGAATCGGACCAACATTGTTGACCAAAATATCTATTCTGCCGAATTTTTCTTCAACCTTTCTGATTAAGGCTAAAGCTTCTTTCTCTTTTGTTAGATCTGCGCAGAAACAAGCAGCGAGCTTCCCTTTCTCTCTAATCTTCTTTACAACCTTCTCCGCGGCTTCCCTATTGTTCTTATAATGAACGGCGACTCCAGACGTGGCATCAGCCAGCTTTAAAGCAATATCTCGTCCAATCCCGCGACTGCTCCCTGTTACCAAGGCTATTTTATCTTTCATTTATTTATTCATTAGGGTCCGGTTATTTACTGTACTTTACTGTGGCGTAGTCACTGCCTTTCCCACTTCCATAACTAGCCCCTGTCACATAGACATTCCCAAAGGGGTCAACAGCAATGGCACGGGCATAATCATAGTTATTTCCAGGTCCATTATACCTTGCAGCCCAGACCTCGTTTCCATCCCCGTCATACTTTACTGTGGCGTAGTCACTGCCTGTCCCACTTCCATAACTATTCCCTGTCACATAGACATTCCCTTTGGGGTCAACAGCAATGGCACGGGCACGATCATCGTTATTTCCAGGTCCACTATACCTTGCAGCCCAGACCTCGTTTCCATCCCCGTCATACTTTACTGTGGCGTAGTCATAGCCTGTCCCACTTCCATAACTATCTCCTGTCACATAGACATTCCCTTTGGGGCCAACAGCAATGGCACGGGCATTATCATAGTCATTTCCAGGACCATTATATCTTGCAACCCAGACCTCGTTTCCATCCCTGTCATACTTTACTGTGGCGTAGTCATAGGTCACCCCATTTCTATAACTTAACCCTGTCACATAGACATTCCCTTTGGAGTCAACAGCAATGGCACGGGCAAAATCAGTGTAATCTCCAGGTCCATTATACCTTGCAACCCAGACCTCGTTTCCATCCCCGTCATACTTTACTGCAGCGTAGTCATAGCCTGACTCACTTCCATAACTATCCCCTGTCACATAGACATTCCCTTTGGGATCAACAGCAATGGCCCAGGCATAATCAGGGTAATCTCCAGGTCCACTATACCTTGCAGCCCAGACCTCGTTTCCATCCCCGTCATACTTTACTGTGGCGTAGTCACGGCCTGTCCCACTTCCATAACTATCCCCTGTCACATAGACATTCCCTTTGGGGCCAACAGCAATGGCACGGGCATTATCATAGTAATTTCCAGGACCATTATACCTTGCAACCCAAACCACTTTTGGCTCCTCTTGCCCATAAGTCAAAGGGACTGAAACTGCAAACAGAATCAAAACGATAAAAAGCATTCCTAAGTAAGATGATTTTTTCATTCCCTCCTCCTTTTATTATTTAAGACTAAATCCGCTTCACTTATATAAATTGCTAGTGCTATTGTTGCAAGAAGAATTCTTTTTTTTCGATTGAAGGTGGTACCCTCTCCTTAGCCTAAAATCTTATTATGCCAATTTAAATGATTATTAGGATATAGACGCTATGTAATTAATTAGCATTTGTCAAGTTTCTTTAAAAAAGCACGGTTGTACTTGAAGTATATCCTCAACATCTTTGGCGTCGGGCAGGATGTGTTCTTCAATATACTCTTCCAGTTCAGCAATTGTTTCTCTGGACGGCGTATAATCTTTCATATACATTGTTTATTGGACATAAGCCACTTTTTGATTGAAAAATACGGTATTTTTCAATCGAGAGCAGTATAACCATGTAAATGGGAAATGTCAGATCAGTCAAATTTCATATCAGTTGAGAGGCAGAAAAATGAACTTTAAATCACTAGCATCGATCCTTTTCATCTTCGCGTTATTTCCATTCATCTTTTCGGCGGCGCAGGACTCTAAAGAAGAAACGTCGCCTCCCTCTTTGCGAATCCTGGAAATTGACGACGCCTTCAAGATTAAGAATGTCGGCGGCCCCGAACTTTCGCCCGACGGCAAATGGGCGGCTTATACGGTCACCACCCGCGATTTTGAAAAGAACAGTTCGAAAACACGCATCTGGATGATGGCGACTGACAACGGCGAGCCCATCCCCATGACGGTCGAAGCGGTCTCCTCCCGGGCGCCGAAATTCAGCCGCGATGGGAAGAAACTATATTTCCTCTCGGCGCGCAACGGCGGCAAGTCTCAAATGTGGTCCCTCAATCTGGTCCACGGCGGTGAGGCGCGGCAAGTTACCAGTCTCAAACGAGGCGTCAGCTCGATCAACTTCTCCCGTGACGAAAAAAAACTGCTCCTGGTATTGAAAGACCCCGATCCTGACGAGGTGGACAAGGACTCCGCAAATAAAGGGGACAAAGATTCCCCGAAAAAGTGGCCGAAAGGCAAACCCTGGGTGATCGACCGCCTCCAGTTCAAGACTGATTACACCGGCTATCTCGACCATCGGCGCAATCACGTTTATGTATATGACATCGAATCGAAAAAACTCACCCAAGTCACCTCCGGCGATTATGACGACTCCAGCCCCGCGTGGTCGCACGACGGAAAAACCATCGCCTTCGTCAGCAACCGCACCGAAGAACCCGACGGTAATTATAACACCGACATATGGCTCGTGGGTGCGGATAACGCGGACAAGGGTAAAAGCCTGATTCAACTGACGACTTCCCCGGGAGCTGACGATTCCCCCAAGTGGCATCCCAATGGCAAATTCATCGCATATACTTCGGCTCCCGATGTCGAGGGCAGCAATTTCGCCACCAACCATCTCGCGGTAATCGGCTCCCAGGGCGGCGAATCCAGGCTCCTTAGCGAGGACCTCGATCGCAACGTCTGGGGGCTCGAATTTTCTGAAGACGGAAAGTACATCTATTTTAATCTCGAGGACAGCGGCGAGAATCACATCGCACGCATCCCCGCCAATGGCGGTAAAATCACCCGGCTTATAGCCGGTCAAATCAGCGCCGGCGCTTTTTCACTCGCAGACAATGGCGCCTTGGTCGCGCGGATCAGCAAACCCAAACTGCCCGGTGAGCTTTTCATCGCCGGCGAACAAGGCCTTCGCCAACTGACTCATGTCAACAAGGAGCATTTCTCCAAGATCAAACTCGGCGAAACCGAGGAAATCCATTGCAAGAGCCACGACGGCCTCGAGATCGAAGGATTTATTACAAAGCCCCCTTCCTTCAATCCCGCTTTTCGTTACCCCACCCTCTTGCTCATCCACGGCGGCCCCGTCAGTCAATATAGCTATAGTTTTTCCTTCGAAGCCCAACTCTTCGCCGCGAACGATTACGTGGTTGTTCGCTCCAATCCGCGTGGTTCCTCAGGCTATGGCCGGGATTTTTGCTTTGCTCTCTATCAGGGCTGGGGCGAGAAAGATTACCGTGACGTCCTGGCCGCCGTCGATCGCGCGATTGAACTCGGTTACGCCGACCCCGACCGCCTCGGCGTCGGCGGCTATTCATATGGCGGCATCCTGACCAATTACATCATCACCCAAACCGATCGCTTCAAGGGCGCCGTCAGCGGCGCGGGCTCCGGCCTCTATCTCGCCAATTACGGCCACGACATGTATCAGCGCTGGTACGAATCGGAGCTGGGCCTGCCCTGGGAGAATCGCGAATTATGGGATCGTCTCTCACCCTTCAATCATATTCAAAACGCCTCGACCCCCACTATGTTCGCTTGCGGCGAGAAAGATTGGAATGTCCCCGTACAGAATTCCGAACAACTTTATCAGGCTCTCCGCCGACGCGGCATCACCACCCGGCTCGTTGTCTATCCCGGCGAACACCACGGCGGGTGGACAACCGCTCACGAAAAGGATTTTCTCGAACGGCGTCTGGCTTGGTACGATCATTATGTGAAGGGCAAAGCGTCTGGGAAAAAATGATGAGGTCAAGGATAAAACAAAGAAACAAAACGACAAAAAAAGCAAAAAAATAAGCCATAAAATAGACTCCTCCCCTCAAATCGGCAAAAAGGAGTCAAGAATGCTCTCAGAAATACTCGCCCATCTCCTAGGCTGCCATCAGGAGTTCCTGCTGGAGAATTCCGGGCGGAGGAGGGCGCTCGGCTGTGAAGATGAGCTTAAGATATTCGATGCTCTTAAAAAACTATTATCTGTTTATATACCGAGATTTTCAAGGATTATAGGATCAGGCTATATTTCCGATTTTTTTATTTATTTGACCTTATAATTCTGTTTTGATATTTTCTGTGCATCGTTAAAGGAGGTAACACAATGAATAGAAACTTATTAAAAGACATCAAAAGAAAGAATTTTTTAGTGATTGAGATCATATTGCTGATGGTAATCGGATTGATATTTCTCTCATGCTCTAAAACAACAGAAGCGCCTGCAGCAGAAAATCCATTTTTTTCAGAATATAACACTCCGTTCAAAGTCCCGCCATTTGACATCATCAAGCCGGAACATTTTATCCCGGCATATGAGAAAGGGATGGAGGAGCACAAAGCGGATATTGAAGCAATCGTGAATAACACGGAAGCCCCGTCTTTTGACAATACGATCGTTGCTCTGGACCGGTCAGGCAAGCTGCTTTCCAAAGTGTCCAAGGTGTTTTTCGGATTAAGTTCAGCCAATACCAATGATAAACTCAAAGAGATCCAGAAAGAAATGTCGCCCAGACTGGCAGCACATCGGGATGAGATCAACTTGAACAAAAAATTGTTTGAGCGGATGAAAGCAGAATACGAGCAGCGGGACCAATTGAATCTCAACGATGAGCAGATGTATTTGCTCGAAAATCTCTACAAAGGGTATGTCCGCAATGGAGCTAACCTGAATGATGAGGACCAGGCAAAGCTCAAAGAGATTAATCAAAAGATCTCAAAACTACGCGTCCAGTTTGGTCAAAATGTATTGGGTGAAACTAATGAATTCAAACTCGTGGTAGAGAATGAAGAAGATCTGGCGGGTTTACCGGAATCATCGATCACAGGAGCAGTCGAAGCGGCCAAGGAAGCAGGATTAAAAGGCAAATGGGTATTCACTACCCATAAACCAAGTATGATCCCGTTTTTGCAGTATTCAGAAAAGCGAGACCTGAGAGAAAAGCTGTACAGGGCCTACACAAAAAGAGGGGATAACGACAACGAACGCGACAACAAAAAAATCTTATCCGATTTAATCAAGCTTCGTGTCGAACGAGCAACTCTTCTTGGATATGTGACTTACGCCGATTATATTCTGGAAAGACGGATGGCCGGGAATCCCCAGAACGTCTATGAGTTGCTGAATCGGCTGTGGGATGCATCCCTCCCCATCGCTAAAAGAGAAGCAAAAGAACTGCAGGCCATAATCGATGCGAAAGGCGACGGCTTCAAACTGGCCTCCTGGGACTGGTGGTATTATGCTGAAAAGCTGAGAAAGCAAAAATACGAACTCGACGATACGGAATTGCGCCCCTATTTTGTGTTGAATAATGTACGGGATGGGGCATTCTGGGTGGCCAATCAACTCTACGGACTGACCTTTAAGGAGCTTGAGGGAATGCCTTTGCCGCATCCTGATGCCCAAGTTTTTGAGGTCAAGGAAGCCGACGGGTCCCATTGTGGAATCCTTTATATGGATTTCCATCCCAGAACAAGCAAACGCGGTGGCGCTTGGTGTGGCACTTACCGGAGCCAGAGCCGGAAATATGGAGAAGAGATCGACCCTGTTGTGAATTTGGTTTGTAATTTTTCCAAACCTTCTGGAAACAACCCGGCAATGATCACTCTTGAAGAGGTGGAAACGCTTTTTCATGAATTCGGGCACGCATTGGATAACCTGCTGTCCAATATAACTTATGGCAGGACATTCCGGTCTTCTGATTTTTCGGAGCTCCCATCTCAGATCATGGAACATTGGGCAACGGAACCGACGGTCCTTAAACACTATGCCAAGCATTACCAAACTGGTGAAGCCATTCCCGACAAATTGATCGATAAGATCGTAAAGAGCGCCTTGTTCAACCAAGGATTTATCACGGTTGAATACCTGGCTGCATGTCTGTTGGACATGAAATACCACACAATCACAGAACCACAAGACCTTAATATCAATCAATTTGAAAAAGCTTATTTCGATGAGATCGGTTTGATCCCTGAGATCATCTCCAGGTATCGGGGCACCTATTTCAATCACATCATCGGAGGATACGCCGCTGGTTACTACGGCTATATCTGGTCAGGTGTTCTGGATTGTGATGCTTTTGAGGCATTCAAAGAAACCAGCCTGTTCGACCAAAAAACAGCCAACGCATTTAAGACCAGCATCTTGGAGAAAAACGGGACGGCCGACTATATGTCCATGTACGTAAACTTCCGCGGCCGAGAACCCAAGATCGAGCCTTTATTGAAGAAGCGAGGATTGAAGTAAAGAGGAAAAATTTACGCTCCCACACAATAAATTGGATTAAATGGGCAGTGACTGATATTAGGCTAGTTACAAGAGTAGACATAATGCCTAAAATTGCTTAAATGGATTTTCAGCTTTTTCAGGGGAAAGATGGTGGAGCTGATGGGGATCGAACCCACGACCTCTTGACTGCCAGTCAAGCACTCTCCCAGCTGAGCTACAGCCCCACCTAGGAATGTCCATATTATAAAAAAATCAGTTTTCAGTCAAGATTACTATGGATTGAGATTTATATAGTTCTATCATTTGAATATTTCAACCTTATTAATCGTAATATTTACGCCCCAAAGGAATAAGAAAACAAAAATCTAAATTATAAAAGCCTGGAAGGTCTGTTCCTGTTGATGCTGTTGCTTAATAAAATCTCAAATTACAGAAGTTTTAGAGGCCTGACCCCAATTTATTGTTAACAATTGATAAAAAACATGTTAAAATAGCATTGAAAAAGGAATAAATCATGCCACCACCAAAGAAACAAGTCAAATCATATAGAAGCATTCTTTTCTGGATTGCTCTCGGGGTTATTCTTATCGTCTTCTGGAGCTTCCTTCAAACTGCGGGCACAGTTAAAAAAGAACCACCCTTCAGTGAGTTCTTGGCAGAGGTTGAAAACGACCAGGTTGAAGAAGTTACTATTACCGGAGATCAAATCAACGGAAAGTATATCGACGGAACCACATTTAAAACTACAACTCCTGATAATTATGATGATCTGGTCAATATTCTCCGGGAACACAAAGTAAGTATCACTGTGAAATCCGCTCGAAATCCGTGGTATTCTTATCTTTTCACCTGGTTTCCTATCATTATTCTCATCCTCTTCTGGGTATTCTTCATGCGGCAGATGCAGTCAGGTGGTAATAAGGCTCTCTCCTTTGGAAAGAGTCGGGCAAAACTTTTTTCTGGAGTGCAGAAAAAATTCACTTTCAAAGATGTGGCGGGCGTGGAAGAAGCTAAAGAGGAGCTTCAAGAAATTATCGGATTCTTAAAGGAGCCTAAAAAATTTCAAAAATTGGGAGGCCGAATTCCCAAAGGAGTGATCTTAGTAGGAGCGCCCGGTACAGGCAAAACCCTCCTTGCCCGAGCGGTTGCCGGGGAAGCAGATGTTCCTTTTTTTTCGATCAGCGGCTCTGACTTTGTGGAGATGTTTGTCGGAGTAGGTGCTTCTCGAGTGAGAGATCTTTTTGATCAGGGAAAAAAACATGCTCCCTGTCTTATCTTCATAGATGAGATTGATGCTGTGGGAAGACAGAGAGGAGCAGGACTGGGTGGCGGCCATGACGAGCGCGAACAAACCCTGAATCAGCTCCTGGTGGAAATGGACGGTTTTGACTCCAATGAAGGAGTCATTCTTATTGCTGCCACTAACAGGCCCGACATTCTGGACACTGCTCTCCTCAGGCCAGGCAGGTTTGACCGGAATATTGTCGTCAACATGCCAGATGTAAAAGGGAGAGAGGATATCCTAAAAGTTCATATAAAAAATATTCCATTAGACAAGGAAATTGATCTATCAGTGCTAGCTCGCTCCACTCCAGGATTCTCTGGAGCTGATCTGGCCAACCTTGTCAACGAGGCTGCTCTCCTTGCCGCCCGTCTTGACCAAAAGAAAGTCACCATGCTGGATATGGAAAGCGCCAAAGATAAAGTACTCATGGGAGTGGAGAGAAAGAGCATGATCATCAGCGAAGATGAGAAAAAAAGCACATCTTATCACGAAGCAGGTCATGCCCTCATAGCTTCTCTCTTACCCGAAGCAGATCCCATCCACAAAGTGACCATCATCCCCAGAGGACTTGCTTTGGGGACAACCCAGCAGTTGCCCCTGGATGACCGCTACACATACTCCAAAGAATATCTGGAAGCACAACTTTCTGTGCTTATGGGCGGGCGAGCCTCCGAAAAAATGCTCCTCGGAAAAACAACTACAGGGGCAGCTAACGACTTTGAGAAGGCGACCGATATTGCCCGCAAGATGGTCTGTCAATGGGGAATGTCAGATTTGGGACCTGTCACATTCGGCGAACGGGATGATTTAATTTTCCTCGGCAAGGATTTAGCCATGCATAAAAACTTCAGTGAAAAGACAGCTGAACTGATAGATGCGGAAGTCAAAACAATTATCAGCAGAAACTTCAAAAGAACAAATGAACTTTTAGAAAAAAACAAGGACAAATTGATCAAGGTTGCCAAAGCTCTTCTTGAAAAAGAAGTCTTAACATCTGAAGAATTAGAAGAAATTATAAAAGGGAAAAAAATAGCCACGGATAAAAAGGCATCTCTAACTTCAAAAGTCAAGGAAGAAAAGCCAAAAAAAGAACCAAAAAAAATTCAGCCTTTAAAAAAGCCCGGATTGGCTAAAGCATAAAAGGTGAGAAAAGAGTACACCCTTCTGATTAACGGCAAAGAATACACATTAGGCCAAAGAACCTGGATAATGGGTGTCATCAATATCACTCCTGATTCCTTCTCTGATGGGGGCGTTCACTTCGATAAAGATAAAGCTGTGGAAAGGGGATTACAGCTTCGAGAAGAAGGCTCTGATATAATCGACATAGGAGGAGAAAGCACCAGGCCTAGTTCAGAACCCATCACCGCCAAAGAAGAACTGAGGCGCGTTATCCCCGTAATTTCCGCCTTAAGAGAAAAAACGGACAGCTTGATCTCCATAGATACAACAAAGCCGGAAGTGGCTCGAGCTGCCCTGGATGCAGGTGCTGATATTATTAACGACATAAGCTCTTCTAGCTTTGATCCCAAAATGTTTTCTCTGGCAGCTCAATACGATGCGCCCGTTATTCTGATGCACATGAAAGGGATACCCAGAAATATGCAGGTCAATCCTTTTTATGAAAATGTGCTGCTCGAGGTCAAATCTTTTCTAAAAGAGAAAATCGAAGTAGCTCAAGCTGCGGGGATCGAAAAAGAGAAAACCATCATAGATCCAGGAATCGGTTTTGGCAAAGGGCATAAGGACAATCTTGTTTTGATTAAAAACCTTCATTTTTTCGAAGACCTCGATCGTCCCATCCTCATCGGAATTTCCCGAAAATCCTTTATCGGGAAAATTTTAGACTCTCCTCCCCAGCAGAGGCTCGAAGGCACTATTGCTGCTGCTGTATTAAGCATCATAAATGGAGCTCATATCCTAAGAGTCCATGATGTCGCATCGATTAAAAAAGCAGTGCTTGTGGCTGAAGCCATCATAAAAGAAGGCCAGCCCTCCGCAACTTTTGAAGAAAGTAAGGAGAAAAAAAGTAGCTATGTTTGCTGATATCATTACTGCCTTGGCTCGATTCAATATCGGGGATCTCATAGATATCATCATTGTAACATTTATCCTGTATTACATTTTTTCTTTAGTAAAGGATACAAAAGCCTATCAAATGGCAATCGGATTAGGGATAATCGGCGTTCTCTTTTTGATCTCTGAGTGGGGAAATTTAGTTGTTTTGAACTGGATGATTAAGATCTTCTCTCCCTTTCTGATTATCGCTATCATTGTTCTCTTCCAGGGAGAGATAAGAAGATTTTTAACTACTTTAGGCTCTCGTTCTTTCCGGAAACCCCTTTCTCTCAAATCCTTCACAGAAAAATTGGAAAATATCTTTTTAGCTGTCGATTATCTCGCTTCCAAGAAAATTGGGGCTCTGATTGCGATTGAAAAAGAAATCTCCCTCAAGAGCTATACTGACCGAGGTACAAAAATAGATGGCGATCTCACCAAGGACCTTCTGGTCAGCATTTTTTTCCCTCATTCCCCTCTTCATGACGGAGCTGTCATTGTCCAGGGGAGCAAGATTTCTGCTGCTGGCTGCCTCCTGCCCTTGCCCGCTTCCCATAATTTGGGAAAAAAGTACTTGCCTCGGACAAGGCATTTAGCAGCTATAGGCCTGTCTCAAGAAACAGATGCTGCAGTGATCGTCGTCTCTGAGGAAACCGGAACCGTCTCTTTGGCTACCAAGGGGCAGTTGGAAACAGATCTGGATAAAGAGCATCTTAAAGATAGCTTACTCAACTATTTACAATAAGATGAAAAAATTTTTCAAACGCATGTTTTTAAAAAATTGGGGACTCAAGCTCTTCTCTTTTCTTCTTGCCCTGATTCTTTGGCTGACGTTGATCACTCCAGAGAAGGTATTTTCAGATAAATGGTTGACCATCCCCTTGGAACTCCACAACATTCCTCCTGAAATGGAGCTTATGGAAAATCCCCCAGCGAATATTGACGTAAAAATCAGGGCATCCAAGAGTCTGATCAATGATATAACTTCAACTAATGTCCATGCCGTGCTCAACCTCGAAAAAGCCAGTCTCGACCAGGAAGATTATCCCCTCCGCAATTACATGATAAGTATTCCTTCTGGCGCAGAAGTCAGAGAGATCCGTCAAAGTCAAGTGAGCCTCAAGTTAGAAAGGACAAGAGAAATCCTGTTGGACGTGGAAGCAAACATCATCGGCGAATTAAAAAAAGGGCTTAAAGTAGAAAACGTCGGGGTCTTTCCTCCTCAAGTTCTCATAAAGGGACCAGAAAGCAAGGTCAAGGATAATTACAAAGTGAGAACAAGTCCGATCGATATTTCCGGCCTCACCGAAACCACAGAAATTGAAGCAGATCTCATTCTTCCTAACCCTGACCTGAGATTGGCCTCCACTCAGACAAAGGTAAGAGTCAGGATCTTGATTCAGGAAGAAAATCCTGAAGCTAAGAGAGGGAAGAAGAAAACATAGAAGAAATAATCTTTCTCCTTGAATCCGCCCATTTTTTAGCTATAATCTATTTCTGAATTAAGGAATCAACCTTAAAATGGAAAAACTTTTCGGGACAGATGGAATAAGAGCAGTGGCTGGTCAGTCGCCTCTCGATTATTCCTCGGTACATGCCTTGGGAAAAGCGCTAATCTCCCTTCTTAAAGAAGGAGAGTTGAAACCCCGGGTTATCATCGGCAGGGATACTCGAGAGTCAGGAGAATGGCTTGAGCAGGCTTTATTCCAGGGAATAAATGAAGGTCAGGGAGAAGCTGTTTCCGTTGGTATCATACCCACATCTGCAGTTTCTTTCTTGGCAAAAAAACATTCCTTTTCTGCGGGAATTGTCATTTCCGCCTCTCACAATTCTTATCAAGATAACGGCATTAAAATCTTTTCATCTCAGGGGATAAAAATTTCGGATGCGTGGGAAAGAAAACTTGAAAAGGCTATAATAGAAGCTCCTTCAAACGTCAAAAGAAAAAACACCAGGATAACTCCCCAGTCTTCTTTAGGGCAGGACTACATGGATTTTCTGAAGAGCCGCTTTTCTCATGTCAACCTCAAAAGAAAAATCAAAGTTGTCCTCGACTGCTCGAATGGAGCCAGTTCCTTATTTGCCTCTCAAGTTTTTTTAGGTTTGGGCTTTGAGGTCATCGCTATGGGTAACGCCCCTGACGGGAAAAACATCAATGCCAACTGCGGCTCTCTCTATCCCCAGAATCTAGCCCGGAAAGTAGTCGAGAGTAAGGCAGATATTGGAGTCGCGTATGACGGGGATGCAGACAGAGCTGTATGGGTAGATGAGAAGGGCAGAATCTTGAATGGTGATCACACTCTTTTTGTCCTATCCCGATTCATGAAGGAAAAAGGACGTTTGAAATCGGATTATGTCATAGCTACAACCATGAGCAATATGGGTTTAGAAAAAGCCATAGGAAAATTAGATTTAAGGCTTTTACGAACGCAGGTTGGCGACAAATATGTCCTTGAAGAAATGATAAAATTGAAGGCCAACCTGGGTGGTGAGCAATCGGGTCACACGATTTTCCTGGATGATTGCCCAACAGGAGATGGAATCCTGACCAGTTTAAAAATGCTTGAAGCTCTGGCTGCATCCAATCTTCCTTTATCCAAGTTAGTAGAAGACTTGGAAGAATATCCTCAAATTATCCTGAATGTCCCGGTTCAAAAAAAGACCGATTTCGATCAATTTCCAGAAATAATAAATGCTAAGGAAGAGATCGAAAAGCGATTGGGAGATTCTGGGCGACTGAATATTCGCTATTCAGGAACTGAACCAGTTGCCCGAGTGATGATCGAAGGCCAGGACAAAGGCGAGATAGAAGACTACGCCAGCCAAATGGCCAGTGTCATCTCCAAGTATCTGGGAAGTTAAAAAGAATGAAAAAGGGGCCTGTCCCCTTTTATAGAGGGAGGAGAAAATGAAACTCGCCGTCAACGTGGATCATTTTGCGACAATAAGAGAAGCCCGGCACAGTCATGAGCCAGAACCCATTCTGGCGGCTCTCTTAGCAGAGCAGGCAGGGGCAGATGGCGTTGTTTGTCACTTAAGAGGAGACAGACGCCACATCAAAGAAAGGGACTTAAAGGTGCTAAGAGAAGTTGTCAAAACCAAGCTTAACTTAGAGATGGCTGCAACAGAAGAAATGAAGAAAATTGCTTTCTCGATAAAACCGGATATCGTCTCTTTGGTACCCGAGCGTGAAGAGGAATTGACTACAGAAGGGGGGCTGGATGTTCTGTCGAACGAGAAGCATCTGACTCCTTTTATCTGGGACATAAAAAAGGCAGGTATAAAAGTCAGTATTTTTGTCGATCCTGATCTAAAACAGATCGAAGTCTGTCACAAGGTTGACGTAACTCTCATCGAACTCAATACTGGAAAATACGCAGATTTAAAACCTGGAAAGGAACGACAGGAAGCTCTTGCTGAGATAAAAAAGGCAGCTGAACGCGGCCATGAATTGGGCCTTGAAATACACGCTGGCCATGGACTGGATTACATAAATGTTCTTCCTGTTGCTGCTATCCCTGAAATTAAAGAACTCAGCATCGGCTTCTCCATCGTGGCTCGATCCGCTATGGTGGGAATAGAAAAGGCTGTTAAAGAAATGATAGCCCTCATCGAAAAATATTGAGGTAGGTCAACATGGACATCAAAATAAATCTTGATCGGTTGAAAGACGATATTGAATCTCTTTCAAAAATCGGCCGCGATCCAAACGGTGGAATAACCCGACCCTCTTTCAGCAAGGCTGATCTTGAAGCACAGGCCTGGCTCAAAGAGAAGATAAAAAACGCTGGTTTTGCCCTTCGCCAGGACGGAGCAGGCAACATATTTGGCCGGCTGGAAGGAAAAGGAAAAACAATAATGGCCGGCTCCCATATAGATTCTGTAATTAACGGCGGAAAATTTGACGGTCCGGTCGGAGTTCTGTCAGCTCTTGAATGCATGAGAAGAATTAAAGAAGAGGGTTTGTGCCTTTCGAAACCTCTGGAGGTTGCTTCTTTCACGGATGAGGAAGGAAACCTTGTGGGTGATTTCCTAGGTAGCCGCGCTTTCACAGGACAGCTAAATCAAGAAATTTTAGAAAAAGATCTCACCCAATTCGGTACTTCTCTTCCAGAAATTTTAAAAAGCACTGAATTTTCCATCGAAAGCATAATGGAGGCTCACAAGAAGAGGCCGGATATAGAGGCTTTTCTTGAAATCCATATCGAACAGGGCATTGTGCTTGAGACAGAAAACAAGTCCATTGGAATTGTGGATCACATTGCAGGGAAGCGTCACAAATCGTGTTCTTTTTTAGGAGAAGCAAGCCATTCGGGGACCACACCCCTTGAGCTTCGTCATGATGCTTTCCTGGGCTTAGCAGACTTTGCCCTCAAGAGTACCCAGCATGTGGCGACAAAACACTACGGAAGCATGGTGACAATAGGCAGAGTCAATGTAAGACCCGGAGCCTTCAGTGTTGTCCCTGGCCAAGTTGATTTTTCACTTGATTTCAGGAGCACATCAAAGAAAACACTCGAGGAGCTTGAAAAATCGTTCTCGGCTCTTGCTGAGGATATTGCCTCGACACGAGGACTCAACTTCGGCTCAAAGATTGTGGATAAGACAGATCCTATAAGCATTCCTCCTCGAATAATAAATATAATGAAGGAAGAATGCGAGAAGCTGGGATACCCGTTCATGACACTTCCCAGCGGAGCAGGACACGACACTCAGATTGTGGCAAGCGTTGCCGAACCCGGAATGATATTCATCCCCTGTCTGGACGGAATAAGCCACTCGCCGCAGGAGATAATAAAATGGGAAGACTTAGAAAAAGGGGCAAACCTGCTCCTCCAGGTCATCCTGAGACTGGCAAGTTAATCTTAAGCACAGATTACTCTGCAAGAAATAGAATCATCAATCATCTCAAACTTACCTTGCATAGATGAGAATCAGTAGTCGCAGGCACAAAAACCAGGTTCCTATATTTCATTTTTGCGTTATCGAAGGAGCGGCTGCGCTTTCCATTGCCTCATTTATGAAAGTCCGATAAAGATATAACAATAAAAATGTAGTGCTTCTAATTGCATGAAAGAAAATCAGTTTAAATACATTAAAGAAGATTCCTTGCAACGGTGGATTGAAAAAATAAGAAATTCAAGGGATAAAACATATCTGTTTTACAAGAAATTCAAGAAAAGGAGATATTAAACATGAAGATTGAAAAACGTTTCGTAATTTTTTCTGAATCTTGCAAGAAAGGCAATCAAGTCAACAATAAGCATCGGAGCAGTCGATTACAGGCAGGTATAGTCACCTTCATAATACTGCAATTTTTTCTGATAATGAATGTCAGCGCACAGGTAAAGCGCCCTCTCTCACCTGACCAGGCCATCAGAATTGTGAGGATTGGAGATGTGCTGATGACGCCCGATGGGGGAAAAGTCTTCTATTCCGGAACTCGCCTGGAATGGGATAAAAACAAATACAAAAAAACCTATTACATGATCCCATCAACGGGGGGGACTCCACAACAGTTTATTGGAAAAGAAGGCGGGGAGGGCTTCCAATTCTCTCCCAACGGGAAATACCTTTCTTTTTTAAGGGAAATCGATAAAGATGTGCAGCTTTTCCTTATACCCGTAACAGGCGGTGAAGCGCTCCAATACACCAAGCATAAGGGGGGAATTGAGGAATACAAATGGAGCAGAGACAGTAAACAGATATTTTTCGCCGCTAAGGACACAATGAGCGAGAAACAGCAAATGGAATGGGAAAAAGGCGCGGATGCCTATTATGTTGATGAGGGTCCGAACGGAAAACTTGCTGGACGATGGCGTAATCTTTGGGTGTTTGACATCGAATCTAAGAAAGAGACCAGTCTGACAGAGGAGAAATTTCTTCTACAAGACTTTGATGTCTCACCAGACGGTAAGTATGTTGCTCTCGCAGCACGACCAAATAACCGGCAAAATTATCCACACCTTTCAGAGCTGTATTTGTATGATCTTGATAAGAATAGTTTGAAACGTTTGACTGACAACAGGGCGCCGGAAGGAAACTTGAAGTGGTCTCCAGACGGCAAGGTTTTTCTCTATCGTTCTCCGGATGACAAAGAATTCGACCTGCGCAATGGATTCTTCTGGATCATGAATCCGAAAACTGGGGAAAACCGGAAGCTAACCGCGCAAAATCGGGGAGAAGTCGACCATGTGGTTTGGATGCCGGACGGCAGAAGTTTGCTTTTTAATGAAGTACACGGCACAAATGTAAATCTCTACCGCCTAGACATAGAGAAAGATACGATGACGCCGCTTACAAACAAAACCGGTACTTTACGCGCCCTGGCTTTCTCGGAAGACCGCAAAAAGATGGTCTACTCATTTTCAGACCTCAACACCCCTGCGGATATTTATGTTTCTGATGTGGCGGCCAAAAACGAGATTCAGCTTACCAATGCCAATCCGTGGATCGAGAAAGAGATTCTACTTGGCAAGGGTGAGGTGCTGCGCTGGAAGAGCTCTGATGGAACGGAAATAGAAGGCATCTTCATCTTTCCCGTCGACTTCAAAAAGGAAGACAAGGCTCCGTTGATGCTAGACATCCATGGAGGTCCCAGCGGTTATTTCGGAAACGATTTTGATACATTTTTCCAACTTTATTCAGGGCTTGGCTATGCCGTACTCGGAGCAAATGTGCGCGGCAGCAGTGGCTACGGTGATGAAATCCTGCAAGGGCTAATAGGCGATGTCGGAGGCGGTGAGTTTGAAGACTTGATGTCCGGGGTCGATCAGGTCATCGAGCTTGGCCATATCAATCCTGAACGCATGGGAGTCCGCGGTTGGAGTTGGGGTGGCGTCAGTTGTGGATGGGTAGTAACCCATACGGACCGTTTCAAGGCCGCCTCCTGTGGCGCGGGGGTTTATAGCTGGCAGGCCGAATCCGGTCCTGGATTTAATTTCGATGTCTCGCTCTGGTATATCGGCGGTAATGCGTGGGAAAAACCGGAGGAGTGGCGTAACTATTCCGCTCTGACATATGTACAAAACGTGAAAACGCCAACGCTTCTGCTTCACGGATCACGCGATATCACCAGCAGCACAAACCAGAGCATGGTCTTTTTTACGGCTTTGCGTGATTTAAACGTTCCCACCCGGTTTATGAAGTTTCCACGCCAGGGTCATGGCGTGCGTGAACCCCGGTTGAGACGTATTTTGATGATAGAAGAAATAAAATGGATGCAAAAACATATTTTTGGAAAGGAATGGGAACCGCCGGAAATGAAACATGATTTTACTCAGGAATAATGGCGGCTAAGGGATCTATTCACAGGCGGTCTCTTTTTATCCAAGATTGCCAGCGGTGTCAATGCTCGTTAAATAACTTCACTCTTTAAAGTGGAAGCGATGATGTCGAAGGCATCAAAAAAAGTTCTAGAAAAAGGAAAAAACCTAATCCTCCATACCCTCCTCAGGCTGGCAGGTTCATCTTAGGCACACTTGTTATTCCTCTAAATCATCCAACTTAGGGCGGAATCTCCGTGCTTCTTTTTTCTGGGATTGTTTCTTTTTCCCCTCTAACATCTTGAGTTTTGCTCTTTTTGAGCGCTTCCTTTTCTGGCGGCGGATTTTTTCAATTCTTTGTTGCTCTTCGCTTTCTTTCCCTCGAATCATCCTTTCAATTTTATCTGTGAGAATCTTTCTAGCTATAAATCGGTTTATTGCTTGAGAGCGCTCCCTCTGACATTTCACCTCAATTTTGGTCGGAAGGTGCTTCAAATAGACACATGTTGAAGTCTTATTGACCTTCTGTCCCCCTTTTCCGCTGGAGCGGATAAACTTCTCCACAATATCTTTTTCGAAGATGCCCAAACTCTCCATCCTCTGGCGAAGAGCACCTTCCTTTTCCTTACGTACGCTAAAAGTAACCATTTTAAAAAGGGAGCCTTTTCTTTCACTTTGAGTATAATACTTTTCCTTCATGAAAAAAAGGTAAGGAGATACGTTTTATGAAAAGGATAACCAATCCCTTTGATCTCCAGAACAGAATCCATTTTATATACAAGATGTACATTCCGTTGACTGGTAAATTAAATTCTTATAAACTCTTATACTCTATAATGTGGGCTTGATAAATCAAGCCCCTACAATAATCGGGCTAAGTTCCTTTATCGGGCTAAGTTCCTTAATTCCACGTTAGGAAAAATGCCATGAAATATGAAAATTATATGAGATATGAAGGAAAAATATTTTTCATCCACTTCTCTCTGATTCTGCTTCTTATTTTTTCTATCTCTCCCCTTTCGGCCCTCTCCTCAACAGAGCAAAAGCCTTTAACCGTGGCGGAGGCCAGTAATTTCACTGCAACCTCAAAATATGCTGATGTCACAAGTTTCATAAAAGAACTCCAGCGCAAAAGTTCCCTCTTAAGAGTGGAAACTCTCTGTGTCAGCCCCGAAGGAAGAACAGTTCCCCTCCTTGTCATAGGAGAGCCTGTTCCTTCTTCCCCGCTGGCTCTATCTGGTGATGGGAGAGCAGTGGTTTATATCCAGGCCAATATCCATGCTGGAGAAGTCGAAGGAAAAGAAGCCTCACTAATGCTTGCCAGAGACATAGTCCTAAAAGAAAAACCTCCCTTTCTGGATAAACTGGTGATTCTCATCGCTCCTATCTTTAACGCTGACGGCAATGAAAAGATAAATCCGGCAAACAGACGCAACCAGGTTGGACCTGAAAAAGGAGTTGGTGTTCGTTACAACGGTCAAAACCTCGATTTAAACCGGGACGGGATAAAATTAGAGAGCCCTGAGGTTCAGGGCCTTGTTCGCAATGTTTTGATGCGCTGGGATCCAGCCCTCCTTGTCGACTGTCATACTACCAACGGCTCCTACCATGAGGAGCCTGTCACCTATGTCTGGGGGCTCAATCCTAACGGAGACACTTCCCTTATCAAATACACGAGGGAAAAAATGATGCCCTCAATAAATAAGAATCTGAGGGAAAAATACAAAGTGCTCTCCCTTCCCTACGGAAACTTTATGGACTTCAATAATCCGGAAAAAGGATGGCGTCCTTCTGGTCCTCAGCCGCGTTACCTCACCAATTACATCGGCTTGAGAAACCGTTTGGCCATCCTTAACGAGAATTATGCCTATGCTGATTACAAAACAAGGGTGATGGGTTGCTATTATTTCCTCCAATCGATTCTGGAATACTGCTATGACCATAAGGATGGAATTGCTCAGCTCATCCACAGCGCAGATCGAAAAACAATCCAGAGAGGAATGAAGCCTTCTGCAGACGATACTTTCGCTGTTGAATACGATCTGAAGCCTCTTAAAGATAAAGTCACTATTCTCGGCTGGGAAATGGAAGTCATACCAAGGGAGAGCGGCTGGCCGCGGGTAAAGAAAAAAGACAAGAAAAAAACCTACAGAGTCCCTTATTTCTCTGACTTTGTTCCGAAAAGATCTGTCCCCTTTCCCTATGCATATCTTATTCCAACGGTCAATCCGGAAATCATAGAAAAACTTCTCCAGCACGGGCTATCAGTGGAGAAGTTGAGAGAACCTGTAAGCTTGGAGGTGGAATCTTTCCGAATAAAAGAGATCAAGGGAGCCTCAAAACTCTTTCAGGGACACTACTTGAATTCGGTAAAAGGCGAATACCACTTGGAGGAGAAAGAGTTTCCAGAGGGGACTCTTTTTATAGCGACAGCCCAGCCTCTAGCCAATGTAGCGGCCTACCTTCTTGAGCCAGAAAGCGATGATGGACTGCTCGTCTGGAATTTTTTCGACCGCTATGTTGTCTCCCAGTGGCGCCGAGAGCTGCAGACCTATCCTGTTTACAGACTTTTAAAGCCAGTTAACCTTGTTAAGGAAAGTATAGAATAATTGATCTTCAGAGATTGCCACGTCGCTACGCCCGCAATGACAATTTTCCCAACAAAATTGATACGTTCCCCCTTGTCGCTCGCCACGACAAAATCTATGCTAACTCCAAAGTTTAATAATTATTTCTCTTTATTCTTTGAAGCAACCATGAATTTGCCGCAGTTTTCACAGACATAAATATCGTTGCTCCCCTCTATGGCTGAGCTCAATCCCGTTGCCACATTGATATTGCAGCCTTGACAAACACCCACATTCACCTCAGCCACAGCAAACCCGTATCTTTCCATGAGCCTGTCATACCTGTCCACCAGAGCTTCATCGAGCTCCTGGCGAATTAAATTAGCCTGCTCTTTGAGTTTTATCCGTTGCTCCTTTTTTGCCCTTTTCTTTTTTTTCTCGATCTCTTGAAGCTTCATGAGAAGGCCGGCTCGGCTGATAATCCTATCCTCCTGAGGAAAGCTCAGTGCTATTTCTGAGAGAACTCCATACAGCTCTGATTTAGTCTTAGATCCAAAGATTCTCTGTCTGAATCCTGGGTACGTTAAGAATTTGGCCAGCCCAGCAAACAGATGATTAAAAAGGCCAGGAATAGAAGGATTCCAGACAATAAGTATAATGAGATGGACTTTTTTGTGATCAATGGAATCAAACCCAATCCCCGCCTTAGATTTCCCTACGGCGATAGCTATTTCCCCTTCAGTATCCACACGGGCATGGGGAAGAGCAACATTATGCCCGAGCCCTGTGGATTCCAGTCTTTCTCTATCAATAATCCGGGTCAAAATGAGCTTTTTATTTTCGACAAGCTTTCGCTTGACTAAAACATCCAGCAGTTCTTCGATAGCCTGAATTTTATCCTTGGCTTTAAGGTTGAAAATAATTTGAGAAGGCTGGAGAAAATCTGAAAAATGCGAGTTTTTAAAAAGACCTTTCATCTATTCTATTTATATTCTAACACAAAAATCATCATCTCAAAAGATTTTATAGGATTAAAAAGTTAAAATTTGTATATGGCGTCTTTAACCTTGGAGTAGAAAAATGAGGGGCGCACAGAGAAGCGGGAGAAAGGGGGGCTGCGCCGATTTTTAACCATTTTTATACTCAATAATGTGGGCTTGATGAATCAAGCCCCTACAGAAGAATCAATCCCAAGAGAAATGGGGTCTGTCCCTATTTTTACTATGATGAATCAAGCCCCTACAGAAGAATCAATCCCAAGAGAAATGGGGCCAGGCTCCATTTTTATGTAGGCCCCATTTTTATGTGGCCCTATTTTTATTTTAGCGGAGGATGAATCCTTCCCGCAGAGGATCTTCCGGATTAATCAAAAATTCGTGGCGTCCGGTGATGTAAGCCGAGCCCTCCACCTCAGGGATGACTGCAGAATAAGGACCGAAATTAGTGGTTTCGATGATCCTCCCTGTAAAGCGGGTTCCGATGATGCTTTCGATGACTACAGGCTGGTTTAGATCAATTTCGCCACGAGCACGGAGCAGGGCAAGCAGGCCGCTGACACCAGTACCAGTAGGAGATCGATCTACCTCTCCCTCGGCAAAAATGCACACATTGCGGCTATGTGCTCCTTGAGCCTGGGGAGGAGCAATGAAGATGGTTCCATAGAGGAAGTTTAGATCTTCTTCAAAGGGGTGAACGACAGGCAAACTCTCCATCACTGCCTGTTTGATAGCCCTACCCTTTTCGATAAGAGCGCGGTATGCCTCTGGCTTGCAGACCAAGCCAATATCCTCAGCCTTCACATAGGCATAAAACGCTCCGCCAAAAGCTAGGTCATAGTTAACTTTGCCCAGGCCCGGCACCTGAACAACCTTATCCAGGCCAAAGACAAAAGAGGGGACATTTTGGAAAGAGACACTTTTAACCCGACCATTTTCCGCTTTAGCCTGAGCCGTGACGAGTCCTGCAGGCGTATCAATCTTTACGGTGGTTTCAGTCTCGCTCCTTGGTAGAATTCCAGTCTCCAGAACAGCCGTTGCCAGACCAATGATGCCGTGACCACACATGCTACTATACCCTTCATTGTGCATGAACAGGACACCGAGGTCAGCTTCCGGAGTTACGGGAGGGATCAGAAGGCAGCCGTACATATCAGCGTGGCCCCGGGGTTCCCACATAAGAGCTTTTCGAAGGTGATCCAGGTTTTCCTTTATGTAGCGGCGACGCACCAGGATAGTCTCTCCTGGCACATCAGGAAAACCTCCGGTAATAATCCGTAATGGCTCGCCTTCTGTATGAACATCTACCGTGGTTATTTTCAGCCAATTATCGGGGGGTGACCAGTGTTTCATCTTTTCCATTGTCAATCTCCTTTAAAATAAGAAAGCGTCGCTTAGGCACTAGCCAGGCAAAGCCCAAAACCGGAATCAAAGCTGATCTCATCAGAGATTATGGTGCCAATAAGGCCAAAATCTATGCTCATTTGTTCTTTTTTTATAACTGAAAGTAATAAAAATAGCCTTTTTCGTTAAAATATATAACTGTGTGTTATAAATATGATATATTATTGAATCTGGAGTTAAAAGGAAAAAAGATGGATGAGCTGAAGGAAAAAGCAAGAGCGCTTATTGATGAATTCAAGGGAAAAAACTATATCTATGGAATCGATTGCCTGGAGAGAATCGGTGAACTCTCAGTACCTTTTGGAAAAAAAGCTCTTTTAATCACAAATCTGCAAACGCGCGATCCTCACAGCTACCATAATATTTTCGAATCCCTGGTCGATTCTGGATTGGAAATTGCAGGGCCCTTTCCATCTGCTCAGCCAAACTCTCCGAAAGAAGACGTTTCGAGGATAAAAGAGGAAATTCTACGAGAGAAGCCTGACTTTGTGCTTGTCGCCTCAGGTGGCTCTGGAATCGATGCTACGAAAGCAGCTGTTGTCCTGGCAATATTAGATGGCGACATTGAAGATTACTTCGGTACAGGGAAAGTGACTGAAAAATTAGTTGCAGAAGGAAAGAAGCTTCTTCCCTGTATTGCCGTCCAGACTGCCTCAGGCTCTTCAGCCCACCTGACAAAATACTCCAACATAACTGATCTCAAGACAAACCAGAAAAAGCTTATTATTGATGAAGCTATTATCCCTCCAAGGGCTCTTTTTGATTATGGTCTTACAAAATCCATGTCAACCTCATTCACCTTAGATGGCGCCTTTGATGGCCTGGCCCACTGCCTCGAAGTTTACTACGGCGCAAGTCCTGAATCATTTGAAAAAGCTCAGGAAATTGCGCTGACTGGGATCGAGCTTATTGTCTCTTCCATAGAAAAAGCTGCGGCCGAACCTTTTGATATAACAGCCAGAGAAACCCTTGGCTTAGGAGCCGACCTCGGCGGTTATGCCGTCATGGTAGGAGGAACGAACGGCGCTCACCTCACAAGTTTTTCTTTGGTGGATATTCTCAGTCATGGTCGAGCCTGCGCTTTGCTTAGTCCTTATTATACGGTCTTTTTTGCCTCTTCCATCCAGAAACAGCTCAAAAAGCTCGCTCATCTTTTTGCAAAATACAGCCTGATCGATGAATCTTCACTATCCCTTGATGGACAAAAATTGGGACTGGCAGTAGCCAAAGCTCTCCTTGCCTTGAGCAAGCGCGTTGGCTATCCGACAACCCTTGGCGAAATCGAAGGAATGAGCAAGGCTCACATAGAAAGAGCACTCCAAGGAGCTAAAAATCCACAGCTTGAGACAAAACTCAAAAACATGCCTATTCCCATGACATCTGACATGGTTGACGAATACATGAAGCCCATCCTGGAAGCTGCGCTGAATGGAGATTTCAGTCTCATAAAAATACTTTAAGCAAAAGCACAAAGTCCAATGCGAAAAGGTCAAGACACAAAGCATAACAAGTAGCATGGAGTAAGCAGCAAAGACGAAACGAAGAAAAATGAAAGAAGTCATCCTGAATTTAGGCCATAGTAATTTTCCGGTAAGAGTTCCTGACCACACTGATGTCATCCCCATGGGAAAAGCTCTACCTATCTCTCACCCTGAGGAAAAAATCCGGAATTCCCTCGCAAATCCTCTAAACAGCCCCCCTCTCAGAACGCTGGTGAGCCAAAAACTTAAAGCTAATCCTAAAGCAAAGGCGGTTGTGGTTATTTCAGACAACACCCGCCCGGTTCCATATAAGGGAGAATCAGGCATCCTTTTTCCTCTCGTTGACGAAATGATAAAATCCGGAATACCGATTTCCCAGATTCTACTTCTTGTGGCTACGGGAATCCACCGGCCGATGGATGAGGAAGAAATCAGGGAAATGCTTGATTCACGAATCTTTACGCTCGGCCTTCAAATAATCAATCATGATAGCAGGAAATCCAGTGATTTTGTCTCAGTAGGTAAGACAGAACTCGGCGGTGAAATCCTTCTTAATCGTTACTATGTGGAAAGCGATTTGAAAATTCTCACCGGCCTTGTCGAAAGCCACTTCATGGCCGGGGCTTCGGGAGGAAGAAAGTCTATCTGCCCTGGCCTTCTTTCAGAATCCTCAACCTATGTCCTTCACGGCGGACCTATTCTCTCTTCCCCAAAAGCAGCGGACTTAATCCTCGAAGGAAATCCTGTTCATGAAGAAGCACTCAGAGTGGCAAGAATGGCTGGATGCGATATGATAGTTAACGCCACTCTCGACTCAAACTACAGACTAACAGGAATCTTTACAGGCCATATGGAGTCCGCCCATTTAGCAGCTGTTCGGAAACTCCGAACCTGGGCTGAAATCCCTGTCAAGAAAGAATACGACCTTGTGCTTAGTCATGCAGGCTTTGTAGGAGTCAATCACTATCAGGCAGCCAAAGGAGCCCTGACATGCATTCCGTTGATAAAGAGGGATGGGATCTGCGTTCTGGCTGCACAACACACAGATCCTGATCCCGTAGGGGGAGCCAACTACAAAAGAATGATCCAGCTTCTTAGAGAAATGGGCGAAAAAAAATTCATGGAGATGATACTTGATCCATCCTGGATTTTTGTCCCCGAGCAATGGGAAGCCCAGATGTGGACCCGGCTTTTCAAAAAAATTCCTCCTGAAGACCTCATCTACTGCTCTCTTGAAATTCCTGAAGAATCTTTTTCCTGGCTTCCGGGAACAGATGCCAGAACATTAGCCCCGAAAGCGAAAACCCTCCAGGAGCTGGTGGAAATGTCCTTTGCCTGGGCAGTGAAGAAGCTCCGCCTCCGCTTGGGCAGAGAGCCTCAAATCGCGTTCCTGCCAGATGGCCCTTACGGTATTCCTGTACTGTAAAAAGATAGGCATTGCACAAGATACTCTTTCAAGGATTTTAAATAAACGTCGAGAACCTTCTTTGCGTCTACTACAAATTATACTTGATGCTTTGGGATACAAGATTTCATTTCAGAAAAAACAGCTACGTTGAGAAATTATCCCTAATAATTGAAAATAAAAACGATTTAGATTAAATTATAGAAAACAATAGGGAACTAAAAAATTGGAAAAAGAAGAAATTCATTCCAGATTAAAATCCTTATTCCAGAAATTTGAAGCAAACAAATACCACTATCTATCAAGAAACTACCTAGAAGAAGAAGTAAAAATTGACTTCATTAATCCCTTATTTGAAACGCTCGGATGGGATGTAAGAAATACAAAAGCACTTTCTCCTTACGAAAGAGAAGTGCTTGTAGAAAAAGGAGAGACAATCGGCCGTCCAGATTACAATTTCAGAATCGATGGCCAAACCAGATTCTTCATCGAAGCTAAAGCACCGCATGAACCTTTGCACAAAGTTAACCACGTTCTTCAAGCCAAATCTTATGCATGGAATACTAAGAATGTTTTTATCGTCCTTTTAACTGATTTTGAAGAGTTTCGTCTTTTTGATGCCACAATAAAGCCAGACGCAAAAAATCCTGACCAGGGAGTCATATTTGAACTTAGCTATAATCAATATCTAGATAATATCGATAAATTGATGCTTCTCTCCAAGGAAGAAGTAGAAAAAGGTTCCCTGGATAAATTAATTCTTAAAGATCTTAAAAGCAAAAAACTGAGAATACCGGTAGATAAAGCATTTCTGGAAGACCTCTCTCAATGGAGAGAAGAACTCGCTAAGGATATTTACAAACGAAATATAAAAGAACTGGAAGACAGAACAGATGAGAAGAAAGTAAAAATCCAGGTAAAAATATTAAATGAAGCAGTTCAGAAAATTCTGAACAGGTTGATTTTTATCCGAATAGCTGAAGATAGAAAAATCATAGAGCCTAAATCTTTGTTAGATGAAGTTGAATGGTGGAAAGCAGGAGGAAAAAGAAGAGATTTACATAGAAGACTAACTGATCGTTTTATGGGATGGAATCAGGATTTTAATGGTGAAATCCTAAAAATTGGTCCCTGTGATGTTTTAGCAATAGATTCTCATCTTTTAGCTAAGACTATCGAAGGATTATATTTCCCTACGTGTCCTTATCGTTTTGACGTTATTGGCGTCGAGCTTCTGGGTTCCATTTATGAGAGATATTTAGGAAAAACCATTAGAGTTACTCCCAAAAGAGTTAAAATAGAAGAAAAACCAGAAGTAAGGAAAGCTGGGGGCGTTTACTATACTCCTCAATACATAGTTGATTATATTGTTAAGAATACTGTTGAAAAGGTTATCAAGAAGAAAACTCCAAAACAAATAGAAAAAATTAAAATATTAGATCCTGCCTGTGGTTCAGGCTCTTTCCTCCTAACGGCTTTCCATACATTAATTGATTATCACTTTCACTACTATGAAAAACATCCCGAAGAATCAGGGCAGGGCACTTTATTTCCTGATGTAATCGTTGATTATGATGGTACCAAAAGACTATCTATCGAAAAAAAAGCACAAATCTTAAGAAATAATATCTTTGGAGTGGATATCGACCCTCAAGCCGTAGAAATTGCCATGATGAGTCTTTATTTAAAATGCCTTGAGGGGGAAAGGGATCTCCCTCGAAAAAAGGAACTCCTCCCCTCTTTAGCTAAAAACATCCGCTGCGGCAATTCCCTGATTTCTTACGATATTTTTGATCAATTAACTCTATTTGAAGAAGAAGAAAAAGAACACATAAATCCCTTCGACTGGTATTCCAAATCTACCGGCTTTGGAGAAATAATGGAGAGAGGTGGATTTGATGTAGTGATCGGAAATCCACCTTATGTCAGACAAGAAATGTTAGGAGATTATAAGCCTTATTTCCAACAGCATTATAAAGTTTATCATGGCGTTGCCGATTTATATGCATATTTCATTGAAAAAGGCATATCCTTAACCAAGCCTAAAGGTCTATTTGGAATTATCGTATCTAATAAATGGATGCGTGCTAATTACGGTGAACCTTTGAGAAACTGGATGAAAAGACAACAGATCATAAGAATCATAGATTTTGGTGATTTACCTGTTTTTCAAGATGCAACAACATATCCCTGCATTCTAATATTGTCCAAGTTTAATCCTCGTGAAATTTTCCCCGTCACAAAGGCTTCAACATTGAAATTTCCATCTTTGGATGAGTATGTGAGGGACAATCAATATCAAGTTAATCAGAAAACACTTAACGATAAAGGTTGGGCTTTGACAGACCAGCGAACAGAGAGGCTACTCCAAAAAATCATTTCAAAAGGAATTCCACTTGGAGAATACATTAAGGGGAATTTTTATAGAGGCGTTACTACAGGTTTCAATAAGGCTTTCATCCTTGATGAGAAGACAAGAGATAAATTAAAGAGTGAAGCCCCTAGAAGCTCTGAGCTAATCAAACCCTATATAACAGGAAGAGAGATTAAACGGTATTGTGCTTTGGAATGCAAAAAGTTTCTAATCTTTACACGGCGAGGAGTAGATATCGAAAAATACCCAGCAATTAAAAAGTATCTTCTTCAATACAAAAAAAAGCTAACTTCAAGACCTAAAGGGATGCAAAGTAGCAAATGGGAAGGGCGTAAACCAGGGAATTATAAATGGTATGAAATCCAGGATTCGACTGATTATTATGAAGAATTTGATAAACCAAAGATAATATTTACTGAAATATCCACTAAGGGACAATTCACATATGATAATGAAAAAAATTATTGCGATGCTACAGCATATATTATAGCTAGCAATGATAAGTATTTACTTGGAATACTTAATTCAAAGTTATGTACATATGTTTTCTCAAAGATAAGCTCAAGAATTAGAGGTAACTTCCTACGCTGGAAAAGTCAATATGTACGGCAAATACCAATTAAGAATATCGATTTATCAAAAACCACCCAAAAAAACCAACATGACAAAATGATCAAACTAGTAGATAAAATTCTAGAACTTAACAAAAAAAGACATATTCTTCCTCCAAGCTCAAAAAGAGAAAAAATCGAAAGAGAAATTAATATTACAGATGAGAAAATAGATGAATTAGTTTATAAATTATATGGAATTACAGAGAAAGAGAAGAAGATTATAGAAGGAGAATAAGGACTCCGATAGAAAATTCAGGCGTGTAGATTGGGAAGGAGAAAAGCCTTACATTTCGGCCAGATACATTTCTTTAGCAATCAAAGCCTTCCAGATGGGAAAAATTTCTAAAGCAAAATTTGCCAAATATGCTGGGAAGAAATTCAGCGAAGTATCGTCATTTTAAAAAAAATACGGCTACGACGAGAACGAGGATTATTCTGTTGCATATAGTATTACTTGATGCCGAAGTAATTATTAGCCTGCAAAAAGCTTGACATCAACCTAAAAATAGTATATTTTATTACAAGATAATAATATAAAATATATTATGATATGGTAACAAAACGTACAATTTTATCTGAGAAAGAGTTAAATTTGCTGGAAAGTCTTATCGCAAATCATGGGAACATTATTGAATTCAATAACTTTTACGATCAGACAAAGAGCTACCTTTCAAGACAGGAAGCAATTAATTTGGTTATGAAACTAAAAAAAAATGGATGGCTGATCCATATAAAAAAAGGAGTTTACGCCATCGCTGATATTTCCTCGCATGGATTTACAAACATCTCACCTCTCATTATTGCCAAAACATTAGTTGATGAATCCTACGTTTCCTTTGAAGCTGCACTCAGCCATTATGATCTTTTTGAACAAATGGTAAAAAGCATCATTTCGATAACATCTCAAAAACCTCGTTTTTATCGTTTCCAGGATTTAAATTACAAATTTTTGAAAATAAAAAGCCAACTTTGTTTTGGATTCAAAGGAATAAATATCGAGGGACACAAAGCTCAAGTTGCAGAGCTAGAAAAAATTTTTTTGGATTATCTCTACTTTAGAAATGATTCTTATTCAATAGATCTTATTTGGGAAAAACTAAACAAAGGAAAAGAGCAAATTAATTTTAAGAGAATGGTAGATTATTCTATGAATTTTCCTCTGACTACCAAAAGAAAGCTTGGATTTTTATTGGACAAATTAGGCGAAAATACACAAGAATTACTAAAAGCTATTCATAGAAAAGGCTATAGCCATCTCACAAAAAATTCAAAAAAATTCAACAGCAAATGGCGAATATATTATGAAGATAGATTTGATTACTCGCTCTCAACTTGAAGTTATCAACAAAAGAGGACTTAGATATCCTTTAGCTGATGCTGAAAAGGATTATTTTCTGGCTATTATTTTAAAGATAATCTACAACTCTTTCTTAGGAGAGCTACTTGTTTTTAAAGGGGGAACAGCTATTTATCATTGTTATTTAGAGCAATTCAGATTTTCAAAAGATTTAGACTTTACTGCTCTCCAGCCTATTGATCCCATCAAAATAAATGAAATTTTTGAAGAGCATGAATTTTTAAAAGTTAAAAACTTAAAAGAGAAAAAATATGGATTGGATTTCTCCCTCCAATACCAGGGAATGCTTCTTCACCCAAATTCAATAGATATCGATATTAATAAAAACCAAAAGGTATTATTAAAAATAAATCACCATCCTTACAGAAACAATTATGGCATAAATGTCCAAGTTACGTTGATGAACATTAAAGAAATTGTAGCGGAAAAAATTAGAACCCTGAATGAAAGACCACGAGCCAGAGATCTCTATGATATATATCTCATAAGAGACGCTTATAGAATCAGTTTAAGAGAAGCCGTAGATTTATTAAAACAAAAGGAATTGTCTAGACCTCTTTCTAAGAAAAATATAAAAGAAAATGTGAAGATAGCTTTAGATTCATATAAATCTGATTTAGAGAATTTATCCTATAGAAAATTTGTTCCTCAAGAGAACATCAATAATCTAATTAAAGAATTAATCGCGGAAATATAAAAAATCTAATGATGCAACCAATTACAATTTCAATGGCCATCAAAAGAGGTTGTAGGCTCTAAGAAAAAACCTACTGTCCTTCGTTCTGTAGTTTGTAGAAGTTACTCGTGCATTACTGCTATGAAACTCAAAATGTGGGCTTGATAAATCAAGCCCCTACATAAGAGGAAAAGGTGGATTTGATGCATCAAATCCTTATTTACCTTAAGGGAAAAGAGGTGTAGGTTGATAGGAAAATCGGGAAAAAGTTGACGGCGTCCAAGGACTTAACTAAAATAGAGCGAGATGATATCAGCAATACTCTCTTTAAGGGGCAAGTTATGAAAAAAATTTATAAGCTATTCTCTTTATTCCTGGCTTTCACTCTTTTTATTTTCACCTCATATTCTATTTCAGTAAGCCAGCCTGAAATACCCGAGACAAAGCTTCCTGTGCTCATCACTTCCTGCGGCCAGAGTCCTGGTCCCATAATGCTCAAAGTAGTATTTATGAAGTTAAAACTTGAGGCTGAGCCTAAAGCTTATGAGGTTATTGAATTGGCTACTGTTGAGGATCTCAAAGCGATGAAGGAGACAGGCACACCTTACAAATCCATCATCATCGTCATGGGAGCAAGTCTTAAGGGAATGGGAGCTGCTGGCATATCCATCGATGATGAACTGTCCAGAACTTCGAAGTTGATTGAGGAAGCACGCCATCAGGGTATCACCATCATCGGGGCCCACATCGAGGGCATGAAAAGAAGAGCCCAGGGTGCTGCTGTGGGCGACAACACAGATGAGCTGAGCATCGACGCTGTCGCTCCTAAATCTGATCTCCTGGTTATAAAAAAGGAAGGAAATGGAGACAGACGTTTTACTATAATCGCCAATGAGAAAAACATTCCCATGATAGAGATTGAAAAGACTTTAGACCTTATCCCTGAGTTCAAGAAGCTCTTTACGAGATAGAGCTCCGTCTCAGAATTGCCTAATTTAACGTGAACATTTTTACCTCTACCCAAATAATCCTGGCCGTGATGGTGGTGACATATATCATCGCCAAGGCTTTAAAAGTTTCAACAGAGCTTTCCATGTTCGCGGCCGCTCTGATCGGAGGGCTTGCCGGCGGAGTCGGAATCCCAGCCAGGCACATCGTTGAAGGAGCTTTTACCTACCTGGATATCATTCTCATTTTCATCACAGCTACCCTCTTCATGAATATCCTCAAAGAGTCGGGAGGTGTCGTTTTCGTCATAAGAGGAATCCTCAGGAAATTTTTTCGCAGAAAATCTATTCTTTTTATCCTGCTTACTTTTCTCTTGCTGCTCCCCGGCGCTTTAACGGGTGCGGGAAGCGTAACAGTATTGATAACCGGAGGCATGGTAGCCATTGTCTTAGGCTACATGGGAATCTCTAAACCAAAAACGGCTGCTATTATATTTATCCTGGCCGGTCTTAGTGCAGCCGCTCCTCCGGTAAGTTTATGGGCAATGCTCACTTCAGCAGGAGTCAATATGCCCTATGTGGGCTTCTTCCTCCCTTTGCTCCTTCCTTGCCTGCTTCTTTCTCTGATTACAATATTTATCCTGGGCTGGCGGGGAAAACCTGTGAATCTGGAAAAAGCACTTAAAGAGCTTCCCGAAGCACCTCAAAAGATGAGCTGGGTTCGAGTCTCGCTTCCTTTTTTTGCTTTTCTCTTCCTGGTGTTTGCGGGAAGAATCTGGCCTCATTCGCTTCCTGTAGTGGGATTGCCGATGATGTTTATGGCAGCCGCTTTTATTAGCCTGTTGCTTTCTCCCGTGAAAATAAATTTTCTCAAGATCTCAAGAAACACTGTCCACCAGCTCCTGCCCTTAATCGGGACTTTAACCTGTGTCGGAATCCTGGTCCAGATTATGACGCTCACCGGAGTCCGGGGACTTATAGCCATCACTATAATTACCCTTCCGCTCGTTGCAGTTTTTATCACTCTCTGCCTTGTTCTTCCTGTTTCAGAGGCTGTGCTAATGTGGGGAGCTGCCCCGGTTCTGGGCGTTCCTCTTGTTTTACTTTTTAACACAATCGGTCTCAATCCAATCATTGCTCTGGCAGGAATGAGTGTCATCTGGCCTCTGGGCGACGCCCTTCCTCCCACAGCGATAATTGGACGCCTGACTGTAAATACCGTTGGAATGAAAGAACCGTACTCTCAGCTTTTGAAATACTGCATTATTCCGGCTGCGATCATCATGGTTGTAGGAACACTGATGGTTGTTTTCAGCAAAAAATTGGCTTTCTTTACCTTATTGTAAAAATGAAGATTTCAGCTCATTCATGAGAATATAGATTTTGGCTGGTGAAAAAATGATCAAGAATTTAAAATCAAAAAAATCGATACAACTGGACATTTTTGGGGAGGGTATTTTCGAATGATTATCACGATCCTTTATTATCTGCTAACAGCTTATATATCTTTTCTCATCGTCTGGAATCTTCTGAAAAGAAAAAAATGGCAGGAAGAAATTCTTTATATAATAATTCTCGTGCCTTTTCTCTTAAGATTATTTCGGCTTAAATAGAGGAAAATCATGCCTTTTAATTTGCTCTATCTACGAAAGTTTATCCTTATTGCTTTGGGCCTCGTTCTCATGGTTTTTGCTGGTGTAAGCTTTTATGAAAGCCGGCACCTCAAAGAGCCTGTTGTCCTGAGCAAGGGGGTGACTCAGGTAAAAAAATTAAGCGATTATTTCCGGGGCATCAGAGGAACGATCAACGATTCAAATATCTATGTTTTAGAAGGAGCGAAACCTGGAGGCACAATTCTCATCTTAGGGGGAACTCACCCTGAAGAGCCTGCTTGCCGCCTTACAACCTGGATTTTCGCAGAAAATGCAGAGGTCGATCAGGGAAGAGTTTTTGTGATTAACTCTGCTAATAGAAGCGCCACCACAGTGACGCGTTTGGGCGGTGGCTATCCTCCGGATTTCACAATACCCACCCCATGGGGAGGACAAAAATTCCGCATGGGAGACCGCTGGTCAAATCCTCTTGACCAATGGCCCGATCCTGAAGCCTATATTCATTATCCAAGCCGACAAGAGCTGGCTTATGTCGATATCCGGAATCTGAACAGAGCATTCCCTGGCCGGGCCAAAGGCACTCTTACGGAAAAAACCTGCTATGCCCTGATCCAACTCATCCGAAAAGAGAAGGTCGATATCGTCATCGATCTCCATGAGGCAGAGCTGCAGTATCCAGTTATAAGCACCATTGTTGCTCACGAGAAAGGGCAGGACCTGGCTGCCCTAGCGTCCATGATGATATCAGGCACAGAAGGATTCAGCATCGGCATGGAGTATTCTCCCCCAACCTTGCATGGCTTATCTCACCGTGAAATCGGCGACCACTCCCAGGCAATATCTCTGCTCCTGGAGGCTCCTGAGCCTTTTTTGGATGCAACACGAGGGCGAACAGATAGAGAACTTCTACTCGAAGGAAAAGATGAATTTGTGGTCAAGGCTGGAAAACATGGTCTGCTCTTTGAGAAAATGGACGAGAATGGATGGCCTGTTGAAGTCCGGGTCGGCCGGCATTGTTCAACAATACTTCAGATATTAGAGCTCTGGTCTGAAGAGAATCCCGGTAAATCTGTGATTGTAAAAGGGGTGCCTCGCTATGCTGAGGTTATCGAAAAAGGAATAGGCAATTTCCTTCACGATCCAGCCAAGGCTGACTCAAAGAGAATTTACTATGAATAATATTAACCAAAAAAACAAAAAAAGGGGACAGGCTACTTTTTCTGATGTGCAATCCACCAGTAGAAACTGTCATCTTTTGCACAGAAAAAGTAGCCTGTCCCCTTTTTTTTGTTTGCAGACGATGCCTTCATCATGGATAATAAAGAAAAAAAAGAAATAAAATAAAAAATGAAAAGGAGATAAAAAGTGAAACACAAAGGAATTTTTTTCGTGGTTTTCATCCTTTTTTTATTCTTACTTTCAGTGCTTATTCCTTCGGGAAAAAAGAGCATAATTGAAAAAGAAGATGATTCTTGGCTTGAATTCGATAACTGTACTTCTGTACTTGTCTCCAAGAAAGCCTCTGCTGATGGCTCAGTCATGACAACCCATTCCTGCGACGGCGGCTGGGAGTTCCAGCTCAATGTTGTCCCTGGGAAAACTTCAAAAAAAGGAGAAATGCGCCCTATCTACAAAGGAGGCGGCCGCGGGGCTGAAAAGAGACAGGCTATCATAGTCGGCGAAATCCCTGAAGTTAAGCAAACTTACAGCCGTTTTGACGTTGCCTACCCATTCTTGAACGAAAAACAGCTTGGTATGGGAGAGACAACTTTCGGAGGGCGGAGAGAACTGTATAATCCAGAAGGAAAAATCGACATCATGGCTCTACAAAGAATCGTCCTTGAACGAACTTCCACTGCACGGGAAGCAATAAAAATGATGGGTGAGCTCGTTAAAAAGCACGGCTACGGTGACTATGGAGAGTGTTTGACTTTTATCGACACTAAAGAGGCCTGGCTCTTTGAAATCATGGGAGCTGGTCCCTTGGAGATTGGAGCTGTCTGGGCAGCCGTAAGGATTCCGGATGGTGAAGTCTCAGTGAGTGCCAACCGCTCCCGTATTGGAAAGATCAACATCAAGGATACTAATAATTTCATGGCATCTGAGAATGTCTTCACGCTGGGAGAAGAAATGGGATGGTATGACCCAAAGTCGAGCAAGCCTTTTAAATTCTACGAAGTTTATGCGCCCGACAATTCTATGGGCTGTAGAAGAAGGGAGTGGCGAGTTTTCAGCACACTTGCTCCAGAATTGAAACTTGATCCCTGGGCTGTAAGATACCCCTTCTCCGTAAAGCCGGAGAAAAAAGTCACCAAGCAGATTCTGATGGCTCTCCATAGAGACTTCTACCAGGGGACAGAACATGACCTGAGTAAGGGCCTGGCTGCGGGACCTTTCAATAATCCCAATCGTTTTTCCACACGCACTAAACCTCCCGAAGGTTATATTGGCTGGGAACGTCCTATTTCCATCTTCCGCTGCTCTTACTGTATTGTCTTACAGGTCAGAGACTGGCTCCCTGATTGGATAGGAGGTCTTGCCTGGTTCGCGGAGGATGATCCAAAAACAAGCTGCTTTGTTCCCTTTTATGGCGGCATCACCACAGTTCCGGAATCCTACCAGATCGGAAGAAGGGATGTGCTCGACAGAAAATCGGCCTGGTGGGCTTTTGACTTTGTTTCCAACTGGTCTAACCTAAGATATTCTCTTATGAGTGAAGACATCAAGAAAGCTTACTCAGATTTCGAGAATAGTTTCTTCACCCTTCAAGCTTCTGTGGAAGCCCGGGCGGAAACCCTGTACAAAGAAAATCCAGCAGCATGCCGGGAGTACCTGACGAAATATTCCAACGAAACAGCCCAGCGAGTGGTAGACGATTGGTGGTCTCTGGCCGATTATCTTATAGTTAAGTACAACGACGGCTACGTCAATGTTCCAGAAGAAAGAAGAGGAACCGGCTACCCGAAGGAATGGCTGGATGCTGTGGGTTACGGCAAAACAAAGATAAAAAATAAATAGGGATAAGGAATACCTTAAGCCAGTCCCGAGTATAAAAAAAACTGACTTTATCCCAATCCCAGTTTATTCCGGAAAACCATAACAATTATAACGAGTAAAAAATATGCAGCTGCAAGAAGAAGAAACGATGTTTGTCTTTTCCCGACGAGCTGATAAATTTTTCCTTTCCCTGTCTGTGGGAGGGGAATGGGATCCCACGAAAGCCCGTAGCGCTCGACAAGACCCTTGATGTAGAGGAGGTGAATAACCGGGATCTTGCGGGCAGCCATGGCAAAAAGAACTCCTCTTTTTTCGAGTGCAGGAAATTGTTTAACTTTAACTAGGCCTGGTCTCAATTTTAGAATTTTTGAATCCTCTCCCATATTTGCCCAGCTTCCCCCTATATTGATAAATGCTTTGATTTTGTTCTCTCCTGCTTTTTCTTCATAGAGGCGCATTCGAGCCTCCACATTCCTCCTGAGGTCAGGATCATGAAGAAAAAAATTTCCGCTTTCTCTTATCTCAGTTATCAGGAAGGAGCGGTCCTCAGGACTCATATCTGCGCCATCATCTCTCGCGCCCCCTACCGAGATGCCAATCGGTATGGCGTCGAATATCCCTGCGTTCAGGAGGCAGTTTTGCATGTCGAGCCAGTGAAAATCAGGATTGTTAGCGCCCCATTGAGAAGCTCCTAACGAATTGATCACGATGGGCTTCAGATTCATGGCTTTTGCTGCTGAAAGAACAGCCACGATCAGGGAAGGAAAAGAGCTGGAAGCCCCAACGGCAATCGTATCTCCTCTCTTTATTTTCGCTTCTCTCAGAAGGAATACAATGAGAGCGGCAAAATTGGGATTGGTAGTAGTTCTTTTAGCTCCGAGGCTCCCAATGGATGTGGTTATCCGAGAAAACTCCAGACCTACGAGTCCTGTCTGGTTTAGATCTATGTTTTCATCCATAACATGGCCTTTTTCCCCACTGCACTCTCTTATAACATCCACAGCTTCGGCCATAATTTCAGAAGCTCTGATCATTTCTCCTTTGAGCTTATCCCCTTCCTTTGAAGGAAAAGATTTGGCCAGCACAAAAAACAGAATACTCAAAGCAAAAAGGACGAGAATTATTCCTTGATTTCTTCCAGTATCTTCTTTAGGGATATTTCTCTTTCGATTAAAAAATAATTTTGTCATGATTTATTGATTTCCTCTCGCCTCAATAATATTTTGGTTCCTGGTCAACTCTTTCACCATTTTATTAGGCTATATCAAAAATCAAGACCTGACCCCTAAAAAACAACACCAATAAGGCTAACAATAAAATAGATGATGATAGCGACTATAAACATGGAGGCCAAAGTCGGCACAATTTTTTGTTTCTCCAGGTTGTTGGCCAAAAGTCCGGGAATGATCCAGCCGATGGCCCTGAGCCCTAAAGGATCGGCAAAAAAACTGGGTGAGATAATAAACCAGATTTGAACCCAAAGTCCTCCAAGTAGAACAAGCATCACAAATCTTCTCTTCCCAAAAAGGATGAGAAAGCGCGACAAAACTCGATAAGTATAAAGGCTCAAGAGGGCGATGAGTATCGTGGCCAATACTCTTAGCGGCTCGTCAAGATAAAGAGCCACATAAGCAGGAACGATAATCCCGCCAGGATATATATCCATGATTTCTACGTAGATGACAGCAATGATAAGTCCGATAAAAAGCGTCTCAAAAATCACAGGGCTCTCCAATATTCTCCCAATACTCAACAAGCTCTTTCCCTGCACCTTCCATATTACCCATCCCGATCAATACAGCATCTGCATTCACTTTTTCAGCAATTTCTGCCATGATTTCCTGAGGGCCCCGGGGCTTAGAGACAAATAGCTCTGCTTTTCCAGACAATTTCAGCTTGCTCTTCAGAGCATGGGCATGGTTTCCGATTAAGAAGAACTTTCGAATCTCAGGAAAAGCCTCTTCTTTTAGAGTTTTCAGCCACTGGAGAGTTCTATCTCCCCTGTCTCGCCTGAGATTGAGAAGTCCAATAATTTCTTTTCTGTTAAAAAACTTCTTTTCAAGAAGCCGGGACAAGGCAAGACGTGTAGATTCCGGGTCGTTGGCAGCAAAGCAACTGACAAGATGCCAGCATCGAGAGGGTGAGCCTAAATCCACAGTCCAAGTCTTTAGGCTTCCAAAATCTGGTTGAGCTTTCATCATACCTTGAAGAGCAACTTTCTTATCTATTCCCAGGAACTCAGCCACAGCCAAAGACAGCCGAATATTTTCTTCCAGCTCAAAGGAAGGAAGATTATTCTTTGACTGCAGATATTCCGTAAAGGAACCTCCAGGAATCTGGATGATTGTGGAGCTCATTCTTTCTGCCACCTCTTTGAATACAGGAAAAAATTCCTCTTGGGGGATAAAGACCGAACCGTTTTCTGGAATGCTTGAGGCAAAACCACGAGCTACATCCTCTTTTGAAGTTCCCGTTTGAGCTAAATGGTCAAGACGGACATTAGTTATGACCAGAATATGAGGCTTAAACATCTGAACTGACTCGTAATAACCGCACTCAGGATGGATGCTCATCAATTCCAAAACAAGAGCCTGAGCTTGAATCTCTGCACCTTTTTTCAGGATATTCTTTCCTTCCAGAATAGAGGGGGCACCTCTGCGTTTGATCTCCTTTTCTTCCCCATCCGGAAAGATGACGACAGGCTTTGAGCCTGTAGTTCTGGCCAGCACTGCGAAGCCAGCCTCTCTCAAAGAAGCGGCTATGAGTCTTGTGACGCTAGATTTCCCTCTAGTCCCGGTGACACAAATTCTGAGGGGAATGCTTCGACTTCTTCGAGAAAGAATAAATCGCTCCACTAACAAATAGATGACGAGGAGGGCAGCAAACAAACCCACAACAATAAGCTCTCTAATGAACGATCTCCTTATATTATGAATAAAATACTTACATAAATAAGGTGGGCTTGATAAATCAAGCCCCTACAAAGAATCAAGCCCTTACAGTTTATTTCTATAATTCAAACGGTGGGCTTGATAAATCAAGCCCCTACAAAGAATCAAGCCCTTACGGTTTATTTCTATAATTCAAACGGTGGGCTTGATAAATCAAGCCCCTACAAAGAATCAAGCCCTTACAGTTTATTTCTATAATTCAAACGGTGGGCTTGATAAATCAAGCCCCTACAAAGAATCAAGCCCTTACTACATATTAAAAGGGCATATAGGGAACGACGCGGGAAGAGTCTCCTCTTGCCTTTCCTAACACTCTAAGAAGAGAGGAAGAATAAATGTTGGATCTATCCGTTCTATCATACTTTGCTTTGATAATCTCGGTAATCACCTTGAGCATCTGGTCTTTTCCAGCTTTTCCCCATAAGCACGGTTCGTTAACCATCATCAGATATTTTGTGCCAACGGCTTTTTTGAACTCATCCAGCTTATTAAAATAAGCAACAGGATCAACATCATTGGACCAGATAAGTCCAAATGCAGATTCTTTTTCTTTGATGAGTTCCATGACTTCCTTATCGGGTAAGCTTTTATCAAGAAATGCCAGAGGCTTTTTGGATTCTTTTAAAAGAAGCTTGGCTTGCGAACCATCAGCTCCTTTGACGAGGAGGAGAAGACCGCTGTTGTTCACTCCTTTTATAATATTCTTTCCTTCCTCACTCAATCCCTGTTCACCGAAAAGAAATGATGGATCCTCGACAAAAGCGAAGTAGAGTCCTTGCTTAACCAAAACTTGAGCCCATCTCGGATCATCGCGGAAAGCATTGATTCCCTTCAGTCCTGCCATAACCGTTGTTTTTCCCTGGCGGCTGTCACGGGTGAGCCCGCTTGAAGAAGAATAATAGGAAAGACCCTTCGCTTTCTCTATCTCCTCTGATGCGGAAAGAAATTTTTTCAGGATATCAACCCTGAGTCCATCACCTGAAAGGCCTTCTTCTTCCTTCATGACTGCGAGCTGAAGATCCACATGGGAATCTTTCGCATCCTTATGATGTTCGACTACTTTACTTAGAAGAGAAAGTTCGAAATTAACGAGGGTTTGGTATTTCAAATAATAAGTCTCTCGCCGAAGCGGAGGGAAAAAATCTCCAGATTCCGACGCCAGTATTTTAACAGCAGCATGAACAAAATCCCCTGTTTTCTTCAACATCTCTGGTTTGATCAAATCACTATCATCCCGGCTATGGTGGTATTTGAGATACCCACTAGTCATAGCGAAGAATCCGGGAACTCCTTTTTCTAAAAATGGAGTATGATCTGAGCCTCCAGGGCCTCCGCGCTTAGGCAGGATATAGTCAAGGATCTCTTTAGGGAGTTTTTCCTTGAGAAGCTTCCAGAGTTGAGGACCATAGTAAACACCTTCAAAAGGTATCTTACCCGTGCCATGACCCACCATATCCATGTTGATGTAAGCTACTGTCTTATTCATAGGGAAAGTAGAATCGTCCACATAATGCCTTGAGCCTAAAAGCCCTTGCTCTTCTCCAGCCCAGAGGCAAAAAATGACTGTTCTTTTAGGCTTGGCACGATTGAGCTTCATTATGCGGGCTATCTCCATAACGACCGCAGTTCCCGAAGCATTATCGTTGGCCCCGTTCATGATATCTCCCATCGGGCTTATGCCCAAATGATCCATGTGACCGCCGATGACAACGTACTCATCTTTAAGAGTTTTATCACTACCAGTTATTTTTGCCAGAACATTCCTGCTCGGCCTTTTCTCATCAAAGATAGCATTGACAGACACAAAAGCTTTCACTCCTGTTTCTAAGGTTTTGGGGAGTTTGGATCTGCGCCCCATTGCCGGGATTGAGTAGCGGATTTCTGTACTCAGGTCTTTAAAAATGAAATCCATTACTTTCCTCTCAGCCGATAAAATCACAAAATCAGATTTATATTGTTCCTTTTCTAATCCCACTCGAAAATAACGACTCGCCGTCCTGGAAAGTCTGAAAAAGATAGCTCCTCTTGCCCCAAGCTTTTGAGCAGCTTCAATTCTTTTCGCCATCTTTGTCGCATCGCCCAGTTTTTTCTCGAGTCTTTTGGAAGTATCGAAAGAAAAAACAACTATTTTCCCTTTCACATCGACCCCAGCATAATCATCGTGCTCCTTTTCCGGGGCATGAATTCCATAACCAACAAAGACAATTTCAGCGGTAAAGTTCCCTGAACCTGAAAACCTCTGAACTCTCCAATCTTCGCCATAATAAAAATCTCTCCTTGCATTCTCTGCAATTATCTCTAGTTTTACTCCCACTTTGATATCCCGGTGCTCGATAGTGAAATTCTGGTAGTAGGTGCCATTATCGCCTGCTGGTTCTAAATCCCACTCTTTAAACTTGGAAGCGATGTATTCGGCCCCTATTGCCCCGCCTGGTTGACCGCTCTTCCGTCCCTGCATGGAATCTGAAGTCAAATCTTTAATGTAACTCCATGCTGCTTGGGCATCAAAAGCAACTTTTTTCACTTTGGCCGCAGTTGGAGAGAAAAGAAGTAAAGATGTTAGGAACAGACTCAGGAATATTCTCACTGAAAACCTCCTTCTAAAGAATTACTAAGGTATAATATTATAGCGGAACAAGGAAAGAAAAAGAAAATTGCTTTTCGCATCATTTTAGTAATTGAAAAGAAAGCTTACTTTGAGCATTAAAGCACGATCCTGGATATATCCCTCAGAACCAAGCTTTCTTGTTTCGTTATAGATGAAATAGATGTTGGCGCCCGGTTTATAAATCCAACGGAAAAGAAAATTGTTTATCAATAAATTCTCATCATCATTCCACTGCAAATAAGCCTTGGCATATAGATCAGGAGTAAAAGAGTAGATAACCCGAGCAGCAACGATGTTTGTTGTAAATTTCCCGCCATCAACGGGTAAATCAAACTGGTTGCGGTCATAGATGAATTCCATGTTAAGATTTTTGTTTAATTTGAGGATGCCGCTTGTATTCACTCTGAATAGACGCCCATTATAGAACTGACCGAGATTCACTTCAGTTCGTAAAGCAATACTCTTACTTTTATCAGATTCAAACCAACCAATAAATTGATTGAATTTATGGACTTCCGAGGGGATAAAAACATTCTCTTTAATCTCAAAATCATCAGTCAGATATTCGTAATTCTGCATATAAGCAAGCAACAAATTGCTTCCGTTCTGGAAGAGATTAAAAATGCCTGTCAGTATATTCCTTGACTCAAGCTGACCTGAATGATTCTCGATATAGGTAAAATTATTAAAGAAAAACATCTGGCGGATATTCAGTATATTGGGCCTGGGGCCAATGCCTAAATTAGCTTTTATCTTTCGGATGTCTGTCCTGGGAACAAAACCAAGCTCTGAATTGAAATTTTCTCCTACATCTGCGTAAGAAACATCAGCCGTGAAAAAATCACTTTCCCAGATAAAATCCAGGTTAGCTGCCCAGTCTTTCCCTTTCAGATCCGGCGTAAACGTCTTGCCGGCATAGCCTCCCATTTTAAGCGATTTGCCCAAGGCCAGGTTGAAGTCAAAAGCAGCTCCTCGGTTGTAGTAGGAACTGTCAAGAGAATCTTTGCTTAAAACCATAATGCCCACAGTCGATTTCTCTAGGAAATCTCTTTTAACTCGCAAAACCGAGTAATTCGTCTTTTCAATATTCACCTGTTCATCATCTTCCTCATAAGAGGTGCTATCAGTCAAGACATTAAGAATTCCAAGGTCATAACTTCCGGTTTTCCCGGTAATTCTAACACCTCCGATTACAGGAATTTCCCTGCCATCTTCTGATAATCCAATTGTTCGACTGAAAAAGAAAAGTGTCGAAGGAGGCTCATACGGGCGGTATCTTTCACCAACTCGAAAAATATCTGCTCCTTCAAGGAAAAACCCCCTTTTTTCTGGGAAGAAAAGGCTGAATCGAGTCATGTTGAACTGTTCCTGGTCAGCTTCTACTTGGGCAAAATCGGTATTAATTGTTATATCTGCTGTCAGGTTTGAAGTCAGCCGGTACTTGAGATCAAGACCTAAATCTACTGAGCGATTTAAAGATGCTTCCTCCTCTTCCTGAATACTTCCGCCTATAAGATAAGGCATGAGCTGGATTCTATTCCCTTGGTTCAGATTTTCTAATCCTTGGAGATGACCGCAATAAGATACCTTGTATTTTCCAAACCAGCCATAATCCCTGAGAATGGGTGACCAATAAATTTCTTCTCTCTTCCTAGCAATGTGGCGTCCAAAATTGATCCCCCAGGTCTGATTCTTGCTTTTTTTAAAGCGGAGAGTATAAAAAGGTATAGCTATTTCGGCTGTCCAGCCTCGCTCGGTTCTTGTTGCTTTGGCTATCCATATCCCATCCCAGTCCCAGTTTATATTACTTCCTTCATCCCTGATCAGGGCATCTCGCCGAGCCCCGAGGGGATTGACGGCAAAATAAAATGCATTGCGGTGGTCATGAGATGCATCGATGAAGACTTCAAAATAATCATCATTTTCAAGCTCTCCGTCCCGTCTCATTTCGTTCGCCACAATTTTATCAGGTTCGCTGTCAAAACAAACTACTCCTATATATAGATACAGGTCATCAAAAAGGATTCTTATTTCGGTCGGTTCGGAGGCAGGAGCTCCTTCGTTCGGTTCTTTTTGAATAAAATTGTTCACAAAGTGAGCGCTTCTCCATAAGGTTTCTTTGAGGTGTCCGTCCATGTTGATCGGGCGAGATATCTTCAGGGCTGTGATTTGTAAGGCTTCGGAATCAAGGCCGAATAGAAAAGGAGAAAAAAGGATAAAAAAAGATACAACGAAAAAACATGAAATCCTTTCAATCTTAAGCTTCATGGTCCGCGATCAACTGAATTATGCCTATAATTAATTTTCTGATTGACCAATATACATAAAATCAGGGGAATTTGCCACTTTATGTCCAAAATTAGAGAGAATATTCGTATTGTTTTCGGCAAAACGAGGCAAAGAAAAAGAAATTAAACCACAGCCAAAAGGCTCTTTTATTTGCTTCTTTTGTTTTCCTGGGCGACGGAAAGAATTTTTGCTGCATGAGTTTGACTGATTGAACCTATAGCTATCATGATGTGTTTTTTAAAATGTGAGATAAAAACAGGTTTCCTTTGAAATATTTTATTAATCCGCTTTTTTCACCCCGTCATCTATCATTTTTCTATGACTTGAGAAGGGAATATCCGGAAGATTGCCTAATGGAAAAAACTCTGCTTCCAGGGAATCTGAACCTGGAGAAAGATTTCCACGAGCCTGGACCTCATATCCAATGATGAGCACATTCCTGTAAAGCATCGATTTTTGAGAGTAAACTCCCACCAAACTCACAATTTCTCCTTTAAGTCCTGTTTCTTCTCTAAGCTCCCTGAGGCAGGCCTTTTCCGGAGTCTCATCAATTTCAATAAACCCTGAAGGTAAAGCCCACTTCCCCTTGCCCGGCTCATGTCCCCTTTTAACCAGAAGAACCTCACCCTTATCATTTCTGACTAAAGCGGCTGAACTCGGCAAAGGATTCTCATAACATACCCATTGACATGCTGGGCAAGCCAGTCTTTTCTCTTCTTCTATCCTGGTCAACTTCAGCTTGGATCCACACTTAAGACAAAATTTAATCATTCTGCTCATCAAACCTTGATAATCTTTGCCTCAAAGGCCAAAGAGGGTAGAAAAACTCTATTTATCTTGATGATAATCTATTATTTCTAGTTTGAGCTTGCCTATAATTTCAGAGATAGCCTGGGCCATTTCCTTGAAAATATTCTCATTAAGAAGGCTTCGCCCTAATTTTATGTGAGTGGCATCGGTGTAATATTCGCCGCTTTTGTTGTCCACAGCCAGCCATTTGGAATCCAGACTAATCCATCGACCCACAAAGACTTCAGGCCACATATGATATGCAAATATGCCTCGACCATACATAATTCCCACAGCAGCTCTCGCTGGAATCCCCACAGCTCGGCAGAGGGCAACAGTCAGCACGGTGTGCTCTGAACAATCCCCTTCTCGATTTTTAATAATTTCTTTGGCGGTAGCAAAACCCACATAATAATTGGCAGTCATCTCCTTCTCAACCCATTCGGCTATCTTCTTCGAAGCCCTCCAAGAATTTCTCTCTTGACCAACAATCTCTTTAGCTACATTTTGAATTTCTGGGTCTTCAGCTTGGCAGAATGCGCTGGACTTTAAGAATCTGCGGAATTCTTTATCTTTAACTGGGAAAAGAATGGCCTCTTCTTCTTTGAATATCTGGGAGGAAGTCTGAACTATGACATAATCTTCTCCCACCTCTATAATCTTTTGACTTCCATCATCAAAAGGAAAATTCTTAATTTTATCCGTAGGTATACCTCTGAGCTTAAATGTTACTCTTTGAATTTTTTGAGGATTTTCGAATGTGACATTGGGTTTTATTATGGTCGAAAAAGCAATATCGAAAGTCTCTTCTGAAACCTCAAGGGCCTTCTCTTTAGGCATTCGGATGGATGTTAAGGTTGTAAAGCTTGTTTTGTTTATACTCCTCCAGGAGTTTCCACTCTCGTCAATCCATTCGTCAACAGAGAGAGGAATAACATAAGTGGTTTCTCCCTTTGCATGCCACAGTCTCATCTTTTTCCCTAAGATTAAAACGTCTTCCTTGCCGATCACCTCAAAGCTAAAATCCACAAGAGAATAGGAAGTAAAGTCTAGTATTTTAAAATTGTACTTATTTCCGGGCTTCAAGCCCTCTTCTTCAATGATCTTTTCTACAGGGACTTCAAGGTAAAACTCATCTTCATAAGGCAACTCTTTTATGATTTTGCCTCCTGATTTAAATAAAATTTTATCCGGGCCTATCTCAGCTCTCGTAACAGTCTCACTCTCTGACATTTTTATCCTTATAATACATTCTAAGGGTTTTCCCTGTTCATCGTATATTGATTCCTGCACAGTAGCTATCTCAATAGAATTGCCACCCAAGCGAGCAACTTTCATCCATGATTCACTGAGGCTTTTTTTTAATTTTTTCCCATTTATTATTAAAGGAAATTCCTCATTATGGCTATATCCAACCTTTATGCCACCCATATAGACTCCCATCCAGGATTCAGATATCTTTTCTTCCCTGGATTTTGAGGACTCTGAGGAAGAAAATACATTGCCTGATTTAGGAATAATTTTGGACGATTGAACCGCAGATTTAACCTTATTCCCTAAAAAAGGGAAAACTAGAAAAATCCATAAAAAGAAGAACATAAATAATTTTTGAATTTTCATCTTCATCAGGACCTCTCCGCAGTTTTCTTACTTTTTATTCTAATTTAATTTTATGGAAGGAGTCAAAACTTGATTTAGCTTAAGTTTTCTTTGAATTTAAAAGATGATCTATCGATCTATTAAGTGAATCTAAATCGAGGGGCTTTACAAAGAAATGAGAAATAGAGAGTCGGGATAATTCATCAATCCTAACCAGGTCCGGATAGGCAGAAATCAGGATGACATTTCCCCGGTAACCTAATTCTCTAAATTTGGCGATCATTTCCACACCGTCAAGATGAGGTAACTTTAAATCGGCAATGATTAGGTCAATTTCAGCTCTTTTGAAACGCTGCAAAGCTTCTCCTGAATCCTTAGCAAGGTAGATTCTATAATTCTTATTTAGAATCAGGAAAAAAGTCTTCCGGATGGACTCATCATCATCGACAATTATGATTTTCTTTTCGGACATTTTGTATATTTTCACCTCTCTTTGATTTCCGTTAGTCCTTAACGCAATTGAAGTAGCATATTTTGTGCCAATCTATATAATTTTGAATCTGAAACTACAAAAGAAATTTTTATGGGGCAAATTTCGGGGAAAAAATTACCCGGATGTGATAGCTAAGAGAGACAGCTTTATATAACTATTTAATTTTAAATAAGTTAAGAAGCATATATGTTTTCAAGTTGTTCTAGCTGTTAAAGGCTGGTTCGGGATCAGGCTTTAACATAAGGATGTCTGGAGAACAAAAGATGGAATATTTACTCACTCCGATGGCCAAGCCTGACCCCATAAATGAAAAAAATTTTACAGCAAGTAAAAAGCATTTACAATCTTAAATCGATTCCTTTGTCGGGAGGATTGATTGAAAGTCTAAATATCAAGTTTGTATTCTTTTATCTTTTTATCCAGGGTAGGACGGGTTATCTGTAATATCTGGCTGGTTCTTGTCTTGTTACCTTTGGTTGCTTTCAAGACATGCTGGATGTAGTCCTTTTCAACCTCTTTTAAAGGAACAAGTTGCTTTGGATAAAGCTTCTTTTCGCCTATCTCAAGAGCCAAATTTTCATCAAGGAGAACATCTCCCTTGGCCAAGATTACACCCCGAATTAAAGCATTTTCCAGCTCCCTGACATTCCCTTCCCAGGGAAGATTCATCATAGTTTTCACCACTTCAGGAGGGACTTTTCTCACATTTTTGCGCAGGTCACGGTTTATTTTCTCTAGAAGATAAGCCACTAGCTCCGGAATATCTTCCTTTCTAGCACGGAGTGGAGGCAACGCAATTTCAACTACTCTCAGACGATAGTAGAGGTCTTCTCTTAGCTTGCCTTTTTCAATCAGCTTTTTTAGATCCTGGTTCGTAGCTGCAATTATTCTTGCTTCTGTCTTCAGGATTTTCTCTCCTCCAACTTTCATGAAATCTCTTGTCTCGATTACCCTTAACAACTTTGACTGAAGGTTTGCTGAAATATCCCCGATCTCATCCAGAAACAAAGTCCCTTTGCCAGCTATCTCAAACTTTCCTTTGGTTTCACAAATAGCATCCGTAAAAGCGCCTTTGACATGGCCAAAGAGCTCACTTTCCAAGAGAGTATCCGTAATAGCTGAACAATTGATGACAATAAAGGGCTCCCCTCTATAGGGGCTGTTGTAATGGATAGCTTTGGCAACCAATTCTTTTCCTGTTCCACTTTCACCCTGGAGAAGAACATTGGTTCGGGTGTTGGCTACCGAGCCTATTAATTTAAACACCTCTCTCATTTTGACAGAACGACCGATGATGTTGTCTATGGTGTATTCTTTCTGTTTCTCTTCAACGAGGTAGCTGACCTTATCTTCCAGACTTCTCATCTGAAAAGCTTTATCAATAGTCAACTCCAGCTCAACATAATCAAGAGGCTTGACTAGATACTCGAAGGCTCCTAATTTTATAGCTTCTATCGTCGTTTTCATATCGTCGTAAGCAGTCATAATTATAATACTTGCGTTGGAATTCTTTTCTCTTATCCTGCCTAGAACTTCAAGGCCATCCACATCAGGAAGGCGAATATCCAGTATGACTAAATCAGGAATGTATTCCTCATATTTTTGAATCCCTTCCTTTCCGTCTGCAGCCGCTACAGCTTCAAATCCTTTCTTAGAGAGATAAGAGGAGAGAGTCTTTCTGATCAAGGGATCATCGTCAATGACTAGGACTGATTTCATCTTTCCTCCTTGGTAGGAATAAGAATTTCAAAAGAAGTACCTTGGGCTGCATTTTCTTTAACTTTTATGGTCCCTCTGTGCTGTTCAATAATTTTCCTGGCTATAGGCAATCCAAGGCCAATTCCAGAAGCTTTCGTGGTGTAGAAAGGCTCAAAAATAGTCTCCCTGCTTTCTTCTGGAATTCCACAGCCATTATCAGATATAAATATTCTAATTTTACTTTCTTCTTTCTCCTTCAAAAGAGAGATAGAAATATTTATTTTGCCCTTCTCTGCCACAGCATCAAAGGCATTGCGAAGAAGGTTTAAAAAAACTTGTTTCAATTTATCAGCATCCACCAGAACTTGAGGTAATCCCTTTTCGTAACTTTTTTCAAGAACGACTTTTTTCAACTCCAGAGTGTCAGCTAATGTTTTTATAGACTCATCGAGTATTTGCTTAAGAGAAAAGCGAGCTAAATTCAGTTCTGACACCCGAGTAAAATCCAGAAGCTCTTTGACGAATTTTTCCATTTGACCTATCCCCTCCTGGGATATGCTTAAATGTTCTTTTTCTGTCTCATCCAATCGATCACTCTGAACAAGCTTCTGGATGTTTAGCTTAACTGATGTTAGCGCATTCCTTATCTCATGGGCAATACCGGCAGATATACGGCCGATGGATGCCAGCTTTTCTGCCTGGATTAGCTTGTTGCTGGCAGTTTCCATTCTTTCCCTTGCCAGGAGAAGCTTGCGACTCATCTCATTAAAACTCTGAGCTAAGTTTCCGATTTCATCCTGGGAGGTGATATCTATCTTTTGAGAAAAATCTTCTTTAGATATTTTAACAGTCCCTTCCACTAGTTTTTTCAACGGCCCTGTTATCCTTCTGGCTAATAATATCGCTCCAAAAACACCTATCAAAAGCCCTCCACAACCGATAAAAATCAGCATCAGGCGGGTTTTCAGAATTTCTGCCCGCATCTCTTCCATGGAAAGGCCGATTTTTATCGAACCCCATCTCTTAGGAGAACCTCGCACAAAAATCGGAACTTCTATTTCCAGAATCCTCAGAATCTGCGCAGTTATTATATCCCCAAACCTTTTCCTCTCAAACAAGTAACTCTTTTCATCAACCTCCTCCCCAAGATCGCTATAAAGATAAATATCCTTGTAATATTCTATAAAACTAGTGCCGACAAAAAAATTATTGTAGCGTCCATAAAAAACAACATAGACTAGGTTTTCGTCTATCTGCTCTTCGATATTCTCTCTAACTCCTTCCTCATCCCATTGAATAAACGCTGGCAAATTCAGGTAAGCAATATTTTTAGCAATTAATACTCCCTTTTCTTTCTGCTCTTCAAAAATGGCTTTGACTTCTTGCTGCTCAATAACCAGGAGAATCGATACCAAAAGCACCGTGAGTAAAATTGTTGCCCAAACCATGAATCTTGTCTGGAGGGACATACGTAATTTCACTTTTGCTCTCTTATTTATCTAACCATATTTTTCTTGCATCTAAATAATAAAATCCTAAAGAAGGAACCTCGACTCCCCTGACATAAGGCTGCATGGCAACCCTGTTCTGATGAGAAAAAAGAGGAAGAGCAGGAACATCAGAAATCAAAACTTTTTCAATTTGGTGAAAAAGATTTATCCTTTTTGTCCAGCTTCGTTCAATCTCGGCTTCCTGAAGAAGCTTATCCAATTCAGGATTAACATAATTAAAAATATTAAAAATGGATTTTGAAAAAAAGAGAGGTCTGATGATATCTTCAGGATCAGGAAAGCTCATCTCCCTCCCTGTAAAAACAAGATAGGGTTTATTATAGCTCTTTATCTCTTTAAGCGATTTATAATAATTTAATCTTAATTTTATCCCCAGGGCATCAAGCTGCTTGCGTAGTGCTTTGTAAATTTTTAACTTCATTTCTGTTTTTGGCAAATCAATAAACAAGGTAAGAGGAGGAAATTTTCCCTCGATTGAAAAACCTGCAACTTGAAGCATCTGTTTTGCTTTCTCTAGATCGTAGCTTTCTTCGTCATCCCGGGGGAAAAATCCTGGAAGTCTTGAGGGAATATAGTTATTTATCACTTGACGCGCGTACCTCATATCAAAAATATCCCGAGCAATTTCCCTTTTGTTGAGAGCAAGCAAGATGGCTTTTCGAGCGATCGCTCTATCAAGGGGAGGAATGTGGCAGCTCATTCCTAAGAATTTAGGGTGAAGTAAGCCATCCTGAAAAATCTGAAAACTGGGAGTAAGCAGCTTCTTGGATACGACTGGAATAGAATCTATTTCCCTGTTCAAGAAATGATCAAGAGTAAAAAGAGGACAGAATTCTACTGCATCTAAATAGGCTCTCCCGCCAAAATACCCTTCATTTCTTTTCAGCCGGACTCCAACAATATCCAATTGAGGCGTCCTTAACCAATAGTCAAACTTGAAAGGTCCAGTGCCTGACGGTTTAATGAAAAATCTTCTTCCCTGGTCAATAACAAGGTCACGAGGCAGAATCTTACAAAAATGCATACTCATCAGATACAGAGCGGAGACAAAAGGCTTTGCCCAGTGAATCTCGAAGGTGTATTTATCTAAAACCTTAAATCCTGCAACATCCTTTGTTTTTCCTTCTCTGAAATCTTTAGCTCCAACAACTCTTGCTAAGAAGAATTGGTAGTAAGGGGAGTTAGTTTTTTTATTAAGCAGCCTTTCTAAGGAAAATTTCACATCTTCAGCTGAAAGCTCTCCTCCATGATGGAACTTGACTCCCATTCTTAAATAAAAGGTATGTTTTTTTCCATCCGAAGAGATTTTCCAATACTCGGCCAGGCAAGGCACAATGCTCAAATTTTTATCAAGCCTGACTAAACCATCATAAATTTGTTCCGAGATGAAGATTGAGGACTCTTGTCTTGTCGGATCAAACTCCCTTCTAAAAGTATCGGTAAATGATTTCAGTCGAAAAACTCCGCCGTAGCGAGGTTCGTTGACACTCCTCTCCTGAAAGCTGAACAAAGGGATTACAAAGACCAAGACTAAAACAAGGCACCAAGCTACATAGATATCTAATTTTTGGCCCATTTTCCTTTACTTAAATCATAAATTATCCTCAGGTTAATAGCAAATTAAAGGCAATTTTTGTGCCAACTTGACAGGATGTTTATCCTCTTAAACAAGGGGAATAGTGGGGAATCAAGAATGATTCTTTATCTTTTTTATAAAATTTCTTTACAAATTATGCAAAGAATTAGTTCCGTAGGCATTTGATTTATCTTGTGTAGGGGCTTGATTTATCAAGCCCACAATTTTGATTCTAAAAATAAAACTATGGATTTGATAAATAGAATCATCTCAATATATATAAGGTGGGTTTGATGAATCAAACCCCTACAATTTCAATTTAATAAATCGAATCCTTACTAAATTCATAAGTGCTGGTTTGATGAATCAAACCCCTACAATATTTATAAGGTGGGCTTGATAAATCAAATCCCTAAAGATATTTCAATGACTTTTCTGAAGACGCGCATGATGTTTGCGCCCCAGATCTTCCGTATATCTTCTTCTGAATAGCTCCGGCGTAGAAGTTCCGTGGTAATATTAGGCAATTCGCTGACGTCATCACAGCCCTCAAGACTGCCTCCACCATCAAAATCCGTTCCAATGCCAACATGATCTACTCCGATCAAGTTAACGACATAATCTATATGGTCGACAAACTTTTGGACTGCAACCTTTTCTGAAGGATATTTCTCATAGAGGTCCCTATATTCATCTTCCATTTTCTCTCGCACGCTTTCGTCTATCACATCACACCGAGAACCGTATTTTTCCTCGAGTTTTGCCCGGTCTTTTTCTCTTTCTGGATTCGGTTTTGCTTTCTTAATAAAACTTGAGACAAAGCAAATCTGAATAACACCATTGTTTGAAGCTAAAGCTTTGAGCATTTCATCAGAAAAATTTCTCGGATGATCACAAAGGTAACGCACACTGGAGTGAGAAGCTATCACCGGCGCTTTTGTCACTTCAAGCACATCAAAAAAGGATTTATCTGAAGCATGAGAGACATCCACCATAATTCCCAAACGGTTGCACTCTGCAACAACTTCCCTTCCGAAGTCGCTCAAGCCTTTATCCTCTGGATTGCGTTTCTCAGTAGAGGAATCGCAGATATCATTATCGCCAGAGTGACAGAGGGTAATGTAACGGATCCCCCTATCATAATATTCTTTGACGAGAGAAAGATCTTTTCCGATGAGATAGCCATTTTCTATCCCGATAAAGGCGGCTCGTTTTCCTTCTTTTTCCAATCGATAAGCATCTTCAGGGGATGTCGCCAGCTCTACCAGTCGAGGATAATCCTCGGCCATCTTATGGATTGCGCCTATCAATGGATTGGCCCTTTCTCTTGCTCTGGCATAGCCTTCAGGAGTTCTTTCCCCCTGGCAAACATAAGCTGCAAAGAATTCAGCATCCAAGCCTCCCTCAGCCATCCGGGGGAGGTCGATTTTTCCGCTTCCTCTCTGACCAGGCTCATGACGTTCTCCGATATCCCATCCTTTCCTTAACATAAGGGAAGGAGTGTCGCTATGAGTGTCAACAGTAAGGACTCTATCGTGAATCTCTCTGGCCTCAGCCTTTAAAGCATCTTCATCCTTCTCCGGAGCACAGGAAATCAGCCAAAAACCAGAAAAAGACAGAACCATAACAAATGATGTGAATTTCATTCTCTTCATATTAACTCCTTTAGTGAAATTATTTGTGCTTAAAATCCATAAAACAATTTTTCTCTTCTTTTTTGCTATACTTATTTTTCAACCTTCTTCCAGGCTTCGATGAACTTAACAGCATAATCCGCCATGCCTTTTACTTGCTTCTCTCCGCGCTCCTTTGTTGCCTTTTTAGGGTCGCTGAAAGACCAGATTCCATTGCTGTATAGTTCATGACTTGCTCCCCCTTTTTTCGTTTCGACGGGAACTCCCCTTAAAGAATGGAAGACCAGCAACAAGTCTGGATATTGTTGAGAAAGCATCCAGAGCTCTTCCAATTTTTTGTTATAAGTCGCCTTTGGTTTTTCAGCCCTTTCCATCTTTACCAGTTCGGGCTTGAGGTAGAGCATGAGTGACGTTTCGCCAATCCCTGAGTGGTCATCACCAACCTCGTCTTTCCCTTGATATCTCCCTTTCTGAATAGGACTGCCATGGCCGACTGCAACGGCTATGGCTTCAGTCGTATGATTGATTCTATGAATAATCTTTTGCTGAACAATATTATTTCCTCCGTGGTAGTTAAAGAACATGAACCGGCGGAATCCATACCTCATCAGCATTTCTGCGGTCTCGAAAAGAACCTGTTCCATGGTGCCAGGTTTCAGACTCAAAGTTCCAGGAAATCCAGAATGATACTCGCTGTAACCGGCCAAAAGAACCGGCGCTATCACTACTCCTGTGCGAGCGGAGATTAATCTTGAAATACCCGTCGCCTCATAATAATCCGTCCCCAAGGGCAAATGGGGGCCATGCTGTTCAGTAGAAGCAATAGGAATAATAACCATGTCGCTTGTTTTCAAATAATCCCTGACATCTGTCCAGCTCATCTCCTGCAAAATAAGTGGTTTCCCCTCTTCCTGGGCATAGAGCAAAGTCCCGAAGAAAAAAATGATTGAGACAATAAAAAAAAGTTTCAGGTTGCTAAATGCCATATTTCTGTTCATGCTTACCTCCTGCATTGAAATCAATGCCAAAATATTTTGATGTCTTATTCTATTCATTCTCAGAATTTATCACAATGATTGGTTAAAGGTGGGACGGCTGTAAAGATTGGCGAGAATGCACTCGCCAGCGGCTTAAACTGCGCCTTGAACTTGAATCAGAACATCAAGCGTATACCGATTCTTGCCTGTCTGGGTCGAACGATTTCGTAGAGATCATGACCATCTGTTGAGGAATAATAATCTGGATCAGCTGGCAGCAGCCAATCATAATCTGTCCTGGTTCCCCAATCGGTGATGGTATCGTCGTTGAACACGTTAAAGATGTCCACCATCAAGCCCAAGCGGAATTTTGCGGCAAGCACGAATGTCTTCTCCAGCCTCAAATCAAGAATTTTGCTTATTGGATAATGATTGGAACCCCGCTTTTCTGTAAAGAAAGTCACATTGCCATGAGCAAGCCTGGAAGTCCGTATTTGTCGTGTCCAGGCATTACCTGTAATAGCCCGGAAATGGCCTGTCAGGTAAACTCCAAAAGGAAAGATATAAGTTCCCTGCACTTTGATCATATGAGTCGGGTCGTAGGTGGAATTGCCATCGGCGTTTATCCAGTAATTGGGACTTTCAACCGAGCCTCCCCAGCCTATATCGTCGGCGAATCCATTGTCCATTGTTCCGTATGCCTTAGAATAGACATACGAAGCCAGAAGCTGCCACTTGCTGGAAAAACGCTTGTTGAACATGAACTCAAAACCCCAGTACCTGCGGTAGGGTGTATTACTACCTATCCCTGGATCACCTTCCTTGAGATTTTTGATGAGGTATTGATGTTCATCAGGATTCGTTTGCTCATAGATCGTGTAGGTCGTCGCAGGATTTTCAGGATCAGCAAGAACTACAGGGGACCATATCGCTACGTTGTCAATCGGGCCCATTAGGTTCTTCCAATCACGGTAAATGTAAGTTACTGATATGGATGCATCTCTGAAAAGCTCCCTTTCAATACTGGCTGTAAACTGATTCATGTAAGGATGTTTGATATCAGGATCCAGGGAATAGAGATTCTCGGCCGTGAACCATTCATGCCATAGCCCATCGCCTGGAGGAGGTTCATAGTAGTAGCCAACATATTCAGAGTAAGCAGAAGCTGGATTTAGACGGTCATGGTAACTGGAAAGCATGGCTTCTGTGAACTGGCCGTAGTGACCCTTAAGGATTGTGGTCTTATCCCCGAGAATATCAAAGGCAAAACCTATTCGCGGGGCAATCCGGAAGTTGCTGTAAACCGCGCCGCTTACACCTTTTACGGTTCCCCTCAAATGGCTAAAGCGTAGGCCAATGTTGACATTCAAGCGGTCTGTTACTCTCCATGAATCTTGAGCAAATTCCTCAACTCGCATATAGCTAGTGTTGGTGTCGTAGCCTTCGTACTGATAAGCAAGGTAAGGTCCATTATACGTATAGCCAAACGGACCAACTCCGTATAAATCCACATAGCGCCAGGAATTGGGACCCGTATAGCCGAATCTGTTCCTTACGCTTCCATACTCAAATTCAACTCCGAACTTAAAATCGTGGTTGCCATGTATAAAATCTTCGGCATAATGAGTTATATTGGCGTTAGCCTGGTATCTGGATCTGTCAGCTTGTAAATAATAGCCAGAACTCTCGTGGAGCCAAAGATCTGTATCATTCCAATGAGAATTTATATCACGCCCAGATTCAGGTTCCAGATAGGAGTGACCGACAAAAAAAGCTCCTTTCAAGTCCAAAAATGTTTTAGAATTTAGGATATGAGTCAAGCTGAAGTTTCCCACATTATCGGGCGATTCCTGGTTAACTGTGGCTTCGGGCGAAACATCGGAAGCAGCTCCCCTGTTTATGCCGTTATAGGCATCGAACTCAAAGAAAGTCATGATACTCGTTAATGGGGTTAATTGGGCATTGATCTTCATGAAGACTCTCGGCATCTTGTAGTCAACCGGTTCTGGAAAGCCAGTAATATAATCCATCTGGCGGAAGTAGTGAGCTCCAAGGTAAAACCAGATTTTATCTTTCTGGATAGGACCGCCTAAGTGAGCACCGAACTCATATAGTTTCCGCGAAGGCGATGTGAGATCCGGAAAATCATCAATGTAAGCTTGGTTGTTCCCTGTCCCCCATAATCCTTTCGGCGCATCACTTTCTTTGCCCTGGAAATCAGTTTCAAAGTGCCCGGAGAATTCATTTCCTCCAGATTTGGTAACCAGGTTGAAAATAATGCCTGTAAAATTTCCGTATTCAGCAGGTGCACCGACTCCCATAATCTTGGCTTCTTCGATAATATGGGGGTCAAGAAAAACCCAGGCCGACCCTCCATCGGGATCAGAGACATCAACACCATCCAACTGATAGGCAATTCCTGTACTCTCTGATGCACCATAAGCAACGCCGCTCGTAACTCCTGGAGCTAGATCTACAATATCCATGGCGAAATTGCTGAAGGGGATATTTCTCAAAAGGTCATCACCGAGAGTAACCGAAGCAGTCTCGCTTGATTTTATATCAACAGTGGGCGCTTCCGCGATGACTGTAACTTCAGCTTTAAGGGTGGCAAGCCGCATGGTAAAGTCAATGGTTAATCTGGCCGTGGTTGAGACTCTGACATTCTCGCGGCGAACTGTTGTGAACCCTGGAAGCACGGTCGTAACCGCATAATTACCGGGGGGGAGAGCAGGAAATCGAAAGGAACCATCCGCTCCAGTGATTGCTGTTCGAGTACCCATTAAATTAGGGCTTGATATAGTTACTGTAGCACCAGGAAGCGGAGAGTTTTCTTCATCCAACGTTGTTCCGACAATAGCACCTGTATTTTTGGACTGAGAATAAGCTAGGGGTAAAGCAACAAGAAGGAGAACTAAAAGAGATGCGAGTGATTTAAATTTCATTTTTTTCTCCTTTTCTTCTTTATTTTGTCTTTATTCTCCCAGCATTCTATTCACCTTATTTGTCAATCTTTCTCTTCGATTATCACCTCTCTTATTATTATAGTAAATTAAAAAAAATTCAAAATCTTTTTTGGTTTTCTTTATTATTACCGCATGATAAGCCGTTAGCTATCATTGCACAGCATTTTACGCTGCGATGGACAGAGCAAGCATTTCCACCAATTGCAAAAGCAAAGGTATTGGGGAAATAGCTGCAGCGACCATAGAAGATTTAGCCTTCGGAATTCGTTCTTCGAGGGAACTCGACAGAGTCGGGCGGCGAGTATGTCTGAGCGAAGCGAGTTACGCAGCCGCCGAGAAGAGCGAATGGAGAATGGCGTTAAAAATCTGATTGAGAGCGAAGCTATTCCCCAATACTCCCTCTAATAACGGAGTTGGAAATGCTTACCTGAGCAATGAGAAATTTGAAACTCTTTCAGGCTTGTGATATTTCTAAATAATAGAGAAGAGTTCAAGCATGAAAAAGAATTATATTTTCTTTTTTATTTTTCTCCTTATTGTGCCGCACCTTACACCTGAAGAAAAACTCTTGCCAGAACATAAAAACTGGCTGGATCTTATAGATCCCATTATCACAAAAACAGAAAAAGAAGTTTTTTTTAAACTGAAGACAAGTCAGGAAAGAAACAAATTCATCAAGCTTTTTTGGGGAAGACGCGACCCTCTGCCTGATACAAACGAAAATGAATTTTTCAAAGAGTACATGAAGCGAGTTAGTTTTGCTGATCTCAATTTTGGCCGTGGAACTTCAAAAAAGGGCAGTCAGACCGAAAGAGGCCATTTTTATCTTCTTCTTGGTCTGCCTCTTGAAAGAAACATTTATGCGACGAATTCCGAGCTTTGGCCCCTTGAACTATGGTATTACAAGGGAGAGCAGGAGTATGGCCTTCCTCCCTATTTTTATTTAATCTTCTATCAGCCTCAAGGTTTGGGTGAGTATCGTCTTTATTATCCCGGGGTAGAAGGACCGGAAACACTGGTCATACCTTCAGGGAGCCAAGCGTTGACTCGAACAACTGCTTATCAGGCAGTGAAAGCAATATCAGGAGAGCTAGCCAGCGCATCTCTCACCTACCTTCCGGGAGAATCAACTTTTGGAGTAAGCTCCTTTTCCTCAAATATCATTATTTCCAACGCTTATTCTCTGGCAGAGAAGAAATTCTCTGATGCCTATGCTCGCTCCTTTTTATACTACAAAGACCAAATTGATGTTGACTACACGCATAATTTTATAGAGAGCAGTTCCAAGGTTAAAGTCTTCAAGAACGGTGATCAATTTTATATCCATTGGACTCTGGAGCCGAAAAAGATCAATATCGCCTCTTACCAAGGAAAATATTACTCTACTTTTCAGCTTAATCTGAGGATTGAAGATACCCAGGGAAGCCTTGTTCTGGAAAAAGAAGAAGAGATTCCTCTCCAAATCACTCCGGAACAATACAAGAAGCATGAACGCCAGTTTTTCGCTATTCAGGATATCCTGCCAGTCATCTCAGGAAATTTTAAGCTCTTTTTCTTGCTCAAGAGCAAAACAGCAAAAGACTTCACCTCATTCCAGGCAGAGATTTTTATTCCTCAAGAACGAAGTGGCCCTTTTCTCAGCAACCTGATTCTTTATCATTCCTCAGAAGATATTAAAAAAGGGCAGGGAAGAAAGCTTAAGGCATTTGCCATTAGTGGAAAACAATACATTATAAACGCCCAGAACAATTTCCTTCCCCAGGAAGAAATAGGCATTTTCTGTCAGGTTCATAACGTGGAGGGAAAAAGTGAAAAGTCGCTTTTAATCGAAATACTTCCGATGAATGTTGAGACACCTGTCCAAAGCTATAAAAAACCTCTGAGTGAAGTTTTAGCTCCTGATGGCAATGGAATAGATGTTGGTTCCTTTTCTCTTTCTTCTCTAACACCTGGGTACTACCGCCTCCGGGTCTCTCTCCTTGATGAAGAGGGGGAGAAGCTTCTGACAGAAAGAGAAAATTTCATTCTCCTTTCCCAGCCCTATCCGGTTATCCCCTGGATCTATTCTAAAATGCACACCTTTCCCAGCTCAGAACAGCTTTATACGTTAGCTTCCCAGTATTTTATGACCAGAAAGTACGAGCTTGCCCATAACCTACTCGAGCAAGCTCTCAAAATGAGAGATCAACATAAGACAAGGCTTTTGTCAGCAAAATCTCTTTATGCCCTCAAGCAGTATAAAGATTCTCTTACAATTGTCTTCCCTGTCTATCATGCTACCCAGAACAGAGAAGCAGCTAAAATCATTGCAGTAAACTATGCAGGTCTTGAAGACTGGTCGACAGCTCTTGTCTATTTAGAAAAGCTTATGGAGCAGGCAGCAGAAATCATTATCCTCAACATGGCTGCTGAATGTTATTTAAATTTAAGCCAGCCTGAGAAAGCACTGCCTCTTCTTCAAAAATCTCTAGAGCTAAATCCCAATCAAGCGAGAATCAAGGAGCTCGAAGAGAAAACAAAAAAACATCTGGAATTAGCTCCAGAACATGAAAAAGTAGACATAGCCAAACAATTGCTTGATTATTTAAAAAAATAGGAATGGAAAATAATGAACAAGAAACATTTTATACTTTTCTTTTCAGGATATAAAAATCCCTCTTGCTCTTATCTTTTTTTACGAGTCTGAAATCAATAATCTTGTATTTTCTCTCAAATAGAGTCTTAAAAACCTGCCTTGTCTTCATCCTCCATTCAAGAGGGATACTCCTGACTTTGTCCTCAGCGACATCTGTCTCGCGGAGCATACGGTAAAAATCAACAGGAATCTCAACCAAAAGGAATTCATGGTCTAGATCAAGGTTTAGGTCTTTGACCACTTCAAGCATTAGAACTCCACTCCGGCCTTTGACTTCCTCGGCGCCAGCCTCGAGCGCAATATACCCTGAGTCAATTAAGCGCTCTAAATCATATTCAGGCCTTTGAATATCTTTCTTGAGATCCCAGAAGATAATAAACCTGTCGCAGGGAATATCTGCTCTATTCAGCAATCCAAAAAAGTCTTCATAAAAAGCATCCCTGTATTCAACCACATCCATCCCGAAGTGATGGATATTCCTGTAAGCATTGATTCCTGTTAAAGGATCAAAAGTATTGGTAACAGTATAAATTCCTAAGATCTCCATCAACTTCTCTCCCTGAAACTGCTTTATTAGAGTCCCAAGACCATAAAGCTGAAAATCTTGCCTGACCCCTACATACTGAGAATAAAAAAGGATATTATCAGGTTCTCTGAAGGCAACTTTTTTGTCCTTTATTCCGACAAATCCGTAAGAAAAGCCGACAAGATGCTCTCCATCCTGCTTGAATACTCCGCTCTTGCTTTCCACATAAACGGCTATAAATAAGTTGCTTCCATCATACAGAAAATTTGTGCACATCATGTTTCTAGCACCAGGTAGGCCATCCTCTGGATCGCCCCAAATTTCATTCCTTAACTCTTCATATTTCACGTAGTCGCGTGGGTGACCTGAACTTTCCACGTTGAATAAAAAATTCTTTCCTTTGATCTTATAAATCTTTTCAAATTCTTTCATTTTTAATAAAGCCAGTTTAATAAAATCTTGGTTAAGATTACAATGATTTTATCCAAACGCTCTTCCCATTGCAAATACTTAGCATTGTCCGTAAGCATCCTTATTTCCGTGATAACTGGTTGCTATGTTCAGGACAAATAAAAAAAGGGGACAGGCTACTTTTTCTGATAGAAATAGGATTATTTCTACTCAAAGAGATTTCTAGCAGATAAAGTGCAGAAAAAGTAGCCTGTCCCCTTTTTTATGATCCTTTCTAGATTTGAATTCTGTTTTTTTTTAGTATATTGTAATTATCTTTGCTGGAAGATAACTGTCTAAAAAAACTCTATTCGACCTTAAAGGAGAGATAGAATGAAAGCCTTCAAAAAAATAATGATCCTGGTTTTTTCGCTCCTTATTCCCTTTCTTCTCCAGGCAGCAGAATTTCAGGTTAAAGTCATAAAAAGCGAAGATGATCTACCTGAAAAGTCTTGCAGTCACTGGGAAAAGGGAGACTTTCTTATTTTTGATGGAAAGAACCTGACCTTAATCGGTGGAGCCAAGAGGCCACTGAAAAATTTGTCCAACTATCCGGGATTCAATGCCATGGGCAGTATTATCAGTTTCGTCCCTGCCGGAAAAAAAATAGTGAGCAACCTGAATATCGGATCACCGTACATCCGGATAAATAGAAAAAGAGAATATTTAACCTACTCTTCAGTTAAACCTTTAAAAGAGACTGTCCAAAAAGAGGCTGTTGCTTTCGAAGCCACTGTTCTTTACGAAGGGAAAAAAGGAGAAAAAGCCCGGATCAGGACTCGCTATCATTTTTCGCCTCTCGAAGGAAGAATTGATGTCACTTCAACCATAACTAACACAGGAAAGAAAAAGTTCGAAGGCCTCAACTATTCTCTCTATTTTAACGCATTTCACAGTTACTACTTCAGCCCCTTTGACAATAAGAAACATCCTGACTTAAGATTCAGAGTTTACCAGAAAAAAGGACATTATTTAGGCTGGCTTAATATGAATCCTCTCACCGAGGAAGAAAAATCTGTTGAAGATGACGAAGAATCCCCTCCTATACCAGGAACATTAGCTCCTAAGGAAGTATTTGAAGTTCGCCACATCCTGCTGGTAGATACTAAACATGAGAATCTACTCCGGAAAATCTATAAAATTTTTAACGTTGAGCCCGAAGATGCGCTCATTCATTTTGAGGAGCTCAGTGGCGACTCCATGGAAATCATTGTCAAAGATGCCTATTCCTCTTCTACTTTTTTCCGCTCCTTTCTGGAAAATCCTTTGTCCATCAAAATTCCTCTTCCGAAGGGCGCCTATATGGCGAGAGGAAATTTCTTCCCGGCTGTTCGCGAAAAACTCCTTGTTGTCGGACTAGAAGAGGAAAACTCATGCACTCTTCAAAATCCCTCACAGGGAAAGGTTAAAGTGAAAATTAAAAACAGCAAGGGCGAATTTGTGCCCGGCAAGATTACCTTTATCGGCCTTTCCTCGACTAAAACTCCCTATTTTAAACCCGAAAATCCTATAAAGAGCGGAAGAGGATGGGAATCGTCCAAAAATTCCTGTTTTCCTCAAGAAGAAGGGAAGGAAGTGAAATTGCCTGTAGGAACCTATCTCGTCACTGCTTCAAGAGGGCCGGAATATTCCATGGATAAAAGAGCAGTCGAAATACTAAAGAAGGAACTACAAGAGTTGACCTTTCTTATAGATAGAGTGGTAGAAACTCCAAATCTTATCTCAATCGATCCCCACATGCATACCAATAAATCAGACGGAAGATTGCGAATTCCTGAAAGGATAAAATCAGTTGTAGCTGAGGGAGTCGATGTGGCTGTGGCTACTGACCACAATTACATAACGGATTATTATCCAGTACTTCAGAAACTTGGTTTGAATAAATATTTAGCAGTAATAAAAGGGAGTGAGGTGACCGTCTCAGGCTTAATCCATTATAACACCTACCCATTAAAATATAGACCTGAGGAGGAGGGCAACGGAGTAATCTACCCTGTCTCTGATGAAGCATCCCCCCTTTTTGAAAGGAGCCGGAAAAAAGATCCCGAGGCGATTTTCCAAGTTAATCACCCTAGATCCGGGACCTTAGGCTATTTCAATACGTATCTTCTTGACCTTGAATCCGCAGCCTTTGCTCGAGAGAATTTTGACACATCCTTCGATTTGCTGGAAGTAATGAACGGCCCCAATTATTATTCTTCCAATTCTGTGGCTGTCGAAGACTGGCTTCATCTTTTAAATAGGGGTTACTACTTCCCTCTCATCGGCTCTTCTGACTCCCATTCAATAGCCAGGGGAGAACCGGGTTACTCTCGAACATATGTTATGTATGAGGGAGAAGAGGGCGATAACCTGAATTGGAAAGCTCTTGCTCTTTCCTTAAAGAAAGGACGCTCCTTTGCAAGCAACGGTCCCCTAGTGGAATTTAAAGTTGACAACAGATATACTTCAGGCGATTCCTTTACATCCTCGGATGGAAAAGTTGAGATTTGGATAAAGGTTCAAAGCGCACCCTGGGTCGCAGTGGATGAAGTGAGATTAATTGTGAACGGAGAAAGGAAGATTATCTCCCCGGTTGAAGCTTCGAAAGAAGTCATTCAGAAATTCACAACGCAAATCAGTTTGAAACTGGAGAGGGATTCCTACATAGCGATAGAGGTTCTGGGCAAGAAGTCTCTCTACCCTGTTTTACAACGATATTCCAGAAAAGGGCTCCTAAAGGATGCAGCCCTCCCCTACGCTCTGACAAACCCGGTGTTTATTGATGTGGACGGAAACGGGAAGTTTGATCCTCCTCAACCAGGAAAAATCAAGCTGCGCTCCGACATTCCAGTACCAAAAAAAATAATACAGCGTTAACACAATAATCCTCTGTTGTGTGGTAATGCATATTTTCCCTCTGCTCAATTGAATGAAAAACAATAATAATCTTGCAGACAACTCCCCTGCAAAGCCCCGTGAAATGCGTTCCAAAGTCAGGACATTAATATTTGCTCTCCAGATTATTGTAGTTGCTGCTCTCCTTGTGGTCTGGCTTAGTTCCGAATCTATTCAGAAAAGCAAAGATTTGTGGGTTCTCTTCATCTATAGTTTTCCTTCTCAATTTTTAATCCCTATCATTCCTCACGAACCTGTTCTCCTTTATTTTGGAAAATTTTATCCTCCTTTAACAGTTGCCCTGGTCGACATAGCTGGCACATTGCTGACTGAGGCCCTCAACTATTCTGTATTCAAGTATATAATCGATGCAAAGTTTTTCCAGAAAATGCGCCATACAAAATCTGCTACCAAAGTAGTTGGACTATTCAACAGAGCTCCTTTTGTTGCTCTTTTTGTGGCAGGATTCACACCCGTACCATTCTATCCTTTCCGCTTCTTAGTTGTCATGGCGCATTATCCCATCTGGAAATACCTTCTGGCTGTTTTTCTCTCAAGAACTCCCCGGTTTTATGTCCTTGCCCTTTTAGGTCGAGCAATCAAAATTCCAGATTATTTGATAATCGTAATATTCATAATTCTTATTGCATCAGTTAATATTCCTCTTTTGAGGAAATTTTTTAAAAAAAGACAAAGAAACAAAACACATGCCTCTTAAGACCTTAGTAACTGGAGCGACTGGTTTTATCGGGAGTCATCTGGTTCAAAGTCTGGTCGAAGAAAACTGGGATGTGACCTGTCTTATAAGGTCCAAAAGCAAGACTGATTTTCTCCAAAAATTCCCTGTTCGTTTTGTCGAAGGCTCTGCGAGCGATGTAGATAGCTTAGGGAAGGCGGTCAAAGGTCAGGATTACGTCTTCCATCTGGCAGGGCGAATTTACCCAGCCAGCCGCACAGTTTATGATATTGCCAATCATCAACTGACCAGGAATCTAGTTCAAGCATGCCTCAAGAAAAATACATCCCTTAAGCGTTTTATCTACATCTCGTCCATATCCGCTGCTGGTCCCTCTCTTCCGAATTTTTACTCTGAAGAAAATCAGGCTCCTTCTCCCATTTCAGAATACGGTCGCACCAAACTCAAGGGTGAAGAAGCCGTCCGTGAGGCATGGGATCTCATCCCGGCCACCATTATTCGCCCTCCCAGTGTTTACGGCCCAAGGCAGCAGGAAACTGAACATCTGATAAAACTTATCAGTAAAAGGATTGTCCCTCTGCTCAAAGGAAAAAAAGAAACAACCAGCCTCATTTATGTCAAAGACCTCATCCAAGGCATACTCCAGGCAGCTCTCTCACCAAATACTAAAAACCAGGTTTATTATTTAACAGACGGAAATGGCTATTCCTGGCGAAATATTATCCTCACTATAAAAAAGGTTGTTTTAGGAGAGTCGTTCTTTTTTCCTCTTCCTGAGGAATTAATATCTTTTGTAGCCTGGCTCGTTGATATGTTAAAAAAAACAGGGCTAATAAAATCCTATTTCGGGCGAAAGCTCTGGCGCACTATGACTCAAACTCCGTGGCTTTTCTCTTCATCCAAAGCAGAGAAAGATTTCGGTTTCCGCGCCAGATACAGCCTGGAAAATGGAATCAAAGAAACAGCTAACTACTATCAAACCCGCCTTACGAAGATAAAAAGGAATCGTATATGAGCTTAAATACGATAGTGATTAGATTAGTTTTTGACTTAAATATATCGAGATGCTATAAATTCAAAGTCAGGCTAAGTATGAACGAAAACATTTATTCCCCGCAAGAAATTTCCTGCATCGTCAACCCACAGGCAGCAAACAAAAAGTGGCAGAGAAGAAAGAAGCTTAAAAGATATCTCCAGAAAAACCTGCCATGTCAGATCATCGATTTTCAAGGGAGCAAAGAAGAAACCATTGAAATAGCCCGGAAACAAAGCCTGACCCAAAAAATCATAGTGGCTGTGGGTGGAGACGGGACAGTTTCCGATGTCATCCAAGGCATCATCGAAGCCCGAAGAGAGAAAGATGTCATCTTAGGAATCGTACCGTTTGGAAGTGGTAACGCTTTCCGAAAATCCCTGGGCCTTCCAAAAAATATAAAAAAAGCCATAAAGCTCCTCAAAGAAGGCGAAACAAGAGAAATCGATCTTATCGATATCGAAGGAAAAGTGACCGGAATTGCCAGTATCGGAGCAACAGCCAAAGCCACCCAGAAAAAACTTCAACATAATATCCAAGGCTTCTTAGGTCATGTCCTAGCCTCAAGGATCATACCCTCCTTACCCAAAACAGAACAGCAAATAGAGCTTTTCGATGGTATAAACGATAACGGAGAGCATTTTGATAAAAAAACATTAAACCTAAGGCTTTTTGAGTGTGTGGTAGGGAAAACAACCTATTTTGGTTATAGCTGGAAAGTTTCTCCCAGAGCCAAAATCGATGACGGATATCTCGATATTACTCTGTATGAAACAAGTGGATTAAAATACTTATTGTTTTTTCCTCTCATCTATTTCGGTCTATATCAAAAAACACAGAAACATTTTAAAGCAAAAAAAATGATCGTCCGGGGTAAAGATCTTCCTGTCCAGTACAACGGTGAATTTCTGGGAATGAAGGATCAGTTTGAATTCAGAGTTCTTCCTCGAGCTCTGAAAATAATCGGTCCCAGAAACGATAAACAGTAATCATCATTCATCAAGGATTTGATAAGTTAATCCTTATAATTCAAGGTGGGTTTGATGAATCAAAACCCTACACAAGATAAATCAAACACCGGCAATTCAATTACATGATCATCAAATGCGCGGGCTTGATTTTCTTTATCTATTAATATTAAAAAACTCTGACTCAATCTATAAAAAATACGAAAAAAATGTTAGTCTTACGGGTCATGGTCAAAAGAAAAGTCCCGCTTTCTCTTCTCCTCTTTTTTATAGCCGGACACTCTTTTATTTTTGCCTCTGACCTCGAGACGTTCGGCTATTATGAGAACCGTTTTTTTATACTCCGCAGTGCCGAGCTGAACCTCCAAGATATCAGTGAGAATCTTTCTTTAGGCGATTACAACCGTCTCCGCCTCCAATTCAGGTCTCCGGTATCAGAGAACATCTCATTGAATCTTGCACTGGATTTTTTCACTTTCCACGGAATTATTAGCAATCCCTTGGGAGTGTACGGGAATTCCGATCAATCAGGCACGACCCATACTCAGTTAGATAGGGCGTATATCGATCTTTACTTTCCTGGATTCGACATCACTATCGGAAAACAGCGGGTCGCCATAGGCATCTCCCATCTCTGGGCACCACTGGACCTGTTCAACAGGGTAAATATCTTAGAGCCCGCTGAGGAAAAACCTGGAGTGAATGCCATCAAGGTTTACATTCCAATCGGGCAAACATCGAGTCTAACTGGAGTTTTTTCGCCGGAAGATAATTTTAATTCTTCAAAATCGGGCCTTAGAGCACAAACCCAAATTGCAGGTGTGGACGCCGCTTTGACTTTTATCCGTTGGGGAAGGCAAAATCAGACCATTTACGGCATAGACCTCCGCGGTGAAAACTTCATCGGCTGGTGGGTAGAGGGAGGCTATTTTTCATCTCCTGGGGAAAAAAACATGAAATTTGTTGTCGGATTCGATTATACTTTTCCGGTTAAAGGGGGCATCTACTGGCTGAATGAATTCTTCTATGATGAGAGCGGGGAAAAAGACAGCGCCCGGTATGACTTAGATCGGCTTTTTACAGGAGAGAGTTTCACTCTCGCTCGAGAATATTATTTTTCCGCTCTGCAGTTTCCTTTGAGCGGCTTTCTCTCCTTAAGCACAACTTATATCGGAAACTGGACAGACGGTTCCTATATTCTCAGCCCTGGCCTCCGGTACGAGCTCAGCCAAAATGTAGCCTTAAATCTGGGCATATACTTTTTGATGGGCAGAAAAGGAGGAGAATTTAATATGGAAGGGGCAAATGATGTATTCTATATCTGGCTTAAAATGAATTTTTAATAAATGGAGCGAGACATGTCTATCGCCAAACTAGAAAATATCCACAAAGTTTACCATATCGGAAAAATCGACTTCCCAGCCCTGAGAGGAATCTCTTTCTCTATCGAGGAAGGAGAATTTCTCTCGATTGCCGGTCCTTCAGGCTCAGGAAAAACTACTGTCCTCAACCTTGTGGGGTGTCTGGACAAGCCCAGCCACGGAAAAATCTTCTTGGAGGATAAAGACATCACTGCTCTTCCGACAGCAAAACTGGCGGATGTGCGGCGGAAGAATATCGGGTTTGTCTTCCAGACTTTCAACCTTATTCCCGTTCTGACGGCCATGGAGAACGTGGAATTCCCGTTGATCCTGGAGGGTCAGCACAATCCCAAAGAGCGACACCGCTTAACGGAGAAGATTCTCACAGACGTTGGATTGAAAGATTTCCTTCACCGTCGTCCCAACGAGATGAGCGGCGGCCAGCAGCAGAGAGTAGCTGTCGCCAGGGCATTGGTCAAAAAACCCAAACTGGTTCTGGCGGATGAGCCGACCGCCAACCTGGATTCTGTGACAGGAAAAGAGATACTCCAACTGATGCTCGAGCTAAACCAGAAGACATCCACCACTTTTGTCTTCTCCACTCACGATAAGATGGTCATGGATTTCGCCCAGAGGATCATCAGGCTTCGAGACGGGAAAATCGAATCTGACCAGAAGGTCGACAAAAAATGAAGATGCTATTTAAGCTCGCATTCCGGAATGTATTACGGTACAAAAGACGGACGATCATAACCTTCTCCGCCATCTCCTATGGCCTAGGTTTGATGGCCTTGGGAATCTGCCTTTATAACGGAGTGGACACGCATGCCATGGACAACATCATCGACTACCAGACAGCCCATCTCAAGATTCTCGCTTCCGGATACTATGAGAAAAAAGACGAGGTTCCTCTTGAATTCACCATAGACGAGCCTCAGGAAATAAAAAGCTTACTGAAAGACAATCAAGATATTAAGGGCATCGAGAGTCGCATCCTCTTCCAGGCCAGCATCATCTCCGGCATGGATGAGCTCCCCTGTTTGGGTGTAGCCATCGAACCCGAAATCAACCCGCTGGTGTTCAATATCAAAGACTCCATTAAAGATGGACGTTTCCTGGAACCCTCGGAGTCGAAAATCATCCTGGGCAGCGGTCTGGCCCGGGATCTAGGGCTGGAAGTCGGAGATGATTGTACTTTGAGGATTTTTTTCTCTGTAGAAGATTTTATCTGGAATGCGCTCGACTTGGAAATCGCAGGGATAGCTAAAACCGAAAATCCGATGGTTAACAGAGGGACGGTCTTCATCCCCCTCTCTCTCGCCCAGGAAGCCTTAGGACTTGAAAACAAAGCGACCGAGCTCGCAGTTCGGATTGAAGACAGGAATCAGCTACTCAAGGTGAGGGACTCCATCGAGAGTCGACTGGCAACCTTGAACAAAGACTATGAGGTCGTGAGTTTCGAAGAATACGCTTCTGACTTCAAAGAGCTGATGAGGTTGAGAAGCCGAATCCAGGCGCTAATCCCCCTGATGATGATCCTGATAGCCAGCCTTGGAATAGTGAACACTATGCTTATGGCAGTCATGGAGCGGACACGTGAGATCGGGATGCTGGCCGCGATGGGCATGCGGAAAATGGAGGTCATGCTGGTTTTTATTTTCGAGGGCGCGCTTATCGGTATTTTCGGTTCTCTTGCTGCCTGCGTCATCGGAGGCCTGGGAGGTTGGTGGCTGGAGGCCAAAGGATTTAGCCTGGCCTTTTTGGGAGAGAATCTAGCTGAGATGGTTTCCTTCCTCCCGATGGAGGTGTACAAGGGGGATCTAACAGCAGGAACATTGCTCTTTACTCTTATTTTTGGAACTGTTATTTCCATCCTGGCCAGTTTTTACCCGGCCTACAAGGCTGTCAAACTCGACCCGATTCAAGCATTGAGGCACGTGGGATGAAAAAGTTCATTAAATTAGCCTGGCGGAATATCTGGAGAAACTGGCGCCGGACAATTCTGACGTCCCTTGCTGTGGCCTTTGGAATGATCTCCATCATCTTCACCTACAGCTATATTGAAGGTGTCAGCGAAAGCATCTATCGAAGCCTGATAGAGACAGAACTCGGGCATGTGAAAATCGTATCCAGAGAGTTCTTGAGGCTGGAAAGAGTCATGCCCAGGGAGCAACTCGTTTATAACGCCCAGAGCATTGAAGACGGCATCTCTTCTCTTCCGGGAATATCCACCGTGACAGAAAGGATCAAATTCCGTCTCATCCTCTCCTCCGAAGACGAAAACGAGCCGAGCCTAGGCGTCGGTATCAACCCGGAACAGGAGAAAAACCTCTTTGATTTAAGACAACATTTGATCCAAGGGAGTTACTTAGAGGAGTCATCAGCAGGAATGCTCATCGGGGAAGGCCTGGCTCAAAAGTTAGGAGTCAGCATCGGCGATGAGCTCCTGGCTGTGACCACAGACATCAACTATTCCACCTACGCTTTGACCTTCACCGTAGCCGGGATCTTCAAGACTGGTTTTACATTCATGGACAAAAACTTTATCTACATCCCTATCGAAAAAGCCCAGGAGATGCTCGATTGCTATGGAGCTGCGCACGAAATCCTGCTTATGCTCGAGGACCCATTGACAGCCAGGGAAATCTCTTCAGAAATCCTTATTTTCCTCGAAGAAAACGGCTTGGAGGATACCATCACCGCTGTCCCCTGGCTGGATAGCTTCTTTATCAAATATTTACCCTTTGCGAACATCGCTGTTAGCAGCATCCTGTTGATCATCATGCTCATCTCCGCTCTGGTTATCCTGAACACAATGCTCATGGCTGTAGTGGAAAGAACCCACGAGATCGGGATCATCAAATCCATGGGAATGAGGAATGGAGGGATTGTAGCTCTGATCCTGGTAGAGGCTACGTACATAGGCCTTCTGGGCGTTTTCATCGGCGGATTGATCGGCAGCGGCCTTTCACTTCTCGCCCAGAAAACCGGGCTGAATTTTACTCGAATGATGGAAAAAATGGAATTCGAGATCGCCTTCTTTTCCCCCATCATATATCCCAAGTTCACCCTCGGGATTCTTTTAGGCGCAGCGGTGTTCTGCCTGGCTACCACACTCTTCGCCGCTATATATCCTGCCCGGAAAGCCTCAAGGATGGAGCCAGTGGAGGCTCTGCGAACAAGCATGAAGTAGTCAATAAAAAGGATGAATCAATAATATAAAGAGTATAAAAGTGAAAATAGCACTTAAAGCTAAAACATTGTGAAAACCGGGGAAGAATCATGCATAAATTTACTTTATTATTGATAATTGCTTTTATCCTGATCACAAACCAAACATCAGGACAGGAATTGACGGCCGAAGCCATCCTCGCCAGGATAGACGATAACATGGTCTACGAAACCGCCTACTCCGAGATGGACATGATCATCACCATCGGAAAAAGAACAATCGAAAAAAAACTAGTCAGTTACTCAGAAGGAGTTAATAAGTCCTTTGTCGAGTTCCTTAGCCCCGCCAGGGACCGGGGGACGAAAATGCTGAAGGTAGGGAAAGTCCTCAAGATATATTTTCCCTCGGCCGAAAGGGTGATGCGTCTCTCTGGACACATGCTTCGACAAAGCTTGATGGGGTCAGACTTCTCCTACGAAGACATGATGGAGACAGCAGAAGAGCTGAAAGAAGAATACCAGGTCAAGCTTATCGGGGAAGAAGTCTTTAACGATGTTCCCTGTTATGTCATTGAGCTTGAGTCCAGGGATGAGAACAGAACCTACTTCTTCAGGAAGCTCTGGGTGGACAAGGACAAGTTCATAGGGCACAAGGTCGAGTTCTCTGCAAAGAGCGGCAAATTACTGAAAGTCATGACTGTGGGAAACATCCAGTCCTTTAAGAACAGGTATTATCCGACACGGGTGATAATGGAGGACAAGCTCAGGGAAAACTCAAAAACCGAGATGGTGATCAAGACCATTCAATTCGATGCAATCATCCCCAAAGGGACGTTCACCGAGAGAAACCTGATGCGGAGATAGGAGGAATCCCCGCGGCTCAGGAAAGATGCTTACCATCGAGATAATCACCTAGCCTGGATTATTCATAAATCAGGCTGGGTAATATGGTATAATTACTTAAGACATGAATCTTAGAGCCCAGGAGGAGAGATGAAAAAGAATCTTGTCTTAATCATTACTATTTCTTTGTTGTTATCTGGTTGTGCTCCTCACATTCACCTCGATTTTCTAGGAGAAGAGCAAGTTCAGGAAGTCGTCCTTATTAAAAGTCCGGCCAAAGAAAAAATCATCATCCTTGATATCACGGGCCTCATCAGTACTACCCTTAATCCCGGTTTATTCGAAAGAGAGGGGGATGTCCTCTCGAGAGTTTATTACAGACTGGAGAAAGCCTCTGAAGATAAGAGCGTTAAAGCATTAATCCTACGCCTGGATACTCCAGGAGGGGAAGTCACAGCAAGCGATATTCTTTACAACGAAATTTTAAGATTCAAAGAAAAAACCCGCATCCCTGTCGTGGGCCTAATGATGGGGATGGCCACTTCTGGGGGTTATTATGTTGCCTCAGCCTGTGACTATGTCATTGCCCATCCTTCAACAATCACCGGGAGCATCGGTGTTATTTCAATTTTCCCCAATCTTCAGGAGCTCTTTACGAAAATCGGAATAAAGGTAAATGTCATTAAATCAGGGAAGATGAAAGATTCAGGAAGCCCCTTTAAAGATTTAACAGAAGAAGAGAAAAAGATTTTTCAAAGTGTCATCGATGAACTGTACAACAAGTTCCTGGATGTGGTCTATCAAAAAAGGAAAGATTCGCTTTCCTTAGAGAAGCTAAAAAAAATAGCTGATGGCCGGATTTACACTGCCAGTCAGGCTCACACGCTAAAATTGATCGATGAAATTGGCTATTTTAATTCAGCCTTGAAGAAAGCTCTATCTCTTGCCATGATTAAAGATGCAAAAGTAATCGCCTATACTTATTATCCTAAAAGAAAAACAAATATCTATGCAACAAAATTAGAGAAGCCTTCTCTCTTTGAAGGAAATAACTTTGAAAATATGCTTCGCTCTTTAAAAAGTGGATTTTATTATCTCTGGCTTCCACAGGTTTCAAGGTAAGATAAAAGTGTGGGCTTGATAAATCAAGCCCCTACAAGACAAATCAAATCCCTGCAATTTAATTTAGTTGCCAATCTTGGCTTCAACTTCAAAAGCTGGCGGATTTAAAATGTGCGCTTTAACAGTACAGCCATCCACAGCCTTGATCACGGCTTTTTTATATTTCTCAGGAAATTCAGGAGAGAGTTGAATCTCGATTGATATCTTTTCGATCCTCTTGGTTTCTGGATTCCTTTTTGTCTTCATTACAACGGCTGCCTTTTCAGTAGGAATCTCTCGCTTATTGCAGAAAGCAAGAACATAATAGCCGGCACAGGTAGCAATGGAGGCTAAAAACATATCAAAGGGAGCAGGTGCTGAACCATCACCACCTAAGTACACTGGCTGATCGGTTTTCATGACAAATCCCTTGTATTCGGCATCCACACGCAACCCGCCAGGGAAGGAAATCTTCATTTCTCGATCCATATCATTCCTCCTTTCCGTTTCGCTAGGAACTATTTCTTTAACTTAATCTTTGTTCATTGTCAAAAACATTAATTGCTCCAGAACAATCTTCTGTGTCAATTTTTAAAGTGGGATATCCGGTGACATCAGATTTTTATCATTTATATGATCAGGATATTTCAATATGATCAGATAAAGCATGAGGTTTCTAAGAAAGATATAAATAACAATTCAAATTATAAAAGCTATGAAAACCTGACCCCGGAAAAGTTGGTAATCTCCTGGGTTATTATTTTACTGGCTGACAGTTTTTGAAAAAAGAGCAAGCAACAATTTCCTGTCTTTGGATGTCAAAGCGAATCTTCCAAAAAGGTCATAGATCATTTCTGTCATATGTCGCTTGTTAGTGCTGTGAATAAAATTTTTCTGCTCCAACTTGCGAAGAATAAGACGGATGAATTCCTCCTGTTCCTGGCGCGAAAGAGGCTTTTCTCTTACAGTCTCAACTTCTTTGAAATGATCATGGGCAAATATATGAAACAAAGTCAGGAGTACAGCAGAGGCAAGGTTATAAGATGGCTGTCTTGTAGCCTGGGGAATCATAAACCTGAAATTTGAGGAGCGCAGCTCATCTGAAGTCAGACCTGTCCTTTCGCTTCCGAAAAGAAGTCCGATCTTTGTAGAGGGGGGAAATTGAAACATTTCTCGCACGGCATCTTTTAGGGATACTGAGGGAAAATTTTTCCTTGTCTTCGAGGTAGAAGCAAAGGTTATATCCAGATCGGCTGTGGCTTCGCTCACATCGTGACAAAATCTGGCTCTTTCCAATATATCCCGGGCATGAACAGCAGTCACATAGGATTTCTGATCGATGCTTTTAAGACCTACAAGCCTTAATTTCTCAAACCCTGTATTCTTCATGTTTCGAGCGACAAGGCCGATGTTTTCTGGATTTTTAGGACGGACAAGGACGACAGCGAATTTCATCTTCCGGTTAATTTTGTTTGTCTGGCTAACTAGATTTTTCTGATTAATACTTCCCGGTGCTTCCAAATCCTTCTTCTCCCCGCGACGTTGTCTCCAGCTCCTCTGTCTCGACAACTTTCACCTCAGTAACGGGCTGGACCAAAAGCTGAGCAATCTTCATCCCTTTCTCGATGACAAAGGCCTCGTTTCCGAGATTCATCATAACTACCCGAACCTCCCCCCTGTAGCCTGAATCGATAACTCCTGCCAACCGATGGACTCCTCTTAGGGAAATTCCGCTTTTATCCCACACCAACCCTACGTGACCATCGGGAACAGCCATTCTAATCCCTGTGGGAACAGGCTTAACCTCACCTGCTTCTAAAACACAATCTATCGAAGAGAAAATGTCTAATCCAGCATCTCCTTTATGTTGATAAAGGGGGAGTTTGGCATCCTCATGAATTCTTTGAATTTTGAGTTCCATAGTTCAAACGCCTTCGATTCTGACTTCTGAAAAATAGGGCTCTGCAATCCTTGCTAATCCCTGAACTTCCTCCCGACGATAAGGCTTTTTTTGAAGATAATGACTATCCAGGGTGTTTAAGGGAACAAATTGCTGGAGCTGGAAAATTTTTGCGCCATCGAGCATCTGACAGATTTTTTTGATATCTTCTGGTCCTACCAGACCAGGTACCAAAGTAGTTCGGAAAACGTATCCAAGGCCCGAATTCTTGATGATGTCCACGCTTCGCACAATGTCCTCTTCATTCACTGTTGCTCTTGTTACTTCTTGATATCGCTTCAACGGAGCTTTTACGTCCATGGCGATACTATCAATGAGTCTCTTCTGAATGAGATCTTCAAGCCTTGAAGGAAAGGAACCATTTATGTCGATCTTCACCAGAAGGTTCCTGTCTTTAATGAGAATAAGTAAGGTTTCTAGATCATCTTCAAGCAGGGGTTCTCCGCCGGAAATGCAGATGCCTTCAAGCCAGCCTTTTCTCGAATCAAGGAAGCTAAGGAAATAATCCAGGGGAAACGTGGGCAGAATCTCCGGTCGAAGCACCAGATCCGAATTGTGACAGAAGGGACACCTGAAGTTACATCCGCCCAAAAACACGGTTGAGGAAATATATCCGGGAAAATCTTTCGGGGAAAATTTTTCTAAGCCTTTGATCTCAACCAATTCTCTAGCTCCTTGCTATTATTTAACACGGTAACAACTTCTCCACTCTCCTGAAGGACCAGGGTAGGGATGATGATCGCTCCTTTATCATCGCGTTTAAGACAGCCTAAAAATTCTCTTATTTTCAACTTGCTTTCTTTTAAAACAAGGTTGCATTCCTCTCCTTCAATATCGGCCCCTCCTAAATAGTTCTTTATTTCCTCGCATTTTGGACAATTGGGATAGGTAAAAAGAAAATATTCCATCGTCTAACCTATTTTTGAATAAGGGGTTCTTTCTTGGAATTCTTGCTGCTTGCCATCGTTCCAAGTGCTAACAGGCCTCAGGTAACCCACAATCCTGGAGTAAACTTCTGTCTCTTCCTCGCATTCAGGACATTTAGGGAACTCTCCCTTAAGATATCCATGATTCCGACAGACGCTAAAAGTGGGAGTAATACTGAAATAGGGAAGTTTTGTTTCCGCAATCTTCCTGACTAACTTTTTGCATGTCTCCCTGTCAATTGCTTCAGGGAGAAAGGAATGAAATATAGTCCCCCCTGTATAAAGCGGCTGAATAGCCTTTTGATGCTCCACGGCTTCAAAGATATCTCGGGTTGCGTCCACATTGAGATGGGTGGAATTAGTGAGATAGGGATACTTCTCTGTTCCTGCAGTGATGATGTTGTTGTATTTCTGTTTGTCAATCCTTGCCAGGCGGTAAGAAGTGGATTCCGCTGGCGTTGCCTCCAAATTATAAATATTGCCAGTCTCCTCCTGAAATTTCTTGATCTCATCCTTCATGAATTCGAGGACTTCTAAGGTGAATTCCTTTCCTTCTGGAGTACCGATCCCTTTTCCCAGAAAATTCAGACAGGCCTCATGCATGCCACAAATACCGATTGTGGAAAAATGATTATCAAAATGACCAAGGTAGACCATGGTGTAAGGCATCATTCCTTTGGCCATCATGTTATTAACGACCTCTCTTTTGGTCTCAAGCGACTCTTTAGCCAATATCATTATATTTTTTAAGCTGGCAAAGAACTCCTCACGCGAACTTGCTAAATAAGCCATTCTGTTGATGTTTATGGTTACTACCCCTATCGAGCCCGTAGAATCGCCCGGTCCCCACATGCTGCCAGGTCTTCTCTGGAGTTCCCGCTGGTCAAGGTTTAAACGACAGCACATGGCTCTTATGTCACCGGAATCCAAGTTTGTACCGATATAATTTAGGAAATAAGGGATTCCATACTTGGCTGTGACTTCAAAAAGAAGATTGGCGTTCGGAGAATCCCAGTCAAAATTTTTGGTTAAATTGTAAGTGGGTATCGGAAAAGTAAAAACGCGGCCCTTCTGATCCCCTTCGAACATCAACTCTAGAAAAGCCTTATTGATCATATTCATTTCTTTTTGGTATTCTCCGTATGTCGAATCCTTCTCTTCCCCTCCAATAATAACATTCTTATCCCTCATGTCTCCGGGAACTGTCCAATCAAAAGTCAGGTTGGAGAAAGGAGTCTGCCATCCCCATCGAGAGGGAACATTCAACCCAAAGATAAGTTTCTGGATATCTTGTTTGACGCTTTCGTCGTCAAGGTTGTCGGCTCTAACATAAGGGGCCAGAAGAGTGTCGACACTGGAAAAAGCTTGAGCCCCAGCAAACTCTCCCTGCATTGTGCCGATAAAATTCACCATATGCAGGGTTGCTGTTTCCAGATGTTTAGCAGGAAAAGAGTGGACTTGATTGGGCACATGACCGAATCCCTTTTTGAGAAGGTTCTCCAATGACCAGCCTGCGCAATAGCCCACAATAGGGTAGGAAAGGTCATGGACGTGGAAATCTCCCTCCAAATGAGCCTTCTTGATCTTTTCCGAATAAAGCTGGTTGAGGGCGAAATTAGAAAGAACCTCGCCAGAAACTCTGGCATTCAGCCCTGAAAAACTCATCACGCCTTCGTTGCTGTTCTCTTTTATCTTCCAATCGGCATCATTGATGTAATCCCTGATCAGCCTCTCCAGATTGATACCAGTCTCCCTTGCCTCCCTGATCTCTTTGTGCCTATCCCTGTAAAGTATGTATGACTTAGCAACATCATGATATCCTCGCTTCATAAGTACCATCTCTACGATGTCTTGAATCTGCTCCACAGAAGGAATAGTATAGCCTCCGAATTTTTCTTCCAGCATGAACGTCACAATATCAGAAACTGTTGTGGCAGCGCCATTATCTGTTAGTCCGTGAGATTCCATGGCCTTATAAATTGCGTTTGTTATCTTGTTCTGGACAAAATCAGCAATATTGCCGTCTCTTTTTTTTATTCTTGAAACTGTCTTCTCCATGGGTCGTCTCCTCTCTCTCTATATATATACAAATAATAAATTACTCATTTTTTCTCGTTCTCCAACGGAAAAATGCCAGAATTAGCTCTCTATAACCCCTCAAAGAAAAAAAATAGGGAATGAAAAAAGCGCCATATGTTGTATATTCCTTGAATGAGTGATACAAAATATTGTATCTGCAACAAAAAATTTATACTCTACCATCTTCTTTGTCAAGCATTTTTTTAAATTTTTTTATTTTTTTTATTTTTATCGTTTTTTTACTCTGTAAAAGATTGATTTATCAAACCCACTTTTTTTATCGTATGTATAAAATTGGTCGACTTAATGAATTATATTCTAAAAGGTGGGTTTGATGAATCAAACCCCTACACTAAGAATATAATTTATCTTATGCACGAGCTTGATGAACCAAATCCTTGCAATTTTTTTCAATACGGTGGGTTTGATGAATCAAGCCTCTACAGAAAATAAATCATACACCTAAGCTTGATTTATCAAGCCCACATTTATTATCGTATTAGCAAAGAGGTGATTAATGAGAACAATTGAAGTCAAGACTCAGGCCAGGGAAGAATTGCTGGATATAACAGCAAGAGTCAGGGAAGAGCTTGTCTCTTCAGGCATTAAAGACGGAATCTGCCATGTCTTTGTCCCCCACACAACAGCCGCAGTGACCATCAACGAGAACGCTGATCCCTCTGTTAAGGAAGATATCCTCATGGCTCTGAGAAAAATCGTTCCGGATTCCCTTTCCTACAGACACTCTGAAGGAAACTCTCCTGCCCACGTTAAAGCCTGCCTTATCGGTTCCTCGATCAAGGTTATTATTGATGAAGGACAGCTTGCTCTTGGGACCTGGCAGGGGATCTTTTTCTGCGAATTCGATGGTCCAAGAAGCCGAAGCGTCATTATAAAAGCTTCTTCTTAAGAATCTAGGCAATTGCCTGTTATGGGGACATCACTCTCAAAAGGTGGGCTTGATGAATCAAGCCCCTACAATACATGAATTAAGCCTACACACAAGAATAAAGCCGTTCAGGTTATTTTTATATCTAAAAGGTGGGCTTGATGAATCAAGCCCCTACAAAGAAATCAAGCCCCTACAATACATGAATCAAGCCCCTACAGAAGATAAATCAAACCCGGGGAGAATTAAATGTTCTCCAACTAATTATAGTGCTACAAGGGGACAATCGCCAGTATCAATTTTTCAAACAATTTAAAAAGAAAGTCCCTTTTCCTTGATAGCTGCCTCAAGGTCGGTTTTAGGACCTATGTGAATTCCATTTATTCCCAATTTTTCGGCTGCTTGGATATTCTCTTCTCTATCATCTATAAAAACGCATTCCCTGGCCGGAAACTCAGCCTTCTTTAAAGCTTCTTTGTAGATTTGAGGATGGGGCTTCATAAACCCAACCTCGAAGGACAGGACATATTCATCAAAAATCAGGATTTCGGGAAATTTCTTTTTTACAAAGCCGTAGCGCATGGCATCTGTGTTGGAGAGCAAGACAAGCCGGTAGTTTCTCTTCAATCTCTTCATGATATTAAGCACAGGGGGAATGAGAGAAAACACATCGTTATAGATAGAGAAGAAGGTATCATAATCTATGCGGGCTTCTAGTTTTTGTATGACTCGTACATGAAAATCATGGGGAGTTATCTCTCCTTTATCGAAGAATTCGATAAGCTCAAAATGAGCTGAGGCCAATTCTCGAATTTCCTCTGTCGAATAAGAAGAATAATTTGCAATTCTTTCGAAAAATATATCATTATCAAAAAAGATGATCACCTTGCCCAGGTCTGATATCACACAGCGAATCATGGAAATCACATCCTCCTTAAAGATGAAAGAGAGATTTTATAACAGAAAAAAGGAAAGGAAGCAATATTTTGTGTCTGGCCCAATTTTTCCGGAGAGAAGAACTCCTTGAAGAAAGCTCGCCGCATTCTCAGACCTGAGCAATTTTCGTGGGAAGTTCAATTCCTACTTTCTCTCTCTTATCAGCAGATTTTAGCAACAGAGAAAAGACAAGCCCCACAAAACCCAAGCAAGCAAACATGATCATCGTATTAGTGAATTCTCCTCCTGAAAGATCCCTTATTTTCCCGGCTAAAAAGGGGAAAATCGTTAATCCGATATTCTGAATGCAGGTCATCATACCAAAAGCTGTTCCCAGGCGCCTTTCCTCTACCATGATAGGGATTATTGGCCAAAGAGCTGCCGGAACCAAGGAAAAGGATATTCCTATCATGATCATAGGAATAACAGGATGAATATTGGTTAGCCCCAAGATTGAATGAGCGGGGACAAGCAATAGAGAGCCAAAAATCATCATGACTCCCCTTTTACCGATTTTATCCACAAGAAGTCCCAAAAGAGGCGTAAAAACCATGGAGGCAGTAAAAATCATTGATGTATAACGTCCCCCCAGAACAGCACTAAACCCAAATTTCGTCTGGAGTAATACGGTTGAAAAAGCTGTAAAAGGGAAAATTGCGGAATAGAAAGTCATGCAAAGAAGGCAAACAAGCCAGTAAGAAGGTCTAAATTTATAGATATCTTGAAAAGAAAATTTTTCTGCATCACCCTCTTTTTCCTCTCTTTTAAAATACTTTTCTTTGGACTTGGCTATACTTGAATAGACCAAGAAAAGTGTGAAGCTTACAAACATGATCACTGCTGAAACCCAGATAGCCGTTCGCCAGGAGCCGCTCCATTCTTGAATGCTGGCTGCTGAATTAAAGGCAGCGATAGTACCAAGCCTGGCAATGGTTATGAGCAGCCCAAAAGCAAAAGCGAGTTCTTTTCCCTTAAACCATTTTGATAGAATTTTATCCATGGTAACGATGAGAGATTCTGAACCCAGGCCATATATAAATCTTCCCAAAAGCATAATCAGGAAAGTGGAACCTGACGCTGTTACAATTACTCCGATAACACAAAGAGCCGCAAATATAGTACCTGCCTTTCTGATACCTATTATGTCCAGAAAAATACCTCCAAAAAGGACCATGATTATATTGGGAAGCGAATATAAGCTGAAGAACAGCCCAAACTGAGCGCTGCTTATATCCATTCCTTTCATGATAAAATCTGCTATAGGGCTTACCGCATCATAGGCATAATAGGAGCCAAAAATCACCAAGCCCATCAAAACCAGGATAAGCCATCTTAGCTTAAGGATAGTTTCTTTTGTTTTCTCGGCCATCATCTCTCCTTTTATTCCCTTCGATAATCCTCAAGATTAATTACTGAGGGATCTGATGAATTTCAAAGGCGTTCTATGCGTCTCAAATGAATCAATAAATTTTCCCTCGAATGCCATTGAAAAATATGATAATAAAAAGGAGGTGTCAAGATTTTTTTCTTTAATTATTAGAATATGAATCCAGGGAAGCCATGAAGATTTGCCCTTACTGTAACAGCTCAATTCCGGAAAAAAAAGAAAAATGTCCCTCTTGTGGCGCAGTCTACTGGGAACCAGAACAGAATAAATTAAACGAAATAATTGAAACAAAAGAAAGCGAAGAAGAGCGAGGCTGTCTTTCTCTTTTTCTCGTGCCTCTTTTCCTATCGATCGGAGTGGCCGCCTTCTTGATCACAGCGGGATTTGCCATTAATCTAATGGTCCATTTTGAAAGCAACCAGGTTAAGATTATCTGGATTGGTTCCTCTCTCCTTGTGGGTTTTGCCCTATATTTTTTGCTATCAAAAATCAGAAAGCAAAGGAAGAAGCAGAGGACAGAGCTGAGCCAAGGATAAAGGTAAGTAATAGACGGATGTGAGTAATGGCCAGAGGTAAATAGAAGGCTGGGGAAAAATAAGGGACTATCTGTTCAAAATGGACCTGATTTGACCTCGTTGCAAAAAATCTGTTCTAATAGAAAAAATTCATTGAAGGAAGGAGAAAAAATCCATGGAAACTTCAAGAAAAAAGAAAGGGTCTTCCGCAGTCTTGGCTTTTATTGTCATAGCCTCTGTTTTTCTTCTTATTATAGGCGGAGCCTTTGTTCTGTACCATATCAAAGGAAAGAGAATAACAACGAAAGATATCGCCGCAAGTGAAAAGGTGATCGGGCTCGAATTCACCTCCAAAGAAAGAAAAATGATGCTGGATAACGTAAGGAGAAACCTTTCGAGATTCAAAGAGTTGAGAAGAGTTTCCCTTCAAAACAGTGTTCCTCCAGCTCTGCTTTTTAATCCTGCTACACCTGGAATGGATTTGTTAAAAGACCGGAAGCCTGTAAAAATGCCTGAGGCTTCGGGTATTCAAGTGCCTTCTAATTTCGAAGATTTAGCCTTTTATCCCGTAACAGAACTCGCACAGCTGATAAAATCGAGGAAGATAACTTCAACCGAGCTTACCCAACTTTACATCGAACGGCTTAAAAAATATGGTCCTCGCTTGGAATGTGTCATCACTTTGACAGAAGAATTGGCTTTAGCTCAGGCAAAGCGGGCTGACAAAGAAATAGCTTCGGGCCACTACAGAGGACCTCTTCACGGCATCCCTTGGGGGACAAAGGACCTTCTTTCTACAAAGGGAATCAAGACGACCTGGGGGGCCATGCCTTACAAAGACCGAATCATAGATATAGATGCCACTGTGGTTAAACGACTCGAGGAAGCAGGAGCAGTGCTTGTGGCCAAGCTTACGATGGGAGCCTTAGCCTGGGGGGACGTCTGGTTTGACGGAAAAACAAAAAATCCCTGGAATCCAGAACAAGGTTCGAGCGGCTCATCTGCTGGTCCGGCCGCTGCAACGGCTGCTGGCCTGGTAGGATTTTCCATCGGCACCGAAACTTGGGGTTCTATTGTTTCCCCTTCTGCAAGATGCGGTGTAACCGGACTGCGCCCCACTTTCGGCCGCGTGAGCCGCTATGGGGCCATGGCTTTAAGCTGGAGCATGGACAAAATCGGTCCCATCTGCCGCTCTGTTGAAGATTGTTCTCTGGTCTTCAATGCTATATACGGCCCGGATGGAAAAGACTTTACTGTTGTCAATCTCCCCTTTAACTGGGATCCATCGCTTGATCTCAAGGATATCCGTATAGGCTTCCTGAAAAAGGCCTTTGCCAGAAAATACAGAAACAAGAAAAACGACGAAGCTTCACTTGAAGCTTTCCGTTCCCTTGGAGTAGAACTTGTGCCTATTGATCTTCCAGAACTTCCGGTTAACGCGCTCTCTTTTATCCTGAATGCAGAGGCTGCAGCAGCCTTTGATGAACTCACCCGAAGTAACAGGGATGACTTGCTGGTTAGACAGGTAAAACAAGCCTGGCCGAACACCTTCCGGCAGGCAAGGCTCATCCCCGCTGTGGAATATATTCAGGCTAACCGCGTCAGGACTCTCCTCATTGAGGAGATGGCCCAGAAGATGAAAGGAATAGATGTATATATCGCTCCCTCCTTCGGAGGGAACAATCTCCTTTTGACAAATCTCACCGGACATCCTGCAGTCGTTGTTCCCAACGGATTTGATGAAAAGGGAAGCCCGACGAGCATCTCTTTTATCGGGAATCTCTTTGAAGAAGCCAAAACTCTACGGATAGCCAAGGCCTTCCAGGATGTAACAGACTTTCACAGTAAACACCCTGACCTGAAAAAGAATTTCTAAACGATTTGAATTTTAGTGCTGAATAATATTATTCAGAAAAGGCCATTAAAGAGAACATCGGCATGAAAAAGCTCTCGAGTACGTCGCCTAACTCTCCATTCTACTGTATCTTTCACAGTGAAATAAAACCAGAGTTTATCAAAAAACTTTAACTTTTTTATGTAGTACTGAGAAAAATCCGTGAAGTTATCGACAATGATTTTGCCAACTTCATCGTCTTTTGCGTCGAGAACAATAATCCTGAAGATTTCTTTCTCTTCCTCCCCTTCTGTTACTGTTTCTATCTCCAACTTGCCATATATCTTTACCCTTTCTATTCCTTCCCACCCCTCGTTTTTATCGAAGGCGAGGTTTTTTAAAACCTGAAATTCCTCTCTCGCTTCCAGGTCCAAATAATCATCTATTACGAATTCTTCGGTTCTTGTAAAAACGTTTCTCCATTTTCTCTCTGACTCTTTAACCTCAATATTATTCGCTATTAAAATGGAAGGCTTTTCAGGGGAAAATGCTCCTCTGCCTTTTACCTCTTTGCCGACAAGTGTACTAACATCGCCTGACTCCAGCGGGCCTTGAACTATAATGTCAAATCCACTGGCTTCGGGAATAAAAAGATATTTTCCGATACCGACATGGACAACACCTTCAAATAGAATAATGCCTTCTTTAGCCACCAGGCCCTCTTCCCCTAAAGCCATCTCTTCTCCTGCTTTTTTCTTGCAGGAAATACTTCCTCCAATCACTAATAAAAGAGCTAATAAGCTAAAACCGATAGTCAGAACGATCTTCTCCTGCTTATTTTTTCCTTCAGTTGAAACCGATATCCTAATAGCCATAACTCATACCTCCAAATCTTTCATCATTCAATAAAATGATAATTAAACAGGGGCGAAAAATCTCCTCTTTACTAAATAAAAAACATCCTTTCTCCGGATTTAAATTATGGTATTTTATACCACTGAAAAAAATAAAAGTAAAGAAGAAAATTCAAGGTGCAGAAAATTTTAG